>ENA-OQIL01000284-OQIL01000284.1-human-gut-metagenome-genome-assembly--contig:-NODE-284-length-20662-cov-3.003798_pt1 | contig 20662 bp, 21 predicted proteins | sample MGYA00242583_ERZ504748 | MGnify/ENA primary metagenome ERZ504748 (study PRJEB26092, sample SAMD00036191) | human gut metagenome | host: Homo sapiens | study: EMG produced TPA metagenomics assembly of...
CAAAATTTCTTTCTCAAAGTGCACAAAAAAAATAACTACTTTTTCTCCCCTCCGTTCCGGGGTGCATAGCCTCTTCTCCCACCTGTCGGACCGTCCCGCTCAACAGGAGTCTCCCGCTCTGCAAGTCAAAAAAGTGACTCAAATTTTTGTATATTATTTACAATTTTAAGGAATATCACAAAAAGTCTGCAAAGTGTCTTGACTGTATTTGGTCAAAATGTTATACTCACCTCGTCAAATGTAAACGATTACATCAGAGGTGAAACAGGATGCGTGCCCCAACGATTTCGGAGGTCGCCAAAACCGCGGGCGTCTCTGTCGCTACTGTTTCCAGAGTGGTCAACGGCAGTCCCTCGGTGTCCCATGAGACCCAGGCGCGGGTGCAGGAGGCCATTGAGCGGCTGGGCTACCAGCCCAACGTGTGGGGCCGGAGCCTCCGGCGGGGCGAGAGCCGGGTGGTGCTGATCATCGTACCAAACGTAAGCAACCCCTACTACGCCCCCATCATCGCCGGGACGGAGGACCGGCTCCACGAGGACGGCTACAGCGGCATGCTGTGCATCACCAATGCCGAGGCGGAGCGCCGGGCGCTTTACCTGGAATTTTTGAAGGACGGCCGGGCCGACGGCGCCATTCTGATGGAGCCGGCCCGGGACGACCCCCATGTGACCGGCATGGCCCGCCACTACCACCTGGTACAGTGCAGCGAATACTGCGACAACCAGGCGGTGAGCCATGTGTCGGTGGACAATCTGGCCGCCGCCCGGGAGGTGGTGCTCACCCTGGCCGGGCTGGGCCACCGGCGCATCGGCTTTGTCGGCGCGGACAACGACTTCATGTCCACCATCGCCCGCCGGCAGGGCTATCTGGACGGGCTGCGCGTTCTGAACATCCCCCCGCGGGAGGACGACCAGACCTTTGCCGGACGGGATTACAGCTTTGCCTCCGGCGTGGAGGCCGCCCGGCGGCTGCTGGCCCGGCCGGAGCGCCCCACGGCCCTGTTCTGCATCTCCGACGTGCTGGCCCTGGGCGCCGTGCAGGCCGCCCGGGAGCTGGGCCTCCGGGTGCCGGAGGACTTGTCGGTGGTGGGGTTTGACGATGTGGAGTACGCCGTGATGGGCCACCCCAGGCTGACCACCGTGCGCCAGCCCTGCTACGAGCTGGGCCGGACGGCAGGGGAGCTTCTGCTCACCCAGATTCAGGGCGGGCCCCGTGGACGGGCGGTCTATCTCCCCCACACCCTCATTGAGCGGGATTCTACGGCACGGTGTGCCGTTGGATCATAAAGGAAATGGATCTCAATATTTAAGGAGGAAACAAGCATGAAGTTCAAGAAACTGGCTGCGCTCACCCTGGCCGGGGCCATGTCCCTGTCTCTGGCCGCCTGCGGCGGCGACGGCGGTGACACCGCCTCCCCTGCCCCCAACACCGGGTCCCCCTCCGCCGCCACCGATACCCCCGCGCCTGAGGGCGAGGTCTACAAGATCGGCGTCCTGGCTCCCGAGGTGACCCACGGCTGGTCCGCCGGCGTGGCCTACTACGCCGAAAAGCGCTGCGATGAGCTGGTCGCCGAGGGCAAGATTGAGAAGAAGATTTTGATCAGTGGCGACGCCGCCGAGATGACCACCCAGTTGGACGAGCTGAAGACCTGGGGCGCCGACGCCATCGTGGCCTTCCCCCAGTGGGAGGGCATGGAGGTGCCCATCCAGCAGGCCATTGACGAGGCATCACCGTGGTGAACTTCGACATCGCCATCGAGGCCGACGGCGTGTACCGCGTGTCCGGCGACAACTACGACATGGGCTATCAGAGCGCCCAGTACATCGTGGACAAGATCGGCACCGAGGGCACCGTGGTCATCCTGGACGTGCCCACCTCCGGCTCCGTGGCCGAGCTGCGCAAGCAGGGCTTCACCGAGCACATGGCTGAGCTGGCCCCCGACATGAACCTCGTCGAGTACGCAACGGAATTCACCCGCGAGGCCGGCCTCGCGGACATGGCGGACATTCTGACCGCCAATTCCCAGATTGACGCCGTCTTCTCCATGGACGACGAGACCTCCATCGGCGTCCTGCAGGCCATTCGCGACGCCGGCCGCACCGACATCAAGGTCATCACCGGCGGCGGCGGCGCCCAGGAGTGGTTCAACATGATGCTGGCCGACGAGAACCAGGACATCTGGCTGCAGTCTGCCCTGTACTCCCCCGACATGGTGGAGGACGCCGTGGACATGGCGCTGGATATTCTGAACGGCAACGCCCCCGAGGACCCCGTGAAGATCATCCCCACCACCATTCTGGACCGCGACACCGTGGAGTCCCACCTGGACGAGAATTCTCCCTACTAATCAGATTTCCCGCTGATAAAGGGGCTATGGCACCAGCCATAGCCCCTTTCCCGAAAGAACAGAAATGGATGTGATCCCATGACACTGGAGATGCGCGGCATCTGCAAATCCTTCGGTTCCAACGACGTGCTCAAGCACGTGGACTTCTCCATTCAGGGCGGGGAGATCTGCGCCCTGCTGGGCGAGAACGGCGCGGGCAAGTCCACACTGATGAACATACTGGGCGGCGTGCTGCCCGCCGACCGCGGTGAGATCGTCATCGATGGCACCCCCGTCCACTTCCGCACCCCCTCGGACTCCCTCAGCGCGGGAGTCGCCTTTATCCACCAGGAGCTCAGCCTGATCAACGATCTGGCCATCTACGAGAACATGTTTATCGGCCGGGAACTGAAAACCAAATACGGCCTGTTGGACGCCAAAACCATGATTCAAAAGACCCAGGAGGTCTTTGACCGTCTGGAGCTCCACCTGGACCCCCGCACCATGGTGCGGGAGCTGGATGCGTCCTACAAACAGATTGTGGAAATTTCACGCGCCATGATGATGGAGGCCTCCCTGATTATCATGGACGAGCCCACCACCTCCCTGACCGACCCGGAGATTGAGCGCGTGTTCGATATGATGCGCATGCTGCAAAAGCAGAACGTGGCCATCGTCTTCATCTCCCACAAGCTCAAGGAGGTCATGGAGGTCTGCAACCGGTACACCGTGCTGCGGGACGGCAACATGGTGGCCGCCGGGCCGGTGGCCGAGGTGACCACCGCCGACCTGGCCCGGTTCATGGTGGGCCACGACGTGCGCACCGAGAACCTGCACCAGGACAAGGAGCTGGGCGGCGAAATCCTCCGTGGGGAGGGGCTGGGCGACGGCGCCCACTTCCGGGATATCTCCTTCACCGTCCACGCCGGCGAGGTGCTGGGCGTCACCGGCCTGCTGGGCGACGGCCGCAGCGAGCTGTTCCAGGCCGTCTTCGGCGACCTGCCCTACACCGGGCAGCTCTTTGTGGAGGGCCGGCCCGTCAAGGTGACCTCCACCCCCCAGGCCATCCGGCTGGGCATCGGCTATGTCCCCCGCAACCGCAAGGAGAACGGCATCATCAAGGACATGGATATCGTGGAGAACGGCTCCATGGTCACCCTCCCCCGGCTGGCCCGCCGGGGCCTCATCGACCAGCGCCGCCGGGACGCGGAGTTTGACCGCCAGGTGGGCGAGCTGCACATCAAGATGGGCAAAAAGACCGACCTCATCACCAGCCTGTCCGGCGGCAACCAGCAGAAGGTGGTGCTGGCCAAATGGCTGTCCGCCCACCCCAAGGTGCTGATTCTGGACAACCCCACCCAGGGCGTGGACGTGGGCGCCAAGGAGGAGATCTACGACATCATCCTGCGGCTGGCCCGGGAGGGCGTGGCCGTGGTGGTGCTGTCCAGCGAGGCCCAGGAGATCATCCGCGTGTGCGACCGCGCCCTGGTTCTGTACCACGGCGCCCTCCAGGGCGAGGTCTCCGGGGCGGACATGAACGAGCAGACCATCATGCACCTGGCCACCGGCGGCGCGGCGCCTTCCGCACAGGCAATTCATACAGAGGAGTAACGGCTATGGGAACGAAAGAACTGGAAAAGAAATCCTCCGGCGGCGGACTGGTCGCCGCCTGGAAGCAGAACCCCCTGGTCAGCACCGGCCTGGTGCTGATCCTGATGATCGTCGTCCAGACCGCCATCATGATCTACAACTTTGGCGAGGGCAGCGTGGGCGAGCTGCTGCTCTCCCTGCTGACCAACTGGCTCAACATCCTGCGCAACAACGCCCCCGTGGGCATCATTGCCCTGGGCATGACCTCGTCATCATCTCCGGCGGCATTGATCTGTCCGTCGGCTCCACCCTGGTGGCCGTGGGCGCCATGGTCATGATGGTGGTGGACGGCAGCGCCACCGGCCTGCTGGCCGGCATGGGCATCACCGGCGTGCCCGCCTACATCATCGCCATCGCCGTGGGCCTGGTCTTCGGCGCGCTGCTGGGCTGGCTCAACGGCGTGCTCATCGCCCACGGCAAGCTGCCCCCCTTCATCGCCACCCTGGGCACCATGCAGATCTTCCGCTCCGTCACCCAGCACCTGACCCAGCACGCCAACCCCTCCGTGCCCAAGGGCTTCCTCCAGATCGCCAACCTGAAAATCGGCAGCTTCTACATCATGCCCATCCTCTACTGGCTGGCCATCGCCGCCGTCCTCTATGTGGTGTCCAAGCGCACCACCTTCGGCCGCCATGTGTTCGCCGTGGGCTCCAACATCCGCACCGCCCGCCTGTCCGGCATCAACGTCAACAAGGTCAAGCGCCGCATCTACATGCTCACCGGCATGCTGGTGGCCATCGCCGCCATCATCCAGGTCTCCCGCATCGGCTCCATGGACTACGCCAGCGCCGGCAGCGGCTATGAGATGGACGCCATCGCCGCCGTCATCGTGGGCGGCACCAGCATGTCCGGCGGCAAGGGTTCCATCGTGGGCACCGTATTGGGCATGCTCATCATCGGCGTGATGAACAACCTGCTGACCCTCTTTGGCGTGCCCCCCTTCCTGCGGGAGGCCTGCAAGGGCGTCATCGTGATCGTCGCCGTGCTGCTCCAGAAGAAGGAAGCCGACGCGTAAGAGAAAGGAGCATCCCACATTATGTTCAATATCGGCATCATCGGCTGCGGCAAGATTGCCCAGGTGCGCCACATCCCCGAGTACGCCGCCCACCCCGCGGCCCGGCTGGCCGGGTACTATGACTTGAACCAGGAGCGGGCCCAGGCCCTGGCGGAGCAGTGGGGCGGCCAGGCCTACCCCACCTGGGAGGCGCTGCTGACCGACCCGGCCATCGACGCGGTGAGCATCTGCGCGGCCAACACCGCCCACGCGGAGCTGACCATCGCCGCCCTGAGGGCGGGCAAGCATGTGCTCTGCGAGAAGCCCATGGCCACCACCTTGGCCGACTGCGAGGCCATGGCCGCCGCCGCCCGGGAGAGCGGCAGGTTCCTCATGATCGGCCAGAACCAGCGCCTGACAAAGGCCCACCAGAAGGCCCGCCAGTTGGTGGCGGACGGGGTGCTGGGGGACATTCTCACCTTCCGCACCACCTTCGGCCACGGCGGCCCCGAGACCTGGAGCGTGGATCCGGGCAAGAACACCTGGTTCTTCGACAAGAGTAAGGCCGCCATGGGCGCCATGGCCGACCTGGGCATCCACAAGACTGACCTCATCCAGTACCTGCTGGGCCAGACCGTGGTGGAGGCCACCGCCAAGGTGACCACCCTGGACAAGCGGGGGGCCGACGGGCAGCTCATCGGCGTGGACGACAACGCCATCTGCATCTACCGCATGAGCGGCGGCGCCATCGGCACCATGACCGCCAGCTGGACCTACTACGGCGCGGAGGACAACTCCACCGTGCTCTACGGCACGAAGGGCATCCTGCGCATCTACGACGACCCGGCCTACTCCCTCAAGCTCATCACCGCCGGCGGGGAGAAGGTGCTCTACGAGCTGGAGGCCATCCAGACCAACGACAACCAGACCGCCTCCGGCGTCATCGACTGCTTCATGGACTGCCTGACCGGCAACACGCCCCCCGCCATCTCCGGAGAGTCGGTGCTCACCGCCATGCGGGCCGTGTTTGCCTGTCTGGAGTCCTCCCGGACAGGCAGGGCGGTGTCCGTCGCCCAGGATTAACGAAAGGAGTTTTCACAATATGAAACTTGGTTTTGTCAGCGCCATCCTGGACGGCTGGAGCTTTGAGGAGATGATCGACACCGCCCGCGACCTGGGCTTCTCCTGCGTGGAGGCGGCCTGCTGGCCCTCCGGCAAGGCCGAGCGCCGCTACGCCGGGGTGAGCCACATCGACGTGGACGGCCTCACCGACGAGAAGTCCGCCTATATCCTGGGCTACTGCAAGGAGCGGGGCGTGGAGCTCTCCTCCCTGGCCTTTTACCCCAACACCATGGACGAGGATCTGGAGAAGCGGGCGGCCAATATCGCCCACCTGAAGAAGGTCATACTGGCCAGCGAGAAGCTGGGCGTGGGCATGGTCACCACCTTCGTGGGCCGGGCCACCCACAAGACCGTGGAGGAAAACCTGGAGCTGTTCCGGGAGATCTGGCCCCCCATCGTCGCCTTTGCCGAGGAGCACCACGTCAAGGTGGCCATCGAGAACTGCCCCATGTGGTTCGACGCCACCAACTGGCCCGGCGGCCAGAACCTCTTCACCACCCCCGGACATCTGGCGCCGGTGCTTCGAAATCCTCCCCAGCCCCAACTTCGGCATCAACTACGATCCCAGCCACTTCATCTGGCAGCAGATGGACTACATCCGCCCCCTGTACGAGTTCAAGGACCGCATCTTCCACGTCCACTACAAGGACATCAAGCTCTACCCCGAGAAGCTGGCCCGGGTGGGCGTCATGGCCTACCCCCTTCAGTATATGGAGCCCAAGCTGCCCGGCCTGGGCGACGTGAACTGGGCCAAGTACGTCTCCGCCCTCACCGACATCGGCTACAGCGGATACACCTGCATCGAGGTGGAGGACCGGGCCTTCGAGGGCAGCCGGGAGCGCATCCTGGACTCCCTGCGCCTGTCCAAGCGCTATCTGGAGCAGTTCGTCATTTAACGCCAGCGGGGGCCGCCTTCGGCGGCCCCGGCGGTCGAAAAATCTTTCGACCGGCCGCCGCACTTTTGAACCTTCAAAAAGGTTCAAAAAGTGGTCATTCCTGGACGTGAAAGACAACCCTGACGGTTTTCTTTCACACTATTTTTCCCTCCGAGATCTTCGGCGGGAGGGTTTATCGACAGCCTCGGGGGCCGCCGAAGGCGGCCCCCTTCTGAAAAGGAGGATATTATGGGACGCATCATCGCGGTCAACTCCAACTGCTACCACGGCTATTCCATTGAGCAGGCCATCGACGGCATCGCCGCCGCCGGGTTCCGCTACATCGAGCTCACCGCCACCAAGGGCTGGACGGAGCATGTGTTCCCCGACCAGAGCTTCGAGCGGCTGTGGCAGGTGAAGGAGCGGCTGGCCGAAAAGGGCCTCACCCCCTTCTCCATGAGCGGCCACTGTAACCTGATGGACACCGCGCGCATCCACGACTTTATCAGCAACATCCGCCTGGCCGCCTTCTTCGGCTGCGGCTATATCGTCTCCTCCATCGGCGAGGCCCATCTCTCGGATCAGGCCGTGGCCTCCAACGAGGTGGTGGCGGAGCACATCCGTGCCCTGGTGCCCGAGCTGGAGAACTACGGCCTCACCCTGGTGCTGGAGACCCACGGCGACCACGGGAGCGGCAAGATCCTGAAGGAGATCGTGGATCGGGTGGGCTCCCCCCGGGTGGGCATCAACTACGACACCGCCAACGCCCTCTTCTACGGCAACGTGGACTTGGGGGCGGATCTGGACGCCAGCATGGACGCCATCCGCTACATGCACCTCAAGGACAAGGGCGGCGAGCGGACGGTATGGGACTTCCCCGCCCTGGGCAAGGGCTGGCTGGACTTCCCCCTGGTCTTCGACAAGCTGGCAAAGGCGGGCAACGACTGCCCCTTCAGCATCGAGATCGAGTTCACCCAGGCCGGAGCGAAGGATCTGGCCGAGATCAATCAGGCCGTGAAGGACTCGGCGGAGTACCTCACAGCCCACGGCTTCGTCCTGTGAGGTGGCGGCCATGATCAACATCGGAATCGTGGGCGCGGGCGGCATGGGCACCGTGCACCACAGCAACTATCTCCACCTGGACGGCTGCGCCGTGACGGGCGTGGTGGACCCCTCCCCCGCCGGGCGGGAGCGGGCCGCCCAGTGGGGCGTGCCCTGCTATGAGAGCATCACCGACCTGGTGGAGGCCGGAGGCGTGGACGTGGTGGACATCTGCACCCCCACCTTCCTCCACCGGGACAACGTGATGGAGAGCCTCTCCCTGGGCAAGACCACCATCGTGGAAAAGCCCTGCGCCCTCACCCGGGCGGACGCCGAGGCCATGTTCGCCCTGGCCGGGGAGAAGGGGGTAAACCTCTATGTGGCCCAGGTGCTCCAGTTCACCCGGGAAATTGAGGTGCTGCGGAAGCTGGTGCGGGAGGGCACCTACGGCAGGCCCCTGGACGCGGTGTTCCAGCGGCTGTCCGCCCGTCCGGAGTGGGCCCAGGGCGGCTGGCTCTTTGACAAAAGCAAGAGCGGGCTGGTCCCCTTCGATCTGCACATCCACGATCTGGACGTGATCGTCTCCCTCTTCGGCGTCCCCGACCAGGCGGAGTGCCGCCCCTGCGGCGGCCCGGCCATGGACTCCCCGGAGCTGTACCGCTGGGAGTACCGCTGCGGCGGGGTCAACGTCATGGCCGAGGCGGGCTGGCTCAACGCCTCCATCCCCTTCACCGCCGTCTGGCGGGTGTATTTTGAGAACGCCATGGTGATTTATGACGGCAATACCGTCACCGCCTACCCCCACGGCTCGGAGCCGGTGGTCTTCGACACGGAGGAGGCCGTCAAAATCCCCACCGGCATCAACGTCCCCCCCACCGGCTGGTACCTACGCCGAGCTGGGGGCACTTCCTGGTCCCTGCATTCGGGCGGGAAAGCCCTCCCCCCTGTGCCCCGGGAGCGCATCCTGGCGGTGCTGGGCCTGCTGGAGACCGCCCTGGAGGCGGACGGATCAAACTGAAAAACGCTCCCCGCGCGTCAACCGCGCGGGGAGCGTTCAGCCTGTCGAAAAAAGTCTTTTCGACAGGCTTCCGGACTTTTTGACCCTTTAAAAAGGTTCAAAAAGTGATTTGATCCAACGCGAAAGGGAACCCTGACGGTTCCCTTTCACACTATCCCTCCCTCCGAACCATCCGGCTGGGAGTTTTTTCAGTTTCAACGCTCCCCGCGCGCCAGCCGCGCGGGGAGCGTTTTATCTTTTCTTTATTCGTGTTTGCTCCGGGTTCAGCCGAACGCGGCCTTCTGTCCCGGGTGATCGGTTCCCATGGTGGATCTGAGGTTGTAGCGCACATCCTCCATGTGCTCCTCCATGCACTGGCGCGCCCCCTCCGCATCCCCCTCGATGACCTTGCTGAACAGGGCCTCGTGGGCCACAATGGAGCTGTACGAGATGCCGCTGTTGTTGATGGTGAACTGCCGGGAGATGTCCAGCAGCTCATAGAGGTACTCGTAGACGCTGGAGAGCACGGCGTTGTGGGCGGCCCTGACCAGGGCCTGGTGGAAGCCGTGGGAGAGCTTGCGCAGGTTCTGCACCGACTCCTCGGTGCCGTCGTTGACCTTCTTGGCCTCCCGCATGTCCCGGAGCAGCTTCTGGATGGAGGCGATATCCTCGTCGGTGCGCCGCTGGGCGGCGTGATAGGCCGCGAAGGTCTCCAGCACGATACGCAGCTCCAGCAGATCCCGGATGGTGTCCGCCGTGGCGTCGAAGGAGAAATTCATCTTGCTGACCAGGCTCTGCGCGGAGGTGTTCTTCACATAGGTGCCGTCGCCGGGGCTGCTGTCCAGCACCCCCATATACTCCAGGATCTTGAGCGCCTCACGGATGGGGACACGGCTGACGTTGAACTTCTCGGCCAGCTCCCGCTCGGAGGGCAGCTTCTGGCCCGCCTGAAGCTCTCCATCGGCAATCATCTGGCGGATGTTGTCAATCACGTACTCGTAGAAGCGGCCGCTGCCGTCCGCCTGCTTGGTTGGGAGATTCATCGGACTCCTCCTTTTATCCTCAAGTACTTTTTCCTTATTTTATCATAATCTGAGGTCAAATAGAAGGGATCTCTCAAAAAATCCCCCAGCCGGAGTCAAAGACGGATGATGCCATGCTTGGCCTTGCTCTGGGCGTAGGCCTGCTCCACATACTCCCGCAGCTCGGGACGGAACTTGGGGTGGGCGCAGTTCTCAATCAGGACATGGGCCCGCTCGTAGGCTGTCAGGCCCCGCAGATCCGCCAGGCCCTGCTCGGTGACGATGATCTCGGTGTCGTGCTCCGTGTGATCCACGTGGGCCACGTGGGGCACAATACAGGAGATGGCGCCGTCCTTGGCGGTGGAGGCGGTGGAGAAAATGGCGATACCCGAGTTGCGGGCGTAGTCGCCGGAGCCGCCGATGCCATTCATGACGGCCCCCTCGCCGATGTGGGTGGAGTTAACGTTGCCCGCCAGATCCACCTCGATGGCGGTGTTCATGGCGATGATGCTCAGGCGGCGGATCACCTCGGGGGCGTTGCTGAGCTCCTGGGGCCGGAGGATGATCTTGCCCTTGTAGTCGTCGATATGGGCATAGAACCGCTCCCGGGCGGAGGGGGAGATGGTGAGGGCCGTGCCGCTGGCGCAGGCCACCTTGCCCGCGTCGATGAGCTCCACCACCGCGTCCTGCATGACCTCGGTATAGACGCTCAGGTGGTCCAGCTCGGAGCGGGCCAGGGCGGAGAGCACCGCGTTGGCCACGCCGCCCACACCGGACTGCATGGGGGGCAGAGGGTTAGGCAGGCGGCCGGCCGCCACCTCGCTCTGTAGGAATTTGACAATATGGCTGGCAATGGCCTCCATATCCGGGGTGGGGGCAGGGAGATCCTGGTTGGTGTCCTCGCAGTTGGTGAGGATGACCGCGGCGACCTTGTCCGGGGCGCAGGCCAGATAGGGGGAGCCCACCCGGTCGTCGGGCTTGAAGATCTCAATGGCCTGGGTGTGGGGCGCCCGCTCCAGGGTCAGGATGTCGTGCATGCCCTCCACCTCCAGGGGGATGGCCTCGTTGACCTCCAGGATGAGCTTTTCGGCATACTTCACCAGGGTATCGTCAATGCCCACCGAGAAGGGGAGCACCAGACTGCCGTCGGCCCGGATGGCGGCCACCTCGATGACGGCCACGTCGATCTTCCCCAGGTAGCCGTTTTTGATCAGGTAGGGGCCGTGGCTCACATGGGTGTCCACATATTGAATCCGGTCGGCGTTGGCCAGGGCGCGGAGATCCCGGTTGCCCTGAAAGCCATACCGGCGCTTCATCACGCCGGAGCGGGCCAGCACTCCGTCCAGCTGGTCGCCCACGTTGCCCCCGGTGATTACGGTGATGCCCAGCTCCTCGCCCTCCTCGGCGCGCCGGGCCAGCTCAACCGGAAGCACCTTGGGATAGCCGATGACCGTAAAGCCGCTGAAGCCCACGGTCATGCCGTTTTTGGATATGCGCCGCCGCCGCCCTGGGAGTGGTCACCTTGCGCAGCAGCGCCTCGTTGCAAATGCGGTCCATTTGGGAATACCGATCCTTTCTTTTTTCCTCTAATTGGTATACCATTTTGAGGAAAAAAGGCCCGGCGGAGCCTTGCGGTTCCCCGCCGGGCCTCAACGAGGGCTCTTGTTCAGTCCGCCAGCTCCAGAAGGGTGGCGCCGCCCTGGCCGCCGCCCATGCACAGGGTGGCAATGCCGTACCGGGTGCGGGTGCGCTTCATGCCGTGAACCAGGGTGGTCAGGATGCGCCCGCCGGTGGCGCCCAGAGGGTGCCCCATGGCGATGGCGCCGCCGCTGACGTTTACCTTGGCCATATCCAGCCCCAGCTCGCGGATCACCGCCAGGGACTGGGCCGCGAAGGCCTCGTTCAGCTCGATCATGCCGATATCGTCCAGTGTGAGCCCCGCCTTCTCCAGCACCTTGCGGACGGCGGGCACCGGGCCGATGCCCATGATGCGGGGATCCACGCCCACGATGGCGTGGGCCACGATGCGGGCCATGGGCTTGACGCCCAGCTCCTTCACCTTCTCGCCGCTCATCAGCAGCAGGGCGGCGCCCGCGTCGCTGCGCCCGCAGGAGTTGCCCGCAGTGACCTTGCCCTTGCCGTCGGTGCGGAACACGGGCTTGAGCTTGGCCAGGCCCTCCATGGTGGTGGCCCTGGGCTGCTCGTCGGTGTCAAACACGATGGGCTCCTTTTTCCGCTGGGGGATCACCACGGGGACAATCTCATCCTTGAACACGCCGGCGGCCACCGCCTCGGCGGCCTTGCGCTGGCTGTGGAAGGCAAACTCGTCCATATCCTCCCGCGAGATATGGAACTGCTCGGCCACGTTCTCGGCGGTATCACCCATTCCGAACACGCCGTAGGTCTCCTGGGGCTGGGCCCGCTTGGCCCCCTCCACGATGGGATCCACCAGCACGTTGTTGCCGGTGCCGTAGCCGTACCGGGCGTTCCACAGCTCGAAGTGGGTGGCGCTCATGGCCTCCACGCCGCCGGCCACCGCCACGTCTACGTCGCCGCAGCGGATGTCGTTGGCCGCGCAGTTGACCGACTGGAGGGAGGAGCCGCACTGCATCATCAGCGTATAGGCCGGAATCTCCTCCCGGAAGCCCGCCATCAGGGCGCACACCCGGGCGATGTTGGAGGCCACGGCGTTCTGCTTCACCTGGGCGATGACCACTCCTCCGACCACTCGGGGGGCAACCGGTGCGCTCCATCAGGGCCTTCGCCACACCAGCCCCCCCATCCGTGCGTGGGCCTGGGTGTTCTTCAGCCGCTGCCGCCCATGCGGCCCACGGGAGTGCGGACGGCGTCTACCAATATAAACCTCGCAGCATAAAGCGTCCTTCCTTTTGTGTTCAGGCCCGTGCAATGCCCTGCTCCCTGGCCTCCTGTGCGACGGCGCGGGCCACGGTGTCGGCCACGGACTTGTCCAGGGCGGAGGGCAGGATGTAGTCGGCGCTGAGCTGCTCGTCGGTCACCAGGGCGGCCAGGGCTCTGGCCGCGCGGATTTTCATCCCCTCGGTGATCTCCCGGGCCCGCACGGCCAGCGCGCCCTTGAAGATGCCGGGGAAGACCATGACGTTGTTGATCTGGTTGGGGAAATCGCTGCGCCCGGTGCCCACCACCGCCGCGCCGCCCCGCTTCGCCTCGTCCGGCATGATCTCCGGGGTGGGGTTGGCCATGGCGAACACGATGCCGTCCTTCATGGTGGACACCATCTCCGCCGTCACCAGATTGGGCCGGGACACGCCCACGAAGGCGTCCGCTCCCCGCAGGGCGTCGGCCAGGGTGCCGTGCTCGTGTTCCCGGTTGGAGATGTGGGAGATCTCCTCCTGTCCGGCGTTGAGCCCCTCATCCCCCTCGCAGATCATGCCGTTGATGTCGCACATGACGATATTGCCGAAGCCCATGGAGATGAGCAGCTTGCCGATGGCGATGCCGGCGGCGCCGGCCCCGTTGATGACGATCTTCATCTGCCCCATCTGCTTGCCGGTCACCCGCATGGCGTTGAGCAGGGCGGCGGCCACCACGATGGCGGTGCCGTGCTGGTCGTCGTGGAACACGGGGATGTCGCACACCTCCTTCAGGCGGCGCTCCACCTCAAAGCAGCGGGGGGCGGCGATGTCCTCCAGGTTGATGCCGCCGAAGCTCTTGGAGATCAGGGCGATGGTCTCCACCAGCTTGTCCACGTCCTTGGTGTCCACACAGATGGGGAAGGCGTCCACCCCGCCGAACTCCTTGAAGAGGGCGCACTTGCCCTCCATCACCGGCATACCGGCGGCCGGGCCGATGTCCCCCAGGCCCAGCACCGCGGAGCCGTCGGTGATCACCGCCACCAGATTGCTCCGGCGGGTGAGGGTAAAGGACTTCTCATAGTCCTTTGCAATTTCCCGGCAGGGCTCGGCCACGCCGGGGGTATACAGAAGGGACAGGTCGTCCCGGGTCTCGATGTGCCTGCGGGGCCACCACTTCGATCTTCCCCCGCAGTTCCTCGTGCAGCTTGAGGGATTCCTGATTGACGTCCATAGTACGTTTTTCTTCCTTTCTGCGGCCCGCTCAGACCATCTCTTCGGGGTGGAACACCTCGTCGAACCGTTCGGCGGTGAGGAAGCCCAGGCTGACGCAGGCCTCCTTGAGAGAGATGTGCTCGGCGTGGGCCTTCTTGGCGGTCTTGGCCGCGTTGTCATAGCCAATGTAGGGGTTGAGGGCGGTGACCAGCATGAGGGAGTTGTGCAGGTTGTGGCGGCATTTCTCCCGGTTGGCCGTGATGCCCACGGCGCAGTGGTCGTTAAAGGAGCGGATGCAGTCGGTGAGCAGCCGCGCGGACTGGAGGAAGTTGTAGATGCACACCGGCATGAACACGTTCAGCTCGAAGTTGCCCTGGGAGGCCGCCAGGCCCACCGCCACGTCGTTGGCCATCACCTGTACCGCCACCATGGTCACCGCCTCGCACTGGGTGGGGTTGACCTTGCCGGGCATGATGGAGGAGCCGGGCTCGTTCTCCGGGATCTGGATCTCCCCCAGGCCGCACCGGGGGCCGGAGGCCAGCCAGCGCACGTCGTTGGCGATTTTCATCAGATCCGCCGCCAGGGCCTTGAGCGCCCCGTGGGCGAACACCAGCTCGTCCTTACTGGTGAGGGCGTGGAACTTGTTGGGGGCCGTGACAAAGGGCTTACCCGTCAGCTCCGATACCGCCTCGGCCACGGCCGTGTCAAAGCCCTTGGGGGCGTTGAGCCCGTGCCCACGGCGGTCCCGCCCAGGGCCAGCTCCCGCAGGCCGGGCAGCGCCAGCTCCACCATCGCCCTGTCCTTCTCCAGGCTGGTCCGCCAGCCGCTGATCTCCTGGGCCAGGGTGATGGGCACCGCGTCCTGCAGGTGGGTGCGCCCGCTCTTCACCACGTCCCGTTCTCCCCCTCCAGCCGTCGGAAGGTCTCCACCAGCCCGTCAATGGCCGGCAGCAGCTTGTCCTCCAGCGCCACCGCCGCCGCAATGTGCATGGCCGTGGGGAAGGTGTCGTTGGAGCTCTGGGACATGTTCACGTGGTCGTTGGGGTGGAGCAGCTTCTTCCCCGCCAGCTCGTTGCCCCGGTTGGCCACCACCTCGTTCACGTTCATGTTGGACTGGGTGCCGCTGCCCGTCTGCCACACCACCAGCGGGAAGTGCCCGTCCAGCTTCCCCGCCACCACCTCGTCGCAGGCCCGGCTGATCAGGCCCAGCCTTTCATCGTCCAGCTTCCCCAGCCTGTGGTTGGCCAGCGCCGCCGCCTTCTTCAGAATCCCGAAGGCCCGCACAATCTCCTCCGGCATCTTCTCCGTGCCGATCTGGAAGTTCTGATCAGCTCCGCTGGGTCTGCGCGCCCCAGTAGCGGTCCGCAGGAACCTCCATCTCCCCCATTGAGTCCCGTTCCATCCGGTAGTCCATCCTGTCTCGCGTCTCCTTTCTTCCGCCCTCAGGCGGGATAGGCCTCGTCGATCTTGTGCAGCGCGGCCTCTTTCAGATTTTTGTAGATGCTCTGCCCGTGGGTGTCCATGCCCACCACCAGGGGGCCGAACTCATTGGCCTGGAGGTCCCACACGGCCTCTGGCATGCCCAGCTCAAACCAGGTCACGTCGTTAATGCGCTCAATGCCCTGGGCCAGCTTGGCCGCGCAGCCGGGGGCCGCCTGGAGGTACACGTATCCGTACTGGCCGCAGGCCCGCAGGGTATCGGCGTCCATGCCGCCCTTTCCGATGACCGCCCGTACCCCCATCCGGCCCACTACATCGGCATAGGGCTCCATACGGATGGAGGTGGTGGGGCCGATGACGTTGAGCCGCCAGGAGCCGTCCTCGTTTTTCAGGGCCACCGGGCCGGCGTGGAACACCGCAGCGCCGGCAAAGTCCTTGGGCAGGGGCTTCCCCTCCTCCAGCAGGCCGCGGATACGCAGGTGAGCCATGTCACGGGCCGTAAATACATGCCCGGTCAGATACACCACGTCTCCCACGTGCAGCTTGCGCATGTCCTCTTCCTGGAGAGGTGTGGAAAAATGATAAGTAGCCATCCTTACTATACTCCTTTTTTGCCGTTTTGGAAATCAGAGCAGCTTCTCAACGCGGCCGTCGTCGTAGATGCGGATACCGGCCCGGCGGGCCACCCAGCAGTGGAAGTTGATCGCCACCGGCGCGATGGCGGTGTGGGTGTGGGCCCGCTCCATCTTGAGGGCCAGGCAGACGGTGTCGCCGCCGGTACCCGCCGCGCCCAGGCCCAGGCCGTTGATGGCGTCCTTCAGCTCCGCCTCCAGCGCGGCCAGCTCGGGGTCGGGGTTCACGTCGTCCCACCGGCGGCTGGAGATGGCCTTGCGGCTGAGCTTGGCGGCAATGTCCATCTGGCCGCCGATGCCGATGCCGATGCCGTAGGGGGGGCAGGGCTTGCCGCCGGCGTTGACGGCGGTCTCCAGGATGAAGCGCTTCAGGCCGGAGAGGTTTTTGCCCAGCTTGGCGGTGGTCATAATCTGCATGGCGTTGCCCAGCTCGGCGCCGCAGCCCTTAAAGCTGATGATGAAGTCGACGTATTTCTGGCCGGGGTGGTATTCATACTCAATATTGGGCACGCCCTTGCCGGTGTTGTTTCCCGAGTTCTCCCGGGTCAGGGGGTCCACCATGGAGGGGCGCAGGTAGCCCTTCTTCGTGGCCTCGGCCACGGCCTCCGAGATGGCCTCCCTGGTGCACTCCGGCAGGTTGCCGTCTCCAAAGGAGAGCCAGGTTGTGGGGTAGCCGGGAGACTGGCACACCGCCTTGTCCCCCTCCTTGGCGATGGACAGGTTGTCCACCATGGAGCGGAGCATGCTCTGGGCGGTTTCATTCGTTTCCCGGGCCAGTGCGTCTTTAAGCAGCCCCTTCACATCGGCGGAGATCTCGGTCACGGCGCGGATAACCGCGTCGTGAATGGCGGATTTGACAAGTGCTTCGTTCTGATTCATAGCGCAATGCTCCATTCGTAAGGTAATGGGCGCCGCCGTTCCGGCGGCCGCCCGCTGAGGCAGGGCTTACAGCCCCTCAAACAGCCGGTTTATATCATCCAGCTCCTCCAGGTGCGGCAGCCGCTCAACCAGCGCGGCAACCCGGTCCGGGCCCAGAACCCCGTCGGCCAGGGTGTGAAACTTCTCGTGCTCATAGGCCCAGGTAAAGGGGTTATTGAAGTCACCATAGGGGTACTCCACCTGACGGGTAAGCACCCGGCCGTCCTCCAGAGTCACCTCCAACCGGTGGGCCCACCGGTTGCGGTCCGCCTGATAGCTGGCCTCCAGCTCCGGGTCGCACACCAGGGTAATCTTGTCCATCAGCCGCCGCACCCGTGGGTCGGAGGTGGCCTCCGGCGTGAAGGCGGACTCCCCCAGGTGGCCGTACACCAGCATGGCCGCGGTACAGTACTGGCCGCTGAATTTGTAGCCGTAGGGGGTGGATGGCTCCGGATTGTCCACCGTGTTGACTGCCACCTGATAGGTGTGATCCACAATGCGGGTGATGTGCTCCGGCTCCAGCCGGTGCTCCCCCCGCAGCAGTTGGGCGCAGTAGTCCGCCGCGTGGGTGTGGCGACAGCAGGCGTAGGGCTTCAGGGAGTTGGTCAGCAGGGCGCAGTTGTCCCAGCTCAACGCCCGCGTCAGCGCCTCCGGGTGGTTATCCGGCGTCATGGCGCCCAGCAGGCCCCGGTCTCCCGCCAGAATGTCCTCCGCAGCGGTAAAGCCCAGCGCCGCCAGGCGTGCCGACCGCAGGCCGCAGAGGGTACCGTTGGCGGTGTGCAGGGTCTTGCTCATGGCGCCGTCCTCCAAAAACTGCCACAGGCCGGCCGCCTGCGTCCCTGCCGAGCCAATGGCGTGCAGCAGTTTCTTCCGGTCCAGCCCCATCAGCTTGCCCGCCGCCACGGCAGAGCAGAGCGCCCCCACCACTCCAGTGGTATGCCAGTAGTGGTAGGAGCCTGGGTTGATGGCCTCCCCCACCCGTGCGCCAATCTCGTAGCCCGCGGCAATGGCAGCCAGCACCTCACGCCCGGAGCGGTGAAGCCTCTGCCCCACCGCCAGCGCCGCGGGGATGGTTACCGCCCCCAGGTGGGTGATGGAGGCGTTGTGCACGTCGTCCATATCCATGACATGGGCGCACGCTGCGTTCAGCGCGGCAGCATGTTCGCAGGAGAACCGCTCCAGTCCGCTGTTCCAGGCGGTCGCCTCCTGCTGTCCGTCCCCGGCGGCAAAGTAGCTGCGCCAGATACCCCCCTGCGGCTGAACTGAGCCGGCTGCCGCCACGCCGAGCAGATCCTCCAGATAGAGCTTTGCGTTGTCCACCGCTTTGGAGGGCAGACTATCATAGCGGACTTCATATAGAAAATCGGAAAGCTGTTCTGTAAGCATTCGGACCTCTTCCTGGCTGTCCCATTGGTCCAGCCAAAACGCGCACCTTATCGGAATACCGCCCCATATTATTCCGGTATTCCGCGCAATAGCAGGTGCACATATTTTTCTTTTTATGTAGTATTTTTTTGTTAATATTTCATTTTTATCTCTTTTTGCTTTTTCTCTGGTATACCAATTCGAATTATAGCAGATTCACTCAGCAAAGAAAATACACAAAATAAAAATCGTTACATTTGACAAAAGCCGTCGCTTTTCCTTGGTTATAGCAGAGAAATGGCAAGTTGCATCTTTACAAATTGTATGCATAAGTGCTATATTGGCTCCACTGGTATACCGATTCTCCAATAAAGCACGCAATTTAAGTCGTTTTGATGGAACGGAAAGGGATATCCAATTATGAAAACAAACAAGCTTATGATCACCTGCGCCCTCTGCGGCGGCGGTACCACCCGCAAGCAGTCCCCCTACGTCCCCCTGACGCCGGAGGAGCTGGTCGCCGATTCTCTGGCCGCAGTTCGGGCCGGCGCCTGCATCCTGCACATCCATGTCCGCGATGACGAGGGCGCGAACACCATGGAGACCAGCCGCTTTGTGCAGGTGGTCTCCATGATCCGGGAAGCCCTGCGCACCAACCACCTGGATGCCATCATCAATGTCACCACCTCCGGCACCAAGTTCTCCGAGGATATGCGGGTGGCCCACCTGCCCATCCTGATGCCCGAGATGTGCTCCTATGACCCTGGTACCCTCAACTGGGCCAACAGCTACATCTTTCTGAACACGCCCCCCTTCCTGGAGCGGCTGGGCCTGCTCACCCAGGAGCTGGACATCAAGCCCGAAATTGAAATCTTTGACGCCGGTATGCTGGGCAACGTGGATTACTACCTGAAAAAAGGCGTCCTGAAGGCCCCGCTCCACTACCAGCTGGTTCTGGATGTCCCTGGTGGTATGCCGGGCAATATTGACTCGATCAACCATCTGGTTTCCAAGCTGCCGGAGGGCTCCACCTGGTCGATCACCGGAATCGGCAAGGCCCACATGCCCTGTATGCTGGCCGGTCTGGCCGCCGGCTGCGACAACCTGCGCGTCGGTCTGGAGGACAACGTGTTTATGAAGAAGGGCGAATACGCCACCAACGCCCAGTTGGTGGAGCGGGCGGTCAAGCTTGGTATCCTGGCCGGCCGTGAGATTGCCACCGCCGCCGAGGCCCGCGAGATTCTCGGCATCAAGCCTGAGAAGGGCGTTCTTTATCAGCCGTAAATTGACTTGGAAAAGGAGAATGCGCGATGAAATACGATTTTGAAACGATTATTGACCGCGATCCGGCCATCCGCGGCACCGGAAAGTACCGCATCATGAAGGACTCCAAGGGCAATAAGCCCCCCAAGGGCATCGTTCCCCTGTCGGTGGCCGACATGGAGTTCCGCACCGCCCCCTGCGTTATTGACGCAATCAAAGCCGAGGCGGACTTCGGCGTGCTGGGCTACCACCGCCTGACCGACAGCTTTCGGGAGTCCTGCTGCCAGTGGATGAAAACCCGTCACGATTGGGACGTTCAGCCCGACTGGATCGTCCCCTTCGAGCAGGTCGTTCCCGCCCTCTATAACGCCGTCTGGACCTTTACCCAGCCCGGCGACGGCATCCTGATCCAGACCCCCGACTACCATCACTTCACCGGCGCTACCGTAAACACCGGCCGCAAGGTGCTGGAAAACCGCCTGGTGGCGGACGAGAAGGGCCACTATACCGTGGATTTCGACGACTTCCGTGAGAAGGCCAAGCAGGCCAAGCTGTTCTTCCTCTGCTCCCCCCAGAATCCTACCGGCCGCGTCTGGACGGAGGAGGAGCTGCGCAGGATGGGCGAGATCTGCAACGAGTACGGCGTCATGGTGGTGGCCGACGAGATCCACCACGATCTGATCCAGCCCGGATACAAACACATTGTGTATGCCTCCCTGGGCAAAGAGTTTGCCGACAACTGCGTAATCTGCACCTCCCTGAGCAAGACCTTTAACCTGGCTGGCCTGTGCTACGCCAGCATCATCATCCCCAACGACGAGGTGCGGGCCAAGTTCCAGAAGCAGATGGGCCTCCAGGCCTTCATGCACATCGAGCGCTTCGGCCCCGTGGCCCACGAGGCCGCCTACCGCCACGGCGCCGAGTGGCTGGAGGAGCTCATCCAGGTCATCAAGGGCAACTACGAGTATGTCC
>ENA-OQIL01000285-OQIL01000285.1-human-gut-metagenome-genome-assembly--contig:-NODE-285-length-20382-cov-3.028042_pt1 | contig 20382 bp, 24 predicted proteins | sample MGYA00242583_ERZ504748 | MGnify/ENA primary metagenome ERZ504748 (study PRJEB26092, sample SAMD00036191) | human gut metagenome | host: Homo sapiens | study: EMG produced TPA metagenomics assembly of...
GGCCTGGGCGGCTCCCCCATCATGGCCATGCGCATGGGGGAGGGGAGGGACAGGGAGGCGGGCCGGGTGCTGTCCAACAGCTTCCTGATGCTGCTGATACTGTCCGGCGTGCTGACCACTCTGTTCCTCCTGCTGAAGGAGCATCTGCTCATGTGGTTCGGCGCCAGCGACGCCACCTTCGGCTACGCCAACACCTACCTGACCATCTACACCGCGGGCACCTTCTTTGCCCTCATGGCCACCGGCATGAACAGCTTTTTGATCGCCCAGGGCTTTTCCGGCCTGGGGATGGCCACGGTGATGCTGGGGGCGGTGCTCAATATCGTCCTGGACCCCATCTTTATCTTTGTGCTCCATCTGGACGTGGCCGGGGCCGCCCTGGCCACCGTGCTCTCCCAGATGGCCTCCTGCGCCTTTGTGCTCCTCTCCCTGCGGCGGAAGCGGATGCCGGTGCGCCTGCGGTGGGGCGGCTTCTCCTGGCGCATCATGCGGCGGGTGCTGGCCTTCGGCCTGTCCCCCTTCCTCATCATCGCCACGGACAGCATCCTGCTGATCGTGCTGAACACTGTGCTCCAGCGCTACGGCGGGCCGGAGCTGGGGGATACCCTGGTGACCTGCGCCACCATCGTGCAGAGCTACCTGCTCCTCATCACCATGCCCATGGGCGGCCTTACCCTGGGCAGCCAGCCAGTGGTCAGCTTCAACTACGGCGCGGCCAACCTGGAGCGCATCAAGAGGGCTATCCAGTCCATCGTGGCCCTGTGCGTGACCTTCTGTGTGCTCATGACGGTGGTGACCCACACCCTGTCCCCGGTGTTTGTGGGCCTGTTTACCCAGAACCCGGAGGTGGCGGCGCGGTCGGTACGCTACATTAAGTCTTTACCGCCATGATCATCCCCCTGGCGATCCAGTATCCCCTGGTGGACGAGACCACCGCCCTGGGCCATGTGCGGCTGGCCCTGTTCTGCTCCATCTTCCGCAAGTGCGTGTTCCTGGCGGGTCTGCTCCTGCTGCCCGCCCTGGTCTCCCCGGAGGCCACCTTCCTTTCCGAGCCCATCGCCGACGTGGTGGCCGCACGGTGACCACCTGCCTGTTCCTCCACTTCTTCCCCAAAATCCTGGCCCAGCGGGCCGCGCGGGAGCGGGAGGAGCGGGAAGAGCAACCAAAAGTTGCGCCATAATTGGTGGAGGCAACCGCCCAAACAGGCTAAAATGGGGCCATCTGGAAAGGAGTGTTTGATATGAGTTTCGCGACGACAATCCCACTTTTACTGGGGCTGGTGATCTGGGCGGGCATCCTGGCCCTGGTGATTTATCTGGCGGTTCTGCTCATTAAGGCTCTGCGGAAGTACCTGAAATCCGGTCCCGTCCGGCAGGAGAAGGCGGAGATGGCCAGGAGCCTGGGGGAGGCCATCAGGTATCACCGCACCCGCTGCAAGATGACCCAGGAGTTCGTGGCGGAGTCCCTGGGCGTGAGCCGTCAGGCGGTAAGCAAGTGGGAGAGCGGCGCCGCCGATCCCAGCACCTCCAACCTGCTGGCCCTGGCCAAGCTCTTCGGAGTTTCGGCGGAGGAGCTGCTGAAAAGCGTGGAATGACCTCCAAAACTGTGATCGCCTGCCCCGGCCGGGGCAGGCGATCTTTTTTATTGGACTCATCAAGAGGCGGAGCGGGCGTTCTGTCCCTGCTGCCAGTCCTTGTTGAAGCGGTGTTCATCCACTAGCAGTACAATGAGCGCGGAGACTACGGATACGCCGGCAAAAATGAGATAGGTGTAGCGCAGGTTGCCGCCGGTGATGTTGGAGACTACGCCGTTGACCACGAAGGAGAGGGCGGACACCGCGCCTTGGATGGGGAAAACGACGGAATTTACCTTGCTGAATCCCTGACGGCCAAACACGGAGGTGGTAAGGGAGGTGGTGAAGTTGGCGGAGCCACCAATGGACATGCCGATCATAAAGATGGAGACATAGACCAGAACGGTGTTCTCGGTGGCGTTGGCCAGCAGGGAGAGGGCGTACCAGATGCCGAAGAACAGCATGGACTTTTTGGTGCCAAGGCGCTCATCCATATAGCCCACGAAAAAGGAGCCGACCAGGCCGATGAGAGCTACCAGGCTGAGGATAAAGGTTGCCTGCTCCCGGGAGAAGCCCAGCTCCATGTTGCGCAGCACCATTTGAGATACCACGCCCAGGGAGCAGATTTGGAACATGCCGGTGGTGACGGCCACCAGCCAGGTTTCCTTGCACCGCAGCAGTCTGCCGGTGGTCCAGCCGCCAGTGGGATCCTCATGGCCGTGGAAGTACTCGGTTCGGTAGACCTCATCGGACACATTGTCCGGGTTGAGGCCGCGCTCCTGCGGAGTATTGCGGACGAGAAGCAGACCAAAGATGCCCAGCACGATGGCGCAAACGGAGATGGGAATTACACCGTTGCCAATGCCCAGCCGACCTACCAGAAGTGTGATAAGGGGGACAAAGGCGACGGAGGCCAGATTGTGGCCCATGGTGGTGTAGCCCATGACGATGCCTTTTTTCTTGGGGAACCACTGGGTGACCAGATCCCCGCCGGAGATGTAGCCCGCAGACATGACGCCGCCCACCACAATACACATGCAGACGGTATACATGGCAAGATTGACGGCATTGCCTACGCCGAGATAGGCCAGGCCGGCGACAATTAGGCACACGCCGGAGGTGATGCGGGCGCCGATCACCCGGTTGATCTGGCCTACGACAATAAAGAAGATGACGCCCACCACGCCGGCCACGGTGTTCATATTCAGTACGGTACCGGGAAGGATGCCGAACTTCTCTGCGATGGCCGGGGCGGTTACATTGGAACCGCTGTTCACCATGCCGGCATAAAGCCAGAACATCAGCAGACAGTACAGGATGGTGACCCAGCCCTGCACACCGAAGTTTACGACCGAGGACTTGTTGCCGTCATGTTTCCTGTTCCTCATGGATGACACCTCCAAATCAATTAAGAAAGGGAAATTCCCAGTAATGCTTCTGCGTTTTGATAGTAGAGCCTGGCGTAGTCCGCCTCATTCAGCGGAATCCCGCGCAAAAAGGCCATCATGTCCTCCACGGACTCATAGGGGTAGTCGCTTGCAAAGAGAATGTGGTCCATACCCAGCACATCCTGGGTACAGCGGAAAGCCTCCGGCGACATATTGCCGCTGGTAGTAACCCAGATGTTGTGCTGAAAGTAGTAGCGCAGCGGGCGGCGGCAGCGAATGGCCGGATTGGGCAGAAATTTGATCCGGTTTTCAATACGGTCCAGCAAAAAGGGAAGCCCCTCGCCCAGGTGTCCCAGTACCAGCCGGAGAGAGGGAATCTCGTCGAACAGGCCGGATACCACCATGCGCAGCAGCGTGGTGACCGTATCCACCGTAAAGCCAAGACCGGGACCGGCAAAGGTAAAGCCGTAGCCTGCGTAGCGGCTGCCCTCGGGGAGCTGAGGGTGGAGATAGACGTAGACGCCAAGTTCGGCGGCCTTGCGGAAGAGGGGGAGATAGCGGGGATCGTCCGGTGCGGTGTTTCCGTAATTAGAGTGGGTGTGCCATGACACGAAGCCATATTCCTTCACACAGCGCTCCAGCTCCCGCTCCGCAGCGGCCACGTCCTTTACGGGGAGAATGGCGCTGCCGAACAGACGGCCGGGATGGGCCCGCGTCAGCTCATACAGCGCGGCATTGGTGGCCTGGCAAACGGCTATGCTCTTGGCGGGCTCAAGCTGCTCGGCGCCGGGGGAACAGCTCAGCACCGCATGGGTAATCCCCTGCTGCTCCAGTAGGGACAGGCGATGCTCGCCTACTTCCAGAAGCCGCTGAAGCAGATCCCCCTGGGGCATACAGACATCCTCGGTCCAGTGAATCTGGTCAGTGGCGCGGTCATAAAACGGCGGCTGACTGCGCTGCGCCAGCGCGTCAATGAGACATGGAGCGTAAAAGTGATTTTCCAGATCAATGCGGATCAAAGAAAGACCTCCCTTTGAGGAATAATATAATTGAAATAGTCGGTAATAATTATTACACGATGCAAGAGTAGCATAATAATAATATACTGTCAAGTGTTATTATATTATCGCTGCAGAGAAAAAAGCAAAATAGATGTTTTGGACAAAAATGTTGGCGGGAAACTTGTGCGGAATACAGAATTGGAGGCACAGTGATGCTTGACAGGATATTTATAACAGGATAAACTAGAATCAACAGTTAAATTTTGAAAGGAGGGGGAGAAGCATTGGAGAGCGATGTCAGGGAAAAGATTTTTGGAGACAGCCAGATGTATTTTTCCTGAAAGAGGGCTACAAAGGGACAACCATTAACAGTATCGCCCGGGCGGCTGGGATCTCCCGTCCACCATCTACCTGCACTTCAATGGGAAAAAGGATCTGTTTGAAAATCTGGACATTTCGGAAGAAGAGGCGTTTGCAGGATGCATATAACGCCAACCGCACCTCAATTTCTTCAGACGGCGCTGATCCTTTTTGGGGAACACGGCTATGACGGGGTATCTATGGATATGCTGGCCAGGGAGTCGGGCTATTCCAAGGCCACACTCTACCAGTATTTCAAGGACAAAGAGGAGCTCTACTCCGCTGTCATGCAGGAGACACCGTTCTATTTCAATTTTTTGAGCATTCAGCCGGAAATAGACGGCTATGATTTGGAGGCTGCTATCAAAAAGATAGGGCTGGCCTATCTGGCGGTTTTTGACACGCCGGAGCGTATCGCCTTTACCCGGGCCATCATCCGGGACTCCAAGCGGCACCCGGAGGTCAGCAGCATCTATCATAAGAACGGCATCGGCTATGTGGCCCGCTGTGTAGAGACGGTGCTGAAGAGGTATACCGGCAATCTCCAAGAGGGGGTGGACACCTATCTGGCCTCTAAGACCTATGTGGGCTCCCTGTTTGGGTTTGCGATTCAGTATAAAATTGTGGTGGGAGTAGAACCCCAGTACGGGGATGAGGAGATTGTAGATACGCTGACAAAGATTTTTCTCCACGGGATTCTGCATTGAATTCAAAAGCACCCTGACTTACAGGACAGGGCGCTCGGGCTGACCGGGAAAGAGCAGAAGGAGGGGAACGTATGCTTGCCATTTGGAACCGCCGCGAGCTGGTCACCGTTCTGACCATGCAGGAACAGAGCGATATCTTGTCCGCCCTGCGGGATGCGGGGTTGGACTACACGGTGAAGGCGATCGACCGCAGCTCGCCTTCCACCCTCAATCCGGGTACCCGGGCCGACTTCGGTACCATGGGCATGTCGCCGGGGGCACAGTACGAGTACATCATCTATGTGAACAAGAGGGACTACGATGCCGCGCGGGACGCGGCGGGGCTTCCCGGAGACATTCGCTGAATCAGAAACAAAAAGTCCGGCCCGTGCATTTGCACGGGCCGGACTTTTTGGGGAGAAGGGAAGGTTCCGCTTCCCCACGCAAACCGCTGACGCTGGGGTTGCGCGGGGGCCCCGGTTCAGTTGAAGGCGGTGTCGAGATCCTTGTCGCCGCCCCTCGTCGGCGCAAAGTCCACTCTGCTCGGGACACCCTTGCGGGCATCCCTCGCTGCGCTCCCTTGCGCCTCCTCTCCGGACGCGACCCGCTGCGCGGGGCTCGCGCCCGGTTCTGGGTCAGTTGGAGGCAGTGTCCAGATCTTTATCACCGCCCCAGATCATGTTGCGGCGCAGCTCGTCGCCCACCAGCTCCATCTGGTGCTTCTTGAGCTGGGCGCGCTTGGAGTTGAAGAAGGTGCGGCCGTTCTTGTTCTCGGCGATCCACTTGCCGGCGAAGGTGCCGTCCTGAATGTCGGAGAGCACGGCGCGCATGCGGGCCTTGGTCTCCTCGTGGGGGATGACACGGGGGCCGGAGACGTACTCACCGAACTCAGCGGTGTCGGAGATGGAGTAGTTCATGGCCGCCACGCCGCCCTTGTTGATCAGGTCGATGATCAGCTTCATCTCGTGGATGCACTCGAAGTAAGCGTTCTCCGGCTCATAGCCGGCCTCCACCAGCACCTCAAAGCCGCAGCGCATCAGATCCACCACGCCGCCGCACAGGACGGTCTGCTCGCCGAACAGGTCGGTCTCGGTCTCGTCCTGGAAGGTGGTCTCCATCACGCCGGCCCGGGCGCCGCCGATGCCCGCAATGTAGGCTAGGGCGAGCTTATAGGCGTTGCCGGTGGCGTTCTGCTCCACTGCCACGAGGCAGGGCACGCCCTTGCCGTTGACATAGGTGGAGCGGACGGTGTGGCCGGGGCCCTTGGGGGCCGCCATGAACACGTCCACGCCGGCGGGGGGAACGATCTGCTGATAGCGGATGTTGAAGCCGTGGGCAAAGGCCAGGGCCTTGCCCCCGGTCAGGTAGGGGGCAATGTCATTCTTATAGACCTCTGCCTGGACCTCGTCGTTGATGAGCATCATTACAATGTCGCCCCACTGGGCGGCCTCGGCCACAGTCTTGACCGCCAGGCCGGCCTTCTCCGCCTCGGCCCAGTTCTTGGAGCCGGCCCGCAGGCCGACGCACACATCGCACCCGGAGTCCTTCAGGTTGAGGGCGTGGGCGTGGGCCCTGGGAGCCGTAGCCGATGATGGCGATTTTCTTGCCGTTCAGGTAGGAGAGCTCGCAGTCCTTCTCGTAGTACATCTTAGCCATGGTGATACACTCCTTTTTCTTCTTGTTGGTGGGGGAATTTGAACTCATGATAGCATAGTTTTCGGGAAAAGAATGATAACTGTGATACAATCCGCAGAAGCGGAAGGCCGCCGCATGGGGCGGAGGTCAGTCAAGCACCCGCTCCAGCTCGATCTCATCCCCGTCCGCCCGGCCGGTGGGAGAGAAGCGCAGGGTCTGGTACAAATGGCAGGCGGCCGCGTTTTCCGGGCTGACGGTCAGCCGGACGAGGTTGGAAGCCCCGAAAGGCTTGGAACGGATATAGGCAAGCGCCGCCTCCATAGCCGCCCTCCCGCAGCCCCTGCCCTGGTGCTGGGCGTCGATCATCAGATGCCAGATGAAGTAAGCCTCTTCGTCATAGTCATAGATGACCATCAGATATCCGACCACCTGACCGGCGCGGCAGACCGCAAAGGGCGTACACTGACTGTAGTATACATACGCCTGGGCCAGACTCCGGATCGGGTGGGATACGAATTTCTCCTGCTGGGCCTCTAATTTCAGGGAAAAGCACGCAAGAAAGTTGGATTCATCCACTTTTTGCAGGGTAATATGGTTCATATTTCCTCCTTCATATCTGGAGGGCTAATAGAGGAACACCCTCCCTCTGGTTGACAGGAACATAGTTTCATACAGCTTCATACATGCTCTCCCCCTTTCTGTGGAAAATGAGACACTTCATTTTTAATATGAAAACACAGAGGCCTCTGTGGAATTTGACGGGGCCTATGTTCTGCGCGCCGGGAAACGGGAGCTTTACAGGAAGTTCTTGCCCAGATAGAACTCGGTCTGCATGTCCCAAACGCGCTGGCGCGTTTGGGAGCCCTCCGGGCGGGAATTCACATCCTCGGGGCAAGTGAATTGCCCCTGCGGCAAGGTTTCGCTGCGCGAAACGCTTGGACGCCGCAGAGCGGCGGCTCGCTGCGCTCGCAGGAACAGACCGGCCGGCGCTACAGGAAGTTCTTGCCCAGATTAAACTCGGTCTGTTCCTTGGTCTCGTCGCCGATGGTATAGGCGCCCCGTTCGAGGGCGACCATGCCGGTGCGCACCAGCTCCAGGATGCCGAAGGCCTCCAGCAGCTTCTGCATGGCGTCGGCCTTGGTCTCGTCGCCGATCAGGGCCAGGGTGAGGGACTTGAGGGACACGTCGATGATCGAGGCCCGGAAGATGTTGGCGATCTGGATGATCTCGTTGCGGATGTCGGGGTCTCGGCCCGCACCTTGAACATGACCAGCTCCCGGCGGATGGACCGCTCGGGCAGCAGCTCCTGCACGGAGTAGACGGAGAACTGCTTGCGCAGCTGGTTCATGATCTGCTCGATCATGGGCTTGTCGGCCCACACCTCGATGGTGATGCGGGACACGGCTGGGTCGTCGGTGGTGCCCACCGCCAGGGATTCAATGTTATAGCCCTTCCGGGAGAACAGCCGGGAGACTTGGGACAGGACACCGGCGGCATTTTCCACCAACACCGAGAGGGTGCGGCGGGTCACATTGGCTTCATTCATATCCACGCCCTCCTTTAATCCAGAATAAAATCGGTGACCGGAGCGCCGGCGGAGACCATGGGGTGGACCATGGCGTCCTTGTCGATGGCGCACTCGATGAGATAGGGCCGGCCCGCGGCCACGGCCCGGCGGAAGGCCGCCTCGAACTCCGGCTGGGTGGCGGCCCGCTCCCCCTGGATGCCGTAGGCCTCCGCCAGCTTGACGAAGTCGGGGCCCCGGTCCAGATCGGTCTGGGAGAACCGCTTCTGGTAGATCAGGTTCTGCCACTGGCGCACCATACCCAGGGTGCGGTTGTTGAAGATGACGGTGATGACGGGGATGTTGTAGTGCTCGGCGGTGCAGAGCTCGTGGCAGTTCATGCGGAAGCAGCCGTCGCCGGTGCAGTGCACCACCACCTTGCCCGGATTGCCCACGGCGGCCCCCATGGCGGCCCCCAGGCCGAAGCCCATGGTGCCGAAGCCGCCGGAGGTGATGAACTGGCCGGGGCGGGAGAAGTGGTAGTACTGGGCGCACCACATCTGATGCTGGCCCACATCGGTGGCCACGATGGCGTCCCCGCCGGTGACGGCCTGGATGGTCTCCAGAATCTCGTGGGGGTGGAGAACATCGTCTTTCTTGAGGGGCACCTCCGGGTGGGAGAACACCCACGCCTTCCACTCCGGGTAGTCGTGCTGGGGGAGCTTCTCGTTGAGCAGCTCCAGCACCCGGCGGGCGTCGCCGATGATGTGGTGGTGGGTGAGCACGTTCTTGTCGATCTCCGCCCGGTCGATGTCGATGTGGACGATTTTGGCGTTGGGTGCGAAGGTGGCGGGGTCGGTGGCCACCCGGTCGGAGAAGCGGCAGCCGACGGCGATGAGCAGATCGCACTGGTCGGAGGCGAGATTGGAGGCGTGGGAGCCGTGCATACCGATCATGCCGGTGAACAGCCGGTGATTGCCGGGGCAGGCGCCGCCGCCCATGATGGTGGAGGCCACCGGAGCGTTGAGCCGCTCGATAAAGGTGCGGAACTGGGGCACAGCTCCCTTGGAGCGGATGACCCCGCCGCCCACCAGCACCAGGGGCTTCCGGGCCCCCTCAATGAGATCCAGCAGGGTCTGAATGTCCCCCGCGTCGGGCTCGGGAGTCTTGAGATCGTGGCTGGCCCGGCGGAGCATGGCCCCCAGCCGGCGTGGTTGGCGTGCTGGTCGAGGGGGAGGGGCTCGTAATCGGCCTCGGCGGCGGTGACGTTCTTGGCGATGTCCACCAGCACGGGGCCGGGGCGGCCGGAGCGGGCGATGGCGAAGGCCTCCCGCAGCACGTCGGCCAGGGCGCCGGGGTCCTTCACCAGATAGTTGCACTTGGTGATGGGCATGGAGATACCGGTGATGTCCACCTCCTGAAAGGAGTCCTTGCCGATGAGGTTCTCGCTGACGTTGCAGGTGATGAACACCACAGGGGAGGAGTCGTAGTAGGCCGTGGCGATGCCGGTGGTCAGGTTGGTGGCCCCGGGGCCGGAGGTGGCGAAGCACACCCCCACCTTTCCGGTGGCGCGGGCATAGCCGTCGGCGGCGTGGGAGGCGCCCTGCTCGTGGGCGGTGAGGATATGGCGGATTTTGTCCTTGTAGCCGTGGAGCTCAAATTCGTCGTATACGTTCAGGATCGTGCCGCCGGGGTAGCCGAAGACCGTGTCCACCCCCTGCTCCAGAAGGCACTCCATCAAAATCTGGGCGGTTTTCATTCTCATAGGGCGTCCGAACCTCCTTTATAAATCGCAAAAAAACATGGCGGCCTCGTCCCATAGGACGAAGCCGCCATGACTCCGTGGTACCACCTAACTTCGCGGGGCGCGCCCGCGCACTCATTGCCCCGCTAACGGAGGGGAAACCGTCCCTGCCTAACCTGCGGTTCAGCAGGGTTGCTCCCGGGCGAGCGTTCGGGGCGGCCTCATGGGAGCTTACACCAGCCGCTCCCTCTCTGCGCTTATGTACCGCCCGTACTGTCCCGGTCATCGCCTTTGTACGCTCCGGGCAAGCCCGGAAAATGTAATTACCTGATATCATACCGTTCCGGACCGCATTTGTCAATCGGGTTAATTTCACTTTTTGAACTTCTCCATTTTAAACAACGAAAGTGGAGAACGGAGCGGAGCTCTGTTGTCATCCTGACGAAAAAGTAAACCGGATGGTTTTTGCAAAAATGGTACTGCGGATGTTACCATATTTCTGGAAAAAGAGAAAAAACTAATTGGTTTAAAAGAAAAAATGAAGGGAATTTGAGCGTTTTAACTGGACAAGATGCTCCGTTTGCGCTATGATAAATCTGTTTGAGATACCGGTCAAACGACTCAGAACAATGGCCCGTGTGTGGGTCAGATTTGCGAGGTGGACCTATGAAGCAAAGCTTTTACGGCGGCGTGCACCCCAATGACCGGAAAGAGTTGGCACGCCACAAGGAGGTTGCGCCCCTGAGCGCCGCTCCCAAGCAGGTCGTCATCGCCATGGCAATGCATGTCGGTGCGCCCTGTAAGCCCATTGTAGCCGTGGGCGATCAGGTCAAGGTGGGCCAGAAGATCGGCGAGATCGCCGGCCTGGGCGCCCCCATTCACGCGTCTGTGTCCGGTGTGGTCAAGGCGGTGGAGCCCCGTCCCTATGTGGGCGGCGGAAAGGTGATGTCGGTGGTCATCGAGAATGACTTCCAGGACACCTGGGGCTCCGTGCTCACCCCCCATCCCGACTACAGCAAGCTGAGCTGCGAGGAGATCGTGGAGATTGTCAAGGAGGCGGGCATCACCGGAATGGGCGGCGCCGGCTTCCCCACCCACGTGAAGATCAGCTCCGGCGTCGGCAAGGTGGATACCCTGATCCTGAACGGCGCCGAGTGTGAGCCCTACATAACCGCTGACCACCGGCTGATGCTGGAGCAGGGCGAGCGGGTCATCGGCGGCGTGCGCATTCTGATGCAGGCCTTCGGCCTGAAGAACGCCGTCATCGGTGTGGAGGCCAACAAGGAGGACGCCATCGAGCACCTGAAGGCGCTGGTGGGCGGCAAGAACGACGTGCAGGTGGAGTCCCTGCGCACCCGCTACCCCCAGGGCGCGGAAAAGCAGCTCATTCAGCGCGTCACCGGCCGCGAGGTGCCTCCCGGCGGGCTGCCCGCCCATGTGGGCTGCGCGGTGTTCAATGTGGGGACCGCCGCTGCCGTGTACGACGCCGTGGTGGAGGGCAAGCCCCTGACCCACCGCATCCTCACCGTCACCGGCGACGCCATCAAGGAGCCCAAAACCTGCTGGTGCCCCTGGGCACCTCCTTCCAGCAGATCATCGACGAGGGCAAGGGCTTCAAGGAGGAGCCCGACCGCGTGCTCACCGGCGGCCCCATGATGGGCATCGCCCAGTATAACCTGGATGTCACCTGCATCAAGGGCACCAATGCCGTGCTCTGCCTGACCAAAAAGGAGGCCGCCCCCGTTGTGGAGGAGGAGGTCTGCCTGCGCTGCGGCCGCTGCGTCAACGTCTGCCCCATGCACCTGACTCCGGTCTACATGCACCTGTACGCCGAGAAGGGCATGTGGAAGGAGGCCGAGGCGCTTAACGTCATGGACTGCATTGAGTGCGGTTCCTGCAACTACATCTGCCCCGCCCGCCTCCACCTGGTCCAGTCCTTCCGTGTGACCAAGGGTGAGCTGCGGGCTCTGGCGGCCAAGGAAAAAGCGGCGAAGGAGGCGGCCAAAGCATGAACGAGGAAAAGAAGCTGAGACTCACGGTGGCGTCGTCCCCCCACGTGGCCTCTCCCATTGACACCACCAACCTGATGCGGGACGTGCTCATCGCCCTGGTACCTGCATGGTCATGGGCGTGGTGTTCTTCGGCCCCCGTGCCTTGGTGGCCACCATCATCTCCGTGCTGGCCTGCGAGTTCTTCGAGTGGGGCTACCGCAAGCTGATGCACAAGTCCTGCGCCGTCAAGGACCTGTCCGCCGCCGTCACCGGCGTGCTGCTGGCCTTCGTGTGCGCCCCCACCCTGCCCTATTGGATGCTGATCATCGGCGACTTCTTCGCCATCGTGGTGGTCAAGCAGCTCTTCGGCGGCCTGGGTAAGAACTTCATGAACCCCGCCCTGGGCGGCCGCGCCTTCCTGATGCTGTGCTACCCCGTGGCCATGACCACCTGGGTGGCCCCCGGCATCGGCACCGGCGCCTGGGCCGACCTGCTGGGCGGCACCAAGACTATGGCCGGGGTGGATATCGTCAGCAGCGCAACCCCCTTGTCTGCTGACTTCATGCACGGCGGCCTGCTGCCCGATGCCACCATCCTCGACACATTTGTGGGCAATGTGGGCGGCTGTATCGGTGAGATCTCCGCCCTGGCCCTGCTGCTGGGCGGCGTGTATCTGATCGTCCGCGGCGTCATCCGCGCCCGCATCCCCGTGGCCTACATCGCCACCGTGGCGGTGCTCACCTTCCTGTTCCCCCTGGGCGGCAACGACCGGCTGGTGTGGATGACCTACCAGCTCTTCACCGGCGGCCTGTTCCTGGGTGCCTTCTTCATGGCCACCGACTATGTCACCAGCCCCGTCACCAAAAAGGGTGAGATCATCTTCGGCATCGGCTGCGGCCTGCTGACCGTGTTCATCCGCTATTTCGGCGGCTATCCCGAGGGCGTGAGCTACTCCATCCTGATCATGAACTGCTGCGTGTGGCTCATCGACAAGGTGGGCAAGCCCGGCCGCTACGGAGTGACCAAGGAAATGAAGGCTGCGGCCAAGGCGGCCAAAAAAGCCGGGAAGGAGGGCTAAGCCATGAGTGAGACTGCAACCAAGAAAAAGGAACCAGGCATGGCGACCCTGGTGATCGTCCTCTTTGCCATCTGTGCGGCCACCGCCCTTCTGCTGGGCCTGACCAACTATGTGACCGCCCCCTTTATCGCGGCTAACAACGAGAAGACCACCCAGGAGGCCATGGCTGCCGTGCTCCCCGCCAACAGCTATGACGAGGTGGAGTACACCGGCGGCGACGCTATGGTGCAGGCCGTCTACAAGGCCGGCGATGCCGGATACGTGGTGGAGGTTAAGCCCGCCACGTCCTTCAGCGGCAACCTGACTATCATGGTGGGTGTGGACAATACCGGGGCCTGCTCCGGCATCTCCATTACCAGCACCGGCGAGACCTCCGGCCTGGGCTCCAACGCCAGCAAGCCGGACTTCCAGGCCCAGTTCGTGGGCAAGACCGGCGAGGTCAAGGTCACCAAGGACGGCGGCGACATCGACGCCCTGACCGGCGCTACCATCACCTCCCGCGGCGTTTGCGAGGCCGTCACCAGCGCCATCGCCGCCGCCGCGAGCATGGGCTAAGGAGGGTAATCGAATATGAACGTGATGAAACAATTTAGGGACGGCTTGTTCTTCCAGAACCCCGTCACCGTCCAACTGCTGGGCATGTGCTCGGTGATGGCCATTACCACCACCCTGTTCAACGGCCTGGGCATGGGCCTGTCCGTGTTGGTGATTCTGACCCTGTCCAACATCATCATCGCGGCCCTGCGTAAGATCATCCCCAACAACATCCGCATCGCCTGCTTCATCGTGGTCATCGCCGGCTTTGTTACCATCGTTGACCTGTGCCTGCAGGCATTTATCCCGGCCCTGTCCAAGAGCTTGGGCCTGTTTATCCCCCTGATCGTGGTGAACTGTATCATTCTGGGCCGCGCCGAGTCCTTTGCCTACAAGAATGGTATCGGCGCTTCTGCGCTGGACGGTATCTTCCAGGGCCTGGGTTACACCATGGTGCTGGTCATCATGTGTGTGGTTCGCGAGTTCCTTGGAAATGGCACCATTATGGGCGGCCTGCTGGAGATCGGCGCAGAAGGACAGTTGGTCTTCGGCCTGGGCACTGCCGCAGGCATCCGCATCCTGCCCGAGGGCATTCCCGCTCTGGGCATGATTCTCCCGGTGGGCGGCTTCCTGACCCTGGCCTGCGTGATCGCGGCCATGCAGTACATTCTGAACAAGCCCAAGAAGGGCGACAAAAAGACTGAGGAGGTGGCCAAGTAATGGAGTGGACTCAGCTCTTTACCATCGCCCTGGGCGCCATCCTGGTCAATAACTTTATTGTGGCCCAGTTCCTGGGCATCTGCCCCTTCATGGGTGTTTCCAAAAAGATCGAGACTGCCTCCGGCATGGGGCTGCGGTTATCTTCGTCATGGGCCTGGCCTCCGCCATCTGTTGGCCCATCAATGAGCTCATTCTGGTTCCCATGGGCCTGACCTTCATGCAGACCGTGACCTACATCCTGGTCATCGCCTCTCTGGTGCAGTTCATCGAGATGTTCCTCAAGAAGGCCATGCCCTCCCTCTATGAGGCCCTGGGTGTGTACCTGCCCCTGATCACCACCAACTGCGCTGTGCTGGGCGTGGTGCTGCAGAACACCCAGAACGGCTACGGCTTTATTGAGAGCGTCGTGTACGGCGTTACCGGCGGCATCGGCTTCCTGCTGGTCATCGTGATCTTCGCCAGCATCCGGGAGCGGATGGAGTTCTCCGAGTGGCCCAAGGCTTTCGAGGGCTTCCCGATCGCCCTGGTGGCCGCCGGCCTCATCGCTCTGGCTTTCATGGGCTTCTCCGGCCTGAAGGTCTTCGGTTAAGGAGGGCGGAAGAATATGACGACTGTTATAATTGCCGTTGTGGTCCTGGCTGTGCTGGGCGCCATCTTCGGCCTGGTCCTGGCGATCGCCTCCAAGGTGTTCGCTGTTGAGGTGGATCCCCGTGAAGAGGCCATCCTGGGCTGTCTGCCCGGCGCCAACTGCGGCGGCTGCGGCTATCCCGGCTGCTCCGGCTATGCCTCCGCTGTGGTCAAGGGAGTGGCCCCAGTCAATGCCTGCGCCGCCGGCGGCGAGGCGGTGGCCGCCCAGATCGGCGAGATTATGGGCGTGTCCGCTGGCGCCGCAGTGAAGCAGATTGCCCAGGTGCACTGCACCGGCTGCGGCCAGAACTACAAGCAGTACACTTACGTGGGCATCCACGACTGCGTGGCGGCCTCCAAGCTGCCCGGCGGCGGCGACCTGGGCTGCGCCTATGGCTGCCTGGGCCTGGGCTCCTGTGAGAAGGCATGTCCCTTTGACGCTATCCACGTCATCGACGGCGTGGCCAGGGTCGATGAGGAGAAGTGCAAGGCGTGCAATAAGTGCGTGGACATCTGCCCCCGACACATCATCGCCCTGGAGCCCTACAAGACCAAGCGCCACGTCACCATTCCCTGTTCCTCCCACGACAAGGGCGTGGACGCCCGCAAGGTATGCGACAATGGCTGTATCGGTTGCTCCCTGTGTGCTAAGAGCTGCCCCAAGGAAGCCATCACCATGGTCAACAACCTGGCGGTGATCGACTACGAGAAGTGCATCGGCTGCGGTATCTGCGCACAGAAGTGCCCCCGCAAGCTGATCACCGTGGACGGCAAGGTGCCCGAGGTGAAGCCTGCGGCCCCCAAGGCCGCCCCGGCTGCCGCTGTCAAGCCCGCGGCTCCAGCTACGGAGAAGCCTACAGCGGAGGCCGCTGCCGACCCTAAGGCCGAGGTACCTGCCGAGCCCAAGGAGTAAATACCATAAAAATCGCGCGTTCCCAATCGGGAACGCGCGATTTTGCATGGATGGACGGTTCAGCGCTTGCAGCAGCCGCCGTGGTCGCCCAGCTGGAAGGAGGCGCACTCGGTGGAGGCGCAGTTGGTCACGTTGGAGTCGCAGCAACCCACCTTGATCTCGTTCAGGGTGCAGTAGTTCTGCTCGCCGCAGTGGTAAGCACAACTGTTCACAGAGCACTTGATGCTGTTGTTGGGGGTCTTGTTCATGGTGAGATTCCTCCTTGATTCCTTGGTATGACGCAAGGGAAGCACCGGCCCGCCCTGCGTGACAGGGTGGGAGCAGTGCTTCCCTAGTATGCGCCCCTGGGGGCGGAATATTCGGTTATTTTTTGGCGCCGGACTCCGGAAGGACCTTGGGGATGAAGCGCTTGGCGAACCAGCCCTTGCCGCGGTTCTTTACATAGAAATAGCCGATAAAGGAGAACACCACCGCGCCGATAAAGTTGACGAAGAGGTCTTTCATGGTGTCCAGGATGCCGATATCCAGATAACCGCCCAGGCCCAGTGGGTGCTGGGCTCCATCAGCCGTGACCACAATCACGTCGGTGATGTCGTGGATGGCCACCGGGGTGTTGCCGCCGGCGGGGTCCAGCATCACGGAGCCGATGGAGTGTACGATCGTGTCCTTCTGCATGTCCAGCAGGAACATCTGGTCCATAAAGCACTCGAAGAACTCCCACAGCACGCCGATGGTCATGGAGAAGCAGAAGGCCACCACCGCCAGATAGACCGGGGAGAGCTTGAAGGCCAGCCGCTCATCCCGGTTCAAAATGTCCAGCAGGGAGAAGCCGATGGCCGCGCAGAGGAAGCCGTTGAGCGTATGGAGCATGGTGTCCCAGCCATGGAAATAGGTATAGTAAGCCTGGATCTCTCCCAGGATCTCCGCAGAGAAGATGAAGAGCAGGATGATGATCTCCAGCGTGTCGGGCAGATCGATGCGGACCCGCCGCTCGATGACGGTGGGCAGGGTGAACAGTACCAGCGTCAGGATGCACAGGAACACGTTTTCAAAGTTCCCGTTGAGAAATTGGGCCACCATGGTCAGGATGACCAGGACTCGAAGAATGATGTAGATGGTGACCACCGTTTTTTTTCCCCTTCAGCTCTTCCCGCAGCTCACGCCGCATCCGGGCAGTTTTGCCGGGATCTTTTGGCCGCATCTATATCTCCCCTTTTATATTATATATTGTTATAGTATAGCGGTTTCCGGAACAAAAGTCAAGGAAACCGGGGCGGCGCCCGGTGGCCGTCCCTCTCTGTCTTGGTCTCCCGGAACAGAGAGCGAAAGTCAGAATCATGAAAAAAAGGGTGGCAATCCTGCTATCTTATGGTATGATAGAGGCAGAATGATCAGAGCCGGCCCCCAGGGCCGGTCTGAGGGGAGGCCGATTCCATGCCCGCATTTCCCCCCGGATACGGGGCCACATCGACGAGGCGCTGACCTTTCTCAAATGGGTCCTGTACGCCTGCAACATCGGGCTCATCGTGGGCGCTGTTGCGGTGGCGTTTCATTGCGGAATCGACTGGGCGGCTCAGTTCCGGGCGCACCAGCCCTGGGTCATTCTTTTCCTTCCCCTGGGAGGCGTGGTCATCGTCCTGCTCTACCGCTGGAGCGGGATGGAGCGGGACCGGGGCACCAATCTGGTGCTGACGGCGGTCCGGGAGGCCGAGCCCATCCGTCTGCGCACCGCCCCCCTCATCTTCCTGTCCACCATCCTGACCCACCTGGTAGGCGGGTCGGCCGGCCGGGAGGGGGCCGCCCTCCAGCTGGGGGGCTCCATCGGGGCCTGGGTGGGCAGAAAGATCCACCTGGATGAGAAGGACCGCAGGATCATGGTCATGTGCGGCATGTCCGCCGCCTTCTCCGGGCTGTTCGGCACCCCCATCACCGCCGCCATCTTCGCCATGGAGGTGGTGAGCGTGGGAGTGATGTACTACGCCGCCATCGTCCCCTGTGTCGTCTCCTCTTTGGTCTCGGTCCAGCTGGCCCGCTTCTTCGGCCTTCATATAGGAACAGGCTATCTCATCGGAAATGTGGCTGTCCTGGGTCCCTGGTCCATGGTCCAGGTGTGCGTGATGGGGGTGCTGTGCGCTCTGCTCTCCATCCTGTTCTGCAAAGTGATGCATGCGGCCCCCAAGCTCTATGCCAAATACTTCCCCAATCCCCTGGTCCGGGCGGCTGTTGGCGGCGCCCTGGTGCTGCTGCTGACCCTGCTGGTGGGGGAACAGACCTACAACGGCGCCGGGGATGCTGTCATCCGCCGGATGCTGGCGGGCGAGACCATCTCGGAGGCGTTCCTGCTCAAGCTGGTCTTTACCGCCCTCACTCTGGGGGCCGGCTTCCGCGGCGGCGAGATCGTGCCAGTGCTCTTCACTGGTGCCGCCTTTGGCACGGTGGTCGGACCGCTGCTGGGCCTGTCCCAGTCCTTCGGCGGGGCGCTTGGGATGACGGCGGTATTCTGCGGCGCTACCAACTGCCCCATCACCTCCATCCTCCTGGCCTATGAACTATTTACCAGCCGGGGCCTGCCTCTTTACGCCCTGTGCTGTGCCATCTCCTACATGCTCTCCGGGTACTACGGCCTTTACAGCGAGCAGAAGATCATCTACTCCAAATTCAAGGCCACCTGGGTGGACCGAAAGGCGGAGTAGTTCCCCCTGTCCACGGCGCCGTTCTTCTGCTCCACGCTCAGCAGCGGAATGGTGGGCCTGGGTGCTCTGTCTATGGGGCCGCAGTTTCTTCAGCGACCTCCATGTGACGGAATTGTAAAACAGTCCTATTCAAGCTCTTATTTTATCAAGCGGAGACATCCCGGCAGAATTTCCGGGACGTCTCCGTTTTTTCTTCATAAAATGAAAAAAATATTTTTCCCCTTGCAAATTTAATATATTTTTTCATTTTCTCCATTATTGCACTTTCTCCTTTGTTTTCTCTGTACTTTTTTCCTTCCATGTAAGAACGCATAACCTTTTCCCTCTCTTTTCTTTTTTTCGCCTTTCTTCCGGGTTTATTTTTGGTCAAAACATTCAATTTCTGCGGCACCCTTCTCTATTCTCTTGCCTGTTGTGCTGTCCACCCCCTTCATCTCTTTCCTTGTTCAGATGTTCCCTCCGTTTACTCAATCGTCAAAATATCGAGTATTCGATATTTTCGATTTGAAGTATTGACTTTTCAACATTTCATGTTATCATAGGTCTAACCAAAGAAACTGCAAAAAAGGGATGGTATTTCGACATGGAGCTTCCCGCCGCCTTTTCCCAGCGGATCAAGTCCACTCCTCTTACCGCAAAGGAAGCTTTGGTGGCGGAATACATCCTGAACAATTTTCTCTCCGTATGCTATGTGTCCACCAGTGAACTGGCCCGCATCTTGGGCGTCAGCGACGCCACGGTCTCCCGTACCAGCAAAGTGCTGGGCTACCGCTCCTTTCTGGACCTTCAGAAGGAGATACAATCCTTTGTCTCTCAGAAAGCGGATTATGCACAGCGTGGCTTCTTCCCTCCCATTGAGCGTCTTCATACCCATCAGAGCCTGGATGCCAAGGAGAATATCGTAGCACAGTTTTCCACCCTTACCTACAAGAACCTACAGAGCGTTTTGGAAAAAAACTCCGAAGAATCCATCCATGCGGCGGCGGATCTGCTTTGCTCCTGCCGCATCAAATATATTGCCGGGCGCGGCCCACCGCACCTATTGCTGAGAAATTCAGCTTTTTGATGCGCATGGTTGTCCCCGGTGTCGTATCGGCCACAGGGAGCGTCACCTTTGAACAGCTGCTGGACATCTCCCCAGAGGACTGCCTGTTCGTCATCAATTTCAATCCCTATGGTGAGGAAGTCCGGCGCTGGATTGATCTTGCCCACAGCCGCGGGGCGAAAATCATCCTGCTCACTGATAAGCCCTCCACTCCCTTCTCCGATTTTACTGATGTGCTGCTGTTGGCTGACATATACAGCGTCAGCTTTTTCAACTCCAATGTATCCGCCACTTTTCTTCTGGAGCTTCTTGTCTCTCTGGTCGCAGACCAGATGGACGAGACCGCCACCAAGCGCCTGGATCTTTTGAACCCTTACTTCGAGCGGAACAAGCGCTGATCTTCTCTTATGGGATCTCCCCTCGCACCGAGGGTGGTCTGAATATGCTTACCCCACTAAAAAAGGGAGGAACGCCAACATGAAAAAAGCACTCTCTCTTGCCCTTGCACTGGCGCTCTGTATGGGGCTGTTCAGCGGCTGCGGCACTGAAACCGGCTCCAACAGCACCAGCCAGCCCGCGCAAAGCAGCGGGGAAACTGTTAAGACGGTGACGTGGGCCAGCACCAGCGACATCACCGGCCTGGACCCCAGAAACGGCAACTCCACCATCACCGCCAGCATTCTGGCCTCCCTTTACAGCACCCTGGTCAAGACGGACCCCCAGGGGGCAGATCGTGTGCGACGCTGCTGAGAGCTATGAGCAGGTGGATGACACTACCTGGCACTTCACTCTGCGGCAGGACGTGTACTTTACCAACGGCACCCAGATGACTGCTGACGATGTGGCCTACACCATCAACAGCCTGCGTGACTCGGAGAAGCACTACGCTC
>ENA-OQIL01000286-OQIL01000286.1-human-gut-metagenome-genome-assembly--contig:-NODE-286-length-20367-cov-25.343775_pt1 | contig 20367 bp, 18 predicted proteins | sample MGYA00242583_ERZ504748 | MGnify/ENA primary metagenome ERZ504748 (study PRJEB26092, sample SAMD00036191) | human gut metagenome | host: Homo sapiens | study: EMG produced TPA metagenomics assembly of...
CGTCCGGGTCGGTCATGATGGTAGCGGGGTTGGAGTTCAGCAGAACAGTCTCGATGCCCTCTGCTTTCAGGGCACGGCAGGCCTGCGTGCCGGAGTAGTCAAACTCCGCAGCCTGACCAATGATGATGGGGCCGGAGCCAATGACCAGCACCTTTTTGATTCTGGGGTCCTTCGGCATTTCAGCGTGCCTCCCTTTTTTGCTGCTTTGACGTTGTTCAGGAAGCGGTCGAACAGGAACTCGGTATCCTTGGGGCCGCCGTTTGCTTCCGGGTGGAACTGCACGGTAAAGCAGTTCCACTTCTTGTACTTGATGCCCTCACAGGTGCCGTCGTTGGCGTTCACCTGTGCCACCTCGCCCATCTCGGCGGGCAGCTCGTCGCCCACCACAGCATAGCCGTGGTTCTGGCTGGTGATGAAGGTGCGGCCGGACTCAAAGTCTGTCACGGGCTGGTTGGCACCGCGGTGGCCGTACTTGAGCTTCATAGTCTTGGCACCGGCTGCCAGAGCACTCAGCTGGTGGCCCAGACAGATGCCGAAGGTGGGGATGTTCAGCTCAAAGATGTGCTTGAGGTTCTCGATGACCTCCACGGGTTCCGCCGGGTCGCCGGGACCATTGGACAGCATGATGCCGTCCGGAGCAAGGGCCTTGATTTCCTCTGCCGTTGCAAAGGCAGGCATGACCGTCACCTTGCAGCCGCGCTTGACAAGGCAGCGCACGATGTTGCGCTTGCAGCCGTAGTGCATCAGCACGATATGGGTCTCGCCCTGCGGGTTGAACACCTCGGGCTTTTCACAGGTAACATTCTTCACCGCATCGGTGACGGCGTAGGCGCGGATCTGAGCCAGCAGAGCCTCGGTCTCGGCCTTGTTGGCCGGGTCGGCGGGGTCGAAGGTGGTCAGGATAGCACCGTTCATCACACCGCTCTCGCGGATGATGCGGGTCAGGTGGCGGGTGTCGATGCCCTCAATGCCGATGGTGTTGTTCTTTTTCAAAAAGCTGTCCAGCGTTTCCTCGCAGCGCCAGTTGGAGGGGTGGTGCAGGCCTCGCGCACGATGTAGCCCTTTGCCCAGATGCGGTCGGACTCCATGTCGTCCTTATTCATGCCGTAGTTGCCGATGAGGGGGTAGGTCTGGGTGATGATCTGGCCGTAGTAGCTGGGGTCGGTCAGGGTCTCCTGAAAGCCCACCATGCCGGTGGCAAAGACCACCTCGCCCACGGTGACACCCTCGGCACCCACCGACTGGCCGGCAAAGACCATGCCGTTTGCCAAAAGAAGATATGCGTTCATAGTTTTCCTCGTTTCAACACATTACAGGGTCTGCTTTGCTTCCTGCTTCATCTTGCGGCTGCCCAGATGCACCAGCGGCAGCTTGCCCTCCTTGCAGATGGGGCACTCTTCCGGTGCGTAGTTGGGCAGATCCAGCTTGAGGGCGCTTGCCACGATGGGAATGGGAGACGGAGCCTCGGGCTTGGTGCGGTCCACCACGCAGGTGATGCCCACGCAGATGCCGCCGTTCTCTTCAATCACGCGCTTGGTCTCCAGAGAGGAGATACCGGTGGTGACCACGTCCTCAGCGATGAGGCACTTCTCACCCGGGTGGATGGCGAAGCGCTTCAGGGTCATCACATTGTCCACGCGCTCGGTGAAGATGGCGCGCTTGCCGGTCTGGCGGGCCAGCTCGTAGGCGTACACGATGCCGCCCATGGCCGGGCCGACGATCACATCCACGTCCATTTCCTTGACCTTATCTGCCACGGTCTTCATCACCTCGGCGCAGCGGTCGGGGTACTGCTGCAGATAAGCCATCTGGCAGTATGCGCTGGAATGGCGGCCGGAGGACAGCAGGAAGTGGCCTTCCAGGAACGCGTCACAGCTCTTCAGGATCTCAAGTGCTTCACTCATTGTACTTCTCCCTCTCTTTTATAAAAATATCTTTTGAACGGTATTGTACCACGCTTTTGCGTGATTTGCAAATTTATGCAGTGGCTTTGTTTTTATGCGTATAAATCAGGATTTATGCTGGTATATCAATCGGATTATTCAGCATTCCGGGCACATCCGCGGATCTCGTCCAGCGTTTTCACGCCGTTCTTGTCCATCCATGCGGCCATCTCGTCGGCAATGGTCTCCATGGCGCGGGGGTTGGCAAAGTTTGCGGCACCCACCTGCACCGCCGCAGCACCGGCCATGATGAACTCCAGTGCATCGCGGCCCGTGGCGATGCCGCCCAGACCCACCACCGGGATGTTCACAGCGCCCACGGCCTGCCACACCATGCGCAGGGCAATGGGCCGCACCGCCGGGCCGGACAGGCCCGCAAAGATGTTGTTGCAACACCGGGCGGCGCTTTCCAGATCGATGGCGCAGGCCTGGAAGGTGTTGGTCAGGCTGAATGGCGTCCGCACCGGCGGCCTCCACAGCCCTGCACATCTCCGGGATGTTCTCGGCCTGGGGGCTCAGCTTGACCATCAGGGGCTTTTTGCAGGCAGCGCGCACCATGCGCACCACCTCGCCGGCAGCTTCGGCCTTTACGCCGTAGGCCATGCCGCCCACCTTGACGTTGGGGCAGGAGATGTTCAGCTCCACGATATCCACTGCGCTCTCGCTCAGCATCGCAGCGCCTTCCACATACTCTTCCTCGCTGTGGCCGCCAAGGTTTGCAATGGCCACCGTGCCGTACTTCTGCTTCAGTTCCAGCATCTCGGGCAGCTCCACGTCAATAAAGTGCTGCACGCCGGGGTTCTGCAGGCCGATGCTGTTGATGAGGCCGGAGGGGGTCTCCCACAGGCGCTCGCCCTTGTTGCCGTACTGGCCGTGCAGGGTAAGCCCCTTGCCGGAGATGCCGCCGATTTTAGCAAAATCGGCCAGTTCCTCGTACTCCACACCGTAGCCCACAGTGCCGGATGCGCCGATGACCGGGCTGTTCATCACAAAGCCCAGCAGGTTGGTTTTCAAGTCTGCCATCAGAAGAACACCTCCGTTGCGTCAAATACAGGGCCGTTCTTGCACACGCTTTTGCCCTCGCCGCCCTTGGTCTCGCAGGTGCAGCCAAGGCAGGCACCAATGCCGCAGGCCATCTTCTTTTCCATGCTCACAAAGCAGGGGGTGCCTTTTTCCGCACACAGGCGGGCGGCGTTCTTCATCATCACGGTGGGGCCGCACACCAGCACCACGTCGTAATCGGCGGGGTCGTACAGCTGGGTGACAAAGCCATGGAAGCCCACCGCACCGGTGTCGGTGGATACTTTTACAAGGTTTGCGATGCTGCGGTACTCCTCCATGCAGTAGGGGGTGTCGCGGAAGCCAAAGAACACATCCGGCTTTGCCCCGGCAGCGGCCAGCTCGCGGGTAAGCTGGAACATGGGCGCGGTGCCGATGCCGCCGCCCACCACGGCGATCTTTTTATACTTGCTCAGGATGTCCGGCACATCAAAGCCGTTGCCCATGGGGCCGGTAAGCTGGAAGGTATCCTGCTGCTTGAGCTGTGCCAGCTTTTCGGTGCCCTCGCCCACCACCTGATACAAAAACTCGATGGTGCTGCTGTCCGGGTTCCAGCGGTGCACGCTGATGGGACGGGACAGGAAGGGGGCCTCGTCTGCGCCCCAGGAGCGCAGGGTGAAGAACTGGCCTGCGTGGGGGGCGTGGTCACGGTCCGGCCACACCACGGTCAGCAGGCGGATGTCCGGGGCAATGACCTCATTGCGCAGGACGGTGGCTTCACAGCAGGCTGCACGCATGAGCAATGGCCTCCTTCATGTTCACACACTCGTTGTAAGCGGCCTCGTCAAAGGCAGTGCCCGGCTGCTTTTTGTAAGCCAGCAGGATGCCGCGGCTGGAGTTGACCACGCCTCCGTTGCCCTTGGTCAGGTACTGGGCAATATCCTCGGCCTTGCCGCCCTGTGCGCCGTAGCCGGGGATCAGGAAGAAGCTGTCCTGATACTTTGCACGGATCTCGGTGGCTTCCTCGATGTGGGTACCGCCGATGACCAGACCGATGGAGGAGTAGCCGTGCTCGCCCATGTAGTCCTTGCCCAGCGCGTTCAGCTTGTCGCCCACCAGATCGTAGACGTGGCGGCCGTCAGCCAGCTTCTCGTACTCAAAGTCCTTGGCACCGCCGTTGGAGGTGCGGCAAAGCACGAACATACCCTTGCCCTGCTTTTCAGCATAGGGCAGATAGGGGCTGATGGAGTCCAGACCCATGTAGGGTGCCAGCGTAACGAAATCGCTCTCAAAATCGCCGGTGAAGTGACCCATGGCGTACATCTCGGCGGTCTTGGCGATATCGCCGCGCTTGATGTCCGCGATCACCGGCACACCGGCCTCGCGCACAGCCTTCAGGGTGTCGGCGTAGGCCTTCATGCCCTCCATGCCCAGCGACTCATAGTAAGCGATCTGCACCTTGTAGCAGCCGGCCACAGCCTTGGTGGCATCAATGAGCTTCTTGTTGAAGCGCACGATGTTCTCGCCCTTGGTCAGGGTGCTGTCCACAAAATCGGCAGGCAGGTAGCTGAAATCGGTGTCCAGACCCACGCACACCGGGCCGCGGGCTTCCACAGCTTCGTACAGTTTGTCCATGTTCGTCATTTGGGTGTCCTCCTGTAAGTCGTATTGTAGAATCCTCTCAGGCGCTTGCGCGCCAGCTCCCCCGAGGGGGGAGCTTTTTCTCTTGAGGGCAACTGTTTCTTTTCGTGATATGCAAACTGCTTTCCGTACTCTCTGAAGCTCCCCCCTCGGGGAACTTCAGAGAGGGTTTCGTTTTTTACTCCTCAGCCTGATAGGTGATCTTACCGGCCTTGATGGTGGCAAACACCTTGCCGTAGAGCTGTGCACCGTCAAAGGGGGTGTTGTGGCTCTTGGAGTGCAGCTTTTCCTTTTCCACCGTATAGGGGGTGTCCAGATCCACCAGCACAAAGTCGGCATCGAAGCCCGGCTCCAGCTGACCCTTGGCAAGACCCAGGATCTCGGCGGGGCGGGTGCTCATCAGGTGCACCAGCAGCTCCAGCGGCAGACCCTCCTGCTTGCACAGCTTAGTGTAGCACACGCCGAAGGCGGTCTCGCTGCCCACCATACCGGCCATGCCCTTCAGCTTATCTTCCTCAGAGTGAGGTGCGTGGTCGGTGGCAATGGCGTCCACGATGCCGGTACGGATGCCCTCCACCAGCGCCTCCACATCGTCGGCGGTGCGGATGGGCGGGTTGACCCGGTAGTCGCAGGTGTCGTTGGTGAACCACAGGTGGTGGGGGGTCACCTCACAGGTGACGGGTGCGCCCCGCAGCTTTGCCATGCGGATGGCGTCCAGCGCACCCCGGGTGGACACATGGCACATGTGCAGCCGGGTCTGGTAGTACTCGCTCAGCCAGCAGTTGCGCACCGTCTCGATATCCTCGGCCAGACGGTAGTCCCACGGGCTGATCTCCATATCCTCAGCGTGGCTCATGACCGTGATGTCCTTCTGGGTGCAGATGGCAAAAGCCCGTGCCATGGTGGCGTTGTCCTGCACGCCGTGGCCGTCCTCAGTAATGAACTTCACGCTGGCGGGCAGGGTCTTGAGGTGGTCGATGCTCACGCCATCAAAGTTCTCGGTGATGGAGACGGTCTGGTTTGCATCGCACAGCCCCACCTCGGCAGCTTTCTGCTCCACCATCATGGCCTGTGCGGCAGAGGAGCAGACGGGCTTGGTGTTGGGCATCAGGTTTACAAAGGTGTAGCCGCCGGCGGCAGCGGCGCGGCTGCCGGTCTCGATGTCCTCCTTGTACTCAAAGCCCGGGGTGCGCCAGTGGCAGTGCAGATCCACAAATGCGGGCAGCACAGTCAGCCCACCGGCATCCACCACCGTCTCGTTCTCGGCGGCAAGGGCGGAAAGATCCTGCCCTACGGCAGCGATTTTGCCATCCTTTACATAGATCTCGAGCGGCCGTCCCTCGGTGTTCACAGCGTTTGTCAGCAGCATCGCGGTTCCCTCCTGTAATGATATTTTTGTGTGTCAGGCGCCCGAAAACGGGCAAAAAAAAACTTTTCCCCGCAAAGGGAAAAGCTGATTGCGCAAAAAAAGGAAACAACGAAGCCACGGCAAAACCGGACGCGAACTGCTTGTTCAGTTTCGGGTTCTGGGCGCTGCACAGCATGGTGTTTCTCCTTTTCTTGATGGTTGCGTTTTCATTCGTATTATTTTATCATAGAACCGCAAAATGTGTCAATGGCTGTGCGCAAAAACAGGTGCTAAAAGGTTTCTGGTATCTCTCGCCGAATTTTGGACACTCTACCCAAAACCCGAGTCACGCGGCAAAATAACTGCCATTTTGTTCCACAATCCCTAGTGCAGCACTGTACTTTCGTCTCCTGCTGTGCTATTATAATACGGTAAAAGGGAGAGCCCCGCCGCGTGGGCGGGTGTTTATGGGAAAGAGAGGTTTTCCGCATGGGTTTACTTGAGGACGCGCGGAACATCCAGCGCAAGGACCCCGCCGCACGCAGCGTGCTGGAGGTAATGCTGCTGTACCCGGGATTCCACATTCTGGTGTACCACCGCATTGCGCACTGGCTGTACCAGCACAAGCACTTTTTTCTGGCACGATGGGTCAGCCAGCATGGCCGCCACCGCACCGGCATCGAGATCCACCCGGGTGCCACCATCGGCAAGTGTCTGTTTATCGACCACGGCATGGGCATCGTGTTCGGCGAGACCTGCGAGATCGGGGATAACTGCACCATCTACCACGGGGTAACGCTGGGCGGTACCGGCAAGGATACCGGCAAACGCCACCCCACCTTGGGCAACAACGTGCTTATCGGCGCGGGCACCAAGGTGCTGGGCCCGGTGTTCATCGGGGATAACGCCCGCATCGGTGCGGGCAGCGTGGTGCTGCGCAACCTGCCCGCTAACTGCACCGCCGTGGGCGTACCCGCCGAGGTAGTGCGTATCAACAACAAGGCGGTGAACCCCGCCGACGATCTGGACCAGCAGGATCTGCCGGACATCGTCTCGCAGCGGCTCACCGATCTGGACCGCCGCCTGAGCCAGCTGGAAAAGGCCGCGCAGGGCGATATCCCGCCCACTGCCGCACAGATCGCCGCCCGGCAGCGGAAATAAAAGATTTCTTTGAAAAAAAGAGGAGACAGGCTTCCCGGAAAGGTCGCCTGTCTCTTTTTTTTGTTGTCAGCTGCGGTTATAACACCGGCTCACCGTTTTCTTTATTGCAATACATCCGGGCATCGGCCTGCCGGATGGCCTCGGTCAAGGGCTGCACATTGCACACGCCGCCAATGCTTACCGAAAGCCGGAGCTCCGGGTGGCTGGGCACCCGCGCTGCCTGCACAGCGTTCTGCACTCGTCGGATGACGCTTTCTACGCCGTCAGGGCAGTTCTGGGGCATCAGCAGCAGAAATTCATCGCCGCCATAGCGGATCAGGATATCAGTCTGACGCAGACAGCTCTGCATGGCTGCGGCCACGGTCTGCAATGCTTCGTCTCCCACCAGATGTCCAAAGCTGTCGTTGACCGACTTGAACTGGTTCACATCGATCATCGCCACACCGCCGTGCATCTCGCCCCCGGCAAGGAACTTATCAAAATAGCGGCGGGTGTAGGCTCCGGTCAGGGGGTCTACGAAGGCGCTGCGCTCCATGCCGTTGCAGCGGTCCAGCAGCAGCCGGTGGCCGCCCATATCCAGCCAGCGGCCATCCGTCAGCCGGGTGACCAGTTCCAGCATACAGCCCCTGCCGCCTACCTCGATATACTTGGAAATGACAAAATAGGCTTCCTCGTCCTTGAACTCGATCTTATTCAGGATGGTCTTGCGGGCATAGGCCTTGGCGGAAATGCAGTTTTCGCACCGGGTATCCTTGTTCCATACCATGTGGCAATTGCCGGGCTTTTCGGTCAGGATGCCGTCACTGTCCAGCGCAAGCACCTTGCGGTGCTCCGGGTCTACCAGACGCACCACATCAAAGATGCCCTGCAGCCGCCGTAGGAACCGGGCGGGATCTTCCTCCGGGTCGATGGCGGTCAGCAGCTCTGCCTGATGCTCCACGCGGTGCTGTTCATCGGTGAGGTGCCCCAGCACGTTCACGCAGCGGCGCACCCCGGCACCGCTCCAGATGGTATGCAGCGCCATCCGGTGCAGGTGCGGCTTCCCATCTCGCTGCACCATGACCGGCAGCACCACGTCCGGCGCTTCCGGCGTGGCGCGGCTGATGGCCTTGGAAAGCTTGCGCCGATCCTGCTCGTTCAAAAAGCCAAGTCCCTTGCCCTGCGCAAAATCGGTTACCGTTTTTTGCTGCAAGGGCTCGGCATGGTAGTCATACACGGTCACGCTGCCAGCCAGCAGGTCGTAGTCGAACCGGATGCCGCCGCACTGGGCGGCGTAGAAATCCGTGCGTTCCTTTTCCTGCTCCAGCAGCAGCTGGGAGTGGTTCTCCCGGGGCAGCGCCTCCCGGTGCAAAATCTCCTCGGAAAGGCGGTGGGTCTCCTGCCGGAAGCCCCTGTCCCACTCCGAGCGGGTCAGCTCGGTGCGCAGCTGTTCCGAGGACTCTCGCAGGCAGTCCAGCAGCAGCGGGTTGAACGCGCCGCACTCGCCGTTCAGGATCATGCGCAGCGCGGTGTCGTGGTCGTAGGCGTGCTTATAGCAGCGCTCGCTGGTCAGGGCGTCGTACACGTCCGCCAGTGCCACCACCTGCGCCGCAATGGGAATCTCATCCCCTTTCAGCCGGTCGGGGTAGCCATTGCCGTCCCAGCGCTCGTGGTGCCAGCGACAGATGGCGTGCGCCACCTGCAAAAGCGGCTCGTCCCGCGCAATCGCCTGTCCCAGATCCTGCAACATCTGTGCGCCCGCCACGGTATGGTTCTTGATAATGGCAAACTCCTCGGCAGTCAGGCGGCCGGGCTTGTTCAGGATCTCCTCCGGGATGACGATCTTGCCGATATCATGCAGCGCCGAAGCGGTGCTGATGAGGGCGATATCGCTTTCGTCCAGCTGATAACAATCAGTCTTTTGCACCAGCTGATGCAAAAGCAGGTCGGTCAGGGTGCGGATGTGCAGGACATGCAGCCCGCTTTCGCTGTTGCGGAACTCCACCACATGGCTCAGGATGCTGATCATCAGCACGCTGTTGTGCTCTTTTTCGTACACCTGATCGGTAACAAGGCGGGTGAGCCGCTTTTGCTTGGCGTACAGCATGAGGATATTCTTCACCCGGCGCAGGATCATAATCCGCTCGAAGGGGCGGCGGATATAGTCTGCCACACCCAGATCATAGGCACGCTCAATGTTGGCGGTATCCTCTGCCGCCGAAATGACGATGACCGGGATCTCGTCCAGCCATGTGTGATACTTCATCACCCGCAGCACGTCAAAGCCATCCATGCCCGGCATCATCAGGTCCAGCAGCAGCAGGGAGATATCCGTGCGCTGCCGCATCAGTTCCACTGCCGCTGCGCCATCCTCCGCCTCCAGATAGTCATAGCCATCGCCCAGTATCTCCTTGAGCAGGGCACGGTTGATCTCGGAATCATCCGCGATCAGGATCTTCGGTTTCTCGTTCATGGCCATGTTTCTCCTTTTGCGGCGCATCCATCTGCTCCGGCTTTGTTCCGGGTACGCTGCTTGCACTGACCGGATACAGCGGGCTTTCCCCGGCATCCGCTTTTTTTACATTCATTTATACTTTACTGGATTTTACAGCAAAATGCAAGGCTGCGTGCAACATTTCTGCCTTTTCCGGTATTTTCTGCAAACGTTTTCATTCCCGGTTGTATAAATGCAATCCAATTTTTACAGTACCCTTTGCAAACGTTGTTCGAAAGCAAGCCGTTTGTCGTTACAGCCCTTCCTGTGAAAATGCGGTTGCCGCGCTCCGCAGAGCGCGGCAACCGCGAAATATAAACCTTATTTCCGCTGATGATGCGCAGAGCAAAGCGGAGCGCATTTCAAATCGTCCCACGCAGAAAGAAAAAGGACTGCTGCGCAAAACACGCAGCAGTCCTTTTAAGATTCATTCTTGGGGCATCATGGCATCGAACCAGCCCATCAGCTCCGCAGCCATCTGTTCCAGCCGGGTCTCCGGCTGCCATGCAGGCTGTGCAGGCTCCGGGGGCAGTGCCTGTTCCGGGGCGCAGAGGCTTTCTTCCGTTTCCGGTGCAGGCTGTTCCGGTGCAGCCTCGCACTGCGGCACAGCCTCGGGGGCTGTATCCGGCTGCGCAGGTGTTTCCGGGGCGGTCTGCTGCATGGCGGCAAGAGCAGCCTCGGCTCTGCGGCAGGCGGCTTCGGCCTTTTCTGCCCGGGCATTGGCCTGTTCCAGCTGCTCCCACGCCTGCTCACAGGCGGCTTCCAGCTCTGCATTATCGTGCTTGAGGGCAAGCAGGGTGCGCTCAAAGGCGAACATCCGGGTCTGATACCGGCGCACCTCGGCGCGTGCCGCAGCCAGCTTGCGGCTCAGCTGCTCTGCCTGTGCCCGGGCGCTTTCCGCCTGTGCTGCGGCAGATGCCTGTACAGCGGCCTGCCGGGCAAATTGTCCGCGCAGGGCACCGGTCTCCCGCTCTGTCTGCACCATGATGCCCTCCCATGCACACCTTGCACGGGGCTTTCGCTGACCGCATGGGCGCAGCTGCCAGCCCCATTGTAGCCTGTAATTACTTCCGCTTGTTCAGAATAGCCAGCAGCTCGTCGTAGTAACGATTGTCGCTGCTTTCCTCTTCCACGGCCTTCTTTTCAGCCGGAGCAGCAGCCGGGGCGGCATTGGATGCCGGGGCTGCGCTTGCGCCGGTATCGCTGCTGAACACCGCAGACGGCACAGACTGTGCACCGCCCATGGCGTTGTTGATGCTGTTGCGCAGGTCGCTGGCGCTCTTGTTGTCAAAGCCGGTGGCCACAACGGTCACGCGCATCTCGTCGGACAGGTTCTCATCAAAGGCAGTACCCCAGATGATGTTTGCATCGGGATGTGCGCTCTGGGTGATGAGGCCTGCGGCGGTCTCCACATCCTCCAGACCGATGTCCGGGCTGGAAGTGATGTTGATGATAACGCCGTGCGCACCGGCAATGCTGGTCTCCAGCAGCGGGCTGGAGATAGCAGCCTTGGCGGCGTTCTCGGCCTTGCCTGCACCCTTGGCGCTGCCCACGCCCATGTGGGCGTAGCCGGCATCCTTCATGATGGAGCGCACGTCGGCGAAGTCCAGGTTGATGAAGGCGGGCACGTTGATCAGGGCAGAGATGGACTCAACGCCCTGACGCAGCACGTTATCGGCGGCCTGGAAGGCATTCATCAGGGTGATCTTTTCCTGACTGATCATCTTCAGGCGCTCGTTGGGGATGACGATCAGGCTGTCAACGTGCATCAGCAGGTTGGCAATGCCCTGCTCGGCCAAACCCATCTTGCGCTTGCCCTCAAAGGAGAAGGGCTTGGTAACGATGCCGACGGTCAGGATGCCCAGATCGTGTGCCACCTCGGCCACAACGGGTGCCGCACCGGTGCCGGTGCCGCCGCCCATACCGGCGGTGATAAAGACCATCTGGGAGCCCTTGAGGGCGTTGGCGATCTCGTCCTTGCTTTCTTCAGCGGCGCGCTGGCCGATCTCCGGGTCTGCACCCGCACCGCGACCCTTGGTCAGCTTGGAACCCAGCTGCACCTTGACCGAGGCATGGTTCTTGGCCAGTGCCTGCTGGTCAGTATTCATTGCGATGAACTCCACGCCCTGCAGGCCATCGCTCACCATGCGGTTCACAGCGTTGCCGCCGCCGCCGCCCACACCGATCACCTTGATCGTCGTAACGTTTTCGTCCAGTTCTTCATCGAGCATCAATGCCATAACTTTGTCCTCCATCGGATTTTTATGTGGAACTGCGCAAATGCCGCACAGAAATTATCATACGATATTTATATAACTGTATCGTATCATTTTTTTGCTCCGATTGCAAGACAAAATTGCTTTTTCGTGGGTGTTTTTTTCACAACCCCACTCCGGGCGGGTATTTCCTGCCAAATCTGTGCGCCCAGCCTCGCCAAAAGCCGGTCAAGGTCTGCATATCCGCGCCGGACAAACTCCACCCCGCCAAGGCGGCTGCTGCCCCGGGCAGCCAGCGCCGCAAGCGCCAGCGCCGCCCCGCCCCGCAGGTCCGGTGCAGTCAGCTTTGCCCCGCGCAGCGTCCCGCCCGGCTGCACATACAGGGTGCGCTCTGCCACCCGGACGTTTGCCCCCAGCGCCGCAAAACCCTCGGCACAGGCAAAACGATTTTCAAACACCCTGTCCTGCAGGCGGCTTTCCCCCTGTGCGCAGAGCATCACCGCCGCCAGCAGCGGGGCGGCGTCCGTGGCAAGGCCCGGGTAGGGTGCTGTGTGCACGTTTCCCGCGCCACGCAGTGCCCCGAACCGCGAAATGGCGGCAGCATCGCGTGCCCGCTCTACGGTGCAGCCCATTTGTTCCAGAATTTCCAGCAGCGGGGCATACAGCCCGGGTGCGCAGCCCGCCAGTTCTACCCTGCCGCCCGCCGTTGCCGCCGCGCAAGCCAGCGTGGAGGCGATGATGCGGTCTGCCACCGGCATGAAGGTGCAGCCCGCAAGGCAGCGCCTTCCCTGCACCCGGATGGTGTCGGTGCCCGCCCCCTCCACGCAGCCGCCGCAGGCGTTGAGAAAGGCGGCAAGATCCGCGATCTCCGGCTCTTTTGCAGCGCCATGCAGCACGGTCTGTCCCTGCGCCGTGGCGGCGGCCAGCAGCAGCGTCTCGGTAGCGCCCACACTGGGGAAGGCAAGACAGATCTCCGCGCCCCGCAGCCCCGCCGGGGCGTACAGCGTAAGCTGTCCGGGCGCTGCGGGCAGCTGCCGCACGCTCATCTGCGCCAGCCCCTGCAAATGCAGGTCGATGGGTCTTGCCCCAATACGGCAGCCCCCGGGCAGTACGGTGCTTACCCGCCCCAGCCGCGCCAGCAGCGGCGCACAGAACAAGATGGACGCCCGCATCCGGCCTGCGGCCTCCGGTGCAAGGTCGGTGCGCATAGGCTGTCCCTGCACCACCAGTTCTGTGCCCTGCCAGCCCGCTGTGCAGCCCACGCCCCGCAGCAGGGCAAGACAGTCCTCTACGTCCGTCAGGCGCGGCACATTTTGCAGCCGCACCGGCCCGCTGCATAGCAGCGAAGCTGCCAGCAGCGGCAGCACACTGTTTTTGGCCGCAGGCACTTCCACCCTGCCCTGCAAAGGCCGCCCGCCTGTAATGATCCAATCCCCAGCCATGCCAAGACCCCCGTTCTGCAAAAGATACCCCATGGTATGCAAAACGAGGGTCTTTGGTCAACAAAATGCGCCGGAAACGGCTTTCCCGCAGTCTGCGGGATTTGTCCGGTCATTTGTCCGCTTTTTTTCGGTATTTCCGCGCCGCTCCTGCCCTGCCGCGGCAGGAAATGCCGGTCTTTATCAGCTTTCGCCCCGGGAGACGGAAAGCACGATGCCCATCTCGCCCAAAAGCATCATCAGGCTGGTGCCGCCGGAGGAGAAAAAGGGCAGGCTGATGCCGGTGTTTGGGATGGTGTTGGTGACCACCGCGATGTTCAACACTGCCTGCAGCGCCACCTGCACCACAAAGCCCACCACCAGCAGTGCCCCGAAACGGTCCGGTGCATAGGCTGCCAGCGTGATGCCCCGCCACAGCAGCGCGCTGAACAGCAGAATGACCGCACACGCGCCCAGAAAGCCCAGTTCCTCGCAGAGGATGGAAAAGATGAAGTCGTTCTGGGGCTCGGGCACGAACAGATGCTTCTGGCGGCTGTTACCCAGCCCCAACCCCGCCGCCCCGCCAGAGCCGATGGCATACAGGCTCTGGATGGTCTGGTGGCCGTCGCCCAGCGGGTCGGCAAAGGGGTCGAGCCACGAGTTGAGACGGTCGGCGGCGTAGGGCACCAGCTCCGGCATGAGCACGATAGCCGTGCCGATGGCGGCAGCGCCGCCCGCCCCTGCCAACATGAACCACCGCAGCCCGGTGCCGCCCACGAACATGAGCACCGCGCCGATGCTTAAAATCAACACCGTGCCGGAAAGGTGGGGCTCCAGCAACATGAGCACCGCCACTACCCCCAGCACCAGCGCAAAGGGCACCACCCCCACCGCAAAGCTGTCCATGCGGTCGTGATTCAAAGCGATGATGTGGGCAAACACCAGCACCACCGCAAATTTGGCGATCTCGCTGGGCTGTAATGTGCCAAGCCCCGGCAGCACAAGCCAGCGCTTGCAGCCGTTATATTCCGGCATGAACAGCACCGCCGTCAGCAGCACCAGCGAGAGCGCCAACAGCGGCCACGCAAGCTTATGATAGATGTGGTAGTCCACCCGGCTGGCCGTCCACATGGCCACCAGTCCCATGGCGGCGTACAGCAGCTGCGGCCGCACATAGGCAAAGGCGTCCTGCCGCCGGTACAGTGCCACCGCGCTGCTGGCGCTGCACAGCATCACCAGCCCAAAGGCTACCAGTGTGAGCACCAGCACCAGAAAGGGCAGGTCCATGGGCGGCAGCGGCCGCAGCAGCCCTTTGCGGGCAGCAGTTCTGTGCAATCCCTGTCACCTCCGTTTCTGTTATTGTACGCGGATGCGGGGGCGGTTAGTCATACGCACCGCCCCCGGGCGCATAAACTGCCCGCAAAGGGGGTGCTGCCATGTGCGGCTCAAAACCCACAGACGCCCTGCGCACTTTGCCGGAGCGGGCGTTCCGTCTGCGGGCACGGCTCATTGCAGTGGGCCTGTGCGCCGTCTGCTTTGCAGGGCTCATCGGGCGGCTGTTCTGGCTGCAATTATGCACCGGCGGCTGGTACACCCAGCGGGCGCTGGGGCAGCAGCTGCGAGACACCGTTGTGCCCGCCGACCGGGGCAAGATATACAGCGCCGATGGTGCGCTGCTTGCCGCCAACAGCAGCTGCTGGACCCTGCGCGCCAGCCCCCGGGAGATGCCGGAGGAAAAGCTTGCCCTTGCCGCCAAGGGGCTTGCGGAGATTCTGGAGCTGGACGAGGCCAAGCTGCTGGAAAAGTTCAACGACCGGCGCTCCAACGACTGCCTTTTGCGTTACCGGGTGGAGCGGGAAACTGCCGATGCCGTGCGGGATTTCTGCGCAGCGAACGGCATTACCGGCGTGCGCATCAATCAGGATTCCAAGCGCTGGTACCCACAGGGGGAGTTTTTGGCCTCGGTGCTGGGGTTCACCAACGTAGATAACGCCGGGGTCAGCGGGCTGGAGCTGAAATATAACGACACCCTTACCGGGCAGAATGGGGTGGTGCTGACTGCGGTGAATGCTTGGGGCTACACGCTGGCACAGAGCTACGAGACGGAACTTACGCCCGTGGAGGGCAGCGGGCTGCGGCTGACCATCGATGCAAATATTCAACATTACCTTGAAAATGCGTTGAATTATGCGGTGCAGGAGCATCATGTAGCCGCCCGCAGCGTGGGCATCGTGATGGAGGTGAACACCGGGGCGGTGCTGGCCATGGCCACCACTCCGGCCTACGACCCCAACCAGCCCCGGGTCATCGCCGACAAGGCCGCACGCGCCGCCGTAGATGCCCTTTCCGGTAAAGAGCGCACCGCCGCCCTGCAGCTGGCGCAGCAGACCCAGTGGCGCAACAAGGCGGTGAGCGACTTATACGAGCCGGGCAGCGTGTTCAAGCTCATCACCTGCGCGGCGGCACTGGACGCCGGAGCCATCACCCGGAACTCCACCTTTTACTGCGGAGACTCTATCTCGGTGGCGGGCACGCGGTTCCACTGCGCCAACCACAAGCGCCACGGCAGCCAGACCGTGACCCAAGCGCTGGAAAACTCCTGCAACCAGAGCTTTATCCAGATCGGGGCGCGGCTGGGCAAACAGGCTTTCTGCGATTATTTTGCCGCTTTCGGCCTGCGGGAGCCCACCGGCATCGACCTGCCCGCCGAGCCGAAAAAGAGCCTGTACTACACCGCCGACCGTATGGGGCCGGTGGAGCTGGCCTCCTGTGCGTTCGGGCAGAGCAGCAAAATCTCGTATCTGGAAATGGCTGCCGCCGTCTGCGCGGTGGTGAACGGCGGCAAGCTGATGCAGCCGTATCTGGTATCGGACATTCTTGCGCCGGACGGCAGCATTTTGCAGCACAACGCCCCGGTGTGCAAACGGCAGGTGATCCAGCCCACAACTTCCGCCACCATGCGGGAGATGATGGAGGCAGTGGTACTGTACGGCGGCGGGCGCAACGCACAGATCGCGGGCTACCGGGTGGGCGGCAAAAGCGGCACCAGCCAAAAGCTGGACAGCGCCGACGAGAAGGCCCGCATTGCCAGCTTTGTGGCGGTGGCGCCCATCAATGACCCGCAGTTTTTGTGTCTGGTCTGTCTGGATGAGCCCCACAGCTGGACCACCGCCGGCGGCAGTCTCTCGGCACCGGTCTGTGCCGAGGTGCTGGAGCAGACGCTGGTGTACAAGGGCATCCCCCGGGCAGCAGACAGCGGCAGCGCAGACGCGCCGACTGCCGCCCTGCCCGCCGATGGGGATAGCTTTGATGGGGCGTGATGATTTGGAATGCGCGCCGCGTTCGCTTTGCGCATAAACAGCGGAAGAATGATTTTTAATTTGCAATTCTGGAAAATCTGCGGATTTTCCAGAATTGCCTTTTCATGGGAGGGGTCGTAAAGGGAAGCGGCAGGTGCAACGCTGGTTTCCTGCGGAAACATCTGCGCGGCGGGCTTACCCCTTCCGTCATCGCCTGCGGCGATGCCACCTTCCCCAAGGGGACGGCTTTTGGCGGTAGCGGTAAAGTTTCCGGCAGAGTTCAAAGGCGTCCCCTTGGGGGAGCTGCCGAACGAAGTGAGGCTGAGGGGGTATTGAGGGAGTTCACCCACAAAAAAAATAACGGAACGTCCGCAGACATTCCGTTACGCTGAAATGTATAATGATTTTTAGTTCTGATTCGGCTGGGGACGGAAGGTGATCTCGCCGGTGGTGCTGTCCATGGCGTCCACGATGGCAAGGCTCTCCAGCTGGATGCCCTTGCTGCGGATCAGCTCGCCGCCCTGCTGGAAGCCCTTTTCCACGGCGATGCCGATGCCCTCTACGGTGGCACCGGCTTCCTCGGCCAGTTCCAGCAGACCCATCAGGGCGCAGCCGTTGGCCAGAAAATCGTCGATAATCAACACATGATCCTCCGGGGTGAGGAACTTTTTAGAGACGATGACGTTGTAGATCTTTTTGTGGGTGAAGGACTGGATCTGGGTCTTGTAATTATCGTAGTCCAGATTGATGCTCATGGATTTTTTTGCAAACACCACCGGCACGTTCAGCTCGCTGGCCACCACAGCCGCAATGCCGATGCCGCTGGCCTCGATGGTGAGCACCTTATTGATGGGCTTGCCCGCAAACAGGCGCTTCCACTCCCGCGCCATCTCGCGGAACAACGGGATGTCCATCTGGTGGTTGATAAAGCTGTCCACCTTAAGCACGTTGCCCTCGCGCACAATGCCGTCCTTGCGGATACGATCTTCCAGCATCTTCATAAAATATATCCTCCAACCCTTGCAGGCGCGTTTTCTGCCTCCGGCTCACCCGCCGCGAAAAGTGCCCGCCTGTTTTCCATTCCCGGGCGCGCGCCACACGCACCCATGATATAATGTTTCACCTAGTATACCGGAAGCATCCCGCTTTGACAAGGGGTTTTCATGCCAAAATTCGTAAAATTACGACACCAAACCTCTTCGTTTTTTCTAAAAGTATGACCTTGTCCAAAAATACCGAAACTTCGTGAGGTTGTCGGGTCATTTTTGGTTTATCCTCCCTTGTTCTTTCGCGGTTTTTGAGTATACTATTCTTAATAGGAGAAGGGTCATATCCGGGATTTTTGACCGGACGAGGAGGAAAATGGTATGAAAACAGGACTTGTGCTGGAAGGCGGCGCTATGCGCGGAATGTTCACCGCCGGCGTACTGGATGTGCTGATGGAGCATAACATCCAGCTGGACGGTGCCGTTGGTGTGTCGGCGGGGGCAGTGTTCGGCTGCAACTACAAGTCGCACCAGATCGGACGCACCATCCGCTATAACACGGAATACTGCACCGACAAGCGCTACGCCAGCTTTGGCAACCTGCTGCGCACCGGCAACCTGTACAGCGAGCAGTTCTGCTACCATACCGTGCCGGAAAAACTGGACCCCTTTAACGCCGAGACCTTCCAGAAGAACCCCATGGACTTTTTTGTGGTGTGCACCGATGTACGCACCGGCGAGCCTATCTACCGCAAGTGCCGCACCGGCAACGCCGAGGATATCCAGTGGATGCAGGCTTCGGCATCCATGCCGCTGGCGGCCAAAATCGTGAAGATCGGCCACTATCAGCTGCTGGACGGCGGTGTTGCGGATTCCATTCCTGTGCGCTTTTTCGAGTCTATCGGCTACAAGCGCAACCTAATCATCCTGACCCAGCCCAAGGGTTTTGTAAAGCAGAAAAACAAGATGCTGCCCCTTATCCGGGCAAGGTATATGCGCTATCCCGCTTTTGTGGAGGCCGTGGCAGACCGGCACCAGCGCTACAATGAGACGCTGGCCTATATTTCCATGCTGGAGCAGTCCGGCCGGGCCTTCGTCATCCGCCCGCCCATCCCGCTGGAGATCCCCTCCATGGAGCGCGATCCCGCCCAGCTGCGCCGCGTATACGAGACCGGTCGTGCCGTGGCACAGATCCAGATCGACAAGATCGCAGCCTATGTGGAGGAGTCCAAGGCTGCACCGGAAGAATAATACGAAAGGCTGCTGCACAGGTTTGTGCAGTAGCCTTTTTTTGAGCGGAATTTGATTTTAGGCTTCAGAAACGCCTGCGGGCGTTTCTGAAGCCTTTTTTTCACGGAGAGATACAAAAAGAGGCCTGCACCTTGCGGTGCAGACCTCTTGATGTTCAAGAAAGAACGGTAAGAGAAGGGGTTAAATTACTTAACCTCAACCTTAGCGCCAGCCTCTTCCAGCTTCTTCTTGATGTCGTCAGCCTCAGCCTGGGAGACCTTCTCCTTGACAGCCTTGGGAGCGCCATCAACGATAGCCTTAGCCTCCTTCAGGCCCAGACCGGTGATCTCCTTAACGACCTTGATGACCTGCATCTTGGTAGCGCCAGCCTCAGCCAGGATGACGTCGAACTCGGTCTTCTCTTCCTCAGCGGAAGCAGCAGCGCCAGCAGCAGCGGGAGTAGCAGCAGCAACAGCAGAAACACCGAACTCCTCGCAGTAGGTGTCGATCAGTTCCTTCAGCTCCAGAACGGTCAGGCCCTTGACGGACTCGATGATGGCAGTAATCTTCTCAGAAGCCATGGTAATAACCCTCCAATATCAATGGTTTTAGTTTGTTTCAGTTTTTTGTTAAGCGGCGGTCACGCGGCCATCAGGCAGCGGGCTCCTCCTGCTTGTCGGCATAAGCCTGCATTGCAACGGCCAGACCAGACAGGGTGCTGGTGAGGGCGCCTGCAAACATGGACAGCATACCTTCGCGGTTGGGCAGCTTTGCGATAGCGTTGGTCTCGGCGGCGTTCATAGCCTTGCCTTCCATGAAGCCAGCCTTCACGACGAACTTCTTGGACTTATCGCCATCCTGGTACTTGCACAGGATGCGGGCAGCAGCCATGGGGTCATCCTCGTGAGCAAAAGCGACAGCGGTGTCGCCCTTGAAGTTCTCAGCCAGACCCTCCAGAGCGGTACCCTTAACTGCCAGACGCAGCATGGTGTTCTTCACGACCATGTAATCAACGCCTGCCTCACGCAGCTCCTTACGGAGCTTGGTGTCGTTCTCGACGTTAATGCCGCCGTAAGCGACGACGCAGCCGGAAACCGCACTCTCAAACTTTGCCTTCAGATCAGCGACGTAAGCCTGCTTTTCAGAAAGAATCTTTGCACTGGGCATTCGGTTTCACCTCGTTTCAAAAACTTGTATCGAAAGCCGGAGCAATGAAAAAAGCCTCTCTCCCGCGCACTGCGCCGAGAGAGAGGCATAAAGCAACTTTACGCACGTTTCTCGGCAGGCGGTCAAACTTTACACTGGACTCCAGCGCCTGCTGTCTTAAAAACAGCATGATTATAATACCGCAAACGTGCGGCGTTGTCAAGTACTTTTTTCAATTTCCGACAAAATTTTTCTACCATTCCGCAGAACGGCAGAAAAACATCAGAAATCTAAATTAGACACCGTACTTCAGGGTGTTCAGACGGATGCCAGGGCCCATGGTGGTGGCGATGGTAGCGCTCTTGAAGTAGGTACCCTTAGCTGCAGCGGGCTTTGCCTTGGCAATAGCCTCCATCACAGTGTCCAGGTTGGTGTACAGCTTCTCTGCACCGAAAGAAGCCTTGCCCACGGGCACATGGATGATGTTCTGCTTGTCCAGACGGTACT
>ENA-OQIL01000287-OQIL01000287.1-human-gut-metagenome-genome-assembly--contig:-NODE-287-length-20299-cov-3.793228_pt1 | contig 20299 bp, 19 predicted proteins | sample MGYA00242583_ERZ504748 | MGnify/ENA primary metagenome ERZ504748 (study PRJEB26092, sample SAMD00036191) | human gut metagenome | host: Homo sapiens | study: EMG produced TPA metagenomics assembly of...
TATGACCGAAGATAAGTTTGAGAAATGGGCAAGTCCCATTATTCCGCCCACGACCGTGGACACACTCGTGAACCGCATTTCCACGATGCACGAGGCTTACCGCACTTCGACTAAGCCGCATGGCATCAACGACGATCTGCAGCATATCTGCATCGCTACCGCTACCGTGGTGCTGTCTATCATCAGCATCGTTACGAGCAGGTCGAGGATACTGCAGTCGCTACCGCGTAAAACTGTATAAGTCAAAAAACCGCCTTTACAGGCGGTTTTTCTGTTTTTCAGGTACAAAAAGACGAGTTCAAACGGACTCGTCTTTTGCTGTTTATTCTTCAGCTGCTTCGGTGGACTCTGCGTTTTCAGCGGATTCAGAGGTTTCTTCCTCGGCTTCTGCCGGGTCTTCCTCCTCCTTGTCCGTGCGGGCAATCGAGATAACCTTCACGTCCTCACCGGTGCGCATTACGATAACGCCCTGCGAGCCGCGGCCGCATTCGCGGATCTCCTCAACGCCGGTACGGATGATAACGCCGTCATCGGTGATGATCATAACGTCGTTTTCGCTGTCTACAACCGCGATGCCTGCCACCAGACCGGTCTTTTCGGTCAGGTTATGCAGCATCATGCCGCCGCCGCCGCGATGATGCACGGTGAACTCCTCGACCGGGGTGCGCTTGCCGTAGCCGTTCTCGGTAATGGAGAGCACATATGCGTCCTTGCGGGCACGCGCCGCGCCGATAACGTAATCGCCCTCAGCCAGCTTGATGCCGCGCACGCCGGTAGCCACACGGCCCATTGCACGAACCTCGTTCTCGTCAAAGCAGATGGCCTTGCCCTCGTGGGTGGCAATTAGGATGTTCTGCTCGCCGTCGGTCAGGCGAACGTCAACCAGTGCGTCATCCTCGTTGAGGTTGAGCGCACGCAGACCCGCGCGGCGGATGTTCTGCAGGTCGCTCAGCACGATACGCTTTGCAATACCCTGACGGGTGACGAAGAACAGGAACTTATCATCTGCAAACTCCTGAATCGGGAACATTGCGGTGATTTTTTCCACCGCTTTCCAGCTCCAGCAGGTTTACAATGTTCATACCCTTTGCCGAGCGTCCGGTCTCCGGAATCTGGTAGCCCTTCAGCTTGTAAACCTTGCCGCGATCCGAGAAGAACAGGATGGTGTCATGCGTGGACGCGGTGAAGATATCCTTTGCGAAGTCCTCCTCACGGGTGCTCATTGCGGAAACACCGCGGCCGCCGCGGCGCTGTGCGCGGTAAACCGAGGTCGGCTGGCGCTTGATATAGCCGAAGTGGGTGAGGGTATAGGCGCAGTCCTGCTGCTCTATGAGATCCTCAATGTCAATCTCATCTGCTACATTTTCGATGCGGGTATGTCGCTCATCGCCGTACTTCTGCTTGATTTCCTGCAGCTCCTGCTTGACAACAGCAAGAATATTCGCATCGCACGACAGAATTTCCTCAAAGCCCGCAATGCGGCTCTCGAGATCCTTATACTCGTCGTTGATCTTCTCCTGCTCCAGACCGGACAGGCGGCCCAGACGCATATCTACGATGGCCTGCGCCTGCGGCTCGTCGAGGTGGAACTCGAAGTGCTCCGAGCCGTCCACGATGCCGAGCAACGCAATCTGATCAATCCAGAACGGCTCTGCCATCAGGTTTTCCTTGGCTTCAGCTTCGTTTCTGGAAGCGCGGATGATGGCAATAATACGGTCGATATTGTCGGTTGCGACCTTGAGACCTTCCAGAATGTGTGCACGGTCGCGCGCCTTCTTGAGATCAAAACGCGTGCGGCGCTCGACAACGTCCTTCTGGAAACCGATATACTGATCGAGAATCTGGCGCAGCGTCAGCACACGCGGCTGCAGCTTGCCGCCCGCACCCGGCACGAGCGCGATGTGAATCATCGAAATGGTATCCTCAAGCTGAGAGTAGGTGAACAGCTGATTGAGGATGACCTGCGCGTTCGCGTCACGGCGGATATCGACCACAATCTGCATGCCTTCACGCGAGGAATGGTCCTGGATATTCGTGATACCCTCCACGCGCTTATCCTTGACGAGATTTGCCATGGACTCGACCAGACGCGCCTTGTTGACCATGTACGGAATCTCGGTGATGATAATCTGGCTCTTGCCGTTCGGCAGATCAACAATTTCGGTCTTTGCGCGAACCTTGATCTTAGCCACGGCCGGTTGCATAAGCCGCACGGATGCCGCTGCGGCCCATGATAACGCCGCCGGTCGGGAAGTCCGGGCCCTTGATAAACTGACAGATCTCGTCCATCTCGGCTTCCGGATGGTCGATGACATAGCAGGTGCCGTCGATGACCTCGGAAAGATTATGCGGCGGGATGTTGGTCGCCATGCCGACCGCGATACCGGACGAGCCGTTCACCAGCAGGTTGGGGAAGCGGGAGGGCAGTACGACCGGCTCCTGGCGCTCCTCATCGAAATTCGGCTGGAAATCGACCGTGTTTTTCTTGATATCCGCCAGCATGTAGTTTGCCAGCTTGGCCATGCGGGCCTCGGTGTAACGGTAAGCTGCCGGAGGGTCGCCGTCCACGGAACCGAAGTTGCCGTGACCGTCGATCAGCGGATAGTGCAGCGAGAACGGCTGCGCCATACGCACCATCGCGTCATAAACCGATGCGTCACCGTGCGGATGGTAGCGGCCGAGCACATTACCGACGGTCGTTGCCGACTTGCGGTAGGGCTTATCCGAGGTCAGGCCGTCCTCGTACATGGCGTACAGGATGCGGCGGTGTACCGGCTTGAGGCCGTCGCGCACATCCGGCAGCGCGCGGCCGACAATAACACTCATTGCATAGTCGATATAACTTTTCTTCATCTCGCGTTCGAGATCGACCTGCATGATTTTCTGCTGTTCGTATTCTTGACTCATATTTTAATTTTGCCTCCAAAAGTGTTGGCTTTCAGCCGAAAACGACTGTTTTTATCGCTTAGAGGATACTGAGAAGCTCGTCCACCTGCTCCTCGGTCGTCGCCCAGCTGGTCGTCAGACGGATGACCGTATGCTCCGCGTCGTATTTCTCTATAAAGCTGTAAACTACCTTGGTTTTCAGTTCAGGCAGTCTGCTGTTTTCTACAATGATGAACTGCTGGTTGGTGGGGGACTCGATCGCGAAGCGATATCCCTTTGCTTTGAGACCGTCCCGCAGCTTGATGGCGAGTTTGACCGCCGGTGCGCAGATTTTCTCGTACAGCCCATCAGTGAACAAGGCATCGAACTGCAGCGCGTTCAGACGGCCCTTTGCGATCATTGCGCCGCGGCGCTTGACCATCGTGACAAACTGGCGCGGCATATTTCCGTGCGTGAACACAACGGCTTCACCGCAGAGTGCGCCGCATTTGGTGCCGCCGATGTAGAACACATCAGTGAGCTTTGCGATGTCTGCCAGTGTCACATCGGTATCCGCCGTGAGGCCGTAGCCGAGGCGTGCACCATCCAGAAACAGCGGCATGGCAAACTCCTTGCAAACGGCAGAAATGCGCTCCAGCTCGTTTCTCGTGTAAAGCGTGCCGTATTCAGACGGATGGGAGATGTACACCATGCCGGGAAATACCATATGGTCATGGCTTGCGTCCGCGTAAAAGGTCTGAACATATTCGCGGAGATCGTCCGCATCTAGCTTGCCGTTCTTATGCGGAACGGTCAGCACCTTGTGTCCGGTGGACTCGATGGCGCCGGCTTCATGCGTGTTCACATGCCCGCAGGAGGACGCCACAACGCCCTCATACGGACGGAGCAGCGTATCAATAACGACCATGTTGGTCTGTGTGCCGCCCGTCAGAAAATACACCTGAGCGTCCGGGCAGTCCGCCGCCGCTTTAATCTTTTCTGCCGCCGAAGCGGTAAATTTATCGTTGCCGTAGCCTGAAACCGGCTCCATATTCGTCTGTGCCAGATACTCTAAAACCTTGGGGTGTGCGCCATAACCGTAATCATTTTCAAAAACAGCATAGTTTTCTCCCTTATACGTCCAGATTCATTACATATTTTGCATTTCGCTCGATAAATTCGCGTCTGGGTTCTACCTTTTCGCCCATCAGGAGCGCAAAGGTCTCATCGGCAGCGGCCGCGTCCTCCATCGTAACCTGCAGCAGCGTACGGTGCTCCGGGTCCATGGTGGTTTCCCACAGCTGCTGCGGGTCCATCTCGCCGAGGCCCTTGTAACGCTGTACGCGCACATTATCGCCCATTTCAGCGATGCAGTCGCGCTGCTGCTCCTCGGTGTAGGTGTAGCGGACATCCTTGCCCTTTTCGTTCTTGAACAGCGGCGGCTGTGCGATGAACACATGGCCGTGCTCGATCAGCGGGCGCATGAAGCGGAAGAAGAAGGTCAGCAGCAGGGTGCGGATATGGCTGCCGTCCACATCGGCATCGGCCATCAGAATGATCTTGCCGTAACGCAGCTTTGCGAGGTCAAAATCATCACCGAAGCCCGCGCCGAACGCGGTAATCATCGGAGTCAGCTTGTCGTTGCCGTAAACACGGTCGAGACGCGCTTTTTCGACGTTCAGCATCTTGCCCCACAGCGGCAGGATCGCCTGATGACGGCGGTCGCGGCCTTCCTTGGCGGAGCCGCCTGCGGAATCACCCTCGACGATGTAGATTTCGGTGTAGGTCGGATCCTTTTCAATGCAGTCCGCCAGCTTGCCCGGCAGGGAAGCCGAATCCAGTGCAGACTTGCGGCGGGTCATCTCGCGCGCCTTCTTTGCAGCCTCGCGGGCACGCGCGGCGGTCTGCGCCTTTTCGATGATGGTGCGCGCTACCTGCGGGTTCTCCTCGAAGAAGGTCATCAGCTTCTCGGAAACCATCGCGTCCACCAGCGCACGCATTTCGCTGTTGCCCAGCTTGGCCTTGGTCTGGCCCTCGAACTGTGCTTCCTGCAGCTTGACCGAGATAATCGCGGTCAGACCCTCACGCGCGTCCTCGCCCTTGAAGGACTCATCGTCCTTGAGCAGCTTGTATTTCTTGCCGTAATCGTTGAGTACACGGGTAAGAGCAGCCTTAAAGCCGGTCTCGTGCGTACCGCCCTCGGTGGTGTTGATGTTGTTGGCAAAGGACAGCATCAGCTCGCTGTAGCTGTCGGTATACTGCATGGCAACCTCGGCCATCGAGGTATCGCGGCTGCCCTCCATGTAGATCACCTGATCGTGCAGCGGCGTCTTCGTGCGATTGAGGTGCTCCACGAACTGACGGATACCGCCCTCGTAGTGCATGACCTCCTCGACCGGCTCATCGTCGCGCTCGTCGCGCAGCGTGATCTTGAGTCCGGCGTTCAGGAACGCCTGCTCGCGCAGACGCTTTTCGAGTACATCGTATTCGTAGACCGTAGTCTCGAAGATCTCCGGGTCCGCGTGGAAGCGGATGGTCGTGCCGGTTTCGCTCTCACACGGCGTATCGCGCATCTTGACGGTCGTTACACCGCGCTCAAAGCGCATGTAGTGCTTGGTATGGCCATCGCGTACCTCGGCCTCCAGCCAGTCGGACAGCGCGTTTACGACCGACGAACCAACGCCGTGCAGGCCGCCGGATACCTTGTAGCCGGAACCGTCGAACTTGCCGCCTGCGTGCAGGACGGTGAGTACAACCTCGAGCGTTGGGATGCCCATCTGCGGGTGAATACCGCAGGGAATACCACGGCCGTTATCGGCAACGCGGATGATATCGCCCTTTTCAATCGTAACTTCGATGTGCGTGCAGTAGCCTGCCAGCGCCTCGTCGATCGAGTTATCGACGATTTCGTACACCAGATGGTGCAGACCGCGTGCCGAGGTAGAGCCGATGTACATACCCGGGCGTTTGCGGACAGCCTCTAAGCCTTCGAGTACCTGAATCTGATTTTCATCATAGGTCTCGGTAACCTTCAGGTCGAGCACTTCGTCCTTGATTTCGATTTCTTCACTCATATCGTTAAATTTCCTTTCCAGAAATTGCGGGAACAAAATAATTGAGAATTGAAAATGGAAAATGCCGCTATCCTTGCGCGGTTATGCTTTTATTAAATCACAGCGCACCGCGCCGAACCTTCATTCTCCATTACCCATTCTCAATTTTCAATTATCAAACGGCGTAGCCCTTTTCCGCACGTCTTTGAATAGCCTGCGGAGAAAGCTGCGTCAGGTACAGGGTCTCGCCGAGGGCGTTTTCGCACAGCACAGCCGCACGCGGCAGATCGTCGTACAGCTCGATGATCCGTCCCTCGTCCTGCAGGCGTTCGAGCAGCAGGCGCGTGCGCTTGGATGCGGTCGCCGTGTCCATATCGAACACCGCAACTACGCTCTGCAAGGGCACGATGTAGTCCTGACCTAAATGTAAATACATTCTATTCCTCCGGAATAATTAGAAATTAGTAATGCGTAATTAAAGTCCTGCGGATTTTCTATCCGTTTCAACAATCGCGCCGTGCGCGACACCCTAATTTCTAATTACTAACTGGATTTAATTATACCACTTTTTCACTAATTGTGTACCCTAAACCTAAGGAAAAACAAATATTTCTCTATTTTTTTGAAAGAAAACAAGGGCACGGCAGGAAATTTCGAGGTGGTATCTGTTCCCGCCGTGCAATAGTTTGTAAAAATATGTGATTTTAGTGTGTTTCTGCGGATTTTTTGCCGTTTTGGATATGGAAAACCGCGCCTGCACGCAGCTTTTCCGAGATGCCGTCCTCGCAGCAGGTGATCATGACCTGACCCGCCGATATGCGGTTGAGCACAAAGTCCTGACGACGGCGGTCAAGCTCGCTGAGCACATCGTCGAGCAGCAGCACCGGATACTCGCCGTCCTCGTCGAAGAACAGCTCACGCTCGGCGAGTTTAAGCGATAATGTGCAGGTCCGCACCTGTCCCTGAGAGCCGAAGGAAGCGGCACTGCGGCCATCCAGCAACAGCTCCAAATCGTCCTTATGCGGACCGGAGAGACAGCTTTTTGCTGCAATCTCAGCGGTCTTATGGCTGAACGCATGGTCGATGAGTTGCTTTTCGATTGTCCGTGCGTCTGCAAACGGGTCGCTGACACTCGACACGGTCTTATACACACCGGAGAGCACCTCGTGCGGCGCAATATCCGCATAGACGGCGGCCGCAGCCTTGAGCAGCTTACGGCAGTAGTACGCGCGGTAGCGGATAATCTGCGCGCCGATATGCGCCATGCGAAGCGAGAAATCCTCCCACATGGAGAGCAGGGAAGGCTTTTCTTCACTGTCGCGCAGAATGCGCGTTTTATGCTCGTGCAGACGGTTGTACTCCTCGAGATAGCGCGCATAGTTTGGCCGCATCTGGCACAGCGCAGTATCGAGAAACCGACGCCGAGCCGCCGCTCCGGCGCGGACAAGCATCAGGTCCTCCGGGCAGAACAGTACGGTTTTGAGCAGTCCCTGTGTGTCTGACTGGCGTTTCTGTCGCACACCGTTTTTATAGATTTCCATCGCTTTGGTGCGGGAAAACCGCAGTTCAAGCGAAATATCGCGCTCCTGCGCGACAAAATCCGCAAAGATGAAAGCATGATTCTCTCCGAACCGCAGCCCCTCTTTTTTCTGAGCCGTGCGAAACAGCCGCATGGTCGAGCAGGCCGCTGCCGCTTCGAGCAGGTTGGTTTTGCCCTGTCCGTTTTCGCCGCAGATCAGGTTGACCGCCGGATCGAACGCAAACGATTCGTCCGCGTAGTTGCGGAAATTCTGCAGTTTTAACGACTTGATGTACATGGGCTTCTCCATATTAGGCGATTTGTATGATAACGGACACGCAAAATTGCGTTCGTTATCATACATAGTGTTTATTTTATTTGATGCAGACCTTCGCGCCGTCCAGCTCTACCGTGTCACCGGAACGCAGTTTTTTGCCGCGCATGGTGCAGATTTCGCCGTTTACCAGCACTTCGCCCTCGGCAATGCGGATCTTCGCTTCGCCGCCGGAGCTTACCAGGTTTGCAAATTTGAGCAGTGCATCAAGTTTGATGAATTCGGTTTCAATTTTAATTTCAGTCATTGGCTTTCAGTCTCACAGGCAGTACAAGATAGGTGTATTTATCGCCTTCCATCGGCGAAATGATCATCGGGTTGAGCGCTCCCTTGAGCTGCAGCTTCACCTGCTCATCGCCGGCCGCGCGCAGCGCCTCCAGAAATGTAACGGTTGTTGAAGCCGATCTCAAGGTTCTCGATCGAGCCGTCAAAACGGGCATTCGTCATAACTCTTGCCGATCGCGGTCACGCACGACATCTGCACATACGAGCCGTCAAAGTGGAAGCGGATCGGGTTTTTCAGCTTTTCCGACACGATCAGGGAGACACGCTCGATGCACTGGATCAGCTCCTGGCGATCCGCCGAAACCTCGTGCTCGAACTCCTTCGGAATGGCCGCACGGTAGTTGAGAAACTCGCCGTCGATCAGACGGGTGATGAGGGTCGTGCCGCCGATGCGGAACAAAATGTTCTTGGAATCCGGGAAAATCTCGACAATATCGTCATCATCGTCCAGAATTCGTTCGATCTCGCGCAGGGACGTGCCCGGCACAACAAACTTCATATCATCGGGAACGCCCTCGACGGTCTCACGGCGTACAGACAGGCGGTAGCCGTCAACGGCCACGACGTTCAGGCGGCTGCCTTCGATTTCAAACAAGCAGCCGGTGTGGATGGGCTTGGATTCGTTATCCGAAACCGAGAAAATGGTCTGCGCGATCATGCTCTTGAGGATGGGCTGCGGCAGAGAGAGTCCCTTGTCGCTGGCCACATCAGCCAGAGCCGGATATTCGTCAGCCTCGCTGGCCATCAGGTTGAACACCGACCGGCCGCACTTGATGGTGGTCATCAGCTTGTCGTCGGTCTCAAGGTAGACCACGTCCTGCGGCAGCTTGCGAACGATGTCACAGAACAGACGGGAATTCAGTACGATTCTGCCGGGCTCTACCACATCGACCTGCGCGGTCGTGCGGATGCCCATGGACAGATCGTAGCCGGTGATGGTCAGAGTGTCTGCATCGGCTGCCAGCAGCAGACCTTCGAGCAGCGGCATCGAGCTTTTGCCGGTTACTGCGCGGGAGGCGATGTTGAGCAAATTCAGCAGGGTTTCTTTTTCACAGGAAAACTTCATAGTTGCTCCTCTCAAAAATGGAAATAAAACAAAGAGTCGATTTATGCAATGTTTGCATATTTATAAATATGCATCGGCGAATACTGTGCGATGGCACACACCTCTTAATGACTGTGTCCTCGACACGCGAACAGCTTTCAGCAGGTATTGCCGGCGGCGAGAAAGATCACACAGAATAGAAAGATAGGATATAGTATTCGTAGTAGTACCTGGGGAAATTGGGGAAAACCCGAAAATCCTCAGGTATGGCGCGGGAAATGTCGTACACAGGAGGTTGTGGATGAAAAATAAACGATACACAGTGAAAATAACCCCACTGTTTATCCACAGAGTTATCCATGTGGAATCCACAGGTTGATTGGGGATAATTAGGCTGTGCATTTTTAGGCTGTGGAAAAGCCGTTTTGCACGAATGCACGGTAAAGATCAGCCGTCGCCGCGGATATTATTATGCAGCTTTTTGATGACGTCCTCGGTTTCGCGGGGAGTTCTTGCGCTCCTCCTCGATCTTGTTGCAGGCGTGCATGACGGTGGTATGGTCGCGCTTGAATATCTTTGCAATATCGGGGAAGGAGTATTCAAGCTCCTGCCGGATCATGTACATTGCCATCTGCCGCGGGTAGGCCACATCCTTGGAGCGGTTCTGCGAGATCATCTGCTCGACCGGGATATAGAAGTAGTTCGCTACCGCTTCCATAATGCGCTCCGGTGTCGGATTGAGACCCGGATTCTCGGTGCGCAGTGCGTCGATCGCGTTTTCCGCGAGCGAAACCGTGATGCGTTCGCCCATCAGCTCGTGCATGGCCTTGATCTTTTTGACTGCGCCTTCGAGCTGGCGAATATTTGCCTGAATATTCTCTGCAATGTAGTTGGATACGTCATCGGGCAGTTCAACGCCCATTTTGACCGCTTTATCGCGGATAATAGCGATTCTGGTCTCAAAATCAGGCGGCTGAATATCAGCCAGCAGACCCCATTCAAAACGGGTCTTCATGCGGTCCTCGAGCGTGTTGATTTCCTTCGGCGGACGGTCAGAAGTGAGCACGATCTGCTTTTTTGCCTCATAAAGCGCGTTAAAGGTATGGAAAAATTCCTCCTGCGTGCGCTCCTTGCCGGCGATGAACTGCACGTCGTCCAGCAGCAGCAGGTCAACCATGCGGTACTTGTTGCGGAATGCCTGTACGTTGCCTTCCTGGATGGCGGTGATCAGCTCGTTGGTGAAATCCTCACCCTTTACATATATAATGCGGTATTCTGGATGGGTGCGGCGCAGCACGTTTGCGATCGCGTACATCAGATGCGTTTTACCCAGACCCGAGTTGCCGTAGATAAAAAGCGGGTTGTTCTCTGCCGCCGGGCGCTGCGAAACCGCAAGTGCAGCCGCATGCGCGAATTTGTTGCTCGAACCAACGATAAAACGCTCAAATGTGTAGTCGTCATACGGAGAAGTGCTCGTGCTCGGCGCGGTGTATTCGCCGGTCACCACAACGACCGTGATCGGGTCGCCGGTCAGGTTGTGCAGCACATCCTGTAAAGGAGCGATAAATTTGGACTCGATAAATTCTTTCTTAAAGGGCACCGGAGAGTGCAGCACCAGCCGATTATCCCCAAAGGAAACGACCGTTACGTCGTCAAACCAAGCGGAAATGGTGGAAGGAGGGAAGTCCAGCTGCTCGAGCGCCATCTCCAATATATTGTTTGCCATAGGGCGCCTCCTGTCGATAATGATTCTATTTTATAATAGCATATTTTATCCACAAGTTCAATGCGTCGATGTGGATAACTGTTCGGCGGCATGCCGCGTGGCAGCATGATTTTGAACAGCCGAACCGGTTTATTTACTTCGCGAAATTTAAAAAAATCGGCGTTTTTTACGTCAAATAATCGAAAATTAAAGCCGGTTGGGAAAAATGCACGGCGTTTTTTATGAAAACTGCGGAATTTCTGCAAAAATTCATCGAAAATTGGCGGCTTTTCCGCGAAAATCCGAAAATCCGCAGATTGCCGAAAACCGTGATTCCGCAAGCCGTTGAGCATATGTTTCTATTTATCCACAACATGTTGACAACCTGTGCAAACTGCTGAAATTCGTTCCGAGGGTCGGAAAAAATGCTTGACAAAATCGAACCTATATAGGATAATAAATATCGTATCCTATTATGCAGACAGGCAGCGGCATATGCCCGCGTCTTGCGCCGGACCTATGCCGGTGCCCATCTGTAAATTTTAGAACAGGGAGGTGCACAAAGTTATGAAGAGAACGTTCCAGCCGAAGAAGCGTCAGCGCTCCAAGGAGCACGGCTTCCGTAAGCGTATGTCCACGTCCAACGGCCGCAAGGTACTTGCACGCCGTCGCGCTAAGGGTCGCGCTAAGCTGTCTGCTTAATGACAGCCTGTAAAGGAAGTATTCAGACTTCCCGAAAATTCGCGCCAGCGGCGCAAAAGAGTTCGTAACGAGCCGCATTCGTGCGGCTCGTTTTTTCGTTTACGGGCAACACCACTCAAGCAATCGCTGTCTGGAGCGGTGTCACCCTGTTTAGGGTGCAGTCCATGCAGCGAAAATACGGTATTCAGGTTCGGATTTTACTGACCGCGACGAACGAAATAGTAAAATCAGCTTTGCAAACCATCAGATGCAAAGAAAAAATACGCTTTTTTTCGAGGGCATCAGGAAAAAACGGGAGCATCAGAAGATGAAAAAAACAGTATCCTTAAAGGAAAACCACGAATTCCGCCGATTGTATCATCGTGGTGTGTCCACGGCAGGAAAACACGTTGTGATCTACTGCCGCAGGAACAAGCTCGGCTACAACCGGCTGGGGACTCACCGTCAGTGCCAAGCTGGCGTGTGCGGTGAAAAGAAACCGCATCAAGCGTTTGTTCCGTGAGGCGTACCGTCTCAACGAGGACAAATTTGCCGACGGCATCGACCTTGTGCTGGTCGCACGGGTACGGGCCGTAGGCGCAAGCTATCAGGAATCCGAAAATCGCCCTGCTGCGTGCCTTGAAGGACAACAAGGTTGCGGCAGCTCGGACATGAAGCGGCTGCTGCTGGCGATGATCCGGTTTTATCGCCGGTATATTTCTCCAAACAAACCGCCCTGCTGCCGGTATATCCCGACCTGCTCGCAGTACGCGATCGAGGCCATCGAGAAATACGGCGCGATCAAGGGCGGCTGGCTGGCGTTTAAGCGCATCTGCCGCTGCAATCCTTTCTCTAAGAGAGGACCCTATGATCCGGTTCCATAATAGGAACGGGATCATGTTTTATACTGCCTTACGGCGGTAAAGTGAGGATTTTGCTTTGCAAAATCCTTTTCACTGTGTCGTTTTACAATTTAACATGGAGGTTTTTATGACCCTGGATCAACTTTCTAACCTGATCAAAGATCCGAAACTGTTCGGTATTTTGATCGTTCGACCGTTCGGCCTGCTGCTGCAGTGGCTGTACAGCATCGTGCAGAACTACGGTATCGCCGTTATCCTGTTCGCGCTGCTGGTAAAGCTGGTCTGTATCCCGCTGACCATCAAGAGCAAGAAGAGTATGCTCGCCATGAGCGCGATGAACGCCGAGCTCCAGCAGCTGCAGAAGAAGTACGCGAACAACCGCGTCAAGCTGAACGAAGAGATGCAGAAGCTGTACGAGAAGCACGGCGTCAGCCCGATGAGCGGCTGTCTGCCCAACCTCATCCCGCTGCCGATCATGATGGGTCTGTACTACGCGGTTCAGCAGCCGCTGCAGTACATCGTCGGCCTGAGCCGCGAGACAGTTATCGCATTGGCGCAGATGATCGGTCTGGATCAGTTTGCGGGCGCAAACTACACCGTTCAGATCAAGATCGCCGAGAAGCTGAACGCTTTCGTGGACGGAAGCGGCCATTTCTCGGATGCTGTTACCAACTGCCTGCAGAGCGGCGAGACCATTTTCCCGCTGGATTTCCACTTCTTTGGTCTGAATCTGGCTGATACGCCGTCTATCTCTCATCCGAGCATTATCTGGATCATCCCGATCCTGTCCGGTCTGACCGCATTCCTGTCCTCCTACATCATGCAGAAGATGCAGGGCACGCAGAACTCTGCGGCAGCAGGTCAGATGAAGATGCTCAACTTTATGATGCCGCTGATGTCGCTGTACTTTGCGTTCATCCTTCCGGGTGCAATCGGCATCTACTGGATCTTCAACAACGTATTTACCTGCGTACAGGAGATCATCCTCACCAAGACGCTCCGCGGCAAGCAGGAGGCCAAGCAGGCTGCTGAGGCTGCCCGCATCGAGGCAGAGAAGCAGGCTAAGCGTGAAGCACACAAGGCTGCACAGAAGCAGCAGTCCCAGAACGCAAAGAACAAAAAGGGGGACAAGTAAATCATGCAGAAGTTTTTAGAGGCTACCGGTGAAAACCGTGACGCAGCAGTCGAGAATGCTCTCAAGCAGCTCGGTCTGGAGCGTGACGACGTATCGGTAGAGGTACTCGAGATCGGCAAAAAGGGCTTTCTGGGTATCGGCGCAACGCCGGCACGCGTGCGCGTAACCTACGAAGCACCGGACATTCCGGCGGCAAAACCGGAGGTTAAGAAGGAGGAGCGCAAGCCCGCGCCCAAGACCGAACCCAAGCAGCAGGAGAAGCCTGTTGTCAAGGCAGAAAAGCCGGCTCCGAAGCAGGAGAAACCCGCAGAGAAGCCGCAGAAGCTGTCCATCACCACGGATGATAACACGCCTCGTCTGGTAAAGGCTGCTCCGGCAGACTTTGTACCGGAAAAGCTGGAGTTTGAGCGTCCGCCGCGCCGTGAGCGCAGCGACCGTCCGCGCCGTGACCGCGGCGACCGCAATGGTCGTGACCGCCGTCCGCGCCGCCCGCGTGAGGACCGTCCGATCACGCCGTCCGTTCCCAAGGAGCGTGAGCTGATCCCGGTTTCCGAAGCAGGCATGCAGCAGGCGGAAAAGCTGGCTACCGATTTTGTAACCGGCCTGCTGGCAAAGATGGGCGTTGAGGGTCAGGTTCAAGACCCTGCCTCAGGTAGAGTGCGACCAGCTCCGTCTGGAGATTTCCGGTCCGGATATGGGCCCGATCATCGGCCGCCGCGGCGACACGCTGGATGCCATCCAGTACCTCGGCTCTCTGGTGCTGAATAATGCACTGGATGAGCACGTTCGTCTGTCTGTCGATACCGAAAACTACCGCGAGAAGCGCGCGGAAAGCTTGGAGCGCCTAGCCCGCAAGATGGCGATGAAGGTCGTTAAGGCGCATCGCTCCATGACGCTCGAGCCGATGAACCCGTATGAGCGCCGCATTATCCATGCCGCGCTGCAGGACTTCAACGGTGTGACCACCTATTCGACCGGCACCGAGCCGGGTCGCCGCGTTGTTATTGCGCCGGATAACAGCTATCGCAACCGCGACCGCGGTTAAATCGGGGTATTCGTTATGAACGATACGATTGCCGCAATTTCCTCCTCCGGCGGACCGATCGGTTTGATCCGCGTGTCGGGTGAACGCGCAATCGAAGCGATAAATGCCGTTTTTCAGGCGAAGAACGGCAAGCCGCTTACGGAAGCACCCTCGCAGAAGCTGGTTTACGGCACGCTGACGGACAAGTCCGGCAATGTGATCGACTGCTGCTACGCTGTCGCGCTGCATGCACCGCACACCTATACGGGTGAAACGATGGCGGAGCTGCAGTGCCACGGCTCGACAGCCGTGCTGTGTGCCGGTCTGGACGCTCTGTTCGCGCAGGGCGTGCGGCAGGCAGAGGCAGGTGAGTTTACTCGCCGCGCCTTCTTAAACGGCAAAATGGGCCTTTCTGAGGCCGAAGCCGTGCATGATCTGATCACTGCGCGCACCGCAGAGGCGGCGCAGAATGCGGCGGCACAGGTCATGGGCGCGGTCGGCTCTCCCGTGCAGCAGATGCGCGATGAGCTGCTCGGCATGGTGGCGCATTTTCACGCGGTCGTGGATTTCCCGGACGAGGACATTGATCCGGTGCTGTTCGAGGACGCGGCGGCGCTGCTGCACCGCACGACAAGCCGTCTGTACAGCATGGCGGAAAGCTACGAGCGCGGCCGTATTCTTAGAGAAGGCGTACCGTGCGTTATCCTCGGCAGACCGAACGCGGGCAAGTCCACGCTGCTGAACACGCTGCTCGGTCGCGAGCGGGCGATCGTGACCGATATTCCGGGCACGACCCGCGATCTCATCGAGGAGAATGTCAAGGTCGGACAGATTCTGCTTCGCGTGACCGACACCGCCGGTCTGCGCAACACGGACGATCCGGTGGAGCAGGCGGGCATTGACCGGGCGATGGCGGAGGCTTCGGCTTCCTCGCTCATCCTGGCTGTGTTCGACGGCTCCAAGCCCATCAGTGACGAGGATATGCTCGTGTTGGCACGCTCGGCAGGCCACCGCGCGATCGCGGTTGTGAACAAGGTCGATCTGCCGCAGCAGCTGGATGAAAAGCTGCTGAAAAAGCACTTCCTGCACATCGTGCCGCTTTCTGCGAAAACCGGTGACGGACTGGATAAGCTGCTCAATCTTATCCCGCGAACCGTGGGTCTGGGCGACGGTGCGTTTGACGGTGCACTCATCACTAACGCAAGACAGGCGGCGGCGCTGGCGCGTGCTGCCGAACGCTGTGAAGCAGCGCTGTATGCGGCGCAATCCGGTATGACGCCGGATGCGGTCGTGATGGATGCCGAGGGCGCGATTACCGCACTGGGCGAGATCACCGGCGAAACCGTGACCGATGCGGTCGTTACCCGCATTTTCAGCGACTTCTGCGTCGGAAAGTGATGCAGCTGCAGCTGCTATTAAGAGAAATTGCACTTAAAATTCAGAGAGGACGTTTGCAATCTGTGCAAACGTCCTCTTTTATTTTATGCTGAAATCGTGTATGATATATACTGTATGTCCGCAGGTAAAAATGAGGTAAAAACCACTTGTGCACAACTTCTATCCGGCGGTATACGAGATATAGTGGACAACCCGGAAAATTGCCCTATATTTAACTACTTATTGTAATAATAAAACGGAAATAAAACTGTGCGTATAAAAATATGGTCAAAAACTCACAAGTTATCAACAGTATCCACAGAGTTATCAACAGTTACGCACAGGTTTCACACAACCGAAATCACAGGAATTTTTTGAAAGGGGAGAGAGCGCCAATGACGGTTTTTCCGGCGGAGAGTTTTGATGTAGCGGTGATCGGCGCCGGTCATGCCGGTATTGAGGCGGCACTGGCTGCAGCACGTTTGGGTGCAAAAACAGCGTGTTTTTCGATCAATTTGGACGCCGTAGGCAATATGCCGTGCAATCCGGCGATCGGCGGCACAGCTAAGGGACACCTTGTACGCGAGATAGATGCGCTCGGCGGTGAGATGGCGCGTGCGGCTGACGCGGCCTGCATCCAGTACCGCATGCTCAACCGCGGCAAGGGACCGGCAGTGCACTCGCTGCGTGCACAGGCCGACCGCATTAAATACAGAGAGTATATGAAGCACACGCTTGAGCGGCAGGAAAACCTGTTTCTCATGCAGGACGAGATCGTGTCCGTTGAGGTGGAGAACGGTGCCGTTTCCGCGGTTGTTACCGCCATCGGCGCACGACATCCGGTCAAGGCGGCTGTCATTGCGTCCGGCACATTTCTCGGCGGACGCGTTATCATCGGCGAGTACACCCGCGAATCAGGTCCGGACGGCATGGCGGCAGCCAAGCCGCTCACCGAGTCGCTGCGCGGTCTGGGACTGCGGCTGCAGCGGTTTAAGACAGGTACGCCGCCGCGCATCAATCGCCGTTCTATCGACTATACCGATCTGGCGGAGCAGGCCGGCGAGGATGAGATCATCCCGTTTTCGTTCGATACCGACCACCCGCCGGACAACCGCGCGGTGTGTTATCTGACCTACACGACCGCGAAAACACATGAAATCATCCGCGCAAATCTGAGCCGTTCGCCGCTGTACGGCGGTCAGATTGAGGGTGTAGGACCGCGCTATTGTCCGTCTATCGAGGACAAAGTGGTGCGCTTTGCGGATAAGCCGCGCCACCAGCTGTTCCTTGAGCCGATGGGTCTGGACACCGAGGAGGTCTATGTGCAGGGCTTCTCGTCGTCCATGCCGTTCGACGTGCAGCGGGAGATGCTGCGCTCGGTCAAGGGATTGGAGAACGCGGAGATTATGCGGCCGGCGTACGCCATCGAGTATGACTGCATCGACCCGCTGGAGCTGCGGCCGACGCTCGAGACGAAAAAGGTGCCCGGACTGTACGGCGCAGGCCAGTTCTGCGGTTCGTCCGGCTATGAGGAGGCGGCCGCGCAGGGATTGGTTGCGGGCATCAACGCCGCGCTCAAAATCAAGGGTGAGGAGCCGCTTGTACTCGACCGTGCGGACGGCTACATCGGTACGCTGATCGACGATCTGGTGACGCGCGGCACGAGCGAACCCTACCGCATGATGACCTCACGCTCGGAGTATCGCCTGCTTTTGCGGCAGGATAACGCAGATGAGCGTCTGGTGCCGATTGGGTGTTCGAGTTGGCTTAAATCCGCCGGAACGCGGAGAGAAAGTACGTAAAAAGTACGAAGCCGTGCAGGCAGAGATCGACCGCACAGCCTCGGTCGGCGTTGCGCCGAGCGATAAATTGAACGGCTTTCTTGCGGGCAAAAACTCCACACCGCTCAAGGCGGGCTGCAAGCTGATCGACCTGCTGCGCCGCCCGGAACTCAGCTATGCGGACCTTGCAATGTTCGATCCTGAGCGTCCGGAGCTGCCCGCTGTTATCCGTGAGCAAGTGGAAATTCGCGTCAAATACGCGGGCTATATCGAGCGACAGATGCGTGATGTGGAGCAGTACCGTAAGCTGCAGAGCCGCCCGCTGCCGCTCGATCTGGACTACAACGAGGTGGACTCGCTGCGACTGGAGGCACGCCAGAAACTGAACGCCGTCAAGCCGTTGAATTTCGGTCAGGCGGCCCGTATTTCGGGCGTTTCACCGGCCGATATCACGGCGCTGATGATCTACATCGAGACCCATAAAAAGGAGGAAAAGGCATGACCGAACGCGAGCTTTTGACCGCCGGTCTGCGCGAGCTGGGCGTCGCAGAGTGTCCGTCTGCAGCGGACAACTTACTGCGTTATTCCGAGATTCTGCGCGAGAAAAACAAGGTTATGAATCTGACCGCCATTACCGATCCGACCGAAATCGTGACCCGGCATTTCCTCGATTGCGCGGCACTTGCACCGTATATGCCGCAGGATGGATGCGTGCTCGATGTGGGAACGGGAGCCGGTTTTCCGGGCATGCCGCTGGCGATTCTGTGCCCGCAGACCGAGTTTGTGCTGCTCGACGCGCTGCGCAAGCGCATTGATTTTCTAAATGAAGTCATCGCCGATCTGGGTCTGACCAACGTCACGGCGGTGCATGCCCGTGCGGAGGATTACGCCAGGGACAACCGCGACACGTTTGATCTTGCGGTGTCGCGTGCGGTAGCCGATCTGCGCGTGCTGAGTGAACTGGCGCTGCCGATGATCAAGGTCGGCGGTGCGTTCCTCGCCATGAAGGCCGAAGACTGCACAGAGGAAGTTGAAACAGCGGCAAACGCCCGCATGATTCTCGGTGCGCCGGACGCTGAAGTGCTGCACTACACTGTGCCGTTCGATGAGGTTTCCCGCGCCATCGTGCGCCTGCAGAAAACACAGGACACACCGGAAAAGTATCCGCGCCGCTTCAAGAAAATACAGACTTCGCCGCTGTAAATCAGGCGAGAAATATACGGAAAGTACCCCTCTGTACGGAAAATTACAGAGGGTATTTTGCCCGAAAATAGGGAAAAATTATAGATATCAGATATAATTTGTCATATTTTCGTTGAATTTTGCAGATCACGCGGTCGATTTCACTTGTCAATATGTAATTATATGGTAATCTATTACCGAGGGCGACATTCTGCTGGTGGTGCGGCAGAGATAAGCGCGAATAAAATAAACGAATAAGACGAATTGGAGAGTGGTTAACCATGATGTCTGTATTAACGCTGGTTTCCGGCAAAGAGGATCGCACGCTGCGGCGTATTCGTGTAAGTGAGATTGCGCGTAATCCCAATCAGCCGAGGAAATATTTTGATCCGGAGGCAATTGCGCAGCTGGCAGAGAGCATTCGGCAGTACGGCGTACTCAATCCGCTGACCGTACGGCGTGCGCCCGGAGGCGGTTACGAGCTGGTGGCAGGGGAGAGGAGACTGCGCGCTGCGCGTGTTGCGGGGCTCAACGACGTACCGTGTCTGCTGATTGCGGCAGATAACGAGGATTCCTCGGCGATTGCGCTCGTGGAGAACCTGCAAAGGCGTGATCTGGATTTTTTCGAGGAAGCCTACGGTTTCAAGCGTCTGATCGATCAGTACGGACTGACGCAGGAGGAAGCTGCGCGTAAAGTAGGGAAAACACAGTCTGCGGTGGCGAATAAGCTGCGTCTGCTGCGGCTTTCTCCGCAAAATATGGAATTGATTCGCAGTGCGAACCTTACAGAGCGGCACGCGCGCTGTCTGCTGCGTCTGCATGATGATGAGGAACGGATGAACGCAACGCACTATATTATCGAGAACGAATTAAACGTCAGCCGATCGGAGGAGTATATCGAGAACCTGCTGGAGCAGAAAAAGCATCCGGAGTTAGCGGAGCCGCCGCATAAGGATAATGTTGTGCGGCTTATTAAGGATGTGCGGTTTTTCCTGAATACGCTCAATCGGGCGGTCGGCGTAATGGTAGACGCCGGAATCGGTGCAACCGTAGACCGGCAGGAAAACGAGGATGGAATTACGCTGACAATCAATATTCCGCACGCAAAGAGCTGATGTTTCACGTGAAACACTTTTGTTCCACAGGAGGGCGGATTTTGTTTCACGTGAAACATGGGATAGTTGCTTGCGAAGCAAACGGAATCTACGCTGACGCCGCGCGGGCGCACAAGAGGGTAGACACCAAGGTTTGCCCGTAGGCCACTAAACCTTGTTCCCGCGCCGTGCGCGGATTAAATGAGTACCACCCTCTGATTTTCTCTCCTTTCCCCTTAGATAGCACGGCGAAAATCGGAGAGCGGCGATTGCTGGGAAAAGGGGAACGGCAGTCGGGTTACTCTTGCGTGGCTTTTGAAAACGATTCGCAGTTCACAGATGACGTACTGCTACAC
>ENA-OQIL01000292-OQIL01000292.1-human-gut-metagenome-genome-assembly--contig:-NODE-292-length-20080-cov-2.218965_pt1 | contig 20080 bp, 21 predicted proteins | sample MGYA00242583_ERZ504748 | MGnify/ENA primary metagenome ERZ504748 (study PRJEB26092, sample SAMD00036191) | human gut metagenome | host: Homo sapiens | study: EMG produced TPA metagenomics assembly of...
AAAAGGCGATCATGTACTTTATAATGAAAAATACAATTTCGCTCGACTGTTCGAATGGATTTTTTGTGTAGGAGGAATCATGGCTTTGCGGCATCACGGCCTGCGGCGGCTGAGGGAGTATGTATGAAACGAATGCAGCTAGAATATTTTGTGCGTATTGTGGAGGAGAAAAGCTTTACAAAGGCCGCAGAAAAGCTCTTTATCAACCAGCCTGCACTGAGCAAATCGATCCGCGCCCTTGAGGCGGAGCTTGGTGTAACGCTGTTCAAGCGCGATCCCCGCGAGCTGAGCCTGACCAGCGAAGGGGAAAACGTCTACTGTTATGCGGTGGATATTTTGAATTACTGGCAAAGCCGTACCGCCGAGCTGTTTTCTTTGCTGGAACAGGTAAAGGGTTCTCTGCGGTTTGGGCTTCCACCGTCGGTTGGGAGCGTTTTTTTTCAAAGATTCTGTTTGAATACGGCTGTAAATATCCGCAGGTTGATTTGCAGATTGTAGAGGGAACCTCCAAAAAGATTGAAGCACTGGTCATGAATGATCAGGTAGACCTGGGCGTGGTGATTGAGCCATACGAAAATCCGCATATGAGGTTAAAGACCGTCTACCGTTCTGATGTGGTGCTGGCAGTGGCGCGGAATCACCGGCTTGCAGAGCGGACAGAAGTGGAGATTGCCGAGCTTAGGGATGAGCCGATGCTGATGGTCTCGAAGGACTATATGTTTCACGACCAGGTGCTTGCCCATTGCCGGCAGGCGGGGTTTACGCCAAATATCACGTTTACCACATCCCAGTGGGACCTTTTGCTGGAAATGACGGCTGAAAACCAGGGTGTGACCCTAATTGGGCGGCCTTTGGTGGAAAAGCTGTACAGCGGCAGGATCAAGTGCATCTCACTTCAAAATCCGGAGTTTTTGTGGAACGCTTGGCTTAATATCAAAAAAATGTAAAACGCATTTCCGGCGCTGCAAAGAGCCTTTGGAATTTTTGCGAATGAAAGTTTGAGGGGGACCAGACATCACAGCCGGTTGCAAACCTGCCTGCTCCATTTGAAAAACGCCGGGGACAGAACTGTACCGCAACAGTCCATGTCCCCGGCGTTTTACAACATTCTATATGTGAGAGACTTCCGTACGGGGCTCCGAGGGCCTATTCCCAATGATATACACAATATAAAGGAATGCCCCGCCTCCCATTTGGGAGGCGGGGCGCTCTGCTGGCCGGGCACGGGGGACGGGGGGAGGACATAGGATAGGATGCAGAGAAAACGGCCCGACAGCCGCTCTGCCAAATGCTCTGAAAAGGAGAATGCCGCGTGTCAGAATATTGTATGCCTCCCCTTGGGGGGTATTCCAACGGAGAGTGCGCCATGAACCGCATCAATGCCCAGCCGGAGCGGCGGCCCTGTGTGTGCTCCCCCTGCCATCCGGTTCCGCCCTGCCCGCCAATTCCACCCTGTCCGCCGACTCCCCCTCCCATTCCAGGCCCTACCGGCCCGGTTGGACCGACCGGCCCTCAGGGGATTCCGGGACCGGACGGTCCCACCGGCCCTGCGGGCCCCATGGGTCCCCAGGGCGGGACAGGTGATCCAGGCCCCACCGGCCCGACGGGGCCCACTGGCTTGACGGGTGCGACGGGTCCGACGGGCCCGACCCGGCCCCACCGGCGCCGTGGGTCTCACGGGTGCGACAGGTCCCGCAGGCCCGACGGGGGCCCACTGGCCTGACGGGTCCGACCGGCCCGACTGGCCCAACTGGCCCGACTGGGCCAAGAGGCGAGACAGGCGCAGCAGGCGCCACAGGCCCGACCGGCCCGTCCGTGACCCCGGCGGCCGCAGTGGCGAACGCCACCAGCGCCACGGACGTGGTGACACAGTTTAACCAGCTTCTGGAAAACCTGCGGGCGGCCGGGCTGCTGGGGACCTGAGCACAGACACCAAGAAAAAACGCCGCGGGCGGCGCTGCTGCGCCGCCCGCGGCGTTCCTATAGGGGGGATTGCTTTGTGAAGATTGTGGTTTATGCCATCTGCAAAAACGAGGCCGGACATGCGGAACGCTGGATGGCCTCCATGGCGGAGGCAGACGGGGTGTATGTGCTGGACACCGGCTCCACCGACGGGACCGCGGAGCGCCTGCGTGCCCTGGGGGCGGTGGTTGTGGAAGAGAGGGTGGAGCCCTGGCGGTTTGACACGGCCCGCAACCGCTCTTTGGAGCTGGTACCGGAGGACGCGGACATCTGTGTGTGTACCGATCTGGATGAGGTGTTTCACCCGGGCTGGCGGGCGGCGCTGGAGGCGGCCTGGACGGACGGGACCACCCAGGCGGTCTACCGCTATACCTGGAACTTCAACGCCGACGGCTCCGAGGGCACCGTGTTCTGGATTGAAAAGATCCACGCCCGCCGGGGATACCGCTGGACCCACCCGGTTCACGAGGTGTTGGAGCGGCAGGAGGGCTGGGGACCGGGGCGGAAGTGCACAGCGGAGGGGGTGCAGTTGGACCACCACGCCGACCCCGGCCAAATCCCGGGGGCAGTACCTGCCCCTGCTGGAGCTGTCGGTGGCGGAGGCCCCCGGAGGACGACCGCAACACCCATTACCTGGGCCGGGAGTACCTGTTCTACGGCCGGTGGGACGACTGTATCCGCACACTGGAGCGCCACCTGTCCCTGCCCACCGCCGTCTGGGCGGATGAGCGGTGCGCCTCCATGCGGTTTCTCGCCCGGGCGTGGCGGCAGAAGGGCCGGCCGGAGCAGGCCCGGTGGTGGCTGTGGCGGGCCATCGGGGAGGCCCCTCACCTGCGGGAGCCCTACCTGGAGCTGGCGCGCCTACTCTATGAGGAGGCGGAGTGGGACGGGGTGGTGTACCTGTGCCGTCAGGCCCTGGCAATTACCGACCGCCCTCAGACCTATATCTGCGAGGCGGAGGCGTGGGGGAGCCTGCCCTGGGATCTCCTCTCTCTGGGGCTGTACCACACCGGGCGGCGGGGCGAGGCCCTGGAGGCCGCCCGGCAGGCCCTGGCCCTGTCTCCGGAGGATGGGCGCATCCGGGACAACGTGGCATTCCTGGCGGGCTAGCTCTCCCGGGCCGCCGCCGTCCGGCGGCGGGACAGCGCGTCCAGAAGCCAGGGCCATACCAGTGCAAAGAAAGACCAAACAGACTGCCCAGCACGTTGTTGCATACCCGGATGGCGGCCGCGGGGCCGGGACCGAAGAGGGCGCTGGCGGTGAGCAGGGCGCCCAGACAGTTGAACACGGTGCAGAAGCCGTAGCTGGCGCACAGGCCCAGGCAGAGCCCCGACAGGATGCCCAGGCCGCCGTGGAGGGCGGGCGGGCAGAGCTGATAGAGCAGGCAGAACAGCAGGGAGCCGCCCAGCACGCCGCCCACCCGGCCTGCCGCCCGCCGGACGGGGTGGGACCCGTAGGCGGTGAGAATGGAGCTGCACGAGAAGCCCACCCACATGATGCGGGGCAGGCCCAGCAGCTCCCCAGTGAGCACCGCCAGGCTGATGCCCACGGCCACCCGGAGCTGCCAGCGGCACTTTTTCATCGGCGAGGGAAAAGGCGCGGAGTACCGCCCGGAAGGGGCGCTCCGGCGTCCTGTCCCGGTGGTTATGGTAGAGCACCGCGGCGCACAGGGCGAAGCCCAGCAGCATCTCCAGCCCCCGCAGGGCGAGCGCCTGCCCGCTGACCGGATTTCCATACAGGAAAAGATAGCTGAACAGGTAGAGGGAGGCGTTGCCCAGCTCGGGCTGGTCGGCGGTGATGAGCAGCAGCACTCCGATACAGAACAGGTTGAGCAGCAGGTGGAGCAGGGGCCCGCCCAGAGGGGCCAGGGCGGGCCCGAGCGTGAGCAGGGCGAAGGCGGCCGCCATGTTCCGCAGGGTGTCGGCCATGCGGTAGTTGTAATGGACAAAGCGGCAGCTGAGTAGCAGACAGAAAATGACCACCGCCGCGGGGCTGTTGGCCCCACCGAACAGGGCGGTGAGGGCGGAGATAAACACCACCGCAAACCCCACACAGGCGGCGTCCCGGGCCAGCAGGGCCAGGAGAAGCCGCCTGCGCTCGGCCCCGGCGGCCTGGCGGAGCAGGCCCTTGAGCTGGGGCACCCCCAACTGCATCAGTCCATAGAAGGACACGGCTCCCCACCCCCTTTCACGGCCGCGGCGTCCAGGCGGCGGTTGGCCTGGGTGATCTCCTCCATCAGCCGGGTGAACTCCGCCTCCCCCAGCCCCTCCCGCATCCGGTAGAGGGGGGAGAGATACGCCCTGCACCCGTCCTGAAGGGCCTGCCGTCCCGCCTGGGTGAGAGACAGGGTATAGCTGCGCCGGTCGGTGGGGGAGGGGGCGGCCGCCACCAGCGCCCGCGCCCGCAGGCCCCGGATGAGGCGGCTGACGTTCACCTGTTGTAAGCCCATGCTCCGGCTCAGGCCCAGGGGGGTCACCGGCTCCTCCGCCATCCACAGGCGGGCAAGCAGCTCCAGCTCCGACCCGGTCAGGGGCAGGCGCTGGTGGACGGCAGCCCGCCGGGCCAACTGCCGCAGCTGCTGCATATACTCTGACATTTGAACCCAATCCGGTTTCACAAAATCGTCCTCCATATACTTATCTATAATATATATTATTGATAAGTATATTACTCCGCCAGGCGCATCCTGTCAAGAGCGCCCTGCGCATTGACATTCCCGCGGAGAAAATAGTATAATAAAAAATACGTACCGGGGCATGGCCCCGTTGGGAGAGAAGGATACAGGGGGCGGAGCGCATATGAGCGATACCAATGATAAAATTCGGATTGTGCAGGAGACGGTGGCGGGCAAGGAGATCACCTTTGCCCACGTCATCGGCGGGCCGGCCCCCATCATCTATCAGAAGCTGGGCCTGAACCCGGCCATCGACTACGGCGCCGCCGCCATCGGCATCATGAACATGACACCGCCGGAGTCGGCGGTGATCGCCGCCGACATCGCAGTGAAGAGCGGCGACGTATACCTGGGCTTTGCCGACCGCTTTACCGGCACGGTCATCATCACGGGCGAGCTGGCGGACGTCACCTCTGCCCTGACGGAGATTGTAAACTACTTCCGCGATGAGCTGGGGTATGTGGTGTGCAGGATCACCAAGCGGTAAGAGGCGCGGCGATGGGGAAGCGTATGACACGGGAGGAGTTCCTGGAGGCGGTATTCTCCCGGCGGTATGAGGAACTCAAGGGCAGGGAGCTGCGTACGGTCCGGGTCCGGGTGGTGGGCAAGGAGCTCTCTCTGGCCCAGCTCATCGGCGTGACGGACCGGCGGGTCTATGAGAACCTGGGGCTGCACATCGGCACCCATCTGGGGGAGGATCACACCGGCCAGTCCATCGGCCTGCTGCACCTGACCCCGTGGGAGGCCACGGTGGTGGCCGCCGACGTGGCCATGAAGAGCGGAAACGTGGAGCTGGGCTTTCTGGACCGGTTCAGCGGCGCGGTGATCCTTTTGGGCAGCCGGGCGGAGGTCAAGAGCGCCCTGGAGCATGTGGTGGAATTTTTCCGGACGGAGCTGGGCTTCACCGTCTGTGAACTTACGGAGCGGTGACAAAGAGAGATGAAGAAGTTATTTCTGATGGGCCGGAGCGAGGCGGGCAAGACCTCCCTGACCCAGATTTTATCGGGCGAGGAGCTGCACTACCACAAGACCCAGTACACCAACACGGGGACGGACATCATTGACTCGCCGGGGGAGTATTCGGAGACCAAGCGGTGCGGGCTGGGGCTGGCCTGCTTCTCCTTTGAGGCGGACGTGCTGGCCCTGCTGATGGCGGCTGACGAGCCCTTCAGCGTTTTTGAAGCCAACTGCCAGTGCTTCACCAACCGGCCGCTCATCGGCATCATCACGAAGATTGACTCCCCCTACGCCAACGTGCCCATGGTGCGCAACTGGATGGTCAACTCCGGCTGTGAGCGGATTTTCGAGGTGAGCAACCTTACCAGGGAGGGCATTCAGGAGCTGCTGGACTATTTGCAGGAGGACCCTGTCAGGCTGACGCTGGAGCAGGCCAAGGCGCGGCAGCGCCTCGGCCTGACGGAGTGGGAGGACGCCTCCCGCTTCGGGCTGGCCTGACCGCCCCGGAGCGGAGACTGCCCCGCAGGGCGGTTCGGAGCGCCGCCGCCGCTTTGCGCCGGCGCTTGGCGCGGGGATGAACCGTCAGGGTTCCCTTTCATGCCGGATCAAACGACTTTTAGAAACGGTTTTAAAGATTTAAACAGTCTTCCAGCCTGTCGAAAAGAGGGCTTCGGCAGGCTGAGGGCCGCGCCCATGGCGCGGCCCGTTTGCGCGTTTTGGGGCGGATGCGCATCCCCTTCTGGACAGGCCGCTTATTTCGTGTTAGGATTACGTGAAGAACATTCCGCCCGAATTTTGTCGGGCGATCCGCAACTTTTTGCAGGCTGCCCGCGTCTGTACGTTGGCACGGAAAGGAGGCCCAAATGCGCCTGTTGTTCAAGCAGCGGTTTCTCTCCTGGTTTGACAGCTATGACATCTATGACGAGGAGGGGCGCACCGCCTATACCGTGGAGGGCAAGCTGTCCTGGGGACACCGGCTGGAGATCTACGGCCCGGCCGGAGACCACCTGGGGACGGTAAAGGAAGAAGTGCTGACCCTCCTGCCCCGGTTCGCCCTCTATGCGGGGGAGGAATACCTGGGGTGCATCCGCAAGGAATTTGCCCTGTTTCACCCCCGGTTTACACTGGACTGCAACGGCTGGGAGGTGGAGGGCAGCTTTCTGGAGTGGGACTACGCCGTCACCGACCCGGCGGGGCGCACAGTGATGGCCGCGTCCAAGGAGCTGCTCCACTGGACCGACACCTATGTGCTGGACATCGCCCGGCCGGAGGACGCCCTGCTGTGCCTGATGATCGTGCTGGCCATCGACGCGGCCAAGTGCTCCGCCGGAAACGGCTGAACCGGCCGCCGGAGGAACTTGGCGCGGCTAAATCCCGGCCTGTGTGGAATAGTAGCTGTACCACACAAGGAATCGGGGTATGCTGCTATGCTGGAATCCGCCGCTGTCCGCGCGCTGTTGCTGTCCCTGGCCGCCGGGCTGTCCACCCTGCTGGGGGCGCTGGTGGTCTTTGCCGCCCGGAGAAGGAGTGAAAAGCTGCTGGCGGTCTCCCTCGGCTTTGCCGGGGGTGTGATGCTGGCGGTGTCCTTCACCGACCTGTTCCCCACGGCGCGGGAGCACCTGACTGCATCCCTGGGCGGCCGCCCAGGGGCGCTGGCGGCGGTGCTGTCCCTGGCCGCGGGCATCGGCTGCGCCGCCGCCCTGGACCACCTGGTTCCCCACGACGCCTTTGACGCCGACACCGGCGAGGCCCCCCACAAAAACCTGTTCCGGGTGGGCTTTGTGTCGGCGCTGGCCATGGCCCTGCACAACTTCCCGGAGGGCGTGGCCACCTTTCTGGCGGGGTATGAGGATCTGACCCTGGGGTGAGCATCACCCTGGCCATCGCCCTGCACAACATCCCGGAGGGTATTTCGGTGGCCATGCCCGTGTGGTACGCCACCGGAAGCCGGCGGCGGGCCTTCCGCTGCACCCTGCTCTCCGGCCTGACGGAGCCGGTGGGGGCGGTGCTGGCCTTTGCGCTGCTGCGTCCCTTTCTCAACGGGCTGCTGCTGGGGGTGCTGTTCGGCGCGGTGGCCGGGATCATGGTCTATATCGCGGTGGAAGAGCTCATCCCCTCCTCCCGGCAGTACGGCCACGACCGGCCGGCCCTGTGGGCCACGCTGTGCGGCATCTGCGTGATGCCGCTGACCCATTTATTTCAAACCTGAAAAGGCGGGTGTATCCCACATTGGAGCTCGACTACAACAAGCTGCTGGACATGGTCAGTGAGATGGGCTACCGGCTCATGAAGAGCGGTGCGGAGATCTACCGGGTGGAGGAGTCCATTCAGCGGCTTCTCCAGGCCTACGGTGCCCCACGGGGGGAGGTCTTTGCCATTCCCAACTGCCTGATGGTCAGCCTGACCTCCCCCGACGGCCGGCCCGTGACCCAGATCCGCCGGATGCCAACCCACGGCACCGACATCTACCTGCTGGAGAAGTACAACGGCCTGTGCCGCCGCCTGTGCCGGGAGACCCCCGCCTTTGAAGAGGCGCTGGAGCAGATGGAGGCCATTACCCGCACCCACCGGGTCTACTCCCTGCCCACCCAACTGGCTGCCCACTTCCTGGGCTGCGGCATGTTCTCCCTGTTCTACGGCGGAACCCCGGCCGACGGGCTGTGCGGAGGGCTGTGCGGCATGGTCATCGGCCTTTGTATGGCGCTGATGACCCGGCTGGGCGCCAACCTGTTCTTCCGTACCATCGCTGGCGGCGCGGCCTCCGCCCTGGCGGCCGTGGCGCTCACCCGGCTTGGGGTGGGGCAGAACCAGGACCTCATCATCATCGGCGCGCTGATGGCCCTGGTGCCCGGCATCGCCATGACCAACGCCATGCGGGACATCATGGCCGGCGATATGGTGGCGGGCATCAGCAAGGCGGCGGAGGCGCTGCTCATCGGCGCGGCCATCGCTCTGGGCACCGCCCTGGCCCTGGGCCTGACCCGGATGGTGACGGGAGGCGCGCTATGAGAGAGGCCCTTCTTTATCTCCTGCCCTGTGTCTACGCCTTCCTGGCCTGCATCGGCTTTCCATGCTGTTCAACATCCACGGCGCCGGCATGCTCATCTGCGCCGGCGGCGGGGCCCTGGGCTGGCTGTGCTACCTGCTCACCGGGCCGCTGGTGGGCAACGATATTATCCAGTCCTTTTTTGCCGCCCTGGTCATCTCGGCCTGGTCGGAGGTGATGGCCCGGGCTGCGCAAGTGCCCGGTGACCAGCTACCTGCTGGTGGCCCTCTTTCCCCTGGTGCCAGGCGGCGGCATCTACTACACCATGGAACACGCCCTGAACGGCGACACCGAGCTGTTTCTGGACACACTGATGCATACACTGGGCCTAGCGGGCGCGCTGGCCGTGGGCGTGCTGCTGGTGGCCTCCGTAGTCCGCCTGTTCACCACCTACCAGTCCCGCCGCCGGGGCTGAGAGAGGAGAGATACCATGCCCCGCTATGAGGTTGTCCTGTTTGACGCGGATCATACTCTGTTTGACTTTGACCGGGCCGAGCGTGAGGCCCTCCGCCAGACGCTGGAGGAGGCGGGACTGCCCGCCGACGGGGAGACCGAGGCGCGCTACTTATCCATCAACCGGGCGCTCTGGAACCGGCTGGACCGGGGCGAGGTGCGCCGGGAGTGGCTGGTGGTAGAGCGGTTTGCCGCCCTGCTGCGGGCCCTGGGCCGGACGGGAGATGCCGCGGCCCTCAACCGGGCCTACCTGGACCACCTGGGGGAGGGCTCCTACCTCCTGCCGGGGGCTCAGGCGCTGTGCCGCGCCCTGGCCCCCCGCTGCACCCTGGCCATTGTCACCAACGGCGTGGCCCGCGCCCAGCGCCGCCGCTTCGAGGCATCCCCCCTGAACGGCCTCATCCCCTGGCTGTTTATTTCGGAGGAGCTGGGGGCCAGCAAGCCAGACCCCGCCTTTTTTGCCCCGGTGCTCCGTACACTGGGGAATCCAGACCCCCGCCGGGTGCTGATGGTGGGGGACAACCTCCTGGCCGATATCCAGGGGGGCATCCAGGCCGGGCTGGACACGGCTTGGTACAATCCGGGCCGGCTGCCCGGCGACCCCGCCATCGTCCCCACCTGGGAGGTGGACGGATACGCGGCGCTCCAAGCGCTGATTCTCAAAGAAGAAAAAAACAATATTTAATCGAGGTGTCCCAGTTGCCATCCCATATCAGCCCAAACGGGCGCAAAACAGGCCGCGCAGGCACAATCCGCTGCCTCTGCTGGCGGCGGCCGCGGCGGTGTGCCTCGGCCTGATCCTGATCCCATCTCTGGGCCGTGCCCCAGAGGAGCCCACCGCCGCAGCGAGCCCGCCTGCGGCGGCCACTCCCACCCCGACAGCCGCACCCACGCCGGAGCCCACGCCGGAGCCCACACCCACGCCGGAGCCGACCCCTGCGGCCTTTGATTTCACCCAGCCCGCCCCTGCCGCCGAGGCGGTGGAGATGGATTACTTTGCCGATGCACTGTTTATAGGCGACTCCCGCACCGACGGCCTGCGCCTCTACAGCGGCATTAAGGGGGCGGACTTTTACTGCTACAAGGGACTGACCGTGTTCGAGATGGACGACCGCGCCGTGGTGGAGCTGGACGGCGGCAAGTACACGGTGGAGCAGGCCCTGGAGAAGGGGCCCCAATACGCCAAAATCTACATATCCCTGGGCATCAATGAACTGGGATATTTTAATGATGAGGCGTTCCACCAGACCTTTGGTGATTTCCTGAAGCAGGTTAAGGCCAGTCAGCCCGGCGCGGTGGTCTATCTGGAAAATCTGGTGCCGGTGAACGCGGAGAAGTGCGCCGCCAACAAGCAGCCTTACTATGTGAATAACGACCGGGTGGCCGCCTACAACGCCATTTTTCCCCAGTTGGCTGAGGAGTACCAGGTAGTGCTCCTGGACGTGGCAGACGCCCTCACCGACGAAAACGGTATTCTCCCCGCCGACGCCACCGTGGACGGGGTGCACTTTACCAAGGCATGGTACCAGAAGTGGCTGGCCTACCTGATGGAGCACACCGTGGATGCGGACTGCTATGCGGCGGGCCAGACCGCCGCGGAAGGAGCGAATGAAACATGAAATCCCTGTTGATCCGCCTGATGCCGGCGGCCCTGCTGTGCCTGGCCCTCACCGCCTGCGGAGGCGGCGGGGCGGTGGGCCAGACCCCCTATGACCCGGAGACGGCCGCCCAGGCCCTGCTGGACTCCGGCGCGTTCAGCGATGCCTTGGACACCGTAGACCAGGACACCGCCGCCGCCCTGTACGGAATTGATGCTGACACCATCACCGGCAGCGCCGTCTACACCTCCCTGTCCGCCGGGGCGGAGGAGATTGCAGTGCTGGTGCTCACCGATGAGGACGCGGCAGCGGCCGCCCTGGATGGGCTGGAGGCCAGGGTAGCCGACCAGAAGGCTGTGCTGGAGAGCTACCAGCCCGACGAGGTCTCCAAGCTGGACAGCGCCATTGTGGAGCAGCGGGGCAACTCCGTCCTGCTGGCCGTGGCCGCCGATGCTGAAAAAGCCCGGGCCGCCCTGGACGGGCTGGAGTAACCTGCGTCCCCCCAAAAAAGTGCCGGGTACCGGCACTTTTTTCAAACTTTTTGGGCTGGTGCCGCGTCTAAGCAACAGAAGCAGGAAGGAGCGCCCGGACCTTGGAACAGACTGTCCGCCAGCAGTTGAGCGACTATATTGTGGCTCACCAGGAGGAATTTTACCGCCTGGCGTACAGCTATGTCAAAAAACCGGGATGCGGCGCTGGACGTGGTGCAGGAGAGCATTGTCAAGGCTCTGGCCAAAGTCGGATACACTGCGCAGGCCGGAGTATCTCAAAAACCTGGTTTTACCGCATCCTGCTCAACGAGAGTATGAACCACCACCGCCGCGCCAAACGGCTGGTACCCCTGGAGGACACCCTGCTGGAAACCCCGGCGCCGCCGGCCCCGGGAGACCGGGCAGGCTGGATCTCTATGACGCCATCGAGCGCCTGGACTGGAAGGAGCAGACCGTGGTGCGCCTGCGCTTTTTCGAGGACATGAAGCTGGAGGAGATTGCGCGGGTGACCAACACCAACTTGAACACCGTGAAATCCAGGCTCTATAAGAGCCTGCGCCGTCTGCGGGAGCTGACAGAGGAGGAGTGCTGATATGCCGGATATGTGGGAACGGGCCAGGGTGCGCCATGAGAGCACGCCGGTGCCGGAGGAGCTGGAATTTGCCGTAGCCTCTGCCTTGCGGGCGGGCCAGCGGCGGCTGCGGGGCCGCCGGGCGCTTCGCCGGAGCGTGAGCGGGGTGCTGGCGGGCTGCGCCTGCTTTGTGCTGCTGGTCAACGCCAGTCCGGCCTTCGCCCGGGCGGTGTCCGACGTGCCAGTGCTGGGCGGTCTGGCCCGGGTGGTCACCGTCACGGAGTACCACATCGACGAGCGGGAGCGCCTTATCGACGTGCGCCTGCCCGCCCTGGAGCTGCCCGGGGACACCGACCTGGAGCAGCGTATTAACCTGGCCATTCAGACCCGCATCGACCAGGTGCTTCAGGAGGCCGAGGACCGGGCGCGGGCCATCCGCGACGCCTATGTGGCCACCGGCGGTGCGGAGGAGGACTTCATCCCCGTCATGATCGATGTTGACTACGAGATCAAGTGTCAGAACGACCATTATCTGTCTTTTGTGCTCACCGAGACGGAAACCCGGGCCAATGCATACACCGAGCTTTATACCTATAACATTGACCTCCAGGCCGGGCGGGAGCTCACCCTCCGGGATATGCTGGGGCCGGACTATAAGGAACTGGCCAACGAGGCCGTGCGGGCGGGCATCGCCGCCCAGGAGGCGGAGAGCCCCGACAACATCTACTTCCACGGGGAGGAGGGGGTGGAGGGCTTCACCTCCATCGCCGATGACCAGCGCTTTTATATCAATGAGGCGGGCAATCCGGTATTGATTTTTGAGAAGTATGAGATTGCCCCCGGCTACATGGGCCAGCCGGAATTTGAGGTGCCCATGCCCGGGTAACCGGATGGGCCGCCGGAGCGCCGTGCGCGGGAGCTGTATCAGCTCCCGCGCATTTTTTATTCCTGCGTGCCGGCACAGACAGGGAAAAAGACGCTGTGTATAAAATTGCAGAAAATAGGCCTGTATTGGAAAGGATATGAGATTGGACCGTAAAACAGCGGTTTATCCAAAGGAAAAGGGAGAAGAAAGCCGCCTGGTTATGCATATTTATGCTTGACAAATGGGGCTTGCAGTGGTATCTTTTATACATAAATATTCGAAAACATACGAATATTATACACTGTAAGAGGAAAGAGTAAGGTGAAGAGCATGAAGAAGCACAAAACACTCGGCAACGCGCTGTCCATGCTGACGGCATCGGCGCTGCTCCTGTCCCTGTGCGTCATCCCGTCTGCGGCCGCAGACAGCGCAGCGGCCCCCGCCGCTGTGTTTGAGAACACCAGCGGTGACGGCGGGAGCAACGGCATCTCCCTGTCCGCCGAGCGGACCTTCCAGGCCAGCATCCCGGTGGACATGACCGAGGCCGAGGCCAAGGAGGCCGCCTCCTCCGTGACCTGGACCCTGACGCCCGATGCGGACGCGCCGGATTACTTGGACGATACCCAGTTTCCCAACCAGACCGAGGGTGGTCCCCTGAGCGCCTGGCTGTGCCAGGACGGCGAGACCCCCTTCTTTACCGACGTGGCCACCGCCGCCGAGACGGTGGACGGCCAGGTGTACCTGACCGTCACCTTCGCCAACCAGTGCTACTTCGGTGACGATCTCAGCGTGCCCCACAGCAACGGCGGCTCCTATATGGATGTGTGCGGCTACTTCACGCTGTCCGCCGGGCTGGACGGCAAGACCCTGGGCTCTGTGGATCTGAAGGTGGCACCCTACGACAACTTCCACACCATGTCGGAGATCTATGACGAGCTGGACGCGCTGGTGGACTACGCCGCCGGCCACACCGACCTCTACGTGGAGCAGTTCTCCATGGGCCAGAGCCAGGGCGACAACGGCCTGGAAAGCCTGGATATGCCTTATCTGATTGTGGCCAAGGACAAGGCCGCGGTGGACAAGTGGCAGGAGATCAAGGCGGAGGCGGAGAGCGATCCCACCGCCCTGCTGAAGAAGCTGGAGAGCGGCGCCCTGGGCGACTACCAGGTGCCCGTCATGTACTCCAATATTCACGCCAATGAGGTGGCCGCCAGCGACGGCATCCTGGCCTTTGCCTGGATGCTGGTGGAGACCGCGGCCTCTGAGAGCGGCACCATCGACTACGACAAGCTCACCGGCTTCACCGCCGCCGGTAAGGCCGAGCTGGCCGAGCAGATGGGCCCTGCGGGTGAGGAGGGCTCCGTGGCCGTCCCCGACCTGGTGGCCGATGACGCCACCTACCTGGGCTACATCAAAGGCGAGAACGCCGACGGCACCACCGCCTCCATCTCCACCCAGGTGGAGCTGGAGAAATACTACACCATTGACACTGTGACGGTGGACGTGGACGAGCTGCTCTCCGACGTGTTCTTCATCATCGTCCCCGAGGAGAACGTGGAGGGCCGGACCTACCTGACCCGTACCTCCTCCGGCGGCTTTGACCTCAACCGGGACAACTCCTTCCAGACCCAGGCCGAGACCCAGAACATGGCCAGGCTGATCGCCGAGTGGAACCCTGTCAGCCTCACCGAGTTCCACGGCCGGGTGCAGGCCTTCCAGTGCGAGCCCTGCGATCCCCCCACGAGCCCAACTTTGAGTACGATCTGCTGGCCGAGCACCTGATGGGCGGCGGCGAGGCCCTGGGCATCGCCGCGGTGGCCAACAACGGCGGCCACAACAGCTACGTCATCCCCCAGCGGGACTACCTGACCTACACCGGGGCGAAGACCGCCGACGGGGACGACCAGACCCAGTGGCTCGACCCCTGGGACGACATGTCCACCAGCTACACCCCCCAGTACGCCATGCTCCACGGCACCGTCTCCTACACTGTGGAGGTGCCCGCCTATGACGACTACATGGTGCAGGGCGTCGCCTACGGCCAGCTGGGCCAGTCCGTCTACATCGCCGAGCACAAGGACGGCTACCTGACCAACCAGACCAAGATCTTCGAGCGGGGCGTGACCAACGCCAACTCCGACGCCTACGAGCTGGTGGGCCAGTGGTTCTGCGACCAGTACGACGTGGAGGGCGCGGAGGCCGACCTCTTCCGGCCTGAGTACGACGGGGAGGGCCAGAACGGCAATTTCTACCCCGAGTGCTATATCATTCCCATGGACGGCGTCCACCAGTCCAACCTCCAGGCCGCCGCCGAGATGATGGAGTACCTGACCCGCAACGGCGTCCAGGTCAGCCTCACCGACCAGAGCTTCACCTACAACGGCGTGGAGTACCCCGCCGGCACCCTGATCGTGTCCATGTACCAGGCCAAGCGGAGCGTGGCCAACGGCGTGCTGTACGACGGCACCGTGATTACCGGCTGGCCCGTCCTCTACTCCGAGGGCATCACCGCCTTCGACAAGGTGCGGGGCTTCGACATGGTGGTGTGCGCCGAGCCCGCCGCCTATAAGACCATCTCCGCCGCCTGCGGCGACGTCCTGGACTACGAGGAGACCCTGGATTACGTGGCCTCCCTGACCTCCTCCTTCTCCGGCGTGAAGGACGCCCAGGTGGTGCTCATGAACGCCTCCGAGGACTCCACTGCCGCCGTCAACGCCCTGCTGAAGGCCGGCAAGTCCGTCTCCCTCATCACCGAGGGCCAGTACGAGGGCAGCTTCCTGGTGTCCTACGCCGACTGGCAGAGCGTGGCGGGCGACTACCTGCTCTCCGGCGTGGGCGTGACCGACGCCCCCGCGGCCCTGGCCATCCCCAAGGCCCCCGTGGTCTACATCTCCGGCAAGCCCGCCGACAACGACAAGGGCTTCGTCAAGACCACCCTGGTCAGCGGCTCCTACGAGTACAACTACGACCGGCAGGCCATGCGCACCCTGGGCTTCACCGTCACCGACGACGCCTCCCAGGCCGACCTGATCATCGGCGCGGCCGCCCTGGACGAGCAGGCCCTGGCCGCCGTCAAGAGCGGCACCCCCTACATCGGTTACGGCTCCAAGGCCATGAAGTCCGCCGTCTCCCTCTTTGACGAGGGCGCGCTGGTGCGGGAGACCGTCAGCCCCAACGCCATGGACGCCCTGGCCTATGTCACCTACCCCACCGACAGCCTGATCACCGCCAGCTATGTGGCTGAGGGCGACGACCTCCTCTACGGCTACGGCGCCGGCTACTTCGCCGCCATCCCCGCCGGCGCCCAGGTGCTGGTGCAGCTGGACGGCTCCAAGGAGCTGCTGGAGGGCTTCCTCCCCGCCGACGGCGAGCACTTCGACGACTTCCTGGACGACTCCATCCAGGCCATCTCCTACCAGGGCGCGGGCGCGGACAACGCCCAGTTGGACGTGGTGCTCTTTGCCAACACCCTGACCAACAAGACCAACCAGCGGGATGAGTACAACTTCATCTCCAACGCCGCCTGGGCCGCCGTGCTGAACGACACCGGCTACTCCGACGTGGCCCCCAACGCCTGGTACGCCGCCGACGTGGCCGCCGTCACCGGGCAGGGCCTGATGAACGGCGTCACCTCCAAGGCCTTCGGCCCCAATGTGACCACCACCCGGGGCATGCTGGTCACTGTCCTCCACCGCATGGCGGGCGAGCCCGCCGCCTCCGCCTCCGCCGGCTTTGCCGACGTGGCCGCCGGCTCCTACTGCGCCGCCGCCGTGGATTGGGCCTATGAGGCCGGAATCACCTCCGGCGCCAGCAGCACCGGCTTCGCCCCCAACAGCGCCCTGACCCGGGAGCAGGCCGTCACCCTGCTGTGCAACTACGCCAAGGCCCAGGGCCTGGACGTGAGCCGCGGCCGCCGACCTGTCCGGCTACCCCGACGCCTCCGCCGTGTCCGCCTTCGCACAGGACGCTGTGGCTTGGGCGGTGGACGCCGGGCTGCTCACCGGCACCGGCGCGGGCACCCTGAACCCCCAGGGCACCGCCACCCGGGCCGAGCTGGCCGCCCTGCTGGTGCGGGCCGAGGCCCTCTTCACCGCCGAATAACCTCACCGATCAACCGTGCCGGGACAGCAGCGCTGTCCCGGCACGGTTGTTTGCCCGCCGGTTTGTGCTATGCTGGGGACAGGAAACGCAAAGGGGGATATTTATGCACAACCAGAATGAGGCCTTTCTCCACCTGAACGACGCCCTGCCCGCCGACATCGCCCGCCGCAGGGATATGGGGGATCTGGCGGGGGCGCTCCGGCTGATCGACGCCCGGCTCTCCTCCGGCGTCCAGCCCCTGCTGGCCCCCCCGGCTGGAGGCGGAGCGGCTGCGGCTGACCCGCCTGCCCTACGACTACCCCTACACCCGCCCCGAGGCGGTGGCCCTGGTACGGGCGGAGTGGCCCGGCTTTACCGAGGCGCAGTTCGACGCCCTGCTGGACGGCGGGCGCATCGACTGGCGGATGGTGGACGGGGAGCTGCGGGTACACCGGGAGTTCCTGGAGTCCCTGCGCATCTACCCGAAGGAGGCACCGGGGCTTGTCCACGAGGCGGTGGACAACGCGGAGCGGGATGCCGTGCTGGCCCGGATGGAGCGGGAGGGCTCCCTCACCGCCCGCATTACCCTGAAGGCGGATATCCGGGCGCTGGTGCCTGTTGCGGGCCAGGAGGTGCAGGCGTGGCTGCCCCTCCCGGCGGCCTGCCCCCAGCAGAGCAATATTGAGCTGCTGGACTGCACCCCCGGCGGGGTGGCCGCGCCGGAGTATGCACCACAGCGCACCATGTGGTGGAAAACAAACGGCGTGGGGGAGTTCTCCGTCACCTACCGTTACCTCTTCCGGGCGGAGTACACGGCTCCCATGTCCCTCTCTCTGGAGCTGGCGCAGCCGGACTTTGATCTGGAGGAGCAGCCGCCCCACATCGTCTTTACCCCCTACCTGCGGGCGCTGGCGGCCCTCGGCTGACCGAGGGGTGCGCCAACCCGGCGGAAAAGGGCGAAGGCCATCTACGACTACGTCACCGGACAGGTGGACTACCGCTATCAGCCCGCCTACCTCCAGCTAGACTGCATCGCCGACCAGTGCGCCAAGACCCTCCGGGGGGACTGCGGGGTGTTCGCCCTGCTCTTCATCACCCTGTGCCGTATCGCGGGCATCCCCGCCCGGTGGCAGAGCGGGCTGGCCGTCCGGCCCGGCCGGGTGGGCCCCCACGACTGGGCCATGTTCTACCTAGCCCCCCACGGCTGGCTGTGGGCGGACTGCTCCTTCGGCTCCTCCGCCCGCCGCAGCGGGGAGGACGCCCGCCGGGCCCACTACTTCGGCAGCCTGGACCCCTGGCGGATGGTAGCCAATTCCGCCTTCCAGGCCCCCCTGACGCCCCCCATGCCCGCCTGGCGGCAAGACCCCTACGACAACCAGTGCGGCGAGCTGATGGTGGACGGCCGCGGGCTGGACGCCCCAGAGCGGGCGTGGGGCCACGAGCTGCTGGATTTCACCCTGCTGTAACGGAACTATATGCAAAAAGCGCCTCTGGAATATTCCAGAGGCGCTTTGTTTGTTTGAAAAAGTGTACGTTTACAAATGAAATAGTCGCACTACCTAGTGTGAAGTATAGCACAGAAATACGGCGATATCAATTACATTTTAACATAGATTTTCCTGCATTTCCACTATTTTAAAAGGTACACTTTTCCAAAAGGGGGTGGTTTGCCGGCCAATGCTGTTTCACCTGGCCGGAGACCCGCGCTTCCTGTTTTAAGCTGTTTTGTATGCAGTCCGAATGGCATCCTGCGGGAACCTCCGGTACGGCGGAGTGGCATTGACACACATTTTCTGCGGCCACGACCCCTGACATCAAAAAGGAGGAAAACAGAATCATGGAGAAACGCATCTTGTCGGTGTGCCTGACGGCGTGCATGCTGCTGACGCTGATGCCGTCCGCCTTTGCGGCGGACGTGGAGCAGCCCCTTCCCATCGCCGGAATGGAACAGACGGAGGAAACAAGCGCGGACGCCAGGACGGAGCCCGGCGACGAGCCACAGGAGCCCGTGCCCACAGAGGAGGGAAAGGGCACGCAGGAGGAGCCCTTCACTACGGTAGCCGCCTATAATGAGGCGGTGAAGGGCGACGCTCTCGACGGTAAGGACGTATACCTGACTATCAGCAGAACGGAGTTTAAGGAGGGACAGTTTGCCCTGACCAATGTGCAGACGCGCCCCAATCCCCCCAGACTGCACCTGACCCTGACGGACTGTACCTTTACCGGCAATACCGCCGGAGACAAGACAAACTCCTCGTTTATGTATTTGCCCAACTGCCAGTCTCTGGTGATTAAAGGCTGCACCTTCAACGCCGGAGAGGACGGCCTGAAGTACGGAATCAACTGGAACCTCTGCGGCATCCAGGGTTCCACGGTGGAGATCCGGGGCTGTACCTTTACGGGCAGCTATGAGAAGAATGCCATCAAGCTGAACCAGCGCAACGGCGAGGACGACGTGGCAACAGATGTGAAGCCGTCGGGAGACGGAGAAGTAAAACCCGCCACCATTGCCTCCGCTGTGGTTGCGGACTGCACCTTCTCCGAGGGGGCCAAGATTCAACTGGGTTCCCAGGGGAAGGGAGAGAACAATGCCGCCGCGCCCTCCACCGGCGCGTTCCCGGTGACCATCTCCAATGTGAAGGCCGAAAATGGCAGCGAGGTTGCGGTTGAGCTGGCCTATCAGGCCGCCAAGGATGCGGACATCCCCACCATCACCCTGGCCTCTGGGGACACCTTTGAAAAGACGGAAGAGGGCGTCCTTGTGGCACAGGTTGGGGAGGAGAAATTCACCTCTTTTGATAATGCTCTGACCGCCGCGCTGTCCGCAGAAGATCACACCATCACCCTCCTTCAGGATATAACAAAAGACATTTCCATTGCGGCGGGCAGCACCCTCACCATTGAGGGCAGCGGCAAGACCCTGTACGGCACCATCAACTGTGTGGCGGCTTCGGGCGAACATGCCGACCAGACCAACACGAACCTCACCTTGAACAATCTGACCGTAGACGGCGACACCGACAGGAATGGAACGGCGGATAAATCCATCCTCATTACATCTCAGAATCAGAGCGCAACTGTTGTCAGCGGTCTGAACCTGACCATGACCAACTGCACCGTGCAAAAACTCCAAGGCAGGAGTGAGCGGTGGACAGGGACTTTATCTGACCAACGTGAAAAAATCTGACCATTGATGACTGCACCTTTACGAACTGCGGCGGCATTAACTATGCCATCGATCTGAACCTGGTCGCCGTACAGGATGCCGTGATCTCGATCACCAACACTAGGTTTGAAGGAAATTGCGGTGCTTCCGGCCCCCATTAAAAGTCGCTGAACGCGGCACGGGTGACGGGACTGAAGCCGATGATATCACCGGCGCG
>ENA-OQIL01000294-OQIL01000294.1-human-gut-metagenome-genome-assembly--contig:-NODE-294-length-20023-cov-3.128669_pt1 | contig 20023 bp, 25 predicted proteins | sample MGYA00242583_ERZ504748 | MGnify/ENA primary metagenome ERZ504748 (study PRJEB26092, sample SAMD00036191) | human gut metagenome | host: Homo sapiens | study: EMG produced TPA metagenomics assembly of...
TTATTATCGGGGTGGCTTCCCCATACAATTACTTCGTTTGAAAACACGTTTTCAAACGAGAGAGGTTCCACCGCGCACAGCGCGGATGAAACCAAGGCTGCGAAAAGTTCCGACCAGCGAAACTTTTCTTCGCTCTTGTATAAAAACCGTGATATATGCTCCCGGTTTTTATGAATCTGCAAGCAGATTCTATTGAAAACCCGCTTCGCGGGAACACTCAGGCTCGCCTTAGCAGCCGAAGTGGTTTTTACATCATGTTCTCGAAGATCTCGATCTTCTTGGAGTCAGCGGTCAGGGTTACGATCGCCTTCTTGATGTCGGAACGCTTGCCAACGTGAACGCCCATGCGCTTCCACTTGCCCGGCAGCTTGATGGTGTTAACCTTGGCAACCTTAACGCCGAAGATCTCCTCTACAGCCTTCTTGATCTCTACCTTGCCGGCATCGATCGCTACTTCGAAGGTGTACTTGTTGTCCTGTGCGCCCATCATAGAACGCTCAGTGATGATCGGCTTCTTGATAATGTCGTATGCGTACTTCATTATGCGTATACCTCCTGCAGCTTCTCAACTGCTGCCTTGTCGATGATGAACTTGTCAGCATTGAGGATGTCGTATACATTGAGGGTAGACGCGATCGTGGTGCGTACGCCCGGGATGTTTGCCGCAGACTTAACTACGTTTACGCGAACTTCCGGAGTAACTACCAGGCTCTTGCCGGTTGCCTCAACTGCGTTCAGGAAACCAACGAAGGACTTGGTCTTGATCTCGCCCATATCCAAGCCATCGATTACGATGATCTCGCCTGCTGCTGCCTTTGCAGACAGAGCGGACAGCATAGCCAGACGCTTGGTCTTCTTGGTCAGGCTGTAGTTGTAGGAACGGGGCTTCGGGCCGAGGGCAATACCACCATGGGTCCACTGCGGAGAGCGGATAGAACCCTGACGAGCACGGCCGGTGCCCTTCTGACGCCACGGCTTGATGCCGCCGCCACGAACCTCGGCGCGGGTCAGCGTGGACTGAGTGCCCTGACGCTGGTTAGCCAGATAATTCTTTACTGCAGCGTGTACAACGGTCATGTTCGGCTCGATACCGAAAACAGCCGCGTTCAGCTCCATCTCGCCGGTCTTCTTACCGGTCATATCAAAAACTGCTACTGTAGGCATGATTTGCTCCTCCTTCCCTTACTTTCTTGCGGAAGCCTTCTGCGGGTTCTTGCTGATGCCAGCCTCGCCCTTGGCAACCTTGTTGTTCTTAACGGTGTTCTTCAGCACTACGATGCCGCCCTTCGGGCCCGGAACTGCGCCGCAAACGGCGATCAGGTTAAGCTCAGCGTCAACCTTTACAACGTCCAGGTTCTGAACAGTAACCTGCTCAGCGCCCATGTGACCCGGCATCATCTTGCCCTTCATGATCTTGGACGGATCAGAGCAAGCGCCCATAGAACCCGCATGGCGGTGTACAGGGCCGGTACCGTGGGTTTCCTTCAGGCGGGATGCGTTGAAGCGCTTGATTACGCCAGCGTAGCCCTTGCCCTTGGAAGTGCCGGTAACGTCAACATAATCGCCGGTAACGAACATGTCAGCCTTAACAACATCGCCGAGCTGGAACGGAGTGCAGTCCTCAAAACGGAACTCCTTCAGGTACTTCTTCAGGGAGTCGCCAGCCTTCTTCAGGTGACCCTTCTGGGGCTTGTTCAGGCGAGCTTCCTTAACATCCTCAAAACCGAACTGTACAGCATTGTAGCCGTCCTTCTCTTCGGTCTTGAGCTGAGTTACAACGCAAGGACCTGCTTCGATTACGGTGCAGGGGATAACCTTGCCGTCAGCATTGAAGATCTGGGTCATACCGACCTTCTTGCCGATGATTGCTTTGTTCAGCATTTGTTTTTCCTCCTTAAAGGTTATTGGTTGACGGCATTTGACCGCCAACATGACCTCGCCGCGCGTGTCGCGGCAGGGCTTCAAACCGCCGGTGGGTTAATCCGGTCAGCTTGTTGACTTAAATTAGAGCTTAACCTCGAACTCGACGCCAGCCGGCAGGTCGAGAGTGGTCAGAGCCTCGATGGTAGCCTGATTCGGGTTGATGATGTCGATCAGGCGCTTGTGGGTGCGGCGCTCGAACTGCTCACGAGAATCCTTGTACTTGTGAACAGCACGCAGGATGGTAACGATCTGCTTCTCGGTCGGCAGCGGGATCGGGCCGGAAACCTTAGCGCCGTTGCGCTTAGCGGTCTCGATGATCTTCTCTGCGGACTGGTCGATCAGCTCGTGATCATACGCCTTCAGGCGAATGCGAATCTTCTGTGCGTTTGCCATTGTGGAATTTCCTCCTCGTATGTGTGCCATACATTAAATAATGTTTTGACTCGCTACGGAGAGAAACTGCAACTCCGCCGTGCGTATCACGCAACGGGCATGAAAATAACCGGGCGCACTGACTCCGCAGCGCAACAATCCGGTCACGATAAGAAACGTAAGTGGTTCAAACCATCGGCTTGACGGCGCACGCGCCGCGAGTCCCGAATTTACGCATGAACATTGCGTTTTTGCTGAATATCTGAATTCAGCTGATAGCAGTTATCTCAACCGCCCGATTGTCGGACCTACTCCACCGAAGTTACCTGCTCATAGCAGCAATCTCCGGTATCATCGCGTTTTACTTGCTCTCGCAAGTTCTTATACATAGTACAATACTTTCGGAGAAAAGTCAAGTGTTTGCACAAAATTTTCAGCGATTTTTTGTTGAAATCGGAATTTTTCGCGTTATGCACAAAAACAGACCCGAAAACCATCGTTTCGGGTCTGTTTTGCCCAATCTCAACCGGTAACAACCGCTAAGATCCACGAATCTGCATGGCTGTCGATCGTCAGATCGACCTTATCATAGGCAGTCACCGTGCAGCCTGCCTGTTCTACTGTCTGCAGCGTCTTTTCGAGCGTTTCCATACTGTTGTCCAGCCGGAACCACGAAACGCCGTTCTCCTGCGCGAGCAGCTCACCATCGATATCCGGCAGGCTGCTGCCGCCGATGGCCACATAGCAGTACGCGGTGTGTGCGCCGTGCAGGCTTTGCGGCAGCGTGAGCACCGGACGGGTCTGCACCTGTGTCTGTACCGGCTCCTCCGTGATCGGCTCGGGAGCTGCGATCGACCGATCGCTGTCTGCATACTGCTCGACATCGATGCCCGCATCGCTCTGCGTATTCGCCGCAGAGTCCCCGCCGGTGTCATTCTGTCCGCTGTATTCGCTGCCGTTCGTGCTCTGCGAAGCCGTGCCGCTCTGCTGCACGCTCGAATTCGATGCTCCGCCGCTCGATGCATCGGCGTTCTCCCGCACGGACTGCTTGATCTCCTCCTGCATACCGCCGTCCGCCGTGCCGTCTCCTGCGTCCGCGAAGCGGAATCCGCTGCCGCCGTGCTGCCGCTGCCCACCGTACTGAACGCGGGCATCAGTCCGCCGCCGAGCACAACCAGCACGACAACCGCCGCAGCAGCTACCATCGTAAACACCGGCAGACGGCGCATCGGCTTTTGCGGCGCGACCACCCGAACGGTTTCCTCCTGCCGCAGACGTTCCATAATGCTGTCATGCAGTCCGGCCGGCGGCTCGGTTTCGTCCACCGCCAGCATACTGTGCATCTGCTCCAGATCCTCTTTCAGCGCGGCGCACGATGGGCACTCTGCCAGATGCTCCTCCAGCTTTTGCTTTTCGGAATCGGTCAGGGTTCCGTCCACACTGTTCGAGCAAAGCTGTTCAAAATATTCCTCCTCATTCATGCTCCTCGCCTCCTTCCATATCTTTAGACGAAGGCAAATGAAAAAGGTTCCCTCGTTTGAGTAAAATTTTGCGTAAAGCAATGCGTGCGCGTGACAGCCGCGACTTTACCGTACCTTCGCTGACCTCGAGTATCTCAGCGATCTCGGTGTAGCTCATGCCGGAAACGTCCCGCAGCAGGACGATCCTGCGGTGTTCGTCGCTCACCTCATCGAGCGCGGCGGCAAGCTCACGTCCCAGCTCGCTGTTCTCCAGGTGCTCCTCGGGAGATGGAGCCGTATCCGGAAGTGGCAGTTCGCGTTCCTCGTCATCCTCGCCCTGCACGAGCGGCTGCGTCAGCGGCTGGCTCTGCTTATGCCGCGCGTAATCGACGCACTGGTTCATCGTGATGCGGAACAGCCAGGTCGCAAAGCCGCTGTCCCCGCGGAAGTCCTTCATCGAGCGCCATGCCCGAAGGAAAACCTCCTGCGTGATATCTGCGGCATCCTCCGGCGAGCCGGACGAGCGCAGCGCGATCGCATACACGCGCTTTTCATAGCGCGTCACCAGCTCCTCAAAGGCGGAAAGCTCGCCGCGCCGCGCCTGCGCCACAATATGCTTGTCGTCCACTGCGTCTCCCCTCTCTTTCTCTTACCTTATTTATTTATATGTTCTCCTTCGCCGAAACGAAGGCTTTCAGTTCGTCTGCAATTTCATACAGGTCACTCAGCTTGGTGAGTGCGCAAATGCGGTTCTTAAACGCCTTGACACCGCTTTCCCGCTTGAGATAGCAGTTAACGTGTCGGCGTGCCTCGAGCATGGCGATATGCTCGCCCTTCTGCTCGGCGGCAAGCTCAATCTGCCGCACGGCCGTGTCAATGCGCTCCGCGAACGGCGGCAGCGCCGGACAGATGCCGGTCTCGAGCAGTGCATTCGCCCGCTCGAACAGCCACGGATCACCGAGCGAACCGCGCCCGATCATCACGCCGTCCGCGCCGGTGTGCGCGAGAATGCGGACCGCGTCCTCGGGTTCGGCCACATCTCCGTTGGCGAACACCGGAATGCAAACCGCCTGCTTGACTTCACGAATCACATCCCAGTCGGCGGTGCCGCTGTACTGCTGCGAGCGCGTGCGTCCGTGCAGCGTGATCGCTGCCGCGCCGGACTGCTCAGCCATTTTTGCAAATTCCACGCAATTGACGCTTTTTCATCCCAGCCCTTGCGGAACTTGACCGTTACCGGCACATCGACCGCGTTTACGACCGCTGCAATCACCTTGGATGCCAGCTCCGGATCCTTCATCAGCGCGGAGCCGTCACCGTTGTTCACGATCTTCGGCGCCGGACAGCCCATATTGATGTCGATGATATCACAGCCGGATTTCTCCAGCGCCAGTTTCGCGCCTTCGGCCATCGTGTCCGGCTCGTGCCCGAAGATCTGGGCAGCCGCCGGATGCTCGTCCGCCCCCAGCTCGAGCAGACGAGGCGTTTTCTTATCCTTATAGCACAGCGCCTTTGCGGAGACCATTTCGGTCACGGTCAGCGCCGCACCGTGCTCCCGGCAGATATGGCGGAATGCAAGATCGGTCACGCCTGCCATCGGTGCAAGCGCCAGTTTTCCGTTGATTGTTATGTTGCCGATCTGCATATCGTTCCTCCGTCTTATACATTATATAACGGTGTATATTTTACCATAACACGACTGCAAATGCAACGTATAGAATGGATTCACCCATTTTCCGACCAAAGAACGCAAAAACAGGGTAAATCCGAGGATTTACCCTGTCGATATATTCGGTTACATGACCATGCTGAGGATCTTCTCGCTGAAGAAATAGCCGAACGAGATCAGTGCGGTATTCCACACGGCAATGCCTGCCGCAGACCAGCCGACGAACCACTTGACCGGCATCCGGAGCAGTCCGGCCGGAATGGAAACAATGGTGCGGATACACGGGATCACACGGATGATCGCCAGTCCGCGCCCATGCTGTGCGTCGATAAATTCGTGGCATTTACGCACGAGCGACTTAAATTTCTTGCTCCTGCCGAACAGCTTCTCCATCACCGGTTCGCCGCCCCAGTAGCACACGGCGTAGATGACCAGACTGCCGAGCACACCGGCGATCACGCTCAGAAAAACCGTCAGACGGCAGCGACAGCTCGCTCCGGGCAATCAGCACACCGACGCACGGCATGATAACGCCTGCCGGAAATCCGGGCAGGTTCATATATTCGCAGAAAACCACGGCACAGACCAGGATCAGTCCGTACTGGTTGAACAGCTGAAAAAAGGTTTCGGCCGTCATAATAGCCGCCTCCGTTTGATCTATAGTAGGCGAAAACCGAAATTTCCGTCTGTATATTATAGTATACCAACCAAAACCGGAGGGTACAAGAGAACGGCCGCTCATTTTATAATCTGTTTACAAAACGAGCGCCGTCAACGCCCATATAGTGCCGATGAGCAGTGCGCCTGTGCAGAATCCGGCCAGCAGAGAAAGACCGTCCGCCTTTTCTCGCGCCGCCGTCTGCGCGGCAGATAGCTGTTTGCGATGCGGCAGGCCTCGCGCACCATATCGCCGCGCGGCGCATTGTAGTCCCGCACAAGGAAAATAGCCTGCTCGAACAATTCCGGCTGCTCCGGCTTGACGACAATGACGCGGCGGCTGACGCCTCGTACCATACAGATTCCTCCTCTCTTTGTTCCATCATTCCCCTCTTTCGTGATTTTATACCAGTCTCATTCCAGCTTTTCGATTTTCATGACCATTACCGTTCGGTCGTCATCATGTCCGCGGCCTTTCGCCTCGTTCACAAGCTGTGCCGCGATCTCCTTTGGGCTGTCGCCTGCATGCGCGATAAGCAGCTGCCGCACCCATTTATCGTCCGTGCCGTCGGTCACGCCGTCCGAGAGCAGAACCACAATGTCGCCGTCGTTCATCTGCAGCGGCACGGCGTCGCCAAGCTCGTCCTCCTCCGCCAGACCGATGGGCAGCGCCGTGCCCGGCAGGATAGTCCACCGGCCGTTCAGCCGCATGTAGGTCGGTGCGGCGCCGCACTTGAGGTTTTCCGCGCGTCCGCTGAACAGGTCGAGCGTGAATGCGTCCAGTGTGGTGAAGCGCATGCCGTCTGACCGCAGGCGCAGCGCCGGAGAGACCGCGTGCAGCGCGTCTCCAACCGAAATGCCTGCACGCAGGAACCGCTCGAGCGAGGTGATGAGCATGCGGCTGTCCCGCGACGCGGCGGCACCCGAGCCCATGCCGTCCGACAGGAGCAGGCATGCCGTTCCGGTGTCGGTGAGAAAGTAGCACGCGTTGTCGCCCGAGACCGACGCACCCTCCTTCTGCTGACGGCCGATGCCGACCACCGCACGGTACGGCGCCCGCTCGTGCATCTCAACGTGGATGCCCTGGCTGCCCTTTTTCTTCTCCGGAGCGGTCAGCGTCACGCCCAGCAGCGCGGATAGACCGGCTGAAAAGCCGTCCCCCTGCTTCATGATGTCGTCAATGCCCTCGCCGTATAACTCAACGGTCAGCCTGCCCTGCGAATCCCGCACCGCGCACACCCGGTCGATCCATCCGAACGCTGCCGCGTACCGGCGCACCTGCCGTTCCATCAGCGGCTGCGCCGTTTCATCCTGCGTGACCTCCGCGCCAAGCTGCCGAAGAATGTCCGTAATGCCTGCGTATTGCCTGGCAAGCAGGCTCTGGTTTTCCTCCTGCTGCCGCCGAAGGCTTTCGCGCTCGCGCAGCGCAAACAGCGCACTGTTGATGGCGCGCATCAGCTCGGGCAGGCGCGCACACCGTGCCGCAAAATGATAGGGAAAATCGCTCATTTCCGCTCGTCCGCGCTGCAGCATCGGCTGGGTCACATCATTGAGAGCCGCCAGCGTGCTCACATAGTCCCGCTGCCAGCACTGCGTACACAGCATGCAGTTTTTGCAGACATGGTCGCTCGCGTAGTCGAATACCGACCGAATGTTCCGGTCTCCGGCGGCTTTGCCCTCGCTGACGCCGTGCAGCATAGCAAGGTACAGCTCGTAGAACGCCTGCGCCGCCTCGGTCGCACAGGTACCCGCCAGCCGCCGCACGCGCTGACTGGCGGCTTCGCCCATCAGAGTATCCGGCAGCAGGCTGCGCCGGATAGCCTCCCACACGAAGGGCGGCAGCGCCGCAAACATGAGGACTGCGCAGAACAGCTCTGTGAGCAGCGGAATGAACAGCGGATGCTCCACGCCGAGCATAGCCGCGCACAGTCCGCCGCCGAGCGCACAGACCGAAAACCAGCCGCGGCCGCTGTCGTGAAACAGTCCGGCAACGAGCGCACACAGACCGTAGCAGCAGGTGAACAAGGCTCCGTAGCCGATGTTAAGATCCATTGCCGCGCCGAACGCGACACCGGCTGCCGCGCCCGCCGCCGGTCCGCCGAGATACGCCGCCGCCAGCACGAGCAGCAGCGCCCCCGCTCTCGCGGGAGCGAACACACCGAACAGATTGATACCCGAAAGCGATAAAAGCACGGTCGCGGTCAGCACCAAAAGCGTTACCGGTCTGCGCCAGTCATTTTCGTCGCGCGGCGGTGCGAAGGCCGCGCCGTACATCCAGCACACGCCGAACGTGATGCCCTGCACGAGCAGGAATGTCAGCACCGCCGGTGCGGTCAGCTCTGCACCGAGCGGCAGGAACACGAATGTACACGCCGCGCTTGCAAACGTCGCCACACAGGGCGCAAACCACCGCTCGGACATCACCCGCAGACCGGCGCACACGCTCATCACGCACAGCACCAGCAGCGCTGCCGCGGCGTAAATGCCGCCGTGGAATCCATCGCCGCGCAGCATAACGCCGCACACCAGACCGCCGAGCGCGGAAAGTCCCGCTCCTCGAGCCATCAAGGCCGCCGCCATCGCCAGTCCGAACGGCATGTACCCGCCGAGGATGGTTCCCTGTGCCAGCACCGCACACAGCACGAATCGCTGTGCGCCTGTGATGAGCGTCCGCAGATGCTCCTGTTTCCATAATCCGGCAGCCCATGCTGCCGCATGCCCGATCCGCACCGGTATCGACGCGGACCGCCTTGCCCTTTGTTTATCCATTTCGTTACGCCTCCCTTGCTGTTTTCCCAGTATATCCCAACGCAGGCGTGCCGCTTGGCGGGAAATAACAGCGGAAATTGCGTTTTGAAAAAAATTAAGCGCATATTCCAACTTTCGAGCGCGTAAAACGACGGCAAAGTGCGGCAAGCGGCTCTTTTGCCGCAGAAGCCCGACCGATAGACCGCCGCCGGCGGTTTTTCTGTTTCTGCGCACAAAAAAGAACCCGAAATCTTCGTTTCGGGTTCTGATTCTGGAGGTTTCGAGCAGAAAGCACTTATTCTAATTCAAACGCTCCGGTATAGAGCTGATAATACTTGCCGTGTTCCGCAATCAGCTGCTCATGATTGCCACGCTCGATGATATGGCCGAGCTGCAGCACCATAATAACGTCTGCGTTTTGAATCGTGGACAGGCGGTGCGCGATAACGAACACCGTACGTCCGTACATGAGGCCGTCCATGCCGGCCTGCACGATGGACTCCGTGCGGGTATCAATCGAGCTGGTCGCCTCATCGAGGATCATAACCGGTGGATCGGCAACAGCCGCACGCGCGATGGAAAGCAGCTGGCACTGACCCTGCGACAGGCTGCCGCCGTCACCGTCGATGACGGTATCGTAGCCGTCCGGCAGTCGGCGGATGAAGTCGTCCGCATTGGCAAGCTGCGCCGCAGCCACGACTTCCTCGTCGGTCGCATCCAGACGACCGTAGCGGATATTATCGCGGATGGTGCCGGTAAACAGGTTGGTATCCTGCAGAACGATGCCGAGCGAGCGGCGGAGATCGGCCTTTTTGATCTTGTTGATGTTGATGCCGTCGTAGCGGATCTTGCCGTCCGCGAGGTCGTAGAAACGGTTGATCAGGTTGGTGATGGTCGTTTTGCCCGCGCCGGTTGCACCGACGAACGCGACCTTCTGACCGGGCTCGGCGTACAGCGTGATGTCGTGCAGAACGACCTTATCCGGGTTATAACCGAAATCCACATCGAAGAAGCGGACATCGCCGCGGACCTGCGTGTAGGTGGTGGTGCCGTCCTCGTGCGGGTGCTTCCACGCCCAGATGTTGGTCTTTTCCGGGGTTTCAACGAGTTCGCCGTTCTTGTCGTACTTAGCGTTGACGAGAGTAACGTAGCCGTTGTCTACCTCAGGCTCCTCGTCCATCAGCTCAAAGATACGCTCGGCACCGGCGAGCGCCATAACAATGGAATTGAACTGCTGCGAGATCTGCGTTACCGGCTGGGTGAACGACTTGGTCAGCTGCAGGAAGGACGCGATAACGCCGATGGTGATGCTGTTTCCGACCACGCCGGACAGCGCCAGCGCACCGCCGACGACCGCAACCAGAACGTACAGCAGGTTGCCGATGTTCATCATGATCGGCATGAGGATGTTTGCGAAGGTATTCGCGCTCGCAGCGTTCTCGCGCAGCTCATCGTTGAGCGCATCGAACTGCTCCTTGCACTTTTCCTCGTGGCAGAACACCTTGATGACCTTCTGGCCGTTGATCATTTCCTCGATATAGCCGTTGACCCTGCCGAGCGACTTCTGCTGCTCGAGGAAGTACTTCGCGGACTGACCGCCCAGTTTCTTTACCACCTTGAGCATGACGCACACGCCGAGCAGTACGAACAGCGTCAGCCATACATTCGTCACCAGCATGCCGATGAACACCGAGATAATGGTCATCGCTGAGGAAAACATCTGCGGCACGGACTGGCTGAGCATCTGCTGCAGCGTATCGGTATCGTTGGTGAAATGGCTCATCAGATCGCCGTGGGTATGCGTATCGAAGTAGCGAATCGGCAGCTTCTGCATGTGCGCGAACATCTCGTCACGCACCTTTTTGAGCACACCCTGCGAAATGCTGACCATCAGCCAGTTGTAGACAAACGTAGTCGCAATGCCGATGAGATAGATCACCGCCATGCTTATCAGCGCATGCAGCAGGCCGGTAAACACCGGAGCTGCCTGCAGCAGCAGCGGAGAAATATAGTCGTCGATCAGGCTTTTGAGGAACATGGAGCCGGCCACGTTTGCCACAGCCGACAGCAGAATGCAGATGAGTACAACCACAAACTGTACGCCGTAGCCCTTCTGAATATATTTCATAAGACGTCCGAGCGTCTTTTTCGGATTTTTGCTGCGCTTTCCGCCCCTCATGCCTCTGCGGCCGCCGGGTCCGCGCATCTGAGGTCCTGCCATTATTCCTCACCGCCCTTTCTGTTCTGCTGGTTGTAGATTTCCTGATAGATCGTGTTGGCTGCGAGCAGCTCATCGTGTGTGCCGACAGCCTGCACGGTGCCGCCGTCGAGAATGACGATCTGATCCGCATCCTGCACAGAGGAAACACGCTGTGCAATGATAATCTTGGTCGTGTCCGGGATTTCCTCCGCGAATGCCTTGCGGATGAGCGCATCCGTCTTGGTATCTACCGCACTGGTCGAGTCATCGAGGATGAGGATCTTCGGCTTTTTCAGCAGCGCACGCGCAATGCACAGGCGCTGCTTCTGACCGCCGGAAACATTCGAGCCGCCCTGCTCAATGTGGGTGTCGTACTTATCCGGCATCTGCTGGATGAATTCATCCGCCTGTGCCAGACGGCATACGCGCTCGAGCTCCTCGTCCGAAGCGTTTTCGTCACCCCAGCGAAGATTTTCCTTGATCGTGCCGGAGAACAGCACGTTCTTCTGGAGCACCATGGCCACCTGCTCCCGCAGGGCGTCCATGTCGTAGTCCCGCACATCCACACCGCCCACCAGGATGCGGCCCTCGGTAGCGTCGTACAGCCGGGGAATAAGCTGCACCAGAGTGGTCTTGGAGGTGCCGGTGCCGCCGAGAATGCCCACCGTCTCACCGGACTTGATGTTCAGGTTGACGTTTTCAGGCACTCCTTACTGGGGTCCTTGGCGTAGCTGAAGCTGACGTTCTCAAAGACTACAGAGCCGTCCTTGACCTCCTCCACCGGATTCTCCCCGTTGCGCAGGTCGCTCTCCTCGTTGAGCAGCTCGGTAATACGCTCGGCGGAGGCGCGGGCCAGGATGATCATGACCAGCACCATGGAGAGCATCATCAGGCTCATGAGGATCATCATGATATAGCTGAACATACTGGTGAGCTGCCCCACATCCATGCTGCCGCCCACTACCAGATGGGCGCTCAGCCAGGACACGGTCAGAATACACGCATAGACGCACAACTGCATGAGCGGCATGTTGAAGGCGATGAGCTTTTCCGCCTTGGAAAAAGTCCATATAGATCTCCTGGGAGACTTTCCCGAATTTTTCCTTCTCGTGCTCCTCACGCACAAAGGACTTCACCACCCGGATGCCAAGCAGGTTTTCCTGTACCACATTGTTCAAGTGATCATACCGCTTGAACACCGCTCAAAGATGGGGTGGGCTCCGGTCGATAATAAAGAACAGGCCCAGGCCCAGGATGGGGATCACCACCAGGAAGACCAGCGCCAGTCTGGGGTTGATGGTAAAGGTGAGCACCCATGCACAGATAAGCATGATGGGACAGCGCACAGCGATGCGGATGATCATCATAAAGGCCATCTGTACGTTGGTCACATCGGTGGTCAGGCGGGTAATGATACCGCCGGTGGAGAATTTGTCGATGTTGGAAAAGGAAAATTTCTGAACATTCCGATACATCTCCCGGCAGCAGATTACGGGAGAAGCCGGTGGCCGCCCGGGCGGCATAACGGCCGGACAGGGCGCCCAGCAGCAGGGCCGCCAGGGCCATGAGGACCACAATGCCGCCGTAGTAGAAAATACGTTCCATATTTCCAGCCTCAACGCCCTGGGTCAGCAGACGGCCGGTCATCATGGGAATCAGGACATCAAACGCCACCTCGCCGATGACAAAGATCGGCGTCAGGATCGTGTCCTTTTTGAACTCCTGAATACAGCTCACAAGTCCGCGTTTTTTCTTCATGCACATTCCTCCTTGGGGATTGATTCGCTTGCTAACTGTTAGCCTCCTCACAGTCTTTGCCGCAGGTGCACCCGGCCGGAAGTACAGACGGCTCCATCAGGTTCTGCTTCATTTTTGCGATGGTCATCATGAACTGCTGCAACTCCTCAGCGCCGATTCCCTTGGTCAGCGCCGCCTCTACCTGTGTGATGCGCGAGGCAATCTGCTGGTTCAGGGCCTCCGCTTTCGGCGTTGCCATCACCTGCTTGAGCCTGGCGTCACGGGATACGGAGCACCGCATCACAAATCCCTCCTCCTCCAGGCGCTTCAGCAGCCTAGACGCGGTAGAGCGGCGGATATAAAACGCCTCCTCCAGATCCTTCTGAAAGATTTCCTGATCCCGATTATGGCACAGAAATCCCAGAAGCATCCCCTGCATCTCGGTAAAAGCATCGCACTCCGGCTGGCCGGAGAGCTCCCAGACCTTGCGCCGGATCAGATTGGACAGCGCCTTGACCTCGTAACCCGCATGGCGTTCTTGCCTCATTCAGACACCCCCCTTCCATGCAAGCTATTTTACAGAGTTTATTTTAGTTATCTTGCTAACAGTTGTCAATGGGCAACATTTACAAAAAGACCCTCCGGTAAACCGGAGGGTCTTTCCATTCAGCTCAGCCTGTCCACGGTGACGCCGTTCATCACCGCCTGAAATACGGCTTTGTCCATGCCGCTGCTGGCAGCCGTCCTGTCCAGCAGGATGCCGCTGCCGTCCTTCAGAGGGGCCGACAGTGCGAAATAGGACAGATAGGCCACCTGGGCCCGCAGGAAGGGGCTACCTGTCAGCTTGGCCTGCTCCGCAGCGTTGAGCACACCAAACTCCACGCTCTTGCCCACGGCATTGGCCCAGGAGAAGTCAGGCGACGCCCCGCTGTCCGAGTAGCCCAGCGCCCGCAGAAGAAAGGTCATGTACTCCCCTGCCGAGAGCTGTGCATCCGGTCCAAAGTAGCGCTGTCCACCGGCACTGACGTTGTTGCCCTTGGTATAGCCCTTCTCATAGGCATAGGCCACATAGCGGTCGCACCAGGCAGGGGTGTCCGCAAAGGGGTTGGCCGCTGTGCTGCTCAGCGCAGCCCCCTCCTCCCCGATCAAACGCAGGAACATGACCAGTCCCACGATACGGGTGGGAGCCTGCTCCAGATCATACCCGGAGCCGTAGGCCGTTCCAGTGCCCTGGAACAGCCCCATCTGCTTTAATGCGTCGGCCAGAGCATTGTAGTCCAGCCCCGCTCCGGAGGACACGGTATAGAAGCCCTCTACGCCCAAAACCGCAGTATCAGAGGTGATTGTCACTGCCGCTGTGGTATTTTCGGCCGCTAAGACGCGGTGACGTGCGGTCAGCGCGGCACCGGAGGCCACGGTCTGCCCCACCGTAATATCCACCACACTGCCGCCGGAATAGGACACGGTTCCGCTTCCAGCCAGGAGCAGCAACCCGGAACCGGCAGGCAGGCTGACCACGTCTCCCCTTTTAAAGCGGAAATCCGTGATTGAGGCGGCATAGCTCTGTTCTCCACCTGCCCGGGCCAGATAACCGCTGTGCCTGGCATTCAGATCCGCCAGCACAGAGTCGTAGACGGTCTTTGTCTGCTCCGCGATGCGTGTCTCCGCCTGCCGCAGTACGTCCGGAATATAAGTGTCGTTCAGGTAGCCCTGCGTTACAAGGCTCTCCCCTGTTCCCGTATCGGCGGCATATACTGCCGCACAGCCTATCAGGATGACCAGGGCAAGCAGGCCAACGGCAAGTCTCTTCATGGTACCTCCGAAATCATATAGCTCAGCGCCAACAGGCTGTCGGCAAAGTGGACGTTCTCAATCACTATGTCCGGCGCGTCCACCGTCAGCTCAATATTGGTGAAATTCCAGATTCCTTTCACGCCGGAGGCCACCAGCCGACCGGCGATCCGGTTGGCCACGCTCCGGGGAACCGTCAGCACCCCGATGCTGGCCGGATGCTGGCCCAGATACTCCTCCAACTGGTCCACGTGGTGGACCGGCACCCCGGAGAGTCTCTGCCCAACCACATCCGGCGCCACATCAAAGGCGGCCGAAAGCGCCACACCGGAGCGCTCGAAGTGAAAGTTTTCCATCAGGGCCCGGCCCAAGTTGCCCGCCCCCAGAATGACCGCGTTGTGGCCGCGGTTCATACCCAGAATGTCGGAAATCTCCCCCCGCAGATTTTCAATATTATAGCCGTAGCCCTGCTGGCCGAACCCGCCGAAGCAGGAGAGATCCTGCCGGATCTGTGAGGCGGTCAGCCCCATGGATTTGCCCAGCGCGTTGGATGAAATGCGCTCCACACCGGCCAAATAGAGGTCGTTCAGGTGGCGGTAGTACCGTGGGAGGCGACGTATCACCGCACTGGACACTTTATCTTTTTTCATAGCTCCATCACTCTTCTTCTTGTTCCAAAGCGGTACCGCACGTAACTCGCCCGTTCCGCTGCAAGATTCCTATTCAGTTTACTCGAAAGAGGGGCCGATGTCAACGTTCTTTTCCCTGGAACCGCCTTCCGGTCCGGTGCATAGAGTGAGGAAAAGGAGGAATGCCAATTGGCCTCGATTGGAACCATTGTCACCCGCGTATATACCTCCCGGGCCCAGCTCCCGGTGCCGGGCGCTACTGTAGCGGTGACGCAGAGGGCGGGCGGCGGGCGGCATACGCTGCTGGCCTTACGGGTGACGGACGAAAACGGACGCACCGCGCCGATCCGCGTCGCCACACCCGAGCCGTCTGCCAGTGAATCCCCAGGGACAGAGTCCCCCTTCGCCGTCTGTGACATCTGGGTGGAGGTACCGGGCTATGAGATGCTTCTGGTGGAGAATGTCCAGGTCTTTCCTAATACGGAAACACTACAGGAGCTGGAGCTGATTCCCCTGCCGGAGCAGACCTCGTCGTCTACCCGGGGGGAGATCGTGGATATTCCACCCCAGGATCTGTAAGGAGGTACCCCCATGCCGACCACACCTGTAACGCCCTATGTCCCACAGTACATCACCGTGCATCTGGGCGCCCCCAGCGCCGCTGCGGAAAATGTGACGGTTTCCTTCCCGGAATACGTTAAGAATGTGGCCTCCAGCGAGATCTATCCCACCTGGGAGCCGGCGGCTATCCGTGCAAACATCCTGGCGATTATTTCGTTTGCCCTCAACCGGGTATATACCGAATATTACCCCAGCCGCGGCTACCCCTTCAACATCACCGCCAGCACGGCCTACGACCAGAAATTCATCAAAGGGCGCAACATTTTTGAGAACATCAGCCAGATGGTGGATGAGATCTTCAATTCCTACATACGGCGCACCGGCTTTGTGGAGCCCCTGGCAGCCAAATTTTGCAACGGCACCACCACCACCTGCGACGGTCTCTCCCAGTGGGGCAGCCAGGCCATGGCAGAGCAGGGCGCCGACTCCGTCACCATCCTGCGAAACTATTATGGCGACAATATCGAGATCGTGAACAATGCTCCTGTCATGGGTATCCGCAGCTCCTACCCCGGAACTCCGGTGCGGCTGGGCGACCGGGGGGAGCCGGTGGTGCGCATCCAGACCATGCTCAACCGCATCTCCCGCGATTACCCCGCTATTCCGAAGGTTCAGCCGGTGGACGGGATCTTCGGAGCGTCCACCGAGCAGTCGGTCATCAAATTCCAGCAGATTTTCAGCCTGACGCCGGACGGAGTCGTTGGAAACGCCACCTGGTATAAGCTGGTCTTTCTGTACGTGGGCGTTCTGGAATTGGCGGAGCTGGTCAGCGAGGGTCAGACCTTCTACACCACCTTGGTGCCCGTCAACCGCCCCGATACCATTTCCCTCGGCGACACCGGAGAAAATGTCAAGGTAATACAGTACCTTCTCTCTGTGGTGGCGGAGTTTTATAATAACATCCCCCCGGTGGCTGTGGACGGGATTTTCGGGCAATCCACCCAAAACGCAGTCCTGGCTCTTCAACAGATGGCTGGTCTGTACCAAGACGGCGTTGTGGGAGAGGACACCTGGGCCGCACTCTACCGATTTTATGTGGGCATAGTGGATACCATGAGCCAATATACCAATGTCATCCCAGAGCAGTTCCGGCCGGAGCTTCCCGAGAGCGAAGCCACCAGCCTGACCCAGTACCCCGGCCAACCCATGACACTGGGCAGCACCGACGAGAGAGGAGAAGACGCCACATGATTCGCTCCCAACTCCACCTGATTGGACAGCCCGTACGCAGCCTCCAAACCATGCTGCGCACCATTTCTTTCGCTTACCCCTTCCTCCCCCAGTCTCACGCGGACGGAATTTTCGGCGAACGCACCCTAGAGGCCGTCATGCTCTTTCAGAGGGAATTTTTCCCTCCGGTCACCGGACAGGTAAACCAGGCCACCTGGGACGCTATCGTTTCCTTGTATCCAGCCAGGTGGTTTCCCGCCTCCACTCCGCTGCCCAACCCGCAGCTTTCCAAGTCCAGAGTTTTCCGTCGCACCGGGTGAGGCCAGCGTTCATCTTAACCTGGTACAGTCCATGTTCTGCGGGCTGTCTCGGGTCCTGAACGGCGTGGAAACCTGTGATGTCTCCGGGGTAAACAATGCCGCCACCGAGCACAACATCAAGTGGATTCAACATCTGAATCACCGTCCGGAAACCGGGACGCTGGATCAGGAGAGCTGGAATACCCTCAGCCGCCTCTATACTATGTTTGTCACCAGCGCCCAGTCGCCCTGGACTACGCGGCCTGAGCTTTTTATGCCCTGACGCGGCATATATGTGTAAGGTGGGTGCCCTGTCCATAGCAGGGCACCCACCTTGTCTACAGTTTCAACTACAGGTTACAGTACCAGACTGGGAGCTGCATAGGTGCGGCCCGCCAGCTCACTGTTGAGCATGTAGAGGCCTTTGGCATCGTCGCCGTAGAGCTCCATCTTTTTGATCATATCCTCGGCGGTCTTCTCCTCCTCGCCCTGCTCTTTGACAAACCAATCCAGGAACTGCATGGTGCGGAAGTCCTTGACCTCATAGGCTGCATCGTAGATCGTGTGAATCAGATTGGTGACATACTGCTCATGGGCCAGGCCGGCCTTGAGCACCTCCAGCCTGCCGTTGGGGGCGGCGGTGGGCCTGGCAATGCCCTCCAGCACCGGGCGGTGGCTGTTGTTCTGGAGATACTGGAACATAAGCATGGCGTGATCCCGTTCCTCCTGCGCCTGCACCTTGTACCAGTTGGCGAAGCCGTCCAGTCCCTCGTCCTCGAAGTAGGCGGAGAACTCCAGATACAGGTAAGCGGAGTAGAACTCCTTATTGATCTGCTCGTTCAGCAGAGAGGCAACTTTTTCGTTCAGCATAATAAATACACTCCTTTCTCATCTGGATGGCATAAGAATACCACGGAATTTTATTCTGTTACAACTGTCAAATTCCACTCAGAAATTCCTCTGCGCCCTAACAATGGCCGTAGGCAACAGAGGACAGGATACCGGTTAAAACAGTCCGTCGAACAGGGTAATCTGACTCGTATCCGGCATGCCGTCCAGAGCACCAGCGGCCTTGAGCTGCTCGATGTGGGTCTTGGAGACCTTGGGACAGGCTGCGGAAAACTCCTCGATGGATATAAACCGCTTTCCCTCCCGCTGCTCCATGATAGACCAGGCCGCCGTCTCGCCCAGACCAGGCACAGAGGTGAAGGGGGGCAGCAGGCTTCCCTTCTCATTGTCTGGCAGGAAGTTGACCGCGTGAGAGCGGTAGAGATCCATGTGCTCAAAGGTGAACCCCCGCAGATAGAACTCATAGACCACCTCAAGGGTGACCAAAATATCCTCCTCCACGGGAGAGGGCTTCTCCTTGCTCTCAATCTCCCGCATTTTAGCCTTACACACATCCATCCCCTGGCACATGAAGGTGGCGTCAAAGGCCTTGGCGCGGATAGAGAAGAAGGCAGCATAGAAGGCCAGGGGGCGGTGGACCTTGAACCAGGCGATGCGGAAGGCCATCATGACATAGGCCACCGCGTGGGCCTTGGGGAACAGGTACTTGATCTTCTTGCAGGAGCCGATGTACCAGTCGGGTACGCCGGCGGCCTTCATTTCCTCCTCCGCCCCATCCGGCAGGCCCCGGCCCTTACGCACCGACTCCATGATCTTGAAGGCCCGCTTCTCCGGCATGCCGCAGGAGATGAGGAAGAGCATGATGTCGTCGCGGCAGCCGATGGCCTGGCCGACCGGGACGCCCTGATCCACAATCAGATCCCGGGCGTTGCCCAGCCACACGTCGGTTCCGTGGGAGAAGCCGGACAGGCGCAGGAGAATGTCAAACTCGTGAGGCTGGGTGTCCACCAGCATGCCGCGGGTGAACTTGGTGTTGAACTCCGGGATGGCCACGGCGCCGGTTGGGCCCAGGATGGGGTCGTCCACGAAGCCCAGCACCTCAGAGGAGGTGAAGATGCTCATGGTGTCCCGGTCGTCCAGAGGGATCTTTTGCGGATCCACCCCGGTGAGATCCTGGAGCATGCGGATCATGGTGGGATCATCGTGGCCCAGCATGTCCAGCTTGAGCAGGTTGGACTCCATGGAGTGATATTCGAAGTGAGTGGTAATGATGTCGCTGTTGGGATCGTCGGCGGGGTGCTGCACCGGACAGAAGTCGTAGATCTCCCGGTTCTGGGGGATGACCACCATGCCGCCGGGGTGCTGGCCGGTGGTGCGCTTGACGCCGGTGCAGCCCTGGGCCAGCCGGTTCTCCTCCGCCCGGTTTACCGTCCTTCCCCGCTCATCCATGTACTTCTTGACCATAGCCGAAGGCGGTCTTTTCCGCCACGGTGCCGATGGTGCCCGCCCGGAACACGTGGGTCTGCCCGAACAGCTCAAAGGCTGTACCGGTGGGCGTTGGCCTGATATTCGCCGGAGAAGTTCAGATCGATGTCGGGCACCTTGTCGCCGCCGAAGCCCAGGAAGGTCTCGAAGGGGATGTTGAAGCCGTCCTTGGCGTAGGGCGTTCCGCAGACGGGGGCACACCGCGTCGGGCATGTCCGCGCCGCAGCCGATCCCCCTTCTCCTTGGCAGTGTCGAAGTCCGAGTGCTTGCACTTGGGACAGCGGTAGTGGGGCGGCAGGGAGTTCACCTCCGTGATGCCCCGACATGAAGGCTACCAGGGACGAGCCCACGGAGCCACGGGAGCCCACCAGGTAGCCGTGGGCCAGGGAGTCCTGCACCAGCTTCTGGGCCGA
>ENA-OQIL01000295-OQIL01000295.1-human-gut-metagenome-genome-assembly--contig:-NODE-295-length-20011-cov-42.353601_pt1 | contig 20011 bp, 12 predicted proteins | sample MGYA00242583_ERZ504748 | MGnify/ENA primary metagenome ERZ504748 (study PRJEB26092, sample SAMD00036191) | human gut metagenome | host: Homo sapiens | study: EMG produced TPA metagenomics assembly of...
TGAGGTCCACGCCCGGCTGCTCCTCTTCCGGGAAGAGCACGCCGCAGTCGATGAGCAGGATATGCCCGTTGTATTCGACCACGTTCATGTTGCGGCCGATCTCACCCAGACCGCCGAGCGGCACGATACGCATGGAGCCCTTGCGGTACTTCGGCGGGGCGATCAGCACTTCGTCCTGCTGGGGCGCGGTGGATTGCGGCGCGGAATGCGACGGGCGACGGTTCGAACCGTTGCCGCCACGGGATCCACGGGAGCCGCCGTTGCGCGAGCCACCGTTGCCACGGCTGCGGGTGGAGGACTTGGCCTTCTTGATGGCGGTCTTCTCGGACTTCGCGGCCTTGGTGGTCTTGGATGCCTTGACTGCGGTTTCAGTGCGCTTGGCAGCCTTGCTGCCGCGCTTGTGTGTTGTTGTCTTTGTGGTTTCTTCTGTAGCCATTTCCTAGTTGGATTTCTATTACTAATTGTCTCCGCCTATGCGGAAACGAGGAATTTGGGTGCCTGCCGGCGTTCATGCGCGACAGGCCAGTCGCATCATGCGATTCGGTTCACAGCAGTCCCGCGGCGCGCATGCCCTTTTCCGCGCGCACGAGTTCCGCTTCGCCCGGACCGACGTTCGGCAGGCGCATTTCGGTGGAGTCGAGGATTCCACGCACCTTCAGCGAGGCTTTGGCCATCACGGCCTGGAAGCCATTGCCGTTCATCGCTTCGACGAGCGGCGCCAGCTGCACGGAGATGCGCTGCGCTTCGTGGATATCGCCACGATCGAACGCGTTGGCGAGGTCACGCATCGGACCGGCGGCCGCGTGCGCGATCACAGAGATGATGCCGACGGCGCCGACGGACAGGAACGGCAGGAACAGGCCGTCATCGCCCGAATACCAGGTCAGACCGGTCTCCATGCGCTTGCGCACCGCGCCTGCGATGTCGCCGGTGGCGTCCTTGACGGCCTTGACGTGGTCGAGTTCGGCCATACGGCGGTAGGTTTCCAGCTGGATGTGCAGTCCGGTACGGCCCGGCACATCGTAGACGATGATCGGCTTGTCCGCGGAATCGTTGACCGCCTTGTAGTGGCGGAACACGCCTTCCTGCGACGGACGGGAGTAATACGGGGCGACCACGAGCACCGCGTCGGCGCCCGCCTCCTGGGTCTGCTCCACCATGCGCACGGTGTGCGCGGTGTCGTTGGAACCGGCGCCGGAAATGACCGGCACGTCCACGACTTCCTTGACGGCCTGGACCAGTTCGACCTTCTCCTCCATATGGGTGGTCGGCGATTCGCCGGTGGTGCCGTTGACCACAAGACCGTCGGCACCATCCGCCACGAGCTGCCTCGCCAGCTGTTGCGCGGCTTCGAAATCTACGGCTCCGTCAGCCTTCATGGGGGTGACCATGGCCGGAAGGATACGTCCGAAGGGAGCAGGATCGAGCAGATGCATTGTACCGTCGTCAGTCTTAGGGCTTGTCATACGGCTAACGGTACTTCCCTCTGCGGACGCTTGCGATTTCATGAGACGCGAAAAGTCACATTTTGGAAGGCCTGCCGACGATGACCGCGACGACGCACTGCAGGAAAGTGACGAACGTGAACACCATCAGCGGCACATGGTGGCCGCCGGTGGCCTGGACCAGCACGCCGAACATAAGCGGGCCGAGCGACGCGATCAGATAGCCGAACGACTGCGCGACGCCCGACAGCACCACGGTTTCGGCGCTGTCATGCCCGCGCAGCGCGATCAGTGCGAGCGCCACCACCAGCGAAGCGCCCTGCGCGCAACCGCCGACGAACGCCCATACCGGCATGAGATGCGGCAGCAGCAGCATGCCAAGGCCGGCGATCAGCATGGGAGCGCTGGCGGTGAGCGCCGCGCAGACCTGGTTGCCGCGCACGTTCATGAGCTTAGGAATGACCAAGCCGGAAAGGATGCCGATGCCTTGGAAGATGAACAGATGCACGCCGGCGGTGGAGGCATCGTAGCCGATGGATGCGGAGATGGACGGCATCCAGTTGGACATGGTGTAGAAGGCGGATGATTGCAGCCCCATGAAGGCCGTCACGTACCACGTCATCGGACGGCGCAGCACGCGGGCGAACACGCCATGCGACGATTGCGTGGAACATGCCGGTCGCTGTGCGGAATGCGGGTTTTGTGCGTTGGCCGTCGTGCTGCGATCGCCAATATCATCGATATCGCCAGTATCGCTGGTTTCAATGGTGCCGCCGGCGGAAGCGATAACGACTTTGCGATTGTGCAGGATACGCAACGCCCACAGTGCGGCGACAACCAGCGGCGGCACACTCCAGAAGGCGAGTGACGCACGCCAACCGCCCCACATCTGCGCAAGCGGCGCGGACAGCAAACCTGCGGTGGCGCTGCCGGCGGTGATGCAGCCGGAATAGACGCCGGTCGCCATCGCGACATGGCCGGCGTAGTCACGTTTTGCGATCACCGGAACCAGAACGTTGCCGACGGCGATGGCGGAAGCAGACACCACCGATGCCAGCAGAGCCACGCGCCGCCGACGAGCGGATGCGTCGCCCGCCGCGATGCAACAGCAAGGGCCAGCAGAATCGACATGTCGATGCCGATGCGGCGTGCAAGGAACGTGACCAGCGGGCTGACCGCAGCGAAGGCGAGTAGGGGAATCGCGGTCAGCACGCCCTGCACTCCCTCGGCCCAATGAAGGCCAGTACCTATTTGCGAGAGCACCGGACCGACCGCCGCGATGGAGGGACGCAGATTCAGCGATACGAGGAAGACCAAGGCAGCCCACGGTCCAGTGGAAGGAAGGTCGTACGCCAACGCTCCGTTTATCTTGTTCACAATGCCTCCATTCCCGTTTTCGCCTCCATGGTTCCGGCCGACCGCCGCTATACCGTCAATCACCAAGCTCGCCAAGCGTTTCGAAACAATCGTTGATGTCCTCAATGCGCTTCCGCACGTCGACGTCATCGCTTCCGAGACGTTCCCCCACCTCGTCCGCGAAGAGGGCAACCAAAGCGAACGCCGCAGTGAAGCTTGAAAGCATATGCGAGTTCAACGCCACGTTGAAGAAGACGACGTTGCGTCCGATAAGGGCATTGCGTGCCGCGACGTCGCCTATTACCACCACGGTGACCCCACGTTCGAGTAACACGTCGACAAGTCGGGCGAAAAAAGGAGGACGCCGACCCACGCCGACGATGACGGCCACATCGTCCGATGAGTAGTCAGTCAATTCCTCTGCGATAGATTGCCCCGGATGCGGGAGAATATCGATGTTTCCACGCAGCTGCAGCAATTGTTCACGCAAATGAAGCGCCACGGGATATCCATTGCGGTAACCGACCACCGCGACATGCGGAGCCATGGCCATGTCCCGGCATGCGGAATCCAATTGCGCGCGGTCGATGTCCTCAAACGTATGTTTCAGGCTTTCCGAATCCCTGAGCAAATGGTCGGCAAGCAAATCATCGCAGCGAACATTTCGCACGGTTTCCGGAGCGCCTGGACGGTGGATACGGCGCACGTCGCGTCTGAATTCACCCGCATTCGAATAACCGAGCTTGCGGTACAGGCGGCTGAGCGTCGGCTGCGAGATGCCGCTCAACTGCGACAATTCCACGGAATTGCAGACCAGCACGTCGGTTAGATGGCCCAGAATGAACTGCGCGGCCTCACGTTCCGTCGCAGTCAGCGAATCGAAGGATTCCCGGATGCGCGCCACCAAGCCGAGGTCCGCGGCAGCATTGCCTTCCTCGTCCATGGCGTCCTTCGAAGCCCCCATATTGTCTGAAAGCATAATTCCAGAAGTCACGCTCATCGCCCTTCCCTGCAGTACATTCTCACGCGGCGCATCCGCTCTCCTGACGATGCTACCCCTTGCTTTCCGGGTTTCACCAGGTTTGGCCACCGACAACTGTCACGACGAATGAAGAATTTCAGATGCCGTAAGCACTGAAATGCATCCATCACAGGCAGTGGCGGCGCCTCTTGGCAACGCGACCCACCATCAGGAGATGACCGACCATGGCAAAAACAGCTTACCCCACACAATCAACATCGCATATCGGGCGGATTCGGCATAGAAGAAACGGTGCCAAACCAGCGAAATGGGCGACTAACGCGGCAACAAAATCCCCGACTGTTGCGAACACTGTTGAACGCGGCATCGCGCCCGGCCGAATGCGAGGCGAACGCGGTGCGCAAGATCGTACGGCTGGTGGCACGCACCGGCTGCCGCACGCATATTCTGCACGTGTCCAGCGGTCTGAGCGTGGACGTGCTGCGGCAGGCGAAGGCCGAAGGACTGCCGGTCAGCGCGGAGACCTGTCCGCATTACCTCACGTTGGATTGCGACCATATTCCCGACAACGCCACCGAATTCAAATGCTGCCCGCCGATCCGCGACCTGCGCGAGCAGGACGCGCTATGGGCGGGGCTTGCCGACGGCACGTTGGATGGTGTCGTCACCGATCATTCCCCGGCCAGCGCGGATATGAAAGCCGGCACGCTCGCCACCGCGTGGGGTGGCGTTTCCAGTCTGCAGGTCGGATTCCGCGCGGTGTTGACGGGTGCGATGCGGCGCGGCTTGAGTTTGGCCGACGTCGTGCGGTGGATGTCGTGCAACACCGCACGGCTTGTGGGACTTGACGATCGTGGCGATATAACGCCGGTATTGCGGGCCGATTTGGCGATTATTCGCCCGTACGAACGGTTTGTTGTGGATGCTACCGCTTTGGAAAGCCGCAATCCGATCTGCGCCTGCGATGGCATGACGCTTAACGGCGTCGTCACGCGCACGTTTGTAGCGGGGCGGGACGCGCTCTCCGGAGTGCGGGAGGGGAATCTTATCGTTCGTCCGTGAATCGGAATCCGTAAATCAACCATTCAACAAAAATCCCCAACCCGCCGACGGCCGGATGTCATTCGATGTCGGCAGATTGGGGACGGACGAGAATCAGGTCTCAGCCCAGGTAGGCGGCCGGGTTCTGGGCGAACTTGTCGGCGCAACCGGGGTTGCAGAAGTAGTAGGTGACGCCGCCGTATTCGCGGGTGGCCGCAGCGGTGGACGGGTCGATGGTCATGCCGCAGACCGGGTCCTTCGCAACGTTCGCCGCGGAATCGCCCATATTCGAAGCCATGCCGTGGCCGTCATGACCGCCGCAGCAGTGTCCGGCGCCCATCGCGCCCATGTTCTCGGCTTCCTTCTTGGCCTTGTGATCGCTGAACAGTCCCATGATCGTTCCTTTCCGACTGTGCTGGTTGCCATTATTTTTGCTCGGATCGGGCTTGCGTACCCGATACGTCTTGTTTTTCGCCGCCTCCGCGTCCGGATCGAACAGGCGCAGCCGGCTTGCGTTCGTCACCACGCACAACGACGAGAACGCCATCGCGGCGCCGGCGATCATCGGATTCAGCAGCGTTCCGGTGAACGGATACAGCACGCCGGCCGCGATCGCGATGCCGATGCTGTTGTAGCCGAGTGCGAAGCCGAGGTTTTGCGCGATGTTGCGCATGGCGGCATGCGTCAGGTCGAGCGCGTGCACGAGTCCCATCAGCGATCCGCCCATCAGTGTCACGTCGGCGGATTGGATGGCCACGTCGGTGCCGGTGCCGATGGCGAATCCGACGTTGGCTCGGGCGAGGGCGGGCGCGTCGTTGATGCCGTCGCCGACCATCGCCACCGTATAGCCTTGCGATTGGAGTTTTGCGATTTCGTCGGCCTTGCGTTCCGGCCGCACGCCGGCGATCACATGACGTTCGTCGATACCGACCTGGCTTGCGATGGCGCGTGCGGTGGTCGGATTGTCTCCCGTGAGCATGACGGCTTCGACGCCACGTTTGCGGAGCAGTTCGATGGCTTGGCGCGAGTCGGCTTTCGGCACGTCGGCGACGGCGACGATGCCGGCGAGATGGCCGTCGATGGCCGCTAGGATCGGCGTTTTGCCTTGCTGCGACAGGAGTTCCATGTCGGCGATGATGGCGTCGAGGTTCGTATCGTGGATGGTCTCGGAGGCAATTTCGGAGGTATCGGACGTAACGTCGGGCATGTTGACGTCAAGGTCGTCGATCAGGTCGGTGTTGCCGACGGCGACGGTGTGCGGCAGACCGCGGAAGGTGACACGCGCGGTGACGCCACGGCCGGCAATCGCCTGAAAATCGGTGGTTTGCGCGAGTTCCGCAACGTCCGCGACGTCGGCTTTTTCCGCAGCTGCGGCAACGATCGCAGCAGCGAGCGGGTGTTCGGAATCGCGTTCGGCGGCGGCGACAATCGTCAGCAAATCATCGGGACGCCGATGCCACACGCCCAACGGCAGCACATCGGTAAGGGTGGGTTTGCCGGCGGTGATCGTGCCGGTCTTATCCAATACGACGGCGTTGACTTTACCGCACGTTTCCAACGCTTCGGCGGAACGGACCAGCACTCCCATACGGGCCGCGCGACCGGTCGAGACCGTCACCGACAGGGGCGTCGCCAGACCGAGCGCGCACGGGCAGGCGACCAGCAGCACCGACACCGCGGCGACCAGCGCGTGCGTGACGCGCGGGTCGGGGCCGAACGCGAACCACAGCGCGCACGACCATACGGCGATGAGTACCACGGTCGGCACGAAAACGCCGGAGATACGGTCCGCCAATCGTTGCACGGGGGCTTTCGAGCTTTGTGCGGCGGCCACCATGCCGATGATCTGCGCGAGCACGGTGTCCTTGCCGACTTTCGTGGCGCGGTACCGCAGCGAGCCACCACCGTTGATGGTGGCACCCGTCACTTCGCTGCCCTCGGTTTTGGCGACCGGCATGGCTTCGCCGGTGATCATCGACTCATCCACGGTGGAGCTGCCGGATATGACGATGCCGTCGACCGGCAGCTGCTCGCCGGGACGGATGGCGATGATGTCGCCGACGCGCACGTCATCGATGGCGATGCTGGTTTCCTTGCCGTCTCGCACCACGCGGGCGGTTTTCGGTTGCAGACCCGCCAATGCGCGCATGGCTTCACCGGTGCCTTTGCGGGCGCGCGCTTCGAGCAGCTGGCCGACAAGCATAAGCGTGACGACCACACCGACCGCTTCGAAATATGGTTCGCGCGCATTGTCGGGCAGGATGCCCGGCGCGAAGGTGACCACGCAGGAGTAGGCGAATGCGGTCAGCGCACCAAGGCTGACGAGCGCGTTCATCTCCGGCGAGCGGTGGGCGATCGCGGCGAAACCGCTGCGGAAAATCGGCAATGCCGCATAGCCGACGATTGGCAGCATCAGCAGGAACTGCAGCCAGTTCGGCATCGGATACAGCATGAGCATGGTGGAGCCGAATACCGGAATCGTGCAGACGGCCGCCACGATAAGACGGGTGATGAGGGCGCGAATTTCCGATTCCAATCCGCGCGATTTGCCCGAATCACCCGAACCGGACGTTTGGACGGCGCCTTTTTGCGCGCATTGCACGCCTGTTTCCGCGGAACCGGATGCGTGGGCACCGTCAGCAGTCGCGCGAATGTCCGAATTGCCGGAATCGGACATACTGGCGCCGACGGAACCAACCGCGGAACCGGCGGCGGCACCGACACTTGCATGCTTTCCCGGCAGTATGCGCAACGTGCCGTGCAGCATGTTCATACCGCATGCGAAGGGATACTCGCCCGGCTGGTCGGGATGAAGCGTCAGCGTGGTCGTGCGGAAGGCGGGCAACGCAAGATCGACCCCGAAATCGGAGAACACGACATGCGACGAGCATTCGCCGTCTTCCTTGCGATCGAAGATCAGCCGTAGCGGCACGCCGGCTTCGGCTTCGATGACGGCCGGGCTGTACCCGCCTTTGACTTCGACGACCGCTTCCTGCACGCCGTCGCGCAACGGCGCACGATACGCTTTGCGCGGTGCGAAGAAGAACCACAGCACGCCCGCAGTAACGAGCAGCGCCATAATAAGCGCGATTGCGATGTGCATATTCCAGCCGCCTTCCGTCCGTAATTGGCTTTCGATTTCGGCAAACACCATCACAATATACCCCTATAGGGTATATTGGCAAGAAGGACGAGCAAACTTCAGCCGTAGATAAAATTTTCAGCGCAGCGAGGAGGACGATATGAACGCCACACAGCATGGGTACGCAAGCGACCAGAAGAGGATCATCGCACGATTGAATCGCATCGAAGGGCAGGTGCGCGGCATTCGGCAGATGACGGAAAACGGCGAATACTGCATCGACATTCTGACGCAGATTTCCGCAGCGGACAGCGCGCTGAAGTCGGTGGCGCTACTGCTGCTCGACGACCATCTGCACCATTGCGTCGCCAAAGCCGCGGCGGAGGGCGGTACCGTCGCCGACGAAAAGCTGGCGGAAGTCAGCGCCGCCATCGCACGCCTTGCCAAATAATCGGAACAGATCCGCCATAAAAAAACTGCCGACGGGAGACACATGCACCCGTCGGCAGTTTGAAAAAAGAATTACGGTTACAGGTCGAGGAAGTGGTCGAGGCCGACGGTCAGGCCCGGGTAGGTTCCGGTGGAGACCTTGCGCACGGCCAGCAGCACGCCCGGCATGAAGGAGATGCGGTCGAAGCTGTCGGCGCGGATGGTCAGCTGTTCGCCGGAGTTGCCGAACAGCACCTCCTCGTGGGCGTTGAGGCCGCGAAGACGCACGGCGTGCACGTGGATGCCGTCCACCACCTGGCCTCGGGAACCGCCGTCGGTTTCGGTGGCGTCCGGAACCGGACCCAAGCCGGCCGCCTTGCGCGCTTCGGCGATGCCCTGCGCAGTGTGGAAAGCGGTGCCGGACGGAGCGTCCACCTTGGTCGGGTGGTGCAGTTCGATGACTTCGGCGGATTCGAAGTACGGTGCCGCGACCTTTGCGAAATGGTCGGCGAGCACCGCGGAAATGGCGAAGTTCGGCGCGATGAACACGCTCTGGCCCTCACGCGGAGCTGCTGCGAGCGCGGCACGCACCTGGTCGAGTTTCTCTTCGGTCCAGCCGGTGGTGCCGACCACCACGTCGACGCCCTGCTTGACGAGGGCGAGCACATTGCCCAGCGACACGCTCGGCACGGTGAATTCCACCACGACGTCGGTGTTTTCGGGGGTGATTGCGGTCAGGTCGTCGCCTGCGTCGAGCGCGAGCGCGAGTTCGGTGTCGGCGGCGGCATTGACGGCGTCGACCACGTGCGAGCCCATACGGCCTTTGGCGCCGACTACGGAAACCTTGATCATTGCAGCTCCTTGATGTTTTCGCGGACGCGCATGTTGCGCATGTCGTACGTTTGCCGTGCGCGCTTGCCGCGCGCATAATCGCATGCGTTTTCACACATGTTTTTGAATCACGCGCCCACGTCCATAACGTGTTCCACTTACGAATCTAAAGAGACGCTTCGACGCGGAGGCAGGCGGCTATGACGCTTGACGATCGAACGTCGGTCAGCCGCGGCGGCGCACCAGCACCCAGCCGAGCAGCGCGAACGGAATCGAACAGCCCACGAACACGGCGGGCAGGCTCAATCCCACGCTTGGATTGAAATGGTCGAGCACGATGCCGGTGATCATGGAGCCGAACGACGCGCCCATTGTGCCGGCGGTGCTCACCCAGGACAGGCCTTCGGTGAGCGATTCCTCGGGCACGGTCTCCTTGACGAGGAGGTTGCCGGAGGCGAATACCGGCGAAATGGTCAGGCCGGTGAGGATCTCCACCAGTCCCATCACGATCAGGTTGCCCTGGCACAGGTGGATCACCACGAAGCCGACGGTCATCAAGGCGAGGAACATGATCATGTGACGCCAGCGGGAGCCTTTGAGCTCGCGCGAGCCGAAGACCAGCGCGCCCATGCAGGAGCCGACGGCCAGCATGGCCAGCTGCACGCCGAGCACGGAGTCGAGGTGCAGCGATTTCATGACGGCGGTCATGGACGTGTCGAACGCGGTGAACGCCATGTTGAACACGATGAACACGGCGAGGAGCGGCAGCACACCCGCATAGGTGAGCACGTTGCGTTTCCTGCGGTCGCGATCGCCCGTCTTGAGCCGATCCAAATCGAAACGGTCCGCGGAAACCGCGGCACCAGCGGCACCGCCGGCCGCCAATCGCACGTCAGCATCGTCCGTACCGGCCGCGACGACCGTGATTTCGCGCAATACCGGCGGTTGAGTGTCACGCAATGCGAAGAACACGGCACCGCCGAACGCGCAGGCGAGGGTCGGCACGAACAGCTGTGATACGGGATGCACGGACGCGGCCAGGAAAGCCGCCAGAATCGGCCCGAAGATGAACACGATCTCGTCGATGGCGGATTCGAGCGCATACGCGGTGTTGAGCAGGTCCTCCTTGTCGGCGCGGTCGAGCACGTACGCCCAACGGGTGCGTACGAGCGCGCCGAACGAGAACTGCGTCATGCCCATGACCACGGCAAGCACGAACAGCAGCGGAATCGGCACGCGCATCAGTGCGGCGAACGCGAAGCCCAGCATGACGATGACCTGCACCGTCAGGATCACCGGACCGACCTTGCGCTGGCCGAACCGGTCGAACAGGCGCGCGTACAGCGGCGTGACCGCGGCGGTGGCGAGCACGTACGCGGCGCTCATCACGCCGGCGATCGTCCAATTGTCGTACATGTGGTTGAGCGCGAGCACGATACCGAGGCCCATCATGGACATCGGCAGTCGCGCGATGGCTCCGGACACGCAGAACGCCTTCGTGCCGGGAATGCGGAAAAGCTGCGCGTATGGCGATTGCGTTTTCTGCGATTCGTGCGGTTCGTGCGATTGCGATTGCGGTTTCGCGCTCGTCACGCCGTCACCTTTCCCCGGTAGATGAACATGTCGTCGAACAGTGGCGGCACTTCGCCGTCGGCGCTGCCGCCGAGCCGGGCGACCGTCTCGCTTGCCGTGCGGTGCGCGATGCAGTCCAACCCCTTGTGGTCGTAGAAGCTCACGTCGCAGTCGGAATCGGTGTGCAGGTAGAACGCGGGCACGTCCCATGCGGCGAAATGCTCCTGCATGCGTCTCCAAAGCTGCCCGCCCACACCGTGGCCGCGCACGTCGGGGTTGACGATGAACAGTTCCAGCTCGCCCATGGTGGTTTCGTTGGCGCGCCCTTCGCGTTCCAGATCGAGTTCCACCGAGAAGCCGGATTTCAGCGCCGCCATATGCTTGGCGGCCTCCGGATCGGCGTCGATGCGGCGTTCCAAGGCCTTCATTTCCTCGCCGACTTCGATTTCGTCGAGCTGCGGCGCCTCGCCGGCGACGCGGATGAACGTGACGCCCGCGAGTGTGCCGTCGGCGGCGAACGCGCCGTTGGCGAACGTGGTCGGCAGCAGGTAGTGCAGCACGAAATATCGGGAGATCAGCCGCGACATGTCCGCGCCGACCTTGTCCACATCCTGCGGCCAGGTACGGTCGAACAGGTCGACCACCGCGTCCAGATCGCCCCAGACGATGGGACGGAAGACGATTGCCGATGCGTTGTTTGTTCCGGCACCCATGCCGGCGTTCGGGATTGCGGTTGCGCTGTTCGCAGCCATATCAAACACTCCTTAACTGTCGTTGCGTCCGGCATGTGCGCCCGCCCACACATGCTGCACGAGGGTAGCGGCGTTCCTCCACAACGCTGCCTGCATAGCGGTTTCTCCCGCAGGCAGGCCGGAAAGCGCCGCTCCCCCGCTTTCTTCGGTCAAGGAGCCATTGCGCACCGGCACTAGTCGTTGTCGGATTGCTGCGGAATTCCGTAGCTCAACTCGGCAAGGATCTCTTCTTCTGTTTTGTCGAGGGCGTCAAGCTCCCGATCGGCCTCGTGAGGCTCACTCACATAGTAGAGACAGGCGTCGATTGCATCCAACGGAACCCCTTCCATCGCCGCGAGCAGCAGGCGGTACAGGTCGAGCTGTGCGAGCTTCTCCTTGATTTCGTCCGGTTTGCGTGGTTTTACGCCGGTTTTCCAATCGACCACGGTGTAGCGTTTCGTCTCGTCCGTTTCGTCGAGACCGCCGAAGAACACCGCGTCGAGTTTGCCGTTGACGATGGTGCCGAGCTGGGGCATGTCGACGACGAGCTGGCGTTCCGCCCATGCTGGACGTCGTTTTGCCCACGGCGAGGCGACGAGACGACGCTGCCAAGCGGCCAGTTTCCGTTCGTCTCGCAATTGGGCGTCCTGCGATGGTGCGTCCTGCGATTGCACGCCGCCGTTGTCCGCGTCGACTTGCGTATCACCTATCAATGCGATCAGTTCCGCACGCGACTGCGCGGCCATGCCGGCAGCACCTTCCGTACCGCCGATGCCGTCGACGTCCGCATCCGCCATGATGAAACGCTCAGCCCATGCGTGGAACCGCGTGCCGAGCTGTGCCGCCGGCGAGGCGACGTGCGGAATCGGACGGACCAGACCACGCCAGTAGGCGCGGGAGTCACGCTCGCCCATGGAGCCGGCGCGCGCTTGCAGCGAGGTGACGTTTTGGCGGCCGGCAGCAAGGATACGTTCGCCTTTGGCACGCACGGCCTCGTCGAAGGCGTCCTGCGATTCGCCTGCGTCAGCCGCGTCCGGTTCCGGCATGAGATGTTCGTCGGCGACGAGCAGTTTGGCGAGACGCAGCAGTGAGTTTCCGGTTTCCGGCGATGGCGTGGCGGATTCATCGGCAACGTCGCCCTGCGTTCCCGTGGATTCAGCGATATTCGGTTCGTCGGATTCGACGGCACGTACCTGTTCGGCCGCGGCACGCAGCTTGTCGGCGACATCGGCGCTCAGATCGCACGGCCAAGGCAAAGTATGGTCGTCCGAGACCGGTTCGAGCGGCGTGTTCCACGCATCGCCCACCACGGCATTCTCGAAATCGCGGGCGTGTTCGCCTACGAAATAGCCGTCGGGCAGGTCAAGTCCCAGCGTGTGCGGGGAGCCGTCCACATCGTCGGACAGGTTGTCCGGTTCGCGTACCGCGGTGACGATTCCGTTCATCGAATCGCGCGTCTCCAGCCAGAAATTCGACGGCGCGGCGCTTTTCTTTCCCTCCGCCAGGCGGGAGTCGCGGCTCGTCTCGTTGCATCCGCTGTATACGAGCAGCGCCTCGTAGCGGGCGCGCGTCAACGCCACGTAGGCGAGACGGCGTTCGTCGGCGTGCAGTCGGCGGCCGTATTCCTCCTGTTGCGTCAGGTACAGGCTTGCCGGATCCATTCCTTCCATATCGTCGACGGCCATGGTTCGCAAGGTGCCGAACACCTCGTCGTCGATCACTTCCGCATCGTCCAATCCGTCGAGCGATTCCACGGGATTGCCCCCGATGGGCGCGTCGTGCGGGAATCGTGGCAGGATATCCGCGTCGGCGCGCACCGGAACCGGCACCGCGGACGGGTCTTCCAGCCAAGTGTGGGCTTTTTCGAAGTATTCCGGCGGCTCCCATACGCCGTCGCGCCGACCGCCCGGATGGTCTTCGTCCGTTTTGACGCTCAGGCGGTCGCCTTGACTGGACGGGAAGGTGCCGTCGCGCATGCCGACCACGGCCACGGCGTCCCATTCCAGGCCTTTCGACTGGTGCACGGTCATGAGCACCACATCGACGGGGGTATCTGGTGCGGTGGCGTTGTCGTCGGACGCGTCACGCAGCGAATCCACCCACGAGATGAACGCGCGCAGGCTTGGCGTGCCCTGCGCGGCGATTTCCTGCAAGTAGGTGTCCACCAGAGACAACATCGCGTCGAGTGACGAAGCGGCATGCGATGTGACACGATTGCCGGCATCCGGATGCCGCATCCGTTCGGCGAGCAGCAGGTCGATGTCCAGTCCGAGCGCGGTGATGGCCGTGCGTACCACTTCCGGCAACGGATGGCCGGCCGTGCGCTGCACCTGTTGGATGACGCGACCGGCGTGGATGACGCTCGCGGCTCCCGTACGGCTCAATACGCCGTCGACGAGGTGCCGCAGATCGCCGCGCAGCAGCACGTCGATCAGGAAGACGGCGTTGGGCACTTGGTCGCGGTAGGCGCGCACGGTGGCGCGGATGTCGGCGTCGGACGGATTCGCATCCGCCTCCACGATGCCGGCCGACACGAGCGCGCGGTAGCGTTGCGCGGTGTTGAGCCGTTCGGCGATGCCGGCGAGCGCCTGCAGATCGTCGGCGGACAGACCGAATCGTGGCGTGGCGAGCAGCCGCATGAGCGCGGCGCTGTCGGTGTGGTCGCATACGACGTGCAGCAGGGCGAGGATGTCTTTGATTTCGGGACGTTCCAGGAGTGCGGCCTGGCCGACGACGAGTGTGGTGAGGCCGGCTTGTTCCAGTGCGTCCTCGTAGGCTGGCATCTGCGTTTTGGAGCGGAACAGGAGCGCCACGTGCGGACGGTTGTCTTTGGCTCCGTCGGCGAGCTCGTTTTCGGTTGGCGTGTGCAGTGCGATCGCTTGTTTGGCGAAGCGTACGATGGCGTCGATTTCCTGGCCGAATGTGGCGTAGCCGAGCACGCCGAGCGTACCTTCGGGGGCATTGTCGATGTTGGCGAGCGGGGGCACGTCCACTTCGCGCATAAGCGAGCTGCCGCGACGTCTGGCGGGCAGGCGCAATGGTTTCGTCAGATTGTTGGCCGCTTCGAGCACCATGCGCGAGTTACGTCGGGTGACGGTCAGCGTGTAGGGCTTGTCGGTGGCGTCGTGGCCGAAGTCGTGTTGCAGCATGCGGAATGCGCCTGGGCTGGCTCCTCGCCATGCGTAGATCGATTGGAAGGGGTCGCCGACGGCGTTCACCGCGCTGCGATGGGTGGAATCGGCGTGGAACAGTGCGGTCAGGAGGGCCGCCTGCGTGGTGGAGGTGTCTTGGTATTCGTCAAGCAGCACGTGCGTGTAGCGTTTGCGGTAGGTGGCTCCGATGGAGGGGAATCGGGTGACGAGTTGGAATGCGGCGATGGTGAAGTCGCTGAATTCGGCCATGTTGAGGGCGCGTTTTTCGGCGTGGTAGTCGGCCACGAGGTCGAGTAGCAGGTCGCGTTTGCGGGCCGTGCCGGCCAACTTCGCGGTGTTGTGGACGCACAGTTGGTGGCATTGGGCGCGGTATTCGCGTTTGCGCGCTTCGAAGGCGGTGTCGGATTCCTTTTTCTTCTGTTTCGGAGCCTTGCCCACTTTCGGCTCGTCATCGGGAACGTCCTCGTCTTCAAGCGCTTTGGCCACTTGCGCCACGAACGCCTTATCCCATGCGCGCACGCGTTCCACGGCTTCGTCGAAGCTGGTGCAGTCGCTGCCGATCATGGCTCCTGCGATGGCGTTGGATAGGGTGAACACGTTGCCGGCGATGGTGGAGAATTTGCCGAGTTCGTCGCCGCCTTGGTCGAAGGCCATGAGCTGGTCCATGTGCTTGTCGAGCACGGTGTGGATGAGCTGCAGCGCTCCGGCTTCGCTCAATGGCTGCGTGTTTTGGTCGAAGCCGACGAGCAGGCCGTATTGGCGCACGATGGTTTGGAAGAACGCGTCATAGGTGGAGACTTCCGGTTTGAGGAAGGCGACGCGCGTACCACGTCCGGCCTGGTTGCGCGTCACGGCAGCGGAAACGCGCGAAAGCAGTTCGGAGGCGGCTTTGCGTGTGAAGGTCAGGCCCAGAATCTTCTCGGGACTGATGCCTTGGTCGATGAGGGTGATGATGCGGCGGGTCATGGTGTAGGTTTTGCCGGAGCCGGCCCCGCCACCACGACCACGTCCTCGTATGAGGGGGCTTGGATGACGGCGGCCTGTTCCGGACTGTCGGTGAATTTCGGCGTGGCGGCCGGCGCAGTGCCCATCGCATCGCCCTTTGCTGTGGCCCCGTTCGTTGACATGCTTCCGTTCATACCGTTGCTCCCGTTCATGCCACGGTCCTTTCGAATACGGTGTTCTGCTCGCCTTGGCAGGCCGGGCAGACCTCACTGCCGTACGTTCTGCAGTATCCGACGTGTTCCACGGTCGGACGCGCGGTGATGCGGGTGGCCCGGCTCGCCGCGGCCGCATAGAAGACGCGGGAGATCATGGTCAGCGACCATACCGTCATCTTCGACCGCGATTCCAGAAGTTGCTTCCAATGTTCTTCGCTGACCTGCGCCGGCCGTTCGACGTCGTCGAGGCCGCTGGTGAAGACGCTGGCCATTTTGGGCACGTATTTGCGGGGTATGAAATCGCCCGCGTTGATGCTTCCGCCGGCGAACAGCGCCTGCTGGTGGTACGCTTCGTCGCCTTGCCCTTTGCGTGGCGCGGGTGCCGCGTATTCCATGACGTGGAACAGGGCGCTTTGGGTGATGTCCGGCATGGTTGCGATCGCCTGCGCGCCGCGTTTTCCGTCGTGTTCCGGGAATGCGAGGCCCAGCTGGTAGCAGACGAGCTGCAGGTCGCTGAACAGGGAGCGTCCATTCGGCACTTTGCCGGTTTTGTAGTCAATCAGCCGTACCTGTTCGCGGCCGTCTGCGGTACGGCGGTGTTCAAGACGGTCGATTCTGCCCGACAGGCGTACGGTGAGCCGGTCGCTCATGCCGGTTTCCGGCCAGCCGCCGACGAGCGCGCCCATGATGGCGATGAGTTCGTCGCGGGAGATCGGAGCGTTGCTGTCGATGGCGTTGTAGGCGTCGAGGATGTCGTCGAAGTCGAATCGCGCGGCGAACTGCCGTTCCGCTTCGGCATGGTCCAATGTTCCCACGGTGATGGTTTCGGTGTTGTTCGACGGGTATCCCGTACGGTTCGACTTGACGAAATATGTGGCGATGTTGCGCAATGCGACCGACGCCTTCGCGTCCTTGCCGAGCGCCTTGTACCGTTCCTCGGGGTCGTCGATGGCGTTGAGGTCGCCACGTAGGGTCTTGTATCGGCTGATCATCCATTGGGTGATTTCGTCGATGTTGTCCTCGTCGCTTACCGCGGTGTGGTTTTGGGGCAGGTCGAGGCCGGCTTCGGTGGCCTGTTGCGCGACGGCGTGGATGAGCGAGCCGAAGCTGGTGGCCGCGCTGCCCATGCGTGGGCCGGCGAAACGGTTCTCCAGCATCCAGCACACCGGGCACGCCCACAAACTGTCCACGGCGGATGGAGAAAGGGTGACCACGTCGGATTGGCCGTCTGTTTTTTCGATGGATTCCGGTTGTTCGATAAGCTTCGCCTTGTCGGCATGCTCCGTTTTCCCGTCAGATTCCATCTTGCCGTCGATTTCCGTCATATCGTCGGCTCCCGCATGTTCCGTAAGGAACGCCCAATTGTCGGGATTCGCGGCGGCGATGCCATGCGATGCCAACAACGCCAAGGCTTGCGCGGCATCGCGCGCTTGGGGGGAATCGGTCGGCGCATGGGCCAGCACGCTTCGCGAGGCGGCGACCAGGCCACGTGGGTCGGCCTCCAGTCCCGCGTATTCGCCGGCCTCGCCGACCGCCGTGTACACGCGTGTTTCCGCATCGGCATCCCGGTCGCGGTCGAACCATTCCGGCAGGTAGCCGTAGAGGAAGTCGGACGGCACATGGTCTTCGTTGAGGACCGCGCTTACCGTCACGCGCTCATCGGCGCGGGTGAGCGCCACAAGGAGGCTTTTCTGTTCGGAGGCGAGCACCGCGGCGAGCTGCGCGTTTTCGCGGCCTGCGGAAGTGACGATGTCGTCGGACAGTCGTCCATGCAGCATGATGTCGGCGAGTTCCTCCCCGCCGAACAGGGTGTTGCGCGGCGCGAGGTTCGGCCATTGGCCTTGTTGGAACGCAGGCATGAACACGAGTTTCCAATGTTTTCCGGCAGCTCCGGCGGGCGTGGTGAGCGTCACGGCCTGATCGATCGGCGCGGTGTGCGCCAGGGAGTCGGCTTCGATGGCGAGCGCGCGGACCTGTTCGATGAACGCGTCGATGGTGTGCGCTGCCGTCACGCCGTTCGATTCGCCGCCGGACGCGTAGCTGAACAGGCGCATCGCGGTGTCGAGCCGGTCGTTGGCCGCGCGGCCTTCGGCGTTGTTGCGCAACGCCGTTTTCTGCCAGATTTCGGCTTTGCCGAACGCCTGCCATGCACAGTCGAGCATGTATTGCGGTTCGTGGGATGTCAGGCGTGCCTCCGACCGCAGGGTATCGTCAAGCGTTTTCCACAGGCGTGCGAAGGCTTGCGCTTGGGGGTCTTTGCGGCCCAGTACGGAGGCGATCGCGTCGAGCACGCGGTCAGTGTCGCCTTCCAATAGCAGGATGTACAGCGCGTTCATGCCGAAGGATGGTTCGTCCGCGTCCTCAGCGGCACGCTTTCCCGTCATCAGCCGGTCGTCGGTGTCGATTGCCGGCAGGCCCATGTCGGCAGCGTTTTCCGTGTCCGACGCCGATGCCGCCGCGCGTGCGGTGCGGAAGGTTTCGACGTAATCGTTCCAATCGTCGATCAGCTGTGACAGCAGCGCGCGTCCGGACGTGTCGGACGTGGTCGGATCGGCTGTATCGTCATGCAAAGCCGTGGCCAGCGAGCCGAGCGCGTTCATCGCCGATTCGACCACGCACAGCCGAGCCGGACGTTCGCCGGGGGTGGTGATCAACGGCGAGTTCATGATTGATGCGACGCGTGAGCGCACGTATGCGCCGGCCGTGTCGAGGTTCATGGACGAGGTGGCGATGCCTTGCCGTTTCAGTTCGGCCAGTTCGATCATGGAGAACAGGCCCTGCACGAACGGCTCGTCCTTGAGGGGGCGGGTCACGCTCGAATAGCGTACGGGCACGCCGTCGGCGCGTAGCCGTTCGCCGAACGTGCGCACGGTGGCGTTGTCATGGGCGATCACGGCCATGTCGTTCCAGTCGCGGCCGTGTTCGAGATGTTCGGTTTTGATTTTCCACACCACGTCGTCGAGTTCTTCGACGGTGGAACGGTACATCGCGGCTTCAAGACTGCCGTCGTGCGTCTCCGGTATGGCGATGGCCGGCATTTTGCCGGGGCGGTTCGCCAGCGCGTCGTCGGTCGATTCCGTGCTGGCGATGGTCAGGCTCACGCGGCTCGCCACCGCGGCCAGGTCCGTGCCTTCGGCCATATGGGACGGTTCCAGCCGTACCAGTCGCGCACCCAATCGCGATTGCGCCATGTTGAACAAATATTCAGGGTACGATCCGCGGAACGTCTGCACCGCCTCGTCGGGGTTGCCGACGAGCAGCAGTCGCACGCCACGGTTGCGCAATGTGGTGAGAAAGTCGAAGCCGGCGAGTGTGGCGTCCTGGAAATCGTCGACGATGACGAGTTTCGGCAGGTCGGACGTTTCGGCTTCGCTCACGGCGGCCGCGGCGTCGATCATGAGCTGCGAGGCGTCGAGACGGTATTGGTCCAGATATGCCTCGTTGATGGCCTGGTTGTATTCGGCACGCAGCGCGAAGGCGAGCCGCCATTGCACGCGCAGTCGTTCGCGTCGTTCGTCGAGCGTGCCGTGCTCGTCGGCAGCGCGGGCGATCAGCATGTCTTCGAGTTCCGGTTTCGCGCCGATCTCGTTCATGCGGGCAAGCATGTCGCGCAGCTGGTTGGCGAAGGCGTCGGTGGCGTCGTCCACCACCATGCCCGACCAGTCGGCGACCACGAAGTAGGTGCGCAATAGCGCGCAGGTGGAGCATTCGTCACCGTGCTCGGCATGTTCGGCATGCCTGGCGAGCACACGGCGGATGACCACGTCCTGTTCGGCCCCGTTGAGCAGTTTCGGCAGGGGTTGTCCGGCATGCGATCGCACGGCGGTCATGATGCGGAACGCGACGGCTGGCAGGGTGGTGACGGGGCGTGCCTGCGAAATCGCGGACAGTTCGCGGATCACGGTGTCGCCGAGCCGGTCGGCCACCTGTCTGCCGGAGACCGTCATCACGGCGTACGCGTCGCCATGCCGCTTCATCGCGGCGACCAGCATGTCCAGCGCGAACCGGGTCTTGCCGCTGCGGGGTGCCCCCGCAACCAATGTCACGTCATCGAGATCGTCCACATCCATCATGTCTCCCCAGCTTAGCCGAACGGTCCGGCCACGAATCGCATATCATCGTCCGAAGCCGTCCTGAAAACGTCATCGTGGACACCGCCATCTTTACATATGGACATCGATACCCTCTACAAAGTTTTTCGGACACCGCCACCAATAAGATTGACTAGCG
>ENA-OQIL01000296-OQIL01000296.1-human-gut-metagenome-genome-assembly--contig:-NODE-296-length-19984-cov-2.890215_pt1 | contig 19984 bp, 18 predicted proteins | sample MGYA00242583_ERZ504748 | MGnify/ENA primary metagenome ERZ504748 (study PRJEB26092, sample SAMD00036191) | human gut metagenome | host: Homo sapiens | study: EMG produced TPA metagenomics assembly of...
GAATACAGCAATAATTCTTCGTATTTTCATCGTTTTTCTCCTATCCTTTTATCTGTAAAAAGTGCGAAAGGCCGTCCGCAAGGGACGACCTTTCCGCACTCTCTCTTTTCTCTTTTCCCTATACAGCAGTTACTTCTTCAGGCGATTGATGTACTCCAGAATAATATCGGTGGTATATTCAACGCCCAGACGGCCTGCGTTAATGCAGAGGTCGTAATGGTCGCACTTGCCCCATACCTTGCCGGTATAGTAATTGTAATAGGTAGAACGCTGCTTATCCATCTTTTCGAGAGCAGCCTCGGGCGTCTTGCCCTCGATGACGTAATCACCGCAGGTCTGAACGCGCTTTACACGGTCCTCAATCGAGCCATGGATGAAGAAATCGAACTTATTCGGGAAGTCACGCAGTACATGGTCTGCACAGCGGCCGACGATAACACACGAGGAATCCTCTGCCATCTCGCGGATGATATTGGACTGAGCCAGATACAGCTGATCGGTCAGGCTCATGCCGTTCAGACCAACCGAACCGAACATCGTCAGCGAGTACAGGAAGCTGTTGGTCGCACGCTTGTCGAGCTGCTCAAACAGTTTTTCGTCAAATCCGGTCTTTTTAGCCGCACGGGTAATAAGTTCCCGGTCATAGAACGGAACGCCCAGACGGAGCGCCAGCTTCTGACCGATCTCACGACCACCGGTACCATATTCACGACCAATAGTAATAATCAAGTTGTTATTCATAACGCACCCTCCTTACCAACCGGAATTATACAAATTGTACAATTCTCTATATCTGTAGTATGAACCATTTATGCGTTTTTGTCAAGTAGGATTCAAAAATTTTTTCATTCTGTAAATTTGATTGGTTTTCGCTTCAAAGCGAACGGGTCTTGCCTTGCCCGGCAGGGGCACAAGGTGAATTGCCCGAAAGGCAAGAGAAGGTGCCCCAGGGTACAACTCGGCACACCGTATCTATTTTGACAAAAGAAAACCCGCTCGAAAGCGGGTTTTCTCGTTATCTCTTTACTTATTCTTGATCAGCATCGGTCCGACTTCATTGATATTGCCGGCGCCCATGGTGAGCACCAGATCATTCGGGCCTGCCTCCTTACGGAGATAATCCGCAATCTCGTCAAAGCTGTCAAACGATACCGCGCCCGGCACCTCCCTGGCGATATCCGAGGAATAATGCCGATGGTATTCTTCTCGCGGGCGGCGTAGATCGGAGCAAGAACCGCCTGATCGCACAGCTTGAGCGCATCTACGAACTCAGGGAACAGCGCCTTGGTGCGGGTATAGGTGTGCGGCTGGAACGCGCACAGGATACGGTCGAAGTGCATTTCCTTCGCGGTGTTCAGCGTGGCCTTCATCTCGCTCGGATGATGCGCGTAATCGTCTACGACGGTTGCGCCGTTCGGCATTTTGCCGACCAGCTGGAAACGGCGGGACGAACCGGTGAACTTGTTCAGACCGCGCTCGGCAGCGTCACCCGGCACACCGAGAAACTCGGCAGCGGCGCAGCACGCCAGAGCGTTCAGCATGTTATGACGACCCGGAACGGACAGTGCCACCTTAGCGTACTCCTTCCCCTCTACCATAACGGTAAAGCGGTAGTAGCCGTTCTCATCGCGCACGTCGGTCGGGTAAACGTCCGAGGTTGCGCTCGTGCCGAAGGTACGGACCTTGCGGTTGATGCCTGCCACACTGCGCATTGCATGCGGGTCATCGCCGTTGACGACAACAAGACCGTTCATCGGGGTCAGCTCGGCAAACTCATGGAACGAGTGGATGATGTCGTTGATATCCTTGAAGAAGTCGAGATGATCCTCCTCTACATTGAGGATAACCGCAACGGTCGGCGCAAAGCGCAGGAACGAGTTGCAGTATTCGCAGCTTTCAGCCACAAAACAGCCCTTGCCGCCGATACGGAGCGTACCGCCGATGGCAGGCAGGTTGCTGCCGACCATAACGGTCGGGTCCATCTGCGCTTCCATGGTCATGAGCGTCATCATCGAGGTGGAAGTTGTCTTGCCGTGCGTGCCGGCCAGACAGACCACGTTGTCATAATCGCGCATGAGGTGTCCCCATGCCTCGGCACGCTCCATGACCGGAATGCCCAGCTCATGGGCGCGGACAATCTCCGGATTTTCGTCATGCACAGCAGCTGTGCGCACGATGAGCGACGCACCCTCGACGTTCTCCGGCTTGTGCTCGTAGGTAATCTTTGCACCCAGAGCCTCCAGCCGTGCGGTAACATCCGTACGCAGACGGTCGGAGCCGGAAATCGGCACACCGCGGCTGAGCAGCAGCTCGCCAAGCGAATTCATGGATACGCCGCCGATGCCGATCAGGTGGATGCGTTCCTTATTTTCAATGTAGGGCTTAATAGACAGAGCCATTTCCCTAAGCCTCCTGTATTTTTGTTTATCAGATTTATTATAGTACAAAATCGCCCGGAATAAAATAGCTAACCGAGAAAAACTCCTGCCGGACCTGAAAAAAAGGAATATATGATACCGGAAATACCGCTGCATATCGCTTATCCGCATACATTTAACTAAAGTGTAGTTTGATTTTTTCACATGTTTACGATAAAATATCTTTAGGCGTGCTGTCCGGTCCGGTCAGCACAAACGCCGCAATATAAGGAGAGGCATTGTATGAGAGTACTGATTTTATCCGTCACCGCCGGATTCGGCCACCATGCCACCGCAAAGGCCATCGGCGACATGCTGGAATCCAAGGGCGCGGAAGTTCACACACTGGATGTTTACGCCTATATCAGCAACCTGATCAAAACCACCATCGACAAGGGCTATCTGTTCTCCTCCAAACACATGCAGACGCTATACCGTCTGGTCTACCAACTGGCCGAGAACAACGGCGCAAGCTATTTTAACTCTGCGCCGAGCATTATCAATATCATCAACGCACTCGGTGCGTCCAAGTTTGCCAAGGTCATCGCAAACCATGTGCCCGATGTTATCATCTGTACGCACGTTTTTGCGGCGCAGATGGTCGATGAACTGAAAAAACGCAAAAAACTCGCCGATATTGAGACCATCGGCATTGTTACCGACTACACGCTTCACCCGTACTGGGAGGATGTGCCGCGCGTGCAGTACATCGTCACTGCGAGTGAACTGCTCACCTACCGCTGTGTGCAGCGCGGTATTCCGGAGGACCGCATCCTGCCGTTCGGCATTCCGGTGCACCCGAAATTCAACGAAAAGCTGTCCCGCGAGGACGCGGCGGCACAGCTCGGCATTGACCCGAATAAGAAAACCATCCTGCTGATGGGCGGCAGCATGGGCCACGCCGACCATGTGAAGAACATCGAAAGCCTGTCGCAGATCGGTACGCCGTTCCAGTTTCTTGTGGTATGCGGCAACAACAAAAAGATGCTCTACCATGTAGAGCAGTTTGCCTCACACTATCAGGGCAGCTGCAGGATCTATCCCTACGGCTTTGTACACAACGTAGAGGTGATGATGAGCGCGTCCGACTGCATTGTATCCAAGCCGGGCGGTCTTACCGTGTCCGAGGCTTTGGCGAAAAACCTGCCGATGCTGCTGTTCGATCCGATCCCCGGTCACGAGGAGCGAAATGTTGATTTTCTGGTCAACAACGGCATGGCGGCGCTCATTACCAAGCACTTCCCGATCGACGAGGCGGTGTACGAGCTGTTCTGCAATCCGGTGCGGCTGGAGACCGTGCGGAGAACCATGAGCGAGATCGCCCATCCGGATGCCACCGAGCGGCTGGCCGAATTTGTTCTGCGTAAACGATAATACAGTGAAGGGAGTACCCGCCTGCGGGTACTCCCTGAGGCTGTCGAAAAACTCCGTTTTTCGAGCAGCCTCTCGATTGAAACCACGCTTTCAATCGAATCTTGACGAAAAGCCGCGCCCTACGGGCACAATTTTTCGTCCCTTGTATAATTCCCGAGGTACACGCCCCCGGGAATTATGAATTTGCTGTGCAAATTCTATTTTATGCGTGCTGCCGCACGAAAAGTAAAAACGATAGATTGACTTTATCGACAGACTGAGGGAGTACCCGCCTGCGGGTACTCCCTTTCGTGCCGTTAAATTCCTACTGATTTACTCAGTTCTGCGCTGCCTCCGACTGCGGCACCAGCGGTGTCAGCGGTGTCAGCAGCTTAGTGATCAGGCTGACCATCTCGGTCTTCGGGATAGGCTGCGACTCAGTGATCCACTTTTCGGTCATGCCGATGACACCGGTCGCAAGGAAGCGTGCAGCATACGCATCCTCGACACTGCGGTACGGCAGCAGCTCCATGCGGCATTCCTCGATAACGCCGATCATCTTTTTGCCGAAACCATCCGGTGCATTGACCTTGATGAGTGCGGTAACGATCTCACGATTCTCCTCCAGATAATCCATCAGACGGCTGAGCACCAGCTTGAGCGTTACCGTCTCGCTCGGGCGGATGGCTGCGATCATCCCGCGGAAATCCTCGATCATCCCTGTCTCGATCTTATCGCGCAGGTCATACACGTCCCGATAATGCGCATAAAATGTGCCGCGGTTGATATCCGCTTCGCGCACTACGTCGGTCACGGTGATGCTCTGGAAGTCCTTCTGCTGCATCAGCCGCGTCAGTGCCTGCCGCAGCAGCTTTTTCGTTCGTCGGATGCGCTTATCCTCCACTTCTGCCATGGTATTTCACTCCATTCATATTGCTTTTTCCGTTCCATTTCCGTAATTCGCATTTTAACGAACACATATAATATTTTTGTGCGTTATCATTCACTCTTATCATATTTGATTATTGCGTTCGTTATCCTTATGTACTATACTATAACACGAAAAGAAATCCTACACAATATCTATTTCTGAGAAAGATGGTGTTTTCTTTGTGAAACTTAAAGGACATAGCCCTGTTGACCTGATCATTAACAATCGAAAACTGATTGAAAAGATCTATATCGTACTGATCATCTTCAGTTTAATCTGTGTGCCGATGGTTGGGATCAACTACGATTTAACAAAATACCTGCCGGATTCGTCTCCGTCCGCACAGGCGCTGGACATCATGGAGGACGAATTTACCTATCCCGGCATGGGACGCGTCATGCTCGAGGATGTGACGCTGTACGAAGCCAAAAAACATAAAAGACCGTATCGCGGACGTTGACGGTGTGGACATGGTCATGTGGTGCGATATGGCCACCAATATCTACGGCTCGAGCGAATTCATCAACTACGACAATATCGACGACTACTACAAGGATAACACCGCCTACATGGATGTTATCTTCACCGACAAGGACTCGTCCAACCAGACCCACAAGGCGGTGCATGAGATTGAAAACATCGTCGGTGACAGAGGTTTGGTAGCAGGCTCCGCTGTATCGGATACCAACCTCGGCCCGACTATTAACAAAGAGGTCGCCCGTGTTATGGCACTGGCCGTTGTCATTATTTACATCATTCTGACAATCACGACCACCTCGTGGTTTGAGCCGGTGCTGTTCCTGTCCGTGCTCGGCATTGCAATCCTCATCAACATGGGCACGAACATCATCTTCGGCGAGATTTCGTTCCTGTCCAACGCCGTTGGTGCGGTGCTGCAGCTGGCCTGCTCGATGGACTACTCCATCTTCCTGCTGCACGCCTTCACGCAGGAGCGCGCAACCGGTGCAGAACCCGAACAGGCGATGGCGAACGCCTGGCGAACCGCCTTTTCGTCCATCGGTGCTTCCGGCATGACGACCATCGTCGGCTTTGCCGCCATGGCACTGATGAACTTCGGCATCGGCCCGGATATGGGCTTCGTATTGGCCAAGGGCATCGCGCTCAGCCTGCTGACCGTGCTGCTGCTCATGCCGGCGCTCATCCTGCGTTCGCAGAACATCATTGCCAAGACGCAGCACCGTCCGTTTATCCCCAAACAGGGCCGCGGCATCGGTGAATTTGCGTACAAAATCCGTCGCATCGTATTTCTTGTGGTTGTTATCATCATCATTCCGTGCTACATTGCACAGGGTATGGCAAATTTCTCTTACGGCAACGAGGCCGTTGCAAACTCACCCGGTACACCGGTTTACGAGGCCGAGCAGCAGATGAATGCCAAGTTCGGCAAGAGCAACATGATGATCGCACTTGTCCCGCCCGACAGCAACATCACCGAGAAAAAGATGACCGAGGAGATCGACGACCTGTCCTACGTCAAGTACGCGCTCAGCCTGTCGTCCGTTCTGCCGGAAGGCATTCCCGAGGATTTCCTGCCGGAGAACATTACCAGCCTGATGCACTCGAAAAACTGGGCACGCGTGATCATCAACGTGCGTTCCGCCGGTGAAAGTGACGATGCCTTCAAATTCTCGGACAACATCCGCGCGATCATTGATAAGTATTACCCGAACGAAACGACCTACCTTGTCGGCGTAACGCCGTCCACGCAGGATATTAAGGATATTATTGTACCGGACTACAACCGCGTCAACATCGTTTCTCTGCTGGGTGTAGCACTCGTTATCGCGATCACCTACAAGGCACTGATCCTGCCGATCGTCGTGCTCATCCCGATCGAGTGCGCGATCTTCATCAACACCGCTCTGCCGTACATTTACGGTCAGCGAACCATGTACCTTGGCTTTATCATCGTCGGCTGTATCCAGCTGGGTGCTACGGTTGACTATTCAATATTGATGACCGGCAACTATCTGGATGCCCGCTCACAAGGGGATAAAAAGGAAGCCGCAATACGGGCGGTATCGGTCAGCGCCGAATCGGTTATGACCTCCGGTCTGATCGTTATGACGGTTGCCTATGGTCTGTACTTCATGACCTCGGTCGAAGCGATTTCCGGTCTGGGCCAGCTGATCGGCCGCGGTGCACTGATTTCGGTTATTCTGGTCCTGTTCTTCCTGCCGATGTGCCTGATGCTGTTCGACCGCTGGATCGTCAAGTCGGATTACGCAGAAAAGAAGCACGCCAAGATGAACAAGATCCGCGCGACCAAGATCAAGCTTCCGATTCTGAGCGAGCTGCGTCAGCAGCGCGTCAACCTGCAGAACCAGATCCGCGAGAACCGCAAGGCGCGCAACAAGGAACTGCACCTCAAGCTCAAGAACCTGATGAACGGCGAGGGCTTCAAGCTGCCGCAGAACTACACTCCGCCGACGCAGGACCCGTCCAAACAGCAGCAGACCGAAGAATCTGCACACAAGCGCATGATTGGCAAAAAGCTGCGTATGCGTATCCATAACCGCATTGAGATGCGTAAGGAGCAGCTTGAACATCTGGCCCAGCGCCTCGGCAGCGACAAAAACAAACCGAACAACAGCCAGAACGACAACCAGAACGATAATACGGAGGAGAACGACCATGAAAACAGATAAGCTGCGCCGACTGACCGCAGCCTCGCTTGTTCTTGCGTTCACACTGCCGCAGGCGGCACAGGCCGCCGCGCCCACGGTAGAAACCGACGAATCGGTATATATCAACATGGATTACTACGGTGCGCCGACCAATACGCGCATCGTAAAGGGTGTCAGCCTGAACGGCCACACCGAGTTCACCGATTTCGGCAGCTACGCAGATGTGTACAACATGAGCACCTACGACGAGCCGGTCATCAAAGACAATTCGGTGTACTGGAAGCTGTCCGACACCAGCAAGCAGCGCTTCTACTATGAGTGCATTCCGACCGACAAGGTCAATATCCAGATGCCGTGGAACTTTGATGTTTCCTACAAGCTGAACGGCGTTTCGGTCAAGGCGGAGGACTGTGCAGGCGCAAACGGTCTGGTAGAGATCACCATTCACGCGGTGCCGAACAGCTACGCGAGCGACTACTACAAAAACAATATGATGCTCGTCTGCGGCACCGGTATCGACATGAGCAAGGCGCTTTCCATTGATGCACCGGGTGCACAGGTTCAGTCCGTGGGAACCTACAAGCTGGTCGTATTCATGGGTATGCCGGGCGAGGAAAGCACGTTCACCGTGCGTATCGGCTCGGATAACTTTGAGAACATGGGTATGTTCATGTTTATGACGCCGGCTACCCTGTCCTCGCTGGATATCATCTCCGACCTGAAGGACGTCAAGGACCGCCTAAGCGATTCCGGCGACAGCCTGTACTCCGGCATGAGCAGCATGCTCGACACCATGCAGTCCATGCAGAACGGCATGGGTACGATGTCGAGCGGTATTTCGGGCATCAATGCCGTGCGCCAGCAGCTGATCAAGGACCGCGGCACGATTGATCCCAAAACGGATGCCGCGCTGACCGCTCTGGAAAAGCTGACCGGCGAAAGCGATTCGCTGATCCCGGAGCTGAATAACACCAAGGACACGCTCGTTAAGCTGAACGCTACCACGAACAGCATTCTCGATACGCTCGAGGAGTCCGGTGCGGATATCACCGAGTACCAGACGCTGCTGCAGAATATCCGTACCTCGCTGAATAATCTCGAGGATCTCATGGATGATCTGGATGATAAGACCGGTTCGGAGTGGCTGTATATCAGTGAGCTGCAGAGTGATCTTTCCAATATGAAGAAGGATCTGAAGAACATTAAGAGCGATATGAATGATCTGAACGACCGTATCAAGGCTCTGAATGATCTGAACGGTTCTATCAATACCGCAATGACGAACATATTGACGACCTTGGTCAAAAAAGGTGTGATTACTGAGGATATGGCTGCAAGCATAGGTCAACTGCTCAGCGCAATCTCCAGCAGCACCAAGAATCTGTTGGACGCGCTGCAGAGCGCAGCCGGCAACCTGTCGAGTGCCTCCAGCTCGCTGTCCGGCTTCCTCGACACCTCGGATTCCATCCTCGACAATCTCGACGATATCTGCGACGTACTCGACGATTACAAGGGTCTCGGTCAGGACTTCACCACCGAGGGCAAAAAGCTGACCGAACTCGCCAACACCACACTTGGCCGCGTCAACCAGCAGCTGACCGAGATTCCGGCACTGACCGAGTCGCTCAACCAGCTGACCTCGATCACCTCGTCCTCCATCGACAAGGGCACCGAGCTGATCGGCACCACTACCAAAACGCTCACTGCGTCCTACCAGCTGCTCGACACGGTCAACAGCACGCTGCGCTCGGTTCGCAGCGACGCGGATGCCAGCACACAGACCACGCTCGACGGCCTGCTCGATGTGCTCGATAAGGCTTCCCGCTCGAACAGCTCGAATAAGCTGCAGAACGCGACCGATGATATTCATAATGCCATCGACAACGCTAAGACCGACCTTGAGGACGATACCAACATCCTCAATATCGACTCCTCGGCCGACCTGCAGTCTGTCACGAGCAGTATGAACCCGACACCGAGCAGTCTGCAGTTCATCCTGCGCACGCAGGAGATTTCGACCGACGATGACGATGATGCTGTCACCTCGGATCAGGATGCTGCCGACGAAGGCGTTCTTGCGCGTATCGTGAATATCTTCAAGAAGCTCGCAAGCGCGATTTACGGCGTATTTGTTTCGGAAGAGTAACCGCATATAGACCAAAAGGACAGGAAAATTTCCTGTCCTTTTTCATTATCCACAGGTTGGGGATAATTGCGTAACCGTATGGTGTGAAACCGTTTGTCAAATCCATTTATATCATCGACGTTGATTGGTGCAATTCAAGTAGAAACAGCGGGGTGAGGTCCCCCCGCCGTTCCACAGAGAATCACACAATAACAAATCAAAATTCGCATAAAAAAACGGTTCCGGAGACGGAACCGTTTTTCCTATCCATTTATCAAGCGCGAATCTTCTCGCCCATCTCCGCGCTTGCGTGACTGAGTACCGGAAGCAGCACCGCACCAACGATGATGCCCGCAATGCCCTGCACGATATTCATCGGCACGCCGAGAACAACCGCGGCTGCCGCAGCGCCCATGCTGCTGCCCATCACGACCTCCATGCCGACCTCGTACACAAAGTAGCCCAGAACCATGACGATCTCTGCCGGAATGCCGCACAGAACCACACGGGTAATCGTATTCATGCCCTTGCCTGCCATGCGGTGGTACAGCCAGCCGCCGAGCAGAGCGGTCAGCGCCTTGATGGCAAACGTGCCGGGCACCCATGCCATGTAGCCGCCGATAAGGTCCGCCATCATCGAGCCGATACCGGCTGCCAGTGCACCCAGACCGGGACCGAGCAGAATGCCGCAGATCAGCACCATGCCGTCACCGAGGTGAATGTAACCCTGTGTCGGTGTCGGAATGCGGATGATCATCGTAGCAACTGCCGTCAGTGCCGCCAGCAGTGCTGCCAGCACAAGCTTTCTGATGTTTTTTCCTGTCATATCGCATACCCTCTTTTCCAGTAATTCTGTCTGTAAGCCTATTGTATGCGATATTGTGGCTTTAGGAAAGTGTCAGTTCACGCAAGTTTCACAAGGTCAGTTTCAGGCATTCGCCTTGAAATTATTGATGTAGTAATCGCCGTTTTCGTCGTCCATCACAACGCAGACCAGCTTGCCCTTGGAGACAACCTTGGCCTCATCAACGCCTACGCAGATCCACTTGCGCGGGTCGACCGTGGTCTTGAGCTTAGCCGCTGCGTCTGCGGCCTGCTTTTCATCCGCAAAGCGCAGAACAACGATGGAATGTGCCTGCGAAGTAATCATAGACTCGGAGGCCACGCCTGCCTCAAACTTGATATCATCCGTGCCAAGGTACCAGAACAGGCCGCGGCTCATGCCGTCCTCACCCATGCCGTTGTAGAGCGCCTCCTCAGCAACGCCCATGCCGCCGAACGGATGCGCACCGTAAATCTTGCTCACCAGCGCGGAAGCTGCTTATCCACCTTGACGGTCTCCGGCTGCTCCGGCTCGCTCACCTCCGGCTTTTATAACCCCAGACAGCCTCGCCGTACTTCTTCATGAACAGATCGTAATTCTCGTTGTAGCGCTCTTATACACGCTTTCAATCTGCGGGTCAAAGGTGTACGCCGTACCGTCAATGGTGATCTCGGTCCACGCGTGAACCGATTCACTGCCCTTGGGCGAAACGCCGGTTCCAGGAATCGCCTGTGCGTCAAAGCCGACCTGACGAGCGAGGTAAGTAAAGCCTGCCGCCCACGAGTAGCAGTTGCCCTTGTGGGTCTTAAGCATATCAGTCGCGGAGGTCAGCGCCCAGTCGCTCTTCGAAGTGTCAGCCGCGCCGATGCCGAGGTAACCGAACGTATTCTTCGCGTAATCATACACCGCACGCAGCTTCTGCTGCTGGGTCATGCTGTCCTTGACAACGCTCTTTACTGCCGAAGCCAGCAGCGCGTCCAGTTCGGTCGAGCCGGTGATGTAGTACCGTTGTGGTCAAGCTCGAGCGAGCCGATGAACTTGTCATGGTCAAACTGCTTGTCCTCATTGACATGGAACAGCTTGCCGCCAATGTTATGCCAGCCCGGCGTCAAATCGGTGGTCTCCTTATCGAATGAGGTCCACTGTTCGGAGCCGCTCGACTTGTCAAACTTATGGTCGGTGGTTGCCTCAAGCATATCCCAGTATGCCCAGTGCGTGTTCGGCACGTCCGGCATAATACGGATGCCCTCACTCGTATTGATCGTAAACTCGTCCGCCTGACGGCCGAGCACACGGTTGAGGATGGTTACCGTCTCCGCACGGGTAATCGGCGCATTCGGACGGAAATTCGTGCCTGCCGAAATCCAGCCCTGAGCCAGAGCAGTCTGCACCGCGTTGTACGCCCAGCTGGTCTTGGGTACATCGGCGAACGACTTGTCCGTGCCGATATCGGTGTGCGGGAAGCGCGACAGAATCGCTACAAACTCCGCACGGGTAATCTTAGCGTTCGGCTTGAACGTGCCGTCCGTATAACCGTTCACCAGACCGAAACCGGTCATTTGACGAACAGCGTCCGCATACCACGCGGAAACCGAAACGTCATTAAACAGATGGTCCTCATTCTTGACCTTGTTCACCAGCAGAGAGGCCAGCAGCTTGCTCGCCTCTGCACGGGTGATGGATGCATCCGGACGGAAGGTGCCGTCCGTGTAGCCGTTCATATACTGCATGTGCTCTGCGGTATTCAGCTGCGGCTGCGGCGCCGAATTCTGAGCCGCACACGCGGAAACCGGCAGGACTGCCGCCATGAGTGCCGCAAGCATACCTGCGGTCATTCGCTTTTTCATCATACTTTCATACTCTCCTTCAGATCGTTTTCGGGGATAGTATTGAATTAGACGGAATCACTCGTCATTTGGTTCCCTGTTTTGCTCATCTTTTTACTTTTTCTTTTTCGGGATCGAGCACGACCGGAATGAGCGCTGCTGCCAGCTTGCCCTTGCCGCGGTGCTTGACGTAGAAGAAGCCGATGATGGAAAACGCGATCGCACCGATGCAGTTGACCTGCAGATCCTTCATCGTGTCGATCAGGCCAATATCCAGATAGCCGCCAAGCTGCTCCGTCCAGTCCTCACCGTTAACGCTGACCGACTCAATCTGCACATGCACCGGCACATTCAGGCCGTCCGGGTTGAGCGACACCGAGTTGACCTCGTGCACGACATAGTCCTTCTGCATGTCCGTGTGCATCACCTGATCGGCGGTGAACTCGAAAAATTCCCACAGCACGCCGACCGTCATGGAGAAGCAAAACGCCACGATAGCCAGGAACAGCGGCGACAGCTTGAAGGTAAACCGTTCGCTTCGGTTAAACAGGTCAACCAGGCAGAAGCCGACCGCCGCGACCAGAAATCCGTTTATCGTGTGCAGCATGGTGTCCCATCCGGGAATGATGGTGTAGAACGAATTGATCTCACCCAGGATCTCGGCGGCATAGATGAAGCAGTAGATGATAGCTTCCATCATCGGCGGGATGTCGATGGCAAGCTGTTTTTCAATCAGCGTCGGCATCGCCAGCAGCACAAGCGACAGCACGCACACGAACATATTCTCATACCGCTGCATGAACGCACAGCGGATGAATGTCAGCACGACCAGAAGCGACAGTACGCCGCGAATGGTCAGTCTGCGGCGTACGCGGCGGCGCTGCTCCGTGACGCGCTGCTGTAATTGTTTTTTATCCATATTTGTTAACTCCTTAAAGTAATTGCGAAAAGCGTAAAAGAGAGAACAACAATCTGTTGTTCTCTCCATTTCTCAACTAACTACCAGATTTCATCGTCCCGCGCGGCAGCGCGTATAAAATAGCATTTGCATTGCAAATGCCAAAAAAGAGGGAGCATATATCACTCTTTTTGACTTTAAGAGGAAGAAAGTTTCTGTATAGGAACTTTCGGACGACTTTGGAACGGCCTGCGGTCCGTTCCTGCTTGTCGGCGGAACCGTGATTCCGCGACAGCTCAGAGAACGTAAACCTGCGTGGTCTCGTACACCTCGTAAACCTTCTTGAGAGAGGCCATCTCGGTGCCGGCCAGACGGGCACATGCACGGCCCATCGCAACAGCGTAGCGTGCCACCTCGTCAAACTTCATGCCCGCGTGCATAGCGTTTGCAATTGCGCCGACCATTGCATCGCCGGTACCGACCGCACCTTCGTCGTAGATTTTCGGGTTGGTGGTAACGTACAGCGACTCCGGCTCGTCCTTTGCGGTGAGCAGAGCGCCCTCCTGACCCATGGAAACGCAGACAGCCTTTGCGCCCATATCCAGCATCTTGCGTGCGGAATGTACAACGACCTCGGGATCGGCGGACGGCTTGTCGCCTACAGCCTCAGCCAGCTCGAAGATGTTCGGCTTTACAAAGTCCGGCTCGCACCTCAGTGCCTCCTGCAGCAGCTCGCCCTGTGCGTCGATGATCAGCTTGCAGCCGTGCTTCTTGATGGTCTTGCACAGCTTACGGTAGTTCTTCAGCGGGAACTCCGGCGGCGTAGAACCCGCCAGAACGAAGATATTGCCCTCGTCCAGATAGTTCTCCATGCGGTCGAGCAAGCGCAGGAAATCCGAATCATCCAGCTTGTTGCCCGGCTCATTTACCTCTGTATGGCCGCCCTGCGCATCAATGATCTGCGTATTGATACGGAGCTGTCCCGCAATATCAACAAAATCGTGGTGAATGTCCGCTGCTGTCAGCATGTCCTTCATAATGCGACCGTTCGTGCCCGCACTGAAGCCAAGCGCAATACTGCTGCCGCCCAACGCCTTGATCGCGCGCGACACGTTGATGCCCTTGCCGCCCGGTTCCAGATGACTGGACACCGCGCGATTAAGCTTGCCCACCTGCAGCGGGTGCTCGATACGCTGCGTACGGTCCAGTGCAGCGTTAAGCGTTATCGTGATAATCATGGGACGCCCCTCCTGAAATATAATTTCCCTCATCGCGGCTTCGCATTTGTCCCGTGCGAATAACCGCGTTCTCATCTATATTACATTTTACAAAATCTTATGAATAAAGTAAATGGTTTTTCTTGATGTTAGCCACATTTAACCGGGTTGTTTTTATACCCAAACTTTATTTGAGCCAGCCGGAGTCTCCGCACCACGGACACTCCCACTGTTTGCCCGTGACTTTTGCTTCCGCGCCGCACATCGGACAGCGCATTTTACCGGTTTTCGGCAGCGGCCTCGGCTTTGGCGGCTCTTTCGGCGGTTCCTGCTGCCGACGGTACAGCCGCACAAAAAAGACTACGCCGAGCAGCAGCACCACGGCGATCGCCGCGAGATGTTCTTTTGTCATGCTGTCCCTCTTCTCACTTGTGGTACTTGCCGCCTGCCGCGATATTGAGCGCGCGGTAAATCTGCTCGAGCACCATCACTCTTGCTAAATGATGCGGAAACGTCATCGGTGACATGGACAGCCGCAGCGCCGCCTTCTTTTTCACCCGCTCGGACAGGCCGCACGAGCCGCCAATGAGCACGCAGATCTTGCTTGTCCCCGATACGGTCAGCTTTCCGAAATAGTCCGCCAGCTGCTCAGAGGACATCGGCTTGCCTTCCACGCACATCGCAATCACAGACGCGCCGGGCAGCAGCTTGCTCTCGATGAGCGCGGCTTCCTTTTCGAGCGCCTGCGCGATCTCGCCCTCAGAGGGCGTCTGCGGCAAGCGCTGCTCGGGCAGCTCGATGATCTCTAATTTACAATATGCACCGAGGCGCTTGGTATATTCCTTTACAGCGTCTGCCCAGAATTTTTCTCCGAGCTTTCCGACGCAGATCAGCCGGACAGAGAGCATAGCCTTTCCTCCCCAAATGATACCGGATGCTCCATGTGCTCCTTTGGTGCAACGAGCACCTCGCACGCGGGCAGTCCGCGCAGCGCCGACAGCGTTTGCTGCCGCGCCAGCTCCGGCATGTTGTTTTTCTCACTCAGGTGCGCCAGCACAAGCGTTCGCGTGCCGCTTTTCACCAGATCCGCTGCAAACACGGCGCAGTCCGGATTGGACAGGTGCCCGCTCGGTCCGGCAACGCGCATCTTGAGTGAATACGGGTACGGACCGGCCTGCAGCATATGCGGATCGTGGTTGCTCTCCAGCACAACCATTTCGCAGCCGCGCATAAGCTCGGCCGCATCGCGCGGCACAAAGCCGAGGTCGGTGGCAAAGCCGAACCGGCTGCCGCCGTGCTCGAATATGTAGCCCGTGCTCTCAGCTGCGTCATGCGGCGTCGGGAACGGCACAACGTCCACATCCCTGACCCAGAAGCGCTCGCCGCTGTCGAATACGTTCAGACGGTCGGCGTACTCCGGATTCTTTTCCTCGAAAGCCTCGGCTGTGCCGCGAGTGGCGAACACCGGCGCCTTCGCTTTTTTAAGAAACATCGGCAGTCCCTTCACATGGTCGATGTGCTCATGCGTCAGCACCACCGCCGAAATATCCTCCAGCGTGAGCGACAGTGCCTTCAGCGCAGTCGTAATCCTGCGCAGCGACACACCGAGATCGATCAGGATCGCGGTGCCGTCCGCCATATATAAGCCGCAGTTGCCGCTCGAACCGCTGGCGATACTGTAATAATAATGCTCTGCCATGGTACTCCTTCAGCAGTTGTTTTCATCCGTTTGTGTGCTGCAAAAAGGCAGTTCGCGTTAGAATCATCGGTGTGACGTTTCCGCAGTAGAATGCAAACGGGTCCCCGGCAATCTCTGCGCCGAATCCGGTAAGAATGTGCACCGTTGCGTCTCTCGCTTCGAGGGAAATGTTATCCACATCCTGTGCAAAAACATCTTCCAGCACGCGTTTCAGCAGAAAGGTTCCCTTGTGCTGTCCGCGCAGTCTGCGCGCGACCGTGATACGGCCCATGTGCCACTGCCCGCCCTCGCGGTAGATGGCCGCTGTGCCGACGAGTTCGCCGTCCTGCTCCATGCACCACCACTGCGGCTGCTTATCCGCCGGAATGAAGTTCAGCTCCTTCGGAATATCCTGCTCGTCCGCGAAAATCTGCGCAGCAAAAGCGAGAACCGCATCCATGTCCGCATCAGACGCACGCCGAACCATGCATTCTGCTTTCATTCTGCTCATCTGCCTTATATTCTGCAAAAAAGGCGAAAGGATGCTCCCTCCGCCTTTTTTCCTCATTACAATTAGAAATTACTTGTTCTCGGCGCTTTCCGGAATCTCGGAGCGATACATATCCGCACCCAGAGCAACAAACTTCTCTACGAGCGTCTCATAGCCGCGCTCGATGTTCTGCACCTGCTCGACCTCGGTAACACCCTTGGCTGCCAGACCGGCGATAACCATCGCCGCGCCTGCGCGCAGGTCGTGTGCACGGACCGGAGCACCATTCAGCTCCTTGACGCCCTCAACAACCGCGATCGCGCCGTCCACATGAATACTTGCGCCCATGCGGGTCAGCTCCTCGGTATAGCGGTAGCGGCTGCCCCAGATCCCCTCGGTGATGATGCTGGTGCCCTCTGCCAGACACAGCGCCGTCGTCATCTGCGGCTGCATGTCGGTCGGGAAGCCCGGGTACGGCAGGGTCTTGATGTTGGTCTTGGTCAGCTTGCCCTCGCGGCGAACGAGCACCGCATCGTCAAACTCGGTGACCTCAACGCTCATCTCGCGCAGCTTTGCAGTGATGCACTCCAGATGGCGCGGAATAACATTCTTCACCAGAACCGAACCGCCGCAGGCTGCAACGGCTGCCATGAAGGTACCCGCCTCGATCTGATCCGGAATGATGGAGTAATTGCCGCCATGCAGGCTCTCCACACCGCGAATCTTGATCACATCAGTACCGGCGCCCTTAACATCCGCGCCCATTGCATTCAGGAAGTTCGCCAGATCGACAATGTGCGGCTCCTTCGCGCAGTTCTCCATAATCGTCTGACCCTTGGCCAGAACAGCTGCGAGCATGATGTTCATGGTCGCGCCGACCGTAACAACGTCAAAATAAATATGTGCGCCGTGCAGACCGTCCTCGGGTGCCTCAACCCGGATGTAACCGCCCTTGGGCAGCGTTACCTTTGCGCCCAGAGCTTCAAAGCCCTTGATGTGCTGGTCGATCGGACGGACGCCGCCGAAGTTGCAGCCGCCGGGCATTGCTACCTCAGCAAAGCCGTACTTGCCGAGCAGCACGCCGAGCAGATAGTAGGATGCGCGCAGCTTGCGCTCCAGCTCATGCGGCTTGAGGCTCGGGTTCTGCGCATTCTGGATTTCCACCGTAGTGGCGTTGATCTGGCGGATCTGCGCACCCAACTCGCGCATGATCTCCATCTGCAGCGTTACATCAATGATCTTGGGCACGTTTTTCAAGACGAACCGGGCCATCTGCCAGCAGAGCCGCCGGAACGATTGCGACCGCTGCATTCTTTGCGCCGGAGATGGTCACCTCACCATTCAGCGTCTTGCCGCCGTTGATTACATACTTTGTCAATCTACCTACTCCTCACTAAGCCTTGGCGCGGAAATCTCCGCGTTTTTCTCCGAATACTGTATCTTATGTCAGCGAATGACTGTCCGTGCCGACCCTCTTTGCGGGCAGCTCCGACAGCGGCTAAACCCATTCGCGTAAAATCTCACTAATACATTTTACCACAATTTCAGATAAAGAAAAGCAGTTTTTCAGTTTTCTTCACCGATGATCGTCTTTTTGTCACAATCCACCAAATATTCGCCTGTTTCGGTGTCAATCTTCCAAGTAGGTGTAAGACGAATACGGCGGCTGCTGTCGGTTTGCATACGGTAACCGGCCGTCATCGACTCGATCGTACCGGTTTCACCGCTTTCTGCGGCAAACTGCAGCAGAGCATCCGCTGCGCTGCAGGTAATGCTGATGCCGTTCGCAGTGGTATACGGCGTACCAAGGCTCCACAGTCCGACGAGCGACACTGTGCCGTCTCCGGCGGAAAAGTCCAGTGTCAGCCGCCGGTTGTGCACCCGGCAGTCCGGCGACCGAGCCGGTCAGCGTAACTGCCATGTCCTTCGCCGTCCAGTTGGCCTGCTCGGCCCTGAAAGGCCCCACCGGCTGCACAGTCGGCGCGCCTGCTCGAGCGCTTCCGATGCGGAAGTCGGCGCAGATTCAGTCAGCGTATAGTCCGCCTGCACATTGCCGTCCGCCTGCCACTCGAGCATGCCCTTGTCACTCTCAAAGCGCACCGTGCCGTCCTCCTGCTCGGTGCGTTCAGCGTGTTCGCCCAGCATGGCGGCTGCGATCTTTTCCTCATCTGCGCGGCTGCGGTCGAGCGACAGCTCGGGCAGCGTGATGTCCTCCGGAAGCGAGAACGCCGTATCCAGCTGCATCCCTCTGGCGCTCACCAGCGTGCGCAGATTGGCCTCAAGTTCACTCGTTCTCCGATGGCTTTGCCAGCCGCGTACCGCCAGATTGCCCAGCAGAAACAGGTTGATCGCAAGCAGTATTGCGATCAGTATATTTTTGACTTTATCCCATTGCAAGCGCTCTCATCTCCCTTCTGCGGTCACTCTGCCGCATTTTTCAGATAGAACCGGCTCGGTACATACTGTCCGTCCTGTGACCGGTAGGCTGCCATCAGACCGCGTTCTGCGCCGGAGGCTCCGGCTGCCGCCTGTTTTGCGGGCATGACCGTGCGTTTGCCGCCGGTCGGCTGAAATTTCTGCAGCCGAATCGTTGCCGTGCGCAGCGCACTGCCGTTGAATACGAAGGTAGCAAAGTCCGCGTCACCGAGCACCGGCACGCCGCTGTACATCTGCAGAAAAATCAGCGTGGTTTGCTCTTCGCTGCGCTCCACCGCGTACAGCGACGCATGCGTATCCGTATCGCCCGCTCGCTGCGCCGCATCAAGAATCAGTCGGGCGCAGTCCAGCTGTGCATCCAGCGCCGCCGCATCCGTGATATCGCTCTCGTCATAAGCGCTCACCGTTGCCGAGCCGTCCGTGGACGCATACTGCACCAGACCGGACGCACTCAGCCGCAGCGTGCTCGTATCATCGAGGAACACGCGGACAGTTCCATCCTGCTCGTTGTAAAAATCCGTGTAGGCCGTGTAGCCGAATGCACCGAGCAAATCCTCCAGTCCGGTGCCGCTCTGTCCGGCAAACAGATTGATCTGCGCCGGCTTCAGCACCGGAAGCGACAGCGCCTCGCTGTCGAACAGCAGCGTTTCCGGATAGACCGCATACGCATCTCCCGCAAAGCTGCATGACAGACCGCGGAAGTTCTTCTGTGCCTCCCCGAGCGCATTCTGCGAGACCGCTGCATCCGCAGCATACAGCCTGCCGTCTGCCATGCGGACAAACAGCCGCTGCACACCGGCGGCATACACCAGTGTTTCGACCTGCAGGCGGTCATTATCCTTCCACGAGCCGCCCAGCCAGCCCGCAATAGACTGCATCGGGATCGCACCGTGGTAGCGCAGCAGCGCACAGCTGCCCGACCGCAGAGCCGTGCACAGCTCACTCTCATCAGCCGGCCGCAGCCCCTCACCTGTGAGCGCCTGCGACCACAGCGAACGCGTCGCCGTGATGCCGGCGTCAATATCGGTCAGATTGTACTGCACGCCGTACAGCTTGCCGTCAACGGTCAGCGCCATCTGTGCCGGATCCGCCGCCGAAACACCGGAGGACCGTATCTCATAGCCCACCGCACCGCCTACAAA
>ENA-OQIL01000297-OQIL01000297.1-human-gut-metagenome-genome-assembly--contig:-NODE-297-length-19983-cov-5.426420_pt1 | contig 19983 bp, 19 predicted proteins | sample MGYA00242583_ERZ504748 | MGnify/ENA primary metagenome ERZ504748 (study PRJEB26092, sample SAMD00036191) | human gut metagenome | host: Homo sapiens | study: EMG produced TPA metagenomics assembly of...
CTTTTTTTGCAAAGAACCGGCTGGGGATTCAGTAAAGCGGGGATTTGTGAAATTATTTCACAAATCCCCGCTTTAAAATCTAAAACCGGATAGCGCTTTTTAGATTTGAGGCTGAAAGCTTTGTTTTCAGATCGAGGCAGAGAGCCGCTAGGGATTTCTCAGCAGCTCTACCACCAGCCGGCGCTTTTGAGGAGGAAGGGCACACCATACGTCCAGCATATCCCGTTCTTCTCTGGTCAGGGAAACCGGGTCTCCATCTTCGGCAAAAAATTGAGACAGGGTGATCCCAAGCCCCCGGCATATCTTATCCAGGGTCTGTATCGTAGGTGTTTGATGGCTGCGGTACCAGCCGCCTATGGTGGATTGGGAAAGTCCGCAGTTTTTTGCCAGCGTGTATTCGGACCAGTTCCTCTCTGTACGGAGCCTGACAATTTCGTCGAGAATATTTTTCATAGGTTCACCTCCCGCTTATTCTGAACACTATAATAGCAGGTGGGAAGCCTTATTTTAAGGGGATATTATCCCCATATTTGTTAAAATTTAGAGGTCTGAGAATGAAATGGAAGGATTTATTCCTCCCGATGGAAAAGGCTGGTTCTTTAATTTTTTGCATAAGATTTGGTTTTAAATAAGGGGCTTTCGTCCAGACCCGTCTTTTTCTGCCAGGCAAATTTATTTGCCTGGTTTTTATATTTGTTGTATAATAAACCTGTCTTTAGAAATTCCGGGCCGTCGAGCCCGGAAAATAGACTGATCAATTCGTATCGGCTGGAGGGACTCTCTTGGAGGAAATCTATTTGGACAACAGCGCCACCACCCGGGTGTGCGAAAAAAGCGCGGAAAAGGTGCTGGAGCTGATGACCCAGTGCTATGGCAATCCGTCCTCGCTGCATAAAAAGGGGCTGGAGGCCCAAAGAGAGGTCGCCCATGCCAGGCAGGCGGTAGCCGTTTCCTTGAGCGCCCAGCCTAGGGAAATTATCTTTACCTCCGGCGGCACCGAGGCGAATAACCTGGCGGTGCTGGGCGGCGCGGCCGCGGGCCGCCGGCGGGGAAAGCGAATCGTGACCACGGCCATCGAGCATCCGTCGGTTCTTGAGCCGATGAGACAGCTGGAAAAGGAAGGCTTTGAGGTGGTGTTCCTAACTCCAGATGCGGACGGACGTGTTCCGGAAGAAGCGGTTTTGAAAGCGGTGACCGGCGATACGATTTTGATAAGCGTGATGGCGGTTAATAACGAGCTTGGCTCGATTCAGCCTATCGAGGTCTTGAAAAAGGCGGTGAAACGGGCCGGCGCGCCGGCGCTGGTTCATGTGGATGGGGTTCAGGCTTACGGCAAGCTTCCGCTTAGGCCGGAGAAGCTGGGGATCGACCTGCTGACGGTCAGCGGGCATAAAATTCACGGCCCGAAAGGCGTCGGGGCTTTATATGTAAGTAAAAATGCCAGGATTCTACCCAGAACCTTCGGCGGCGGCCAGGAACGGGAGCTGCGCCCAGGCACTGAGGCCGCCCCCTTGATCGCCGGGCTTGGCGCGGCGGTGGAGGAGCTTCCGGATTGGCGGCAGGCCTATAGCCGTATGGAAAAGCTGCGGGATTACACGCTCCAAAAGCTGTCCGGGCTGGAAGGCGTGGAGGTCAATTCCCCGGTGGAGGGGTTCCCCTATCTGCTGAATTTTTCCGCTTTGGGGATCCGCAGCGAAACCATGCTGCATTTTCTGGCTCAGCGGGGAATCTATGTATCCTCCGGATCCGCCTGTGCGAAAGGAAAGCAAAGCCATGTGCTGAAAGCGGCCGGCCTGCCGGACAGCCGAATTTCCTCGGCAATCCGGGTAAGCTTTTCCCGGGAAAACACCGAGCGGGACGCGGACGCCCTGGCGGAAGGCGTGCGGGAGGGCCTGGCCTGCCTGGCCAGAGCCAGGAGATAGCCGCCGGATCCTGGCCTGCGGCCTGCCGGACAGCCGAATTTCCTCGGCGATCCGGGAAAGCATCGAGCGGGACGCGGGCGCCCCGGCGGAGGGGGCCGATTCGGTTTGGCTGGCCCGGCCGGTATCAAGCGGCAAGCCGCTGTGTTGCCGGGCTTGAATTTGGGTCCGGCGCCAACCGAAGGCTTTTGCGGCCGGAAAAAGGAAAGCATGAAAGAGGCGGTAAACGGGTTTTGAGTCTGCCGGCCTTCGGCGGAGCTGAGCCGGTGTTTTGGTGTTTTGCCTGCGCGGTAAAAAACGGAAGAACTGTTGAATATAAGGAGCCTGAGTATGAAGCAGGAGTTAATTTTAATCAAGGTTGGAGAGATCGCCCTGAAGGGGCTGAACCGGCGCACCTTTGAGGATGTGCTGATGAAGAACATTAAGAGGCATTTAGCGCCCCTGGGAAAATTTGAGGTGAGGAGCGCCCAGTCCACTATCTATGTGCGGCCCCTGGAGGAGGGCGTGGATTTAGACGACGCCTGCGAAAGGGTCGGCAAGGTGTTCGGTATTGCGGCCTATTCCCGGGCCTGCATGGCGAAAAAGGACATGGACGATATCAACCGGACCGCGGCGGAGTATTTGAAAGAGGCGCTGGAGGAGGCGTCCACCTTTAAGGTAGAGGCCAAGCGCTCCGATAAGGCTTTCCCACTGAAATCCCCCGCCATCTGCGCGGAGACCGGCGGGTATCTGCTGGAACGGTTTCCGAACCTGTCGGTGGACGTCCACGAGCCGGATATTACCGTCACCGTGGAGATCCGGGATTTTGGAGCCTATGTCCGCGGAGAAGCCGAGCGCGGAGCCGGAGGAATCCCGGTGGGAACCGGCGGCAAGGCGGCGGTTTTGATTTCCGGCGGCATCGACAGCCCGGTGGCGGCCTGGATGATGGCTAAGCGGGGCGTTGAGCTGACGGCGGTGCACTTTGCCAGCCCGCCCTATACCAGCGAGCGGGCGGAGGAAAAGGTTAAGGAGCTGCTGGCCAGGGTTTCGGAATACAGCGGCCGGATGCGGCTGTTCACCGTGCCCTTTACCAAAATACAGGAGACGATCCAGGCCCGGTGCCCGGAGGAGCTGTTCACTATCATCATGCGCCGCATGATGATGAAAATCGCTTCCCATATCGGGATGCGGGAGGGCTGTGCCGCCCTGATTACCGGGGAAAGCCTGGGGCAGGTGGCGAGCCAGACGATTCACGCCATTGCCTGCACCGACGCGGCGGCCGGCCTGCCGGTATTCCGGCCCTTGATCGGTATGGACAAGGAGGAGATCGTCCGGATTTCCCGGAAAATCGAGGCCTTTGACATTTCCATTCAGCCCTATGAGGACTGCTGCACCGTGTTCACGCCGAAGCATCCCCGCACCAGGCCGGTGCTGAAATTTGTGGAGCTGGCGGAATCCGGCGTGGAGTGGGAGGAAATGCTCCGGGAAGCGGCGGATCAGGCCGTGATGACGAAGATCGGATATGCGAAGGAATAACCTGATAACTTGACAAGCGAGGTGGATGGCGTTGAAGCACGCGATGGCAAAGCCGAAAAAAAGCTGGAAAGAAAGGCTGAGAATTTTTCTGCTGGTGCTCTGCTCTGTGGTGTTTGTGGTTTCGGCGGGTATGCTGGTGTATTACCTGCTTTGGGAGCCTTATCAGCATAACCAGAAGAGTGTTGAAATCCAGCAGATTTATCCTACCCGAGGGGGGTAGAGGATACTACATCCTCGGAGGAAGTAAACAGCGAGGGAACCCTGTCAAAATTTGATGAGCTGCGGGCGCTGAACCCGGATATTAAGGGATGGATCACCGTGCCGAATACCCCCATTGATTATCCGGTGCTGCAGTCGGCGGAGGGAGAAGACCCGGAATTTTACCTTTACCGGGATTACCTGAAGAATGACGACCGCTACGGCAGTATTTTCCTGGACGCCTCCTGCGTCAACGGGGTAAACTCGAAGAATGTGATCCTGCACGGGCACAATATGAACGACGGAAGCCAGTTTGCGGCAATTCTCAAGTATGGGGATCTGGAGTTTTATAAGCAGAATCCGGTGATCATTTTTGACGATATTTACCGCAGCGGCACCTGGAAGGTTTTCGCGGTGATCAAGGTGAATACTCTGGCGAGCCAGGGCACGCCGTTCCCCTACCTGCAGGGAGAGTTCGCGTCTGAGGAAAGCTTCCTGGAATATGTGGAGCAGGTCAGAAGCCGCTCCCTGATTGATTGTCCTGTGGAGGTGGAGGGCAGCGACCAGATTTTGACCCTTTCCACCTGTTCCTATGAGCAGGAGAATTACCGTACCGTGGTGTATGCCCGCCGGGTGCGGGAAGGGGAGAGCAGCACTGTGGACATCGCGCAGGCGGAAGTCAACCCGGATCCCGTTATGCCGGGGGATAATTGACCGGAGAGGAAACAGAAACGATCTATGAAATGTGAGCTGATATTTTATTTGGCGGGCCGTACGGGCCAGCTGGAGGAGCTGCTGGAGGAGCTGCTGGGCGGCCTGGGCGTAATCATCGCCGAAGTAACGGCGGCCACCAGCCCGGAGGAGCTGGCGGCCGCTTTGGAAAAGGGGGTATCCCGGCGGAATCTGCTGCTGGTAGTCGGCGGACTGTCCAGGCCGGATGAGCGGAACGCCGCCCGGCAGGCCGCCAAGCTTTTGTCGCAGCCTCTGTCCAGCGTGAACCCGCCGGTGTTCCGAAACGGCGTTTCCCTGACAGAGGATCACGGCCGCCCCGAGGGCTTCTTTTTGGAAAGCGGGCGGCAGTCCTTGCTGCTGCTTCCGGACGACCCAGGGGCTGTGGAAGCGCTTTTTGACCGGCAGGTGACAGAGCTGCTTCAAAAAAAGTACGGACTTTCCCTGGCGGTCGGCCGGCTTGAACAGAGAAAGGACCCACAGCGGCGGGCCAGGGAGCTTCAGGAGGAAATCAAGCGGAGTGAGGAGGCGGCGGGAGCCGCAGCCCGGCCGGCCTCAGAGACAGCCTTTGGCGCGGCGCCAGGGAAAGCCTTCGGCAAAAAAGGGGAAAAACAGCAAAAGGCCTTGCCGGCCTTTTGCTTCTGCTGGTTTTGGCGCTGGCGCTTTTGGCGGGCCTTCTGCTGACCCACAGGCTTCCGGAGGCGGAAGCCTGGCTGCGGGGAAGCTTTCCAGGCCTGAACTGGTGACGGAGGGATGGCGCTGACAGCGGGAGCCCGTTTTTTAGTACAAAAATTAAATACCTTCTCAAAAGCGGCGTAAAAGCAAGGGTTTAAGCTATTTTGAGAGAGAAAACACCTGAGTTTTTTCAGAAATAAAAAAGACGATTCCAACAGGATTTTTGCGGTCGTATGGCGCGCGGATAAATTTTATAAAATATATGGGCGATTACGCTCAAAGCCGGGGCTGTGCTTTTGGCCTTCGCTCAAGAGGCCCGGAACCGGCGGCATACTCCGGCTTAGCCCGGGACTTGCCGCCAGGGAAAAAGCCGGCGGGAAAAGGGGAAATCCCTTTCCTGCCGGCTTTTTCTCTGGAGATTCATATCAGGCCGTCCGCCCTTTTGCTGAGGGGCAGTCGGCGCCGCGGTGATTATGCCCAACGCCCGCGCTGATTTTAATAGAAGAGGGCTGCTTTCCAGCCCTGCCCTTCCCATGGGAACCGTACGTCCGGGAAGCGCTTTTAAGAGTTATTCATGACGATGCTTTCGATCACATTGGCGGCGTGCTCACAGGCGTCGCAGCAGCGCTCCATGTGGCGGAAGGTCTCTGTCCAGGCGAGAACCTCGATAGGGTCCTTACAGGTAGTGAACAGGGAGCGGAGCGCCTTTGTGTAAAGCTTATCCCCCTCGTTTTCCAGGCTGTTAATCTCAATAATGGCCTGGGGGATGATTTTCGATTTCTTATAGTTGTCAAAATCCGCCAGGGCGGTCTTCAATTGCTCGCAGCAGCCGATGATTACCTTAGCGAAATCAAAGGCCTCTTCCCGGATGGACTGAATGTTAAACATATACATGCGTAAAATAATGTCCTCGATGTGGTCGGTAATCTCGTCCAGCTCTTGAGCCAAATGGGCGATATCATCCCGCTCAATGGGGGTGATAAACTCCTGAGCCAGCTTTTCCATCATCTCATGCTTAGAAATATCGGCGCTGTTTTCCAGCTTATGCATCTCTTCCATCACCTTGGGAAGATTCTCTGGCTGGAAGCCCTGCAGAACGTCATACAGCATGAGCGCTTCCTGCCGGGAGAACTCGATCGCCTTGGAAAAGGAGGCGAAATAAAAATCTGTTTTTTGTTTACGGCGCATAAAAGATTTCCCTCTCGTTTTATAATTTACGGTGATTGGAAAAGGACACCGCATGAAACCAGCGTTTGATCAGCCGTACAGGATTGGGGGAACCCGGGCGGAGGTTCCGCCCGCCTGTCATGCCAAGATCCCGCAGCGGCTTTGCGTACAGCTTAGAAGATAAACAGGAACAGCCGGGCCATCAGATAACCGATCAGCCCGCAGGCCGGGAAGGTCAAAACCCAGGTGAGCACCATATCCTTTACAACGCCCCAGTTGACGAAGGAGCGGCCCTTAGAGGCCCCGACGCCCATGATGGCGGTGGTTTTGGTATGGGTGGTGCTGACCGGCAGGCCGCTGACTGAAGAGATCAGCAGACAGCCGGCGCCGGCTAAGTCCGCGGCAAAGCCCTGGTATTTTTCCAGGCTGACCATATCCATGCCCACCGATTTGATGATGCGGTAGCCGCCGATAGAGGTGCCTAGGGCCATTACCGCGGAACAGAGGATCATCAGCCAGATAGGAATGACAAAGCTGGTGACATTGCTTTCTCCCTTGGAGAGGAACAGGCCCAGCATGAAAACCCCGATGAATTTTTGCCCATCCTGGGCGCCGTGCATAAAGGCCATGGCGCCGGCGCTGGCAATCTGGGCTCCTTGAAAGAAGCCGGTAGTCTTTTTCCGGTTCATTCTCCTACAGATCAGGCCGGTCAGCTTCACCGCGAGCCAGCCCATGGCAAAGCCCAGAAAGGTGGAAAGCACCAGGCCGTAAATCACCTTGATCCACTCCATGCCGTTAATGCCAGAAAGGCTGTTGTGGATAGCGATAGCGCCGCCGGAGATACCGGCGATCAGAGCATGGCTTTCGCTGGTGGGGATACCGAACCACCAGGCCAGGGTGGCCCAGACCACAATGGCGAACATGGCGGCGCAGAGGGCGACCAGGGCATCCTGGGCGTTGCCGCCGAAATCCACCATGTTGTAGATGGTTTCCGCCACGGACTTGTTGATGGCCGTCATCACCAAAACTCCAAGGAAGTTGAAAACCGCCGCCATAATGATCGCGGGACGAACCCCCATGCTTCTGGTGGAGACGCAGGTGGCAATGGCGTTGGGAGCGTCGGTCCAGCCGTTAACCAGGATTACTCCCAGAGTCAGGAGCACTGTAATAAACAGGGCTGGATTCTGCGTCAGCTCAGCGATAAAATCGGGCAGCGCAATGGTCATAAACATCCCTCATTTGCTCAGCCGGGCTTGTCTAAATGGGTCAGCCGGCCGGAAAATTTTAATATTGACTTAATGGTAGCATAACAAAAATAGATTTTCAATCGGTATTCTACAAAAAACAAAAATACCCCGGCCCTTCAAGCCGGGGGTATCAATCAGAGGCGGTCTTAGATGGTAATGATGCCCAGGCCGCTGAGAACGGAGCTTACCAAAATTGCCACGATAAAAATAGGAGCAATATATTTGATAACCACCACGAACAGCTTTTCCCTGCTGAACTTGGAGGAGGATTTCACCTCGTCCACAACCAGCTGGGTCTTGACCACATAGCCGATGAAAATGCAGGTAAGCAGCGCCACAATCGGCATAATCACCGAGTTGCTGATGAAGTCGAAGAAGGTGAGGAAATCCATGCCCAGAATCTGAATATGGCTCCATACGCCGTTGCCCAGGGAGGATGGCAGCGCCAGCAGCATCATGCCGATAAACACGATAATGCAGGCGACCGCACGCTTGACATGGAATTTGTCGATGACGATGGATACCACGGTTTCCATCAGGGAGATGGCGGATGTCAGCGCGGCGAACAGCACCAGCAGGAAGAACAGCGCTCCGACGATCTGGCCGAACTGGCCGCCGCCCATGCTGTCAAATACCTTGGGCAGAGTTTGGAACATAAGCCCGGGGCCGGACTGCATGGCGGACTGGTCGCCGCCGGAGAAAACGAACACTGCGGGAACGATCATCAGGCCGGCCAGAAGGGCGACGCCGGTATCGAAGATCTCAATTTGGGAAACCGATTTTTCAATACTGGTTTCCTTTTTCATATAAGAGCCATAGGTGATCATAATTCCCATGGCCAGAGACATGGAGTAGAACATCTGCCCCATAGCGCCCAGCACCGTGTTGATGGAGAACCGGGAGAAATCGGGGATCAGATAGAATTTAACACCCTCCAGCGCACCGGGCAGGGTGCAGGAATATACGCACACAGCGACGCACAGCACGATCAGAATAGGCATCATAAACTTGTTAGCGGTTTCGATGCCGCGCTTTACGCCGCAGAGGACGATAACAAAGGTAATGACGCCGAAAATAGCCAGCCAGAGCACCGGCTCAAAGGTTTGTCCGATAAAGCCGCCGAAATAATCGTCGCTGGAAGCCTCCATGTGATGGCCGGACAGGAAGGTGACGAAATATTTGGTCACCCAGCCGCCGATTACGCTGTAATAGGGTAGAATGATGATCGGGACCAAGGCGGTCAAAATTCCCAGGAACCCAAATTTTTTGTTCAGCTTTTTATAAGCGCCGATAGCGCTCAGCCTGGTATTGCGGCCCAGGGCGATTTCCGCTACCATCAGGCTGAAGCCGAAGGTTACCACCAGCACGACATACACCAGCAGGAAAATACCGCCGCCGTACTTTGCGGCAAGATATGGAAAGCGCCAAATGTTTCCCAGTCCCACGGCGGAACCGGCGGCAGCCAGAACAAATCCCAGCCTGCCTGAGAAGCTGCTTCTTTCTTTCATAACTTACACCTCAAACAAAAATTTTAGCCGGCACATTCCGCGCAGCGCCGGCTGAAAAAGTACATTTATCTTATCATATCTTAACAGATTAGTCAAAATTTTTTTGCTTTTTCTTTATTTAGGTAAAACACCTTGCCCCCGGCGGCAGAGGCGCCGGCTGGCTCCGGGTCAGCACCGGCTTTTCCATAGCGGCGTTTTAGCGATTTGCAGGCAAAAGGAGAGAATATGAAAGGGCCTCTGAAAAATTCAGAGGCCCTGAGCAGCACAGGCTTCCGCACCGGCTGGTGAATACCCGCGGAAGTGAAACTGTGAAGGTACAATTCAGACGCACGGGCTTTCGGCCGGTTCGTGAGGAACCGCTTTTAAAATTCCGGCTTGTCCGGATCGGCGCACCATCCGCCGCCCTGGAGGGAGTCGATATAGGCCATATCCTCCGGGGTAATTTCGAAATCGAAAATCTGGGTGTTGGAAAGAATACGTTCGGGATTCACCGACTTGGGAAGAGGGATGACACCATGCTGGAATATCCACCGCAGCGCCAGCTGGCCGGGATCTTTCCCGTATTTTTTCGCCATTTCGCTGATTTCCGGCATACGGAACAGCTCGCCGCTGCCGAAGGGGCTCCAGGCTTGAACCGCGATATGATGGGCCTTGCAGTAATTGACGGTTTCCATTTGGGTCCAGCCCGGGTGGAACTCGATCTGGTTCACCATGGGCATGACCGTGGCTCCCTCCATGATTTCCTCCAGATGGTGGGGCTTAAAGTTGCTGACGCCGATGGCCTTGATTTTTCCCTCGTGATACAGCTCCTCAAAGGCTTTCCAGGTTTCGCGGTTGTTTTCAATATAGTTTTCCTGCTCGTTTTTGGGAATGGGCCAATGAATCAGATAAAGGTCCAGATAGTCCAGGCCGAGCCTCTCCAAAGATTCCTGGAAGGATTTTTTCGCTTTTTCATAGCTGTGGTCGTAATTCCACAGCTTGCTGACCACAGTGATCTCCTCCCGGGGGACTCCGCTTTCCCGGATCCCTTTCCCCACGCTCTCCTCGTTCTTATAAAACATGGCGGTGTCGATCAGACGGTAGCCGGCTTGCAGGGCGCACTTCACGCTGCGGACCGTGACCTCTCCGTCAGTGTCGCAGGTGCCGTAGCCGACGCAGGGAATGGCCACGCCGTTGTGCAAAAGATAGGTTGTCTTTGCACGCTTTTTTCATTAGGGATTCTCCTTTCTTTATGTTAAGCTTTTTTCAGCCGCGCAAATTTTTAAGCGGTCCCAAAAATTGATAAAATGCTTCCCGTGGCTTCTGTTTGTGTTTTTTCGCTTTTTCCTTAATCTAACGCTTCTGAATGAGCGGGACAACGCGCTTTTTTAGATTTGATGTAAAGCTGTACAATAAATATTTTAGGTGTTCATGCCGCTCACAGCGCAAAGGACAGGAAGCTGCGGGCGTATTTCAATGACCGGCTTTAAAAAGGGAAACGCCGGAAGAAAGGCCGGCCCTGGAGTAAGGCTCGCCTCAAGCCAAGTCCAATAGGACAAAATCGTGCAATGATTTGTCAATTTTAGTATAGCAAAGGAAAGAACCGGTAACAACAGGGCTTTTTGCAGATTTTTCCCGGATAAATTATAGAAAAGCAAGGAGGCCTTCGGAAAAGCCGGCTTTGCCGCCCTCTTGCGGAATCCAAAATTTTCGTCTAAAATAGAAAAGAAAAGACACATGGATATGCGCGTGCCCTTCAGCGGCGGTACCGTGGGCAGGCGTTTTTTAAGGAGGCTGTTTGTTATGAAAGTATCCCCATCGGTACTGGCCTGCGATTTTGCCCATATGGCGGATGAAATTCAGAAGGTCACCCAAGGGGGCGCCGATTACATCCATCTGGATGTGATGGATGGCAATTTTGTCCCCAATATCAGCTTTGGCCCGGCAGTGATCAAGGCGATCCGGCCTTATACCGACGTGCCCTTTGACGTCCACCTGATGGTGGAGAGGCCCAGCCGGTACTTCCAGGATTATTTGGATGCCGGCGCGGATAATATTACCTTCCACCTGGAGGCGGAGCCCTATATCGCCCCGGCTCTGGATCAGATCAGGAAGGCGGGATGCAGCGCCAGCTTGTCCATCAAGCCAGGAACGGAGGCCGAAGCGGTTTTTCCTTATTTAGATAAGCTGTATATGGTGCTGGTGATGACGGTGGAGCCTGGCTTTGGAGGACAAAAGCTGATTCCCGAGTGCCTGGAAAAGGTAAAGAAGATAAAAGCCGAGGCAAAGCGCCGCGGCTTGAAGGTCTTGGTAGAGGTGGACGGAGGCATTAACAGCGAAACCGCTCATGAGGCCGCCGCCGCCGGTGTGGACGTATGCGTGGCGGGCACCGGCGTGTTCAGGGCGCCGGATGTGGCGGCCGCGATCAAGGAGCTGCAAAACGCTTGATCCGCAGCCCTGGAAGGAGCCGGCGCCCTGCCGTCGGACGCAGGCAAGCCAGTATCCGGCTTGCCCGGCAGCCGCGCCGATAAGGCGGCCCGGGAGAGCTCCGGTGGTCTCGGCTTCGGCCTGGGAGCGCTGGAAAAGCTTTTGTCAGGCGCTGTGAGAAAACGGGCCCGTGAGGATCCTGGGTTTTTTGGCTGTTCGCTGCGGTTCGCTTTGGTTTAGACGGCACGCAGCCCGCTTTATCGGCAGAGCACCGGCGGCCTGGAGCCTGGCCGTCCGCTCCAATCAGGCGGCCCTGAAAGCCGTTCTCCGGAGCTTAGCACCGGGCAAGCTGAAGACCTACGGTGGTGACGGCGTCTTCGCCGGCCAGCAGCTTTCCGTGCTCCAAAACCTGGGCCGCGGCCTGCTGGCCCTTGCCCACATAGGAGCCGTATTCCGTCAGCAGAATCTCCACCGGGCAGGGGAGCCTTTTGCCGCCGTACATAATCAGATAGTAGGCGCGGTTTAAAAGGTAAAGCCTGCTGCTGCACGCCGCCTTTTGCGGATGGTAAAATTGGCGGTAAACCCGGTCTACCGCTGCCAGCAGGTTCTCTGCCTGGTCGAATCGGAATAAAAACGGGGTCAGTGAAGGCTGGTTTTCCTTAATCCGGTAGACCTTGCGTTTGGCCTTTTCCTCGGGAAGCATGGTTACCAGAAGCACACAGCCCTCCTCGTCGGGCACAGCCTCGATCAGCAGGCGGCTGTCTCCCGGGCAAAACCCCTTCTGGCGGCAGGCTATCCGGAGAAATTCCTTGATGACCGAGCGGGAGTGCCCGTTCTGCCAGTCCAGAGAGTCGAAGGTGAGCTGGTAATCCTCCATGTCTTCCGGTGATAATATAATCAACAGTCTGGATTCATCGACTAGTTCAAGTATCAATGTCAACCCTTCTTCCTAGAACTCTATACTTTCATCATATAGAAGAAACCCGCTTTGGAAAAGCAGTAATTTTTGACAATGCAAAGAAGGTCTTTTTATGGTCATCGATTTTCATACACATATTTTCCCCGACGCTCTCGCCGCCCGCGCGATTGGCGGGCTGGAACAGTCGGGAAATGTAAAATCCGTCCTGTCCGGCCGGCGGGAGGATCTGCTGGCCTCGATGAAACGGGCCGGGGTGGATTATTCCCTCAATCTGCCCATCGCTTCCCGCCCCAAGCAGGTGGAGTCCATTAATAGCTTCGCGATCTCCGTCAACGGGAGGGACGGCCTGTTTTCCCTGGGAGGGATCCATCCTCTTTACGAGAATTACCGGGAGGAGCTGAAACGGATTCGGGCTGCCGGCCTGATCGGCGTAAAGCTTCATCCGGATTTTCAGGGCCTGTTTATTGACGACGAGCCCATGGTGGAGCTGATGGAGGCTTGCCGGGATCTGGGGCTTTTGGTTCTGGTTCACGGCGGCATGGACGTGTCCTTCCCTCACTGCCATCATTGCACGCCCGAGCGGATCGCCAGGATTCTTCCCCGCTTGGAGGGGCTGACCTTGGTGCTGGCTCATTTGGGAGGCTACAATTATTTGGATGATGTGGAAAGGCTGCTGGTGGGTAAGGATCTTTATCTGGACACCAGTTTTACCTTGGGACGGTTCGGCCGGGAGCAAATTCTGCGGATCATCAGGAATCACAGACCGGACAGGCTGCTGTTTGGAACCGATTCTCCCTGGGACGACCAACAGTCCGCTGTATCGGCCGTCAAGGACCTTCCTATTGACGCTTCGCTGAAGGATAAGATTCTGTATGAGAACGCCGCCGGCTTGCTGAAGCTGGAATGACGGCCTTTCAGAACGCTACCCTTACTATGTAAAATATGAAGGGGACAAAAGAAGGTTTCCTATTTTCTTTCCAAACAACCTGTCTTTTTCTCCTTTTTCCCCGATTTATAGGAGTACCTGTCCCGGACAGGCTGATTTTGACAAAAAAAGGACCGGCCCCGCGCTGTGCGGAGCCGGTCCTTTTCCATAATTTAATTTCCCCTTGAGAAGAATTACCGGAGCTGGCCGGCTGCCAGCCGCCGGGCCAGCTCCGCGGCCCCCAGGAGGCCGGCTTGGTTGCCGAGCTGAGCAGCCTGGATTGAGACGGAACGGTAGGCGGGCATCACGCTTTTAGGAACCAGTGCTTTCAGCTGTTCGACGGGGTAGGACTGCTGCATGACGCCGCCGCAAAGCGCCAGGCAGTCGGGATCCCAAAGATGGATCAGAGAGGCTAAACCGTACACAATCTCCCGCAGCCAGCTGTCCACCACCGCTTTTACCCGGGGCTCCCTCAGCCGGCGGAAAATCGCCCTGCCGCTGTCCAGAGAAGGATCCAGCCTTTGAGCCTGTCGAACCAGGGCCGAGGCGGAGGCATACCGCTCAAAGCAGCCCCTTTGGCCGCAGCCGCAGGGCAGGCCCTCGGCGTGAGTGACCATGTGGCCGAACTCGCCGGCGCCGAAATGAGAGCCGGTGTAAAGCCTGCCATCCAGCACCGCCGCGCCGCCGACGCTGGTGCCGAAGCCTACGCATAAAAGGCTTTTGCAGCCCTTGCCCGCGCCGAAGGCCGCTTCTCCCACTGCGGCTGCGTTCAAGTCGTTCTCCACCGCGGTGGGCAAGGAAAAGGCATCCTCCAGCAAAGCCTTCACCTGTATGCCGGTGTACCCCCGGATACAGTCCTCTGCGAAAAGAATGGAGCCGCTTTTACTGTCTACCACCCCGGCGGTGCTGATGCCGATGCCATCCGCGCCCTCCGGCAGATAAGCGGCGATCAGCTTTTTGGCCAGTGCCACAACAGCCTGCCCGCCCTCTGCGGCGGGGGTAGGCGTTTCCCGGTGCTCCTTGAGAACGCCGTTGTCCACCAGTCCGGACTTGACGGCGGTGCCGCCGATATCTAAAGCGATAATTTTCACAGCGAAACCCCTCCTGCTTACAAATTTTGCCAGTGCCGGTTATTGTATGGCTTTATTCAGCTGTTTTCCAGCTTTACCTTGATTACCGCTTTTTTACGGTACCCAGTACGCCGTCCGCCAGTCCGGGGGCGTGGGCGTCGTGAGGAAATAAACCCAGAACCCGCCTAGGATCGGGGAAAGGTCTTATAGCGGGAAAGCTGGTGCGGAGAATCGTAGCACATGCAAAATACCTGCTGTGCGGTTTCATTCTATTCTACTCTATATTCGGGAAAAAGAAAAGCGGAAAAGGGAAAAAGCCCCGCAGCGAGGGCACTCGCCGCAGGGCTTTCCCCTGAACTTTTTGTTACTCCGCGTCATTTAGGCTTACGGAACCCATAGAGGAGGCGATCTCCACCTGGTAAAGAGGGCCGGAAGCCTGACCGGAGCCACTGTGCTGGAGGTTTCTATGAATCTCTCCTAAAGAAGAGGCGCTGTTGATTTGAATGGGAGAATTAGGAGGAAAATACAGATCCACGTTTCCCAGGCTGTTTTCCACCTCGATATCCCCGGCCACCTCCGCGAAGGTTAGGCTGGTGTCGCCCAGGCTCTGCTCCAAATCCAGCTTCCCGCGAAGCCCGGAAAGGGAGATGGTAGCGGTGGAAGCGGAGATGGAAATCTCCGTTCCCTGAAGGCCGCTTCCCTGGAGATCGCAGGCAGACAATTCCAGGTCAATTTCTCCCGAGAAATTGATATCCCTGAGAACTGCCGAGCAGGCGTCTCCCTCAAAGGAGAAGCCGCCTCTGTAGTCAGAAGGAATACTAACCCTCAGAACCGCGTCCTGCTTGGCGGAGGGGATCAGGCCCCGTTTGGTGGCGCGGATTTTCAGTTCCTCCTCCTCCTGGTATACCTCCAGCTGAAGCTTTTGGTCGTTTTTCCGTTCCAAAACCACGGAAACCTGACTGCCGGGGTCCCCAGGAGCAATCTCTACCGAGCAGCCCTGGGCCTTTACGTCGATTTCCCATAGGCCGCCGGCTGGCACCTGGTAGGCGTCTTGGCCGCTTACAGTATCCTGGGAGCCGCCGGAGCCATGACCGCCGCTGCTGCTGGAGCCGCTGCCGCTGGAAGAGCTGTCCGGCGCTTTCTGGGGCGGATCCAGACGATCCGCAATCTGGTCCAAAGATTCCTCCGCCCGGCCGAACAGTTCATAAGGCCAAACCTCCTCAAGGCGGTCGTATACCTGCTGGAAGGAAGCCTTAACGCCGCCGTTGAAGGAAAGAGCGATATTGCCGATCACAGCGAACAGCAAAAAGCAGCCGGTAAAAATCAATGCGATTTTTCCTAAGATTTTCATGCCTGGGCCTCCTTTCCCCGAATCACACGGGCGAAGCACCGGGAATAGGCGATAATCGCTTTCACCATACCATAAAGGAACCCAATCAAGCCGCAGAGCGCCAGCAGGGAAAGAAAGATCAGCGCCAATCCCAGCATAGCGAAGCCGAAGTGGAAGGGGGTGAGAGAGAATAAAATCATGGAAACCAGAACCAGAGCGAAGCACAAGCACGCCAGGCCCAGGCTGACCCCCACGATTACGCCGAAAAACACAGGGATCATAATGAATATTGTCAAAAGAATCATGGCCACCAGCGGGCCGGTCCGTACAGAGCTGCCGCCCTTGGAGCCAGCCTGTTCATAAGGAGGCTGAGAATAGTTTCCCTCATTGGGAGGATAAGGAGGCTGCTGCTGCGGTTCCGCCGAATAGATGTCCTGGGTGCGCTGGGCGGCGTGTGGCTGCCGCGCCTCCTGAGCCTGCTCAAAGGAGTGCGTTTGCCAGGCGTCCTGAGATCGCTCATGGGGCCATGCCTGCTGGGACTCATAAGATTGATGATGCGTCCGCTCGTGCTGAGCGCCCTGAGAGGATCCGAAACCCGGCGCCTCCGGTTCGGCCTGGGACTGCTGATGCGCCTGCGGCGCCGCCTCTGCCTGTCCCTGCCAGGGGGCCGGGGAGCTTTGAGGGCCTGCCGCCTGCGGAGAATCCGGCGCCGGGGCTGTCTGAGAGTGGGAGAAGATTTCCTCCTGCGCCGGGACGGGCTGGGCGTTTTCCTCTACAAAGGAAGCGCCAAGCTCCTCCGGAGAACCTAAAGAGCCGGCGATTTCCGCCTCGGTTTTGCCGTTTTCCAGCCCGATGCGGAAGTGCTCCTCGTAATCGTTTAAAATATCCGCCTGATCCTGTAGAGGCAGGTAGCTGATGGAAGCCTTAAGGCGGTCTAAAAAATCCTGCTTTGCGGCGACGCTCATTTTCCTCCGCCCTCCTTTTGAAGCAATTGGATCATGGCTGTGACCCTTTCGGAAAAGGATAGCCATTCGGTTTTCAAAGAGTCTGCCAAACGTTTGCCCTGAGGGTGATGCATAATATTTCTGGGGCGCCCCCGGGAGATTCCGACTAAATAGGAGGATATCGTGATTCCTCCCTGCTTCAGCCGGCGCAGGATCGGATATACGGTGCCGTTGGAGATGGCAATGCTTTGAGAAAGCTCGTTGGCGATATCGTAGCCGTAGCGGTCACCGGATTCCAGCATCACAAGCACGCACATTTCCAGCACGCCCTTTTTAAATTGGATGTTCATCCTGCGAAGCACCTCCTTTTATGTTTAGTATTAAACATTATACAATACTATATATACATGACCCAATACGTTTTGTCAATAACAAAACAAAAGAATTCAAAAAATAGTGCTGAAGTGGTTTCTTGTTTGTGGTAAAATAAAAGAAAGCCTTAGCTTTTGGAAAAGCACAGCGGCGGGCTTCTTTTGTCCATCGATTTTTAACGGCTGCGGCTTACCGTGCCAGTGTTTGCCGCAGGGGACGAGAGGGGGAGGCGCTGTGGCGCCGCGCCGGTTTGGCGCCGGGGCTGAATATCCTTAGGTTTTCCGGCAATAAGCATTGCGGAATTTTTTATTTCGCCGCCCGATGATCCATTCCCCAAATGGCGGAAAGCGGGCGGGCTGTCCTTATTCCTTATAGAAACGGTTTCGGAGGGGTTTTATGAAAAAAATCGGAGCTTGCCTTTTGCTGATAGGGTCCTTCCTTGTGTTATCCCTTTTTACCGGCTGCCAGGCGCGGACGGTAACGGTTGATACCGTGCTCACGGTGGACTCGTCCTGGTCCGGCTCCCGGGTGATGACGGTTGCCTTTTCCGCCGCGGATTACCCGGATGAGCAGTCCCGGGCGGCGCTGGATGGGATGATGGCCCGGTGTCCCAGCGCCATGACCTACGGCAAGCAGGAAAAGGATTCCCAGATTCAATATATTTTTACCCTTGAGTTTACGTCTCATGAGGATTATCAGAAAAAGCTGGAGGCCTTGATGGGGTCGGCGCCCTATGGGGTGTTTTCTCACACGGACAGTATTTTTTTCAAGGGTACCCGGATTTACGAGGACTTTGACAGCGCCGCTTTGTTTGCCTGGATGTTTGAGGAACCGGAGGAGAAGCCGGGGTTTTCCCTTCAGTGCGGAAAAACGTCAGTGGTCCTGGACGGCAAAGCCTTGCCCACGCCCGGCCGGATCACCGTGAACCAGGTGGAGGAGCTTCAGCCCGTGGATGAGATTTCAATCTCCACTGTCAGCTATGGCCGCGGGGTTTATGACAGGACGTTTTCCTTTTATATTCCCAAAAGCACGGTGCTGGCGCTGGGAAACGATTTGGTTACCTATATGAACGCCAGAAGTGAAGGAGCGGACTCCGTGGACTGGCAGGAGTTTCCCTCGGGGAATATTTACACCGCGGCCTTCCGTGGAGTTTCCCTGGAACGGCTGGAGGAGATCACTGACCTGCTGATGAATACGGATGCCTGCTCCCAAATCAGCTATGCGGCCCAGCAGGACGCGGAGACGTATTTTTCCAAACGGGCCGCCTTTGAGGAAACCTTGGACCTGTCCGCCTACGGCGGAGAGGATGGCGGCGAAATAAAAATCAGCTACGAGTATGAAAACAAGTCCTCGCTTGAGCTGTTTACTCCCCAGCGCTATCAGGAGGGACAGTGGGAATCCTTTGGGGCGGTGGGGGAAAATACCGTGCGTATGGAAACCACCGGGACGGGCATGAAGATCCGGATCACCGATGGATGGGATTATCCGGTAGATGAGGCCAGGATTACCCTGATCTGCCTTGGCAATGGAAATTATACCCGGCAGATTGATTTCCTATTCCCCAAGGACGGGAAGGAAGGGGCAAAATATGCCCAGGAGATGCTGAAGAAGAAGGACGCCGGCCTGGAGATCACTCAATTGGAGGATGAGGAGCATTTAGTGTGCCGGGTGTCGTTTTCCGGCACGGCGGAGGAAATTTCAGAAAAAGTGAAAATGCTGTTCGGCCCCGGGAATTCCTTCTCTTATCAGAGCCAGGGCCAGGGCGTTGATTTAAACCAGGAGGTTTCTATTATAGATAATATCCAAATGGGCCGGCTGTTCCAGGGAGAGCATCAGGGGGTGCCTGTCACCTATACCGTGCAGACCAACGGCAAGGAAAGCCTTACCTCCCTTCATTACGAGGGGGAATCCAGGAACCGGGATATTAAGATCGTCAACGGCAGCGTGATCGAGTCCTTCCAGCTGGACGGCGGAAACGGGCGGGTGGTTTATAACGGCACTGAGCCCCGGTTCTGGGGCGTGGTATTCTACTTTACCATCGCTGTATTGGTTGTGGCCGGCGTAGTCACACTGATTGTTTTCCTGCGCCGCCGGGCAATACGGGAAGGGAAAAGCACAAAAGGGGTTCTCAGCCAGCTTGCCGAGAAAAAGGAGCTGCCCGGGGAAACCCCGGAGGAGGCCAGGGAATCGGTAGAGGATATTCTATCAAAGCTGTAGCCGGCCGCGGCCCCAGCCGGGAGAAATAAACGATAGCCTGCAACAATAGGATAAAGGAAGAGAATTATGACAGAATTCTGTATTTTCGATTTAGACGGCACCCTTTTAGACACTTTAGAGGATTTGGCGGTAAGCGTGAATTACGCCTTGGAGAAAAACGGGCTTCCCCAGCATCCCATCGACAGCTACCGGTATTTTGTAGGGGACGGCGTGCTGACGCTGATCCGCCGGGCGTCGGGAAGCGGGGACGAAGGCCTGGTCAAAGCTCTTAAGGCGGATTTTGACCGGTATTATAATGTTCACCGTTTTGACCGCACCAGACCTTATGATGGCGCCAGGGAGCTTTTGGAGGCGCTGGCGAAAAGGAATATCCCAGCGGCGGTGCTGTCCAATAAGCCGGATGAGTTTGTGGGAGATTTGATGAAGCGGTATTTTCCCGGGATCTTCTTTTTCGCGGCTGTTGGCAAACGGCCCGGCGTAGCCAAGAAGCCGGACCCGGCGGCGCTGAATCAATTGATCGCCCAGAAGGGCGCAGAGAAACCAGCCTGCCTTTATGTGGGAGACAGCAATGTAGACGTAGAGACTGCTCATAACGCCGGAATCCGCTGCTGCGGGGCGGAATGGGGCTTTCGGGGTTATCGGGAGCTGAAGGAGGCGGGCGCCGACTGCTTTGCCTAAAGCTCCGCTGGATGTGCTGGCCGCGCTGTGATGAAACCCTTAAAAAATGCGCGGGTATCCCGGCGGCGATTCGTAAGGCTTGATCCAGACGCAGCCGGCCGCCTTGGACAAGCCCTGTGAATCAGGAACCCTTTTGACGGTTTTGCGTAAAACCGGCCTTTTAC
>ENA-OQIL01000298-OQIL01000298.1-human-gut-metagenome-genome-assembly--contig:-NODE-298-length-19883-cov-8.968718_pt1 | contig 19883 bp, 14 predicted proteins | sample MGYA00242583_ERZ504748 | MGnify/ENA primary metagenome ERZ504748 (study PRJEB26092, sample SAMD00036191) | human gut metagenome | host: Homo sapiens | study: EMG produced TPA metagenomics assembly of...
GGAAAATGAACATTCCCACCGTTATCTTTATCAACAAGATCGACCAGGCTGGCGTTGATTTGCAGAGCGTGGTTCAGTCTGTTCGGGATAAGCTCTCCGCCGATATTATCATCAAGCAGACGGTGTCGCTGTCCCCGGAAATAGTCCTGGAGGAAAATACCGACATAGAAGCATGGGATGCGGTCATCGAAAATAACGATAAATTATTGGAAAAGTATATCGCAGGAGAACCAATCAGCCGGGAAAAACTTGTGCGGGAGGAACAGCGGCGGGTTCAAGACGCCTCCCTGTTCCCGGTCTATTATGGCAGCGCCAAAAAGGGCCTTGGCATTCAACCGTTGATGGATGCGGTGACAGGGCTGTTCCAACCGATTGGGGAACAGGGGAGCGCCGCCCTATGCGGCAGCGTTTTCAAGGTGGAGTATACAGATTGCGGCCAGCGGCGTGTCTATCTACGGCTATACAGCGGAACGCTGCGCCTGCGGGATACGGTGGCCCTGGCCGGGAGAGAAAAGCTGAAAATCACAGAGATGCGTATTCCATCCAAAGGGGAAATTGTTCGGACAGACACCGCTTATCCGGGTGAAATTGTTATCCTTCCCAGCGACAGCGTGAGGTTAAACGATGTATTAGGGGACCCAACCCGGCTCCCTCGTAAAAGGTGGCGTGAGGACCCCCTCCCCATGCTGCGGACGTCGATTGCGCCGAAAACGGCAGCGCAAAGAGAACGGCTGCTGGACGCTCTTACGCAACTTGCGGATACTGACCCGCTTTTGCGCTGCGAGGTGGATTCCATCACCCATGAGATCATTCTTTCTTTTTTGGGCCGGGTGCAGTTGGAGGTTGTTTCCGCTTTGCTGTCGGAAAAATACAAGCTTGAAACAGTGGTAAAGGAACCCACCGTCATTTATATGGAGCGGCCGCTCAAAGCAGCCAGCCACACCATCCATATCGAGGTGCCGCCCAACCCGTTTTGGGCATCCATCGGACTGTCTGTTACACCACTCCCGCTTGGCTCCGGTGTACAATACGAGAGCCGGGTTTCGCTGGGATACTTGAACCAGAGTTTTCAAAACGCTGTCAGGGATGGTATCCGTTACGGGCTGGAGCAGGGCTTGTTCGGCTGGAACGTAACGGACTGTAAGATTTGCTTTGAATACGGGCTTTATTACAGTCCGGTCAGCACGCCGGCGGACTTCCGCTCATTGGCCCCGATTGTATTGGAACAGGCATTGAAGGAATCAGGGACGCAACTGCTGGAACCTTATCTCTCCTTCACCCTCTATGCGCCCCGGGAATATCTTTCCAGGGCTTATCATGATGCACCGAAATACTGTGCCACCATCGAAACGGTCCAGGTAAAAAAGGATGAAGTTGTCTTTACTGGCGAGATTCCCGCCCGCTGTATACAGGCATACCGTACTGATCTGGCCTTTTACACCAACGGGCAGAGCGTATGCCTTACAGAACTGAAAGGGTATCAGGCCGCTGTCGGCAAGCCAGTCATCCAGCCCCGCCGTCCAAACAGCCGCCTGGACAAGGTGCGCTATATGTTTCAGAAGATAATGTAACGTCTTGCGCAATGCAAGCGTTCATTGCTGGCTATTGCGAAATATCATTGATAAAATCAGTATCAGAGAGGAGAAACTATTTTGAACCAGGAACAGACGAATATTACAACAGGAAAGCAAATACGTCATCTGCGAACACAAAAGACCGGGGTTGTACTTGGACTTCAAGCGCATGTTGAGCACGATGCCATGCGCCGGAATCTGCCAGAGACCCTGGAATATCTGAGCCGCGGCAAGCCAAATGAGCTGCGGGAAGAAGATCGGAACGATATAGCATAGATAGCACAGGACGACGTTGCTGACGAAGCACTGGCGCTGGTTCAAGATATAGCGATCCGGACGCTCGATCTCGTTGAAGACGATCATGTTCGAGATGAGCGGAAAACCGCCCGGCCAGGCATACTCTTCGAACTGATGCACCAGCATGCCCATCCAGCTGAAGATGAGCAAAACCTGCACGTAGTCAAGGGCGGCGCTGCCCCCAAGGCCCATAGCGAACGTGAGGATAACGAAAGCGACCCCTCCGATGTAGTACCAATACCTCTGCCAGAACTTCATGCGAACCGCCTCCTTCAACTGCTGAGAACTGAGTTTTGGCGTATTGACATCTCGCTATGGTTTGTACAATAGTAAACACAACGGTTTGTAGTCAACAGTCTGTTGATAGACAAATGTCGCATGCTCAACGCACTATGCAGTATTTGATTTGAAATGAACATTCGAAGCATTTTTGTCGAGGGAGCGCTTGATGGAGAACCAGAGGATACGCCTGAGCAAGACGCTGTTGAAAAACGCACTCGTGCACCTGCTCCAAAAGAAGCCCTTGAACAAGATTTCAGTACTCGAGATATGCGAGACCGCCCAGATAAACCGCACTACTTTTTACAAGTACTACGGAAGCCAAACCGACCTGCTCAACGAGATCGAGAGCGATTTTCTTGCGCAGCTCGACGAAAGCCTTGCACTCATCCCCGAACAAGAAGGCGCCGTAGCGTCTGTGCTCGCCAACCTCTACGAGCAGCGCACGACCTTCTGCACGCTCGTGCGGGCCATCCCGAGCCACGAATTCGCAACGCACCTCTTCTCCCTGCCGGGCATCAACGGGCTCTTCAAAAACCTCGCCATCGCCAGCAGCTGCACGAAATCACAGACGCAGTATACGCGCGAGTTCATCTTTCAGGGCACCTTCGCCGTCCTCTGCAGCTGGCTGAGCAGCGAAAACCCCGAACCCGTCTCTGAAATCGCCGAGATGCTGGAGCTTCTCAAGGACAAGCTCTTATAACCGGCGCGGCATACCGGTTAAACGGAAACGAGCGCACTCCATGTCGAACGACAGCGGGCCCGCGCGATTGCGCGGGCCCGCATGGCAGAACCGGGTTTCGACGAGGACGTTAGTCTTCCTCGGGCACCATCTCGCTGACGGAGGCGTTCGTGATCAGAATCAGCGACGCCACAGAAGCGGCGGCCTGAAGCGCCGTGACCGTAACCTTCGCCGGGTCGGCGATGCCACGGCCGATCATGTCGCCGTACTCGCCAGTCATACAATCCAGACCCTGGCCCAGCGGCAGCTCCTTGACCTTCTCAACGGCCACGTCGCCGCGATAGCCCGCATTCTCCGCCAGAGCGCGCAGCGGCACCTCCAGCGCCTTGCGCAGAATGTCGATACCCAGCTGCTCCTCGGCGTTCTCGCATACGAGGCCGTCCAGCGCGGACGCGGCCTGCAGCAGCGCCACGCCGCCACCGGCCACCAGGCCCTGCTCTGCGGCCGAGCGGGTAGCCAGCAAAGCGTCCTGGATACGGCTGCGGATCTCGTTCATCTCGGACTCCGTGGCGGCGCCCACTTCCATGACCGCGATGCCGCTGGACAGCTTGGCCAGACGCTCGCGCAGAACGTCGCGGTCGTAGTCGATCTTCTCCGTTTCGATCTGCGCGCGCAGCTGATCGCAACGCTGCTCGATAGCCTCGGGCTTGCCCTTGCCGCCCAAGATGGTGGTACGGTCCTTGGTGATCTGCACGCTGGCGGCGCGGCCGAGCATGCTCTTGCGCGCATCGGCCAGCGTCAGGCCGCGATCAGGCGTGATAACTTCGCCGCCGGTGAGGATGGCCAGATCCTCGAGCTCAGCCTTGCGTCGATCGCCCAGAGCCGGCGCCTTCACCGCAACGCTGGTCAGCGTGCCGCGACGGCGGTTCATCAGCAACGTGTTCAGCGCCTCGCCACGCACGTCTTCAGCGGCGATCAGCAACGGATGACCGGACTGCATGACCTCTTCCAGCACGGGCACGATGTCTGCGAAGTTGTCGCCCAGACGCTGGTCGGTCAACAGGATGTAGGGCTCGGTGAGCTCGCCTTCCAGGCGCGCCGGGTCGTCGGCCATGTACGGGGAGATGAAGCCGTTATCGAACATCATGCCCTTGAGGATTTTCACCTCGATGCCGAAGTTCTGAGACTTCTCGACCGAGATGACGCCGTCACGGCCGATGGCATCCATAGCCTCCGCGATCTTCTCGCCGATCTGGCGGTCGCCTGCGGAAACCGTCGCGATCTCGGCGATCTGCTCACGCGTGGTAACCTCGACGGCGTTCTTGAGAACCTCGTCGGCCACCACGTCGGCAGCGCGCTGGATGCCGCGGCGCAGCGCCAGCGGATCGGAACCGGAGATGACGCAGCGTACTCCCTCGCTCACGATAGCGTCGGAAAGGATGGTCGCCGTCGTGGTGCCGTCGCCCGCGTCGTTGTTCGCGGCGATGGCGGCCTCGCGCACGATCTTCATGCCCATGTTCTCGATGGGATCTTCAAGATCGACATTGGCGGCCACCGTGGCGCCGTCGTTGGAAACGTTGGGCTTCTCGTGCTCCTTCTGCATGGCGACGTAGCGCCCCTTCGGGCCGATCGTCACCCTCACGGCGTCGGCCAGCTTGTTGACGCCGGCAGCCATCTTCGTACGGGTTTCGTTGTCGAACGCAATGTCTTTGGACATAGTCTGGTTCCCTTCTCATCGGTGTGCGGCGCTTCGCCATCACCGCGCGCACGATAGGCGCCTCTGCCGCTCGGCTGAAAAACCACTGACCCGAGCATGCGGAAGCTCATAAAAATCACTGTCGAAAAAGTTAGCACTCTTTTGCTTCGAGTGCTAGTCATAACAAGCTTTTTCCTCGTGACGAATGGAAAGCAGCGCTGTTTTGAAGGGCTTCGAACCTCTTGCCAATCGGAAGGCTCAGCACCGAAGCCTCGAAAGCGGCACCCAGAAACATGCTTCTGCCTAATGCGCCGCGAACGCCGATGCTCTACAATCAGGAGCTGCGCGATGCTGGCCGAGCGTTCAACTCGAAGCCGTTTCGCACCGCGCCGCCGAAACAGCACGACGCGAAGGAGCGCCTCCATGGCAGTGATCGATGCCCATGCTCACATATATCCCAACAAGATCGCCTCGCGAGCGGTCGACGCCGTGGGCGACTTCTACCTCATCGACATGTTCGGCGAAGGCACGGTGGAGCACCTGCTGTCCGCGCAGCAGCATGCGCCCATCACGCACTTCATCGTGCATTCGGTGGCCACGACGCCGGGCAGCGTGGAGTCCATCAACAACTTCATCGCCGAGCAGTGCCGGCAGCATCCCGAGTTCATCGGGTTCATGGCTATGCACCAGGACTATCCCGAGCCCGAGAAGGAAATCGAACGCGCCATCGGCCTGGGACTCAAGGGCATGAAGCTGCATCCCGACACGCAGCACGTGAACATGGACGACCCGCGACTCATGAACGTGTACGAGATGATAGAGGGGCGCCTGCCCATCGTCATCCACACGGGCGACTACCGTTACGACTACTCGCATCCGCGCCGCCTGATGAACGTGCTGAAAACGTTCCCCGACCTCGTGGTGGACGCGGCGCACTTCGGTTGCTGGTCGCGCTATGAAGTGGGCTACGACATCCTGCATAACGCCGACAACCTGTTCGTGGACGCGTCGAGCTCCCAGTTCTTCCTGGGGCAGCGCCGCACGGTGGAGCTGGCGCGCATGTGGGGCACCGACCGCATCATGTTCGGCTCGGACTACCCCATGTGGAGCCCTGCGGCGGAATACGACCAGTTCGTCACCGCCGGCTTCTCGGAGGACGAGCTGGAGAACATGCTGTGGCACAACGCCGAGCGTTTCGCCGGCGTGAAGGTGGGATAGCGCACGCAACAAGAAGCCCCGCCATTGCTGACGGGGCCTGAAGTCGTTTAGCTTTCGTCGCTTTCCGGAGCGTGCTCGAGCACCACCCGAATCTTGTCGATGCGGTGGCGGTCCATGTCGACTACGGTGAACGTGGCCCTGTCGTCGCCGTCCTCGATGGTCACGGAATCGCCCTCGTCGGGGATACGGTCGAACACGGTGAGCAGCAGGCCGCCCGCCGTCTCGCATTCCTCGGACTCGAGGGGCTCGAAACCAATGAGCTCGCCCACCTCGTCGATGGGAAGCGAGCCGTCGATGAGGTAGCTGCCATCGTCCAACTGCACGATCTCGTCCGAGCCGCCATGCGCGTACTCGTCGTCGATGCGCCCGACGATCTGCTCCATGATGTCGCTCATCGTAACGATGCCGGCCGTGCCGCCATGCTCGTCGATGACCACGGCGATTTTCGTGCGCTTCTCCTGCAGCGTTTGCAGCAGCTTCGCGATGGGCACGCCCTCGGGCACGGCCTGGATCATGCGCACGCGCAGGTCGTCGACCGTCGCGTCCTTGGGCATCGTGTAGAGGTCCTTCACGTGCACGAAGCCGACGATGCGGTCCTTGCTGCCGCGGCACACCGGGTAGCGCGTGTACTTGTACTGCAACACGGTCTGGAGGCTCTCCTCCAGCGGATCGTCGAGGTCGATGCACACCACATCGGTGCGCGGCGTCATGATGGCCTCGGCGTCTTTGTCGCCCAGGTCGAAGATGTTGTCCACGTACTCGTTCTGCTCGGGGTCGATGAGTCCGCTTTCGGTGCTCTCGTCGATGAGCAGCTTGATCTCCTCGTCGGTGTACACCTCGTGTTCGTTGGCCACGTCGTGGCCCAGCATCTTCATGACGCCGTTCGTAATGCTGTTGAACAGCCACATGACGGGGTACGTGATGCGGTAGAACCACACGAGCGGCGTGGCCGTGAACAGGGCGTAGCGCTCGGTGGAGAAGATGGCCAGCGACTTCGGGATGAGCTCGCCCACCACGATGTGCAACGCGGTGATGATGACGAAACCGATGACGATGGAGATGCCGTGCGTGGCCGCCTCGGGCACGTTGAGTGCCTTGAACAGCGGTTCGAACAGGGCTGACACCGCAGGCTCGCCCAACCAGCCGAGGGCGAGCGAGGCAAGGGTGATGCCCAGCTGGCAGGCTGACAGGTAGGCGTTGACGTTGTCGGCGACGAGCTTGGTGTACTTGGCGCCCTTGCGACCCTCGTCCACGAGGATTTCGACTTGCGACTTGCGTACGCGCACGAGCGAGAACTCGGCGGCGACGAAGAACGCATTCATGAGCAGGAAAAACAGAACGAGCAGCAAACTGAGTGCTATGGGCATAATTGCGGATGGTCCTCCTTTATATGACTATTCGCCATGTAATCGTACGGCATCCGTCCATCTGGTCATACACCCGTTACCGGAAACCCGCAGGTTTCCACAAGTGGGGTTGAAGCCATCCGCCTATGGAGGAGCGACCCAGGAATCCAGAAGCCTCGCAAAGACGCATCATCGCCCCAAAAACACGCTCCAGCGACTGAGGCGTGTTTTTGGGGCGATGATGCGACCGGAAACTCAGGAACATCCGCGAGGCGCGTCGCCGCACGCGCCCAGGCAACCGCGGGGCGTCACGCCGTCGCCAGGTCGCCGTCCTCGTCGACGCTCGGCGCCGCCTCGGCGGTCGAACGTTCGGACATCGCCGTCGCGCCCTCGATGCCGGCGTCCTTCGGCAGCACGAGGTTCGCCACCACGGCCACCAGGAACACCACGGCCACGCAGTTCTGCGCGAACACGCTTTGGATCAGCTCGGGGAAGTTCGCGAACAGGGCCGACACCTGCGTGAAGCCTATGCCCACGGCCAGCGACAGCGCCGCGATGAGGATGTTGCGCTGCGAGAAGCCCGCCCGCGCGATCATCTGGAAGCCGCTGACGATGATGTTGCCGAACATCATGATGGTGCAGCCGCCCAGCACCGCCTCAGGCAGCGACGCGAAGATCACGCTGATCACCGGCAGGAACGCCGCCAGGATCATGATGACCGCGCCCGTGGCGATGGCTTTGCGGTTCACCACCTTCGTCATGGCCACGAGGCCCACGTTCTGCGAGAACGACGTGATAGGCAGGCAGCCGAAGCACGCCGACAGCGAGCTGACGAAACCGTCGCAGGCGATGGAGCCCGAAAGCTCCTTCTCCTTCACCTCGCGGTTGAGGCCCACCATGGTCAGCGCGGAGGTGTCGCCGATAGTCTCGGTGGCCGACACGAGGAAGATCAGCGTCACCGACACGATAGCGCCCAGGTTGAACTCGGGCGTGAACGGCATGAGCTGCGGCAGTGCGAACAGCTCCATGCTCTGGAAGCCGCTGAAGTCGACCGCCCCCGCAACCACGGCGCATGCATACCCGATGACCAGGCCGAACAGCACCGAAAGCTGCTTGGTCTTGCCTTTCGCCAGCACCTGGAACACCAGGCACGAAACCAGCGAGATGGTGCCCAGCAGCAGGTTCTGCGGCGATCCGAAGTCGGCAGCGCCGGAGCCGCCGCCGAACGAAGAGGCACCCACGCCCAAAAGCGAGAAGCCGATGGACGTGACCACGACGGCCGCCACGATGGGCGATATGATGCGCCGCCAATACTTCGCGAACAGACCCAGCACGCCTTCGATGATGCCGCCCACGATGATGGCGCCGATGGCGACGTTGTACCCGTACGTGGCCGCGATGCCCACGAGCACGGTGACGAACGTGAAGCTGATGCCCATAACGATGGGCAGGCCCGACCCCACGCGCCACAGCGGGAACAGCTGGATGAGCGTGCCGATGCCCGCGATGAGCATGGCGCTTTGCACCAGCATGCCCAGCTGATCGTCCGCGAGGCCGGCCGCCGCGCCCACGATGAGGATGGGCGCGAGGTTCGCCACGAACATCGCGAGGATGTGCTGGATGCCGTAGGGAATGGCGCGGACGACGGGGATGTCGCCGTCGAGCTTGAACAGGTTCTCGTGTACGAATGCTTTCATCGGAACGCGATCTCCCCCGTCTCGGGGTCCATGCGCTCCACGATGGCGAGCGATTCCAGGCGGTAGCCGCGTTCGCGCAGGTCGTCGCCGCCAGGCTGGAAGCCCTTCTCGATGGCGATGCCGATGCCCTCCACCGTGGCGCCCGCCTCGCCGACGAGCTCGATGAGGCCGTTCAGCGCGCATCCGTTCGCCAGGAAGTCGTCGATGATCAGCACATGGTCGTCGGCGTTCAGGAACTTCTTCGACACGATGACGTCGTACACGCGACCGTGCGTGAACGACTCGATGCGTGTCGTGAACATCTCGCCGTCCAGGTTGATGCTCTGAGCCTTCTTTGCGAACACCACCGGCACGCCGAAATGGCGCGCCACCACGCAGGCGATGCCGATGCCGGACGCCTCGATCGTGAGGATCTTCGTGATGGGAGCGTCGGCGAACAGCCGCTTGAACTCCTCGCCCATCGCGTCGAACAGATCGATGTCCAGCTGGTGGTTGAGGAAGCTGTCCACCTTGAGGACGCCCTCCGACTTCACCACCCCGTCGCGCCTGATGCGTTCCTCCAAAAGCTCCACGTGCCGCCTCCGTCGTCGTTCCGTCTTCATGCGTCGCGTCATCTCGCAGACGCAACGAACCTTTGCAGGACAGTGTAAAGGACGCATGCCGCCAGGGGAACGGGGAATTCGCTAGATCGACGGGTTGCCCGCATGGAAACCACGTGAGAAATGATGACAAGGAATGTGGAATCCGCGTGGGAACGGCGCTGGAAACGCGCAAGATCGAGCAGACTTTCCATGGTGTTGCACGCCATGGAAACGTAGAACGGGCCCGCTATACTTGTAGGTACGGATTCGATCCGGCGGCTTGGTGCCTCTCCCTCTCATTACTCTAGAAGGATGGAGGTGAAGACCATGACCGCTTTGGATTTGCTTGCGTTGGCCGAATTGCTGTTGAAGCTGATGTCTCGTATCATCGAGTTTGCCCTGGTGATAGAAGACGCGCTCCAGTCCCACAAGGGAAAGGAGCGCTCCAAGTAAACCCAAACCGCCGAAGCGATCCGAGAGCCGTGGGGAGCACCACCTCCCTGCGGCTCGCCTCATATTATACGCATCGAACGGCAGCTCGCAAGGGTTTCCAAGCGATGCAGCTCGCGTCCCTACAGCACCACTTGGCCGGTGAACAGCAGCACGAGCGACGTGACGGCGGCGATGAGGATGATGGCCACCACCACCTTGTCCACCGTGCTCTTGAGGTACGGCTCGTTGCGCTCCTTCTTGCCCTTGATGTACATGAGGATGCCCGGCGCGTACAGAAGCGACATGAGGGTGAGCCCCGTCGCGCCCGACGCCCACGCCAGGAAGAAGCTGTACACCACGCCGAACACGCCGAAAATGCGCCACAGCACCAGGCTGCCGCCCACCTTGCCCTTGAACGCGTCGGGCTCGGTGAACGTGAGCTTCGCGAAGTACGCCGCCGACAGCAGGTACGGCAGCAGGATCATGCCGGCCGACAGCGCGTAGAAGAACTGGTACGTGCTGTCCGAGAACAGCATGACCACGAGGAACGCCTCGATGATGACGTTCGTCACCACGAGCGTGACGATGGGGGCGCCCTTCTTGTTCGTCTTGGCGAAGGCCTTGATGAACACGCCCTGCTCAGCCGCCTCGTAAGGCGACTCGCTGGACAGCACGGTGTAGCCCAACATGGCGCCCACCAGCGACAGCACCACGCCGCCGTTGATGAGGATGGCGCCCCACTGCCCCACCGCGTGCTCCATGACGCCCGCAAGCGCCGGGTTCTCCAGCTGGGCCAGCTCGGACAGCGGCATGACGCCCATGCTGAGCACGCTGACCATGAGGTAGATGCTGAGCACGCAGATGAACGCGATGATGGTGGCCTTGCCCACGTCGCGTTCCTTCTTGGCGCGACCGGAGATCGCGACCGCGCCCTCGATGCCCACGAACACCCAGATGGTGATCATCATGGTGTTGCTCACCTGGTCGAAGAACGGCAGGCCCGGATCGGCGCCCTGCGACATGTTCGGCCAGAAACGATGCCGAGGTCGAATTTCTGCAGAAAGATGATGGCCGTGATGGCTACGAAGATAGGCACGAACTTCGAGATGGTGATAACGGCGTTCACGCCGGTAGCCTCTTTGATGCCGCGCGATACGAGGAACACGTAGAACCAGATGAGCAGGCTGGCGCCGATGACCGACGGCAGGTTCGTGCCGCCGCCGAAGATGGGGAAGAAGTACGAAAGCGCGCCGAACAGAAGCGCCGAGAAGCTGACCGTGCACAGAAGCGCGCTGATCCAGTAGCCCCAAGCGCTGTTGAAGCCCAAAAAGTCGCCGAACCCCGCATTCGCATAGCTGTAGATGCCGCCCTTCAACTGCGGCTTGATGCGCGAGAGCGCGAAGAACGTCATGACGAGGCACAGCACCCCGATTCCCGAGATGCTCCATGCAGTGAGGATAGCCGCGCCGCTGGCGCCGCCTGCAGCCTGGTCGCCCGCCAACGTGAACACGCCGCCGCCGACGATGAGCGTGATGACCGTGGTGACGAGGCGAAAGATGCCCAGTCCTCCGTGGGGTTGGGGAATGCCCGAAGTGGCGGACGCGTGGTGCGATGCGGATTCGCTCATGTAATCACCGTTTCCTTGATGGACAACTGGTAGCATGATACTCCACAACATTGCATTCCGTCACACCGTTATGCAACATTTTGCATGCAGAGCGGTTGTCGTCCCGAGCGGAGCGCATGGCACGGAGATGGCAAGGGGCGGGACGTCACGCAATGACGAGGCGCTCCACGAGGACGTTTTCCAACGCCGAGCGGTTGAGGTCGCAACCCAGGCCGCTGGCATGGCCTTCGCGGTTGAGCGTCACCATGCCGCGCTCGGCCGTGTAGGGCGGATCGGTGATGTCGCAGGAGAAGTAACGAGCCGTGGCTCCGATGTCGCCGGGCGCACCCACCGCGCTCAGCGTCTCGAACGCGGCATGCAGGCGCCTGGACACGCCCGTGTCGTACATGCCGCCCATCCACACCTCGATGCCCCGCTTGCGCGCCATTTGCACGAAATCGAGCGCAGGCTGCACGCCGCCGCATTTTCCCAGCTTGAGGGCGTAGCACCGCAGCTCGGGCTGCGCCAACGCACGGGACAGGTCCTCGGGGCGCACGATGGACTCGTCGAGGCAGATGGGGGTGCGCAGCGTGCGCTGCAGACGCGCGAGGCGGCTGAACAGGTCGGTCGGCCCCACGGGGGGCAGGCGCCGCGGATCCAGCGGCTCCTCGATCCAGGCGACGTTCAGGCCGTCCAAGCCGCGCAGCTCCTCGGCTTCACGCTCCGAGAAGCTCTGGTTGGCGTCGAGCGTGATCATCATGTCGGGCAACGCGGCGCGCACGGCCTGCGCGCATGCGAGCGCGGTTCCCGGTTTCACCTTCAGCTTCACGCGCTTGTAGCCTGCCTCGGCGCAGCGGCGCGCGGCCGCGGCCGTCTCGACCGCGGAGCCCAGCCCGATCGCCGCGCCGGCCGGCACGGATGCCGAAGCGCCCGCGGTCGCGGCGTTCGCAGCCCCGCCGATCAGCTGCCATAGCGGCTTGCCGACGATCTTGCCGTACAGGTCCCACAGCGCAGGCTCGAGCGCGCCGCATGCCAACGGAAACGCCTTCGCCTCGGGAACGGCGGCGAAGGCGGCGCTCGCCTCGCTGGGATGCAGGAACGCCTCGCGCAGCACGATCGGAGCCAGAACGTCGTGGAGGATGCGCGCGTCCTGGTCGAGCGTTTCCGGCAGATACCAATCCGTCGGAAACGCCACGCACTCGCCCAGCCCCGTGCGACCGGCATGATCCGTCACTTCGACGATGATCGACTCGCGATGCGTCAGAGTGGCCTTGGCTGTTTTGAACGGCGTTTTGAACGGCAGCCGGATGCGGTGCAGCGTGACGCGCGCCACCTCGATGCGCTGATCATAGAGCTGTTCGAGCGCGGCGCGGTCGATTTTCCCGATGCCCGTGCGCGGGAACTCGTCGAGCACGCACACGTGCTTCGGCAGGTACAGCTTCGACAGGCGCGGCGCCAAGCTGGTGCGGATGTACGACGCCAGCTGACGGTTCGTCAGGGATGCGAGCTGATCCGCCTGCGTCTGCGCTTGCGTCCGCTGCGCATAGCGGCTCGCCCTCGGACGCGGCGCGGGCGCCTTCTCGCGCTCGACGAACGCGAGCGGTCGCCTCACCCAGCGGGCGTCGGGCGCGCCGAACACGTGGGCGTCGGACACCCCGGCCACGCGCAGCAGCTTCTCCTTGATCTCGGCCGGGTACACGTTCTCGCCGCCCGACACGAACATGTCCTCGGTGCGCTCCTTCACGAACAGCTTGCCGTCGTACAGCGCCGCCGTGTCCCCCGTCAGGAAGAAGCCGTCCACCGTGTACGCGGCGCGCGCGTTCAGGTAGCCGCCGAACAGGCCCGGGCCCTTCACGGCCAGGCGGCCGAACCCGTCGTCGCCGGGATCCACGATATGCGCCTCGTAGCCGGGCAGCAGGCGCAAGCCGCCGGTGAACGAAGCCGTCACCTGGGCGTGGGCGATTTGGCTGGACGTCTCGGTCATGCCGTAGCTTGCGTACACGCGCGCGCCCGCACGGCACGCGCGATCGAGCGTCTGCGGGTTGAGCGCGCCGCCGCCCAGCAGGATGCAGGAGTAACGCGCGAGCGTTTCCGGCTTGTCCGCGGCCACCATGTCCTGCAGCATCTTATCGACCACCGACACGTGCGTCGCGCCCTTCTTCGCCGCGTCGGACAGCAGACGGACGGCGTCGAAGCGGCGGTACAGCACGAACGGGCTGCCGTTCAGCACGCTGCGCACGACGACCTGGAAACCGCCGATATGGTAGAGCGGCAGCACCGCCTGCCACATGCCCTCGCCGCGACGATTGAGCGTCCGGTTGGACGCTTCGGATGCGAAACAGATGTTTCCCCACGTCAGCGATACAGCCTTCGCACGCCCCGTGGTGCCCGACGTGAACATGACCACGGCGCGGGCGTCGAAGTCGAACACGTGCGCGGCGTGTTCGGCGAAGTGGATGACACTCTCGGCAGCATCCTGCTGCGCCACTTCGCTGCGACGGCGCAGCGACGCGCGGCCCGAGCTGGCGCGGCCGAGCGCCTTCGTAGTGCGGGGCTCGGCGGACGCCGCGTTCACGCGGGCGGCGAAGCTAGGGCGCACGCCGCGCCCCGTCGCACGGACGGCGGACGGTGCGGCCATCTCGCCCGTCAGCATGGCCTTCGCGCCTTCCAACAGGCGCGACACGTTGGTCGCATCGACGCGCAACGAAGCCAGCGACACACCGGGCTTGCGGTCGATGTCCAGCAACCGACTGTACTTCTCGGCATCGGTCAGGCGGTTGTTGAGCGCGACCAACGCGAAGCCGCCATACGCGGCAGCCAGCATGACCAGCACGTACGCCGGATCGTTCGGCAGATCCACGGCGACGCAATCGCCCGGACGCACGCCGCGGTCCAGCAAGAGCCGCGCGAGCGCAGCGGACAGCATGCGCGTCTCGCGATACGAGTACGCCGTCTCGTTGCCCGCTTCGTCAACGTACGTGAAGCACGTGCGCTGCGGGAACTGTCGCACCGTGCTCTCGAACGCACCGATCATCGCTGCCGGATTCCTGCCTTTCGGTTGCCGCCTGCCAGACGTGCGATCTTACGGAAACTTGGGGAACTGGGTGAAGTCGGGAGCGCGCTTCTCCTTGAACGCGTCGCGACCCTCCTTCGCCTCGTCGGTGGTGTAGTACAGAAGCGTGGCGTCGCCGGCGAGCTGCTGGATACCCGCAAGCCCGTCCGTCGCCGCGTTGAACGACGCCTTCATGAAGCGCAGCGCCGTGGGGCTGAACTCCAGCATCTCCTGCGCCCAGCTCACGCACTCCGCTTCCAGATCCTCGAAGGGAACCACTTTGTTGACCAGGCCCATCTCAAGCGCCTCGGCAGCCGTGTACTGGCGGCAGAGATACCAGATCTCGCGCGCCTTCTTCTGGCCCACGATGTTCGCCAGATAGCCCGCGCCGTACCCGGCGTCGAAGCTGCCCACCTTCGGGCCCGTCTGGCCGAACTTGGCAGTCTCGGCGGCGATGGAGAGGTCGCACAAGATGTGCAGCACGTGCCCGCCGCCGATGGCGTAGCCGTTCACCATGGCGATGACGGGCTTGGGCACCACGCGGATGAGGCGCTGCAGGTCCAGCACGTTGAGGCGCGGGATGTTGTCCTCGCCCACGTAGCCGCCGTTGCCGCGGATCTTCTGGTCGCCGCCGGAGCAGAACGCCTCGTCCTCATGGCGGCCGCCGTGGTTGACGCCGGTCAGGATGATGACGCCGACGGACGCGTCGTCGCGTGCCTCGCTGAACGCGTCGTACAGCTCGGTGACGGTGAGCGGGGTGAACGCGTTGCGTCGCTCGGGCCGATTGATGCTGATCTTGGCGATACCGCCTGCTGTTTCGTAGATGATCTCGCGGTACGCCTTGCCCGCCTGCCACGCAATGTCGCCCATGGCCGTCCTTTCGTCGCGCGCCGTGAGAAGCGGCTGCGCCGTGTGTAGAAGGGGATCTCCGACTAGATGTTCCCTATAGTAGCGCGTATCGCGCGTTTTCGCACCTCAAAGCAAAATTTCTCCGGAAAGATCAGGTACGCTTCGCCAATGGTTGAAGCGAGCGCTACCCCGTGTTCTGCAGGCCGGCGGAAACCCCGGTCACGGTGGCCAGGATGAGCCCCAGATACTCGGTCTTGACCTCGTCCGAAAGCTCTTCCTGTCGGTTTCGGATCACGCGCAACGCGCGCACTTGGGCAAGCGAGAGCGCGTCCACGTAAGGGTTGCGCACGCGGATGGCGCAACCAAGCACGCGGCGGTGCTGCAGCGGCCACTCGTCTCCCACGATGGCCAGCGCCCACGAACGCGTCAGCTGCATCTCGTCGAACACCGCCTGAGCCAGGTCGTCGCGGTCGCCCAGCGCCAAGTACATCTTCGCAATACGCGCGTCGGTTTTGGCGATGGACATCTCCACGTTGTCGACGAACGTGGCGAACAGAGGCCATTCGCGATACGCGCGCTGCAGAAGCTCCAGGTCACCCACCCGTTCGCACGCCGCTCCCAGGCCGTACCACGCAGCCAGGTTGATGCGCGCCTGCGACCACGAGAACACCCACGGGATGGTGCGCAGGTCATCAAGCGATTGGGCGCCCAAGCCGCGCTTGGCAGGACGGCTGCCGATGGGCAGCAGGCCCACTTCGGCCAAAGGCGTGACGGTGGAGAACCACGGCGCGAAGCCGTCGGTATGCAGCAGATCCAGATAGCGCTCGTAGGCGGCTTCGTTCAAACGCGCGGCCACATCGGAGAAGCGTACGGATGCCTCGGTGTTGACGCGCTCGACCGACGGCGCCGAGTTCATGAGCGTGGCCGCCGCGACGCTTTCGATATGGCGTAGCGCAAGCGAGCGGTTGCCGTAACGTGCGAAGATGACCTCGCCCTGCTCGGTCACCTTGAATCGGCAGTTCACCGACCCCTTCGGCTGCGCGAGCACCGCGCGGTTCGCCGGCCCGCCCCCGCGGCCCACCGCGCCGCCGCGACCGTGCATGAGCACGACGTCGATGCCGCGCTCCTCGGCCCAGCGGGCGATGCGCTCCTGCGCGGAATGCAGGGCGAGCGTGGCGGAGACGGGGCCGGCGTCCTTCGAAGAGTCCGAGTAGCCCAGCATGACCTCCATGCGCCGCCCCGTCTGCGCCAGGCGGCGCTGCACGGCCGGCAGCTGCAGCATCCCGTCCAGCACGGTGACGCAGTTCTCCAAGTCCTCCAGCTGCTCGAACAAGGGAATCACGTCCAGCTCGGGCACGTCCTGCGCGTGCGAGAATGCGAGCTCTGCCAGCTCGTAGACGTCGGCCATGTGCCGAGCGCTCTTGGTGAACGACACGATGTAGCGCCGAGCCATCTTCTGCCCGTAGCGCTTCTGGATGGCGCCGATGGCGCGAAACGTGTCCAGCACCTCGCGCGTCATGGGGTCGAGCTTGCCCAGCACGCCATGGGCGCGGATATCGGCCAGCGCGCGTTCGTGCACGAGCGAGTGCTGGCGGAACTCCATTTCCACCATATGGAACCCGAACGTCTCAACCTGCCATATCAGCGTTTGCACGGGCCCGTACGCGGCGCGTGCGGCACCGGCGCGCGCGAGCGAGTCCTGCACCGTGCGCAGGTCGGCCAGCAGCTCTTCGGGCGACAGGTACATGATGTCGGCGTTGCGCGCCACGGTGCCCTCGAGGCGTGCGGCCATCACCAGCATGACAGCGCGGTGCGGCTCGAAGCCCAGGTCGTCGGCCACCCGTCCCGTCAGCGTCTCGCTCATCTCCACGAGATGGCTCCACAGGTTCATAAGCTCTTCCGAGGGCGCGGTGTACCGCGACTCCAGCGTGAGGTTGCGCCCGATGCTGCGGCATTCTTGGGCCAGCTTGGCCACCATATGCGCGAAGTACTTCGCCGCCACGCGGCGCGACACCTTCGCGGTGACGTTCGGGTTCCCGTCGCGGTCCGACCCGATCCAGCTGCCCGGACGGAAGAACGCCGGGCACACGGGCGGCACGCTGCCGGCGTCCTCGCCCAGCACCCAGTCGTCGAAACGCCGGTACACCTGCGGCACCGTATCGAACAGCGTGTTGTCGAAGATGTCGATGATGGTGTCGGCCTCTTCCAGGGGCGTGGGCTTCTTGAGCTCGGTGGGCGAGGTGCGCACGAGCGCGTCGATCTCCTGCAGCATGTGGCGCTCGTTCTCCAGGAGAGCCGATCCGCCCAGGTAGGGATGCTCGTCCAGCAACGCGGCGATACGGCGGATCTTGCCCTCTACCGCTTTGCGGCGCGCCTCGGTGGGGTGCGCGGTGAACACGGGGTGGAATTCCAAGCGACCCAGCAGCTCGGCCGTGCGTTCGGGGCCCACCTCGTCCAGTAGGTGGCCGTACGCCACCACCAGCTCGTTCGATGTGTCCACGGCCGACTCCATCGACACGTTGCGCTCCAACTCGCGCAGCGTTTCCACGCGGTAGTTCTCCTCGGAAAGGTTCGCCAGATGGAAGAACGACGCGAACGCGCGCACCACCACTTGCGCTTGGTCGACCGGCAACGCGTCGATGAGCTCGACGGCCTCGCGGAACGCCCGCGCGCCCTCGGTGTCGGCCGTGGGGATGCCCTGGGCATCGGTGGGCTCGTCTGCGGCGACGGTGCCCGGGTTGCCCTCGTTCGCCCTGATCATGCTGTTGAACAGACGGTCGAAGAGAGCGCAGACGGCCGGATCGTACTCCTTGAGCACCTTTCGCTCCATGCGGAGAAACAACACGAGGTTGTCGCGCAGGCTCTCGGGGATCTCGATCTCCGTGTAGGATTCGATAGCCTCGGCGGTGTCCGACGCGCCCAGATGACGGTCGAGGGAAAGGGCTGTTCCGCCTTCGAGATCGGCCATGATGCCTCCTGCTCCTGGAAAATGAGACAAAGGGACGGCGTCAATGTCTCATTTCGCCTCGTTTGTTTCTCGCCGCGTCATTATACTCGTTCGGGAACGACCAGAGACAGGCTGTAACGCAACCTCGACAAGAGGCGAGGAGCGAAACCGTTTCGCAGCCAGCGCAACTCGCGAATCGGCCCGAAACTCTTCTTGCGAATAGTAAATCGTTTTGTATAATAAGGGCGAGCCGCAGGGAGCGTGTACTCCCCACGGCTCTCGGATCGCTTCGGCGGTTTGGGTTTACTTGTGGCGCTCCTTTCCCCTGCGGGTTAGGAGCGCGCTCCTTATCACCAGAAACAGCTCGATGACGCGGGTAGCGAACTCCAAGAGCAAAATCACCAACGAAGCAATCCCCAAAACGGTCATGGTCTTCACCTCCATCCTTCTAGAATAATGAGAGGGAGAGGCACCAAGCCGCCGGATCGAATCCGTGCTTCTCAGTATAGCGAGCCCGTTCTACGTTTCCATGGCACGCATCACCATGGAAAACCTTCCCGATCTTGCGCGGTTCCAACGCCGTTCCCACGCGCATTCCACGTTTCTTGCCTCCTTTTCCAATACGGATTCCGCGCGCTTTGCCATCGTTTCTCACGCGAATCGGAAGCGGGCGCTCGGCGCTCCGGCTTGCATCGGCGGCAGCCCAACGCGCCGTCCATCCGGCTCCTTGCGTCATTTCCTCAGAAACGACGCTACTTCCTTGGCAAAGGTGGCGGGGGCTTCCAGGTGGGCGTTATGGCCCGCGCCGGGGAATGATGCGGACCGTCGCACCCGCTTCGGCAGCTTGAGCTGCGAGGGCGCGGTACTTCTCGTCGCGCTCGCCCGCCAGGTAGAGCAGCGGCGTGTCGCCGGCGCGCAGGACGTCGAGCGTTTCGAGCGTTTCCGCACGCGAGGGCATGACGTGCTGGCCGGCTTGCTCGAACGTGCGCGCAAGAGCCTCGGCGTCGTTCGCCATGCGCCCGGCGCGCAGGCGCTCGCGCACGTCCGGCGGCAGGTCGCGCTGGCTGGCGAACAGGGGCAGCTGCTCCCAGAAATCCATGAAGGCTTCCAGGCCGTCGGCGCGCAGGCGCGCCGCGCAAGCCGCGTCGCGCTCGGTGGCGGCATCGCGCTCGGCCTGCGTGGCAGGGCCGAAGCCGGCGGCTTCCAGGACGACCGCGGCGAACGCGCGCGGGTCGCGACGCAGCGCGGCCAGCGTCACGCGGCCGCCCATCGAGTAGCCGAGAACAGCGGGGCGGGCGCCCTCGCGATCGGCGACCATGCGGGCGAAGGACAGCAGCGCCTCGCCCTGCGCGTCCAGCGCGTAAGCGCATGCGTCGGCCGGGCGCTCGCTTTCGCCGTGTCCCACCAGGTCGAGTGCGTATATCGGGCGGCCGGTTGCGGCCAGCTTTCGCGCCACGGCATCCCACGACGCCGAGCTCTGCGCGAACCCGTGCAGCAAGATGAGCGGGGCGGCGGACGGGCGGGCGGTTGCAGGCGGGCAACAGACATTGAGCGCATGGTCGGCGCAGGACGAGAAGGTCGTGGACGAGAAGCCGGCGCCTGGTGCCGGACAACTCGCAGACGCCCC
>ENA-OQIL01000300-OQIL01000300.1-human-gut-metagenome-genome-assembly--contig:-NODE-300-length-19814-cov-3.001879_pt1 | contig 19814 bp, 21 predicted proteins | sample MGYA00242583_ERZ504748 | MGnify/ENA primary metagenome ERZ504748 (study PRJEB26092, sample SAMD00036191) | human gut metagenome | host: Homo sapiens | study: EMG produced TPA metagenomics assembly of...
GCCGACACCGCCAACTATCAGGATGAGCTGATCGGGGCACTTATCGGGCTGGCGCGGGCGGCGCGGGCTGGGACACCGACACCGCACACCGATGAATTGATTTTGAAGGGCCTGTTCACGACGATCACGAACGTGAACTTCAACAACGAAACTATCCTGCAATGCAAGGCGGAAATCGAAAAGGAAAAGGCTGCCGTCGGCCCCGGGCAGCTTGACGATTACGACCTTGCCGCGCTTTGGGCGGCGGGGGAGGACGTGCGCTCGTTGAAATCGCTGATCCTCTTTGGGCTCAAAGGCATGGCGGCCTATGCGTACCACGCCCGCGCACTGGGGAGAACAGACCCCGCTGTGAACGCCTTTTTCTATGAGGCACTCGAGGCCATCGGCGCAGAGAAAACGCCTGACGAGCTGCTGGCGCTGGTTCTGAAAACCGGAGAAGTCAATCTGGCCTGTATGGCGCTGCTGGACGCAGCCAACACCGGCGCATACGGTGACCCCGTGCCGGTCACGGTGCCGCTGACGATTGAGAAGGGCCCCTTCATCGTGGTCAGCGGCCACGACCTGCACGATCTGAAGCTGCTGCTGGACCAGACCGCGGGCAGGGGCATCAACATCTACACCCACAGTGAGATGCTGCCCGCCCACGGCTACCCGGAACTGAAAAAATATCCGCACCTCAAAGGCAACTTCGGCACGGGCTGGCAGAACCAGCAGTCAGAGTTCCACAACATCCCCGCGCCCATCCTGTTCACAACGAACTGTCTGATGCCGGTGCGGCAGAGCTACAGTGACCGTGTGTTCACGACGTCGGTGGTGTCCTACCCGGAGCTGACCCACATCGGGGACGACAAGGATTTCACCCCGGTCATTGAAAAGGCGCTGGAATGCGGCGGCTACCCCGAGGATCACCCGATGACCGGGATGAACGGCGGCAGCACGGTCATGACCGGCTTTGCCCGCAATGCGGTGCTGTCCCACGCAGAGCAGATCGTCCGGCTGGTCCGGGAGGGGAAGATACGCCACTTTTTCCTGATCGGCGGCTGCGACGGTGCAGCACCGACGCGCAGCTACTACACGGACTTTGCACGGATGACGCCGCCCGACACGCTGATTCTGACGCTGGCCTGCGGCAAGTACCGGCTGAACGATATGGATCTGGGCAGCATCGAAGGCATCCCGCGCGTTCTGGATTGCGGGCAGTGCAACGACGCCTACAGCGCCATTCGCATTGCGCTGGCGCTGGCCGAGGCGTTTGGCTGCGGCGTCAACGACCTGCCGCTTACGCTGGTGCTGTCGTGGTATGAGCAGAAGGCTGTCTGCATTTTGCTGACGCTGCTGTATCTGGGGCTGCGCAATATCTACCTTGGCCCCACGCTCCCGGCGTTCGTCTCACCGAATGTACTGGACTTTCTCGTTAAGCAGTACAACCTGACGCTCACGGGCGACCCGAAAACAGACTTGGAAAAGATACTGAACCGACAATAACAACATCCGCCGTGCAGAGAGACGCCTCTCTGCACGGCGGTTGCTTTTTGCGGCTTTTGGCTTCTTCAGGCAAATGGGCGTTTACACCTTCACCAGCTCATACGCCTGCGTGCCGATGCCAAGGGTCTCGGCGCTGTCGATGGTGTGGGTGCCGTGGCGGCTGTTGACGCGCTCCATAAAGTGGTCGCGGCCCGGGTCATTGCTGTTTATGACCAGATCGATGCAGGCGCGGTCCAGCGCGACGGGGTCAAGGCTCGAGAGGATGCCCACATCGTTCATGCAGGGGTCCTCGGCCACGGCGCAGCAGTCGCAGTCAACGGAAAGGTTCTTCATGATGGCGACATAGGCAATCTTGCCCGCAAAGTGCTTTGCCACGGTGGAGGCGGCGTCTGCCATGGCCTCAAGGAAGGTGTCCTGCTCGGCGCAGTTCTCCCACAGGATGTGCTGGTCGGTGACCTGCCGCCGGAATGGATGTACGCCTTGCCGGCGCTGGACGCGCAGCCGATGGACAGCTGCTTGAGCGCACCGCCGTAGCCGCCCATCGGGTGACCCTTGAAGTGGATGAGCACGAGCATACTGTCATAATTCTCGATGTTCTTGCCCAGATAGTTGACCTTGAGGACCTTGCCGTTCTCGACGGGCCATTCGACGTCCGGACCCTCGGCGTCCATGATGTCAACATCAAACAGGTCGCTCCAATGATGCTTCTTCATCAGCTCGATGTGCTTGGGCGTCTCGTTGCGCGCGCCGCCGTAGGCTGTGTTGCACTCAACAACGGTGCCGTTGACGGCGTCGATGACGGGCTTCATAAACGCGGGGTGCAGGTAGTTCTGGTTGCCGTCCTCGCCGCTATGGACCTTGACGGCCACCTTGCCGGGCAGCTCGATGCCCAGCTGGCGGTACATCTTCACAACGGCTTCGGGGGTGAGTTCGTTGGTGAAATAGACTGTGGATTTAGCCATAATAGGGGACCTCCGTTTAAAATAGTAGCGTGATAAAAGGCTTCCCCCTCGGGGGAAGCTGTCCGCGGAGCGGACTGATGAGGGCAAAGCATGCGATTGCTGCCTGTTCACGGGTGGCCAACGGAGGGCTGCCCCTCATCCGGCCTCGGTCGGGGCCTCGGCCACCTTCCCCCTCGGGGGAAGGCTATTGAAACCGCAGCGGCAGCTCCGGTTCGAACCCTTACTTTTGCCTTTCTGCTGTCTCTAGCATAGCATGAAAGCCGGGTTTACTGTCAAGTGGTTTTGCAAAAAATGAAGCAAAAGCCTTGTAAAACACGACAAACTGTGCTACTGTAAATTTGTACAAAAGGGGAGCTTTCTGTACCTGATCGGCTCGGTGTTCGCGCCGATGATCGCCGTGCAGATCGCAGACAACTTTATTTTGCACCGGGACCGCTTTGCCGCGGCTGCCGACGCGCGCAACCTTGTTATCTGGCTCGTGGGCTTTATCGCCTACCGCCTGCTGATGGGCGTTGACACGCCGGTGGGCTACACGATGCCCGACATGGTGCTGACCGTGGTGCTGTGCCTGCTGGCCGAAAAAGCAAAACCTACCAAGCAAATGTAAAAGCGCGAAGGACGCGCTGTAAACAGCAAAATAGCACCCTGTATTTTGCGAAACCTGTCCTGTTTTGGAGCACGGGCGGCAGCTATAATGGTAGCATCATCAGCAAGAAAACCCGCTGATGACGACCCTTATCGCTGCCGCTTTTTTGCGGCCCAATGTGTTCTGAAGGAGGAACAAGAGTATGGGATTCATTATTGCTGCCGCTGTTGCCGCGGCCGTCATTGCCTTCTGCTTTCTCTGCTACAAGAAGGCCCCGCCGACCCAGGCCATCGTCGTGACAGGCTTCGGCCTCTCCCGCCCGAAGGTCGTCTGCGGGCGCGGCGTCTTTGTGCTGCCCATTGTGCAGCGCGCAGACCGCCTGAACATGCGCCTGTTGAAAATCGACGTGAAAACGCCGGAAACGGGCGTTAAAACCAAGGAGGGCGTCTCCCTCTGGCTCGACAGCGTCGTCACCGTCCAGGTCTACAGCGAGAACTCCACCGTCTCGGACGAGGAGGTCCGCAACGCCGGATATGACGACATCCGCAAGTACATCAATTCCCGCCAGCAGTCCGCGATCTCGAACTTCCTCGGCATGGACGAGGCGCACATCAATGAAAAGATCAACGATGTGCTGCAGGGCAACCTGCGTGAGATCGTGTCCGAGATGACCGTAGACCAGATCCTGACAAACCGCAAGCAGATGGCCGTCAGCGTCGTGGAGAATGCACGCCCCGACCTGGCCAAGATGGGATTGGAGGTCGTGACCTTCAACGTGCAGGACGTCAAGGACGCCGTGGACGCCATGGGCCACAACCACGGCGTTATTGAAGCCATCGGCGTCGAGCAGGAGGAGCTTGTGAAAAAGCGTGCCTCCATCGCCAAGGCCGAGGCCGAGCGCGACGTCTCCTGCGCGAAGGCTGCCGCCGCCATGGCCGCAAACGAGAAGGAGATCGAAGCCCAGACCGCCATTGCCCAGCGCAACAACGAGCTGGAGCTGGCAAAGTCCAAGCTGAAGGCCGAGGCTGACAAGGCCGCCGCCGACGCGAACGCCGCCGGTATGATCCAGACGAACCTGCGCGCCAAGGAGGTCAAGGAGTCCGAGGCCGACGCCGAGATCGCCCGCCAGAAGAAGATGGTCGACCTGGCCGCCCAGGAGGCCGAGGTCCAGCAGCGCAAGCTGGATGCCGAGGTCCGCAAGCAGGCCGACGCCGAGCTGTACCGCCGCCAGAAGGAGGCCGAGGCCCAGAAGTATGAGGCCGAGCGTGCCGCCGAGGCCGCGAAGTTTGCCAAGCAGCAGGAGGCCGAGGGCATCGCGCTGGTCGGCAAGGCCGAGGCGGAGGCCATCCGCCAGAAGGGCCTGGCAGAGGCCGAGGCGATGAAGCAGAAGGCCGAAGCCTACAAGCAGTACAACGACGCCGCTGTGGCCGAAATGATGATCAAGGTCCTGCCTGAAATTGCCAAGAGCGTCGCGCAGCCCCTGTCCAGCATCGACAAGGTGTCCATCATCGGCGGCGATGCGTCCGGCGTGTCGGGTGTCTCCGGCAATGTGCCGGTGCTGATGGCCCAGACGATGGAGGCCATGAAGGAGGCCACCGGCATCGACATGCGCGACATTGTCCGCGCCAACAGCATCGAGGCCAAGACGGACCGGAACATTACGATCAAGACCGAGGACGAGGGCGAGGAGTAAGGTCGTAGGGGAGGGATTCATCCCTCCCGGGCCGTTTACTGCAACGGCAAGTCTGTGCGGAGGGGTCAAGACCCCTCCCTACAGAGCCATTTTATAAAGGGTTGTAGGGAGCGGTCTTGACCGCTCCGGGGAACGCTGCGGCTGCCGCTCTGTTCCCGGGAGGGATGAATCCCTCCCCTACATGCTATAAAAAAGGCTATCCGACACCAAAATCGGATAGTCTTTTTCTTATCCTCTCACAGCTCCGGCAGTTCCTCCCACACAGGCAAGCGGTGCAAAGCGCGGACGATGTTGCACTGCTCTAACAGCGTGCCGTCGCCGTCGCACATCGTAGCGTACCACAGCGGGCTGCGCAGGGCGTGGGTGTCGGGGTCAAACAGGTGCTCGGGACCGCTGGCGTACTGGAAATGCAGGTGGCTTAAAAGCCCGCCCTGCAGCCGGGCCGCGCGGGGCGGCATCGGCTCCATTGCCAGCAGGCAGCGGAACGGCCAGTCGGCGGGGACGTCCTCGGCGACGAAAAGGGCGTTCTCCTTGCCCTCAAGCCCGCGCTCCAAAATGTGGTCCAGATGATAGACCGCCCGGCCGAGGGTGTTCCCGTCGGCGTCCGTCCACGCGATGCAGAGCTTGCCGCCGTCGGCGGGGGTGATAGTCCAGCCGCCCAGCGTGTGCGGGTTGCCGATGCTCGTCGTTACGCAGGCCGTCTGCCAGAACTGCTTCGCGCCACTTTTAAACATCGGCAGCGCAGCAGCGGCGGCCTCGGCCTCCTGCCAGGCAAGCTGCAAATACGGGTCAGTGCTGGTGATATAGCTCTCAAAATTGCTGCCAGCGGCCCAGCCAGTCGTTCGGGTGAAATTCCATGGGGGTCACACTCCTTCCGTATCGTCCCAGCGTATGACGCGGTCACACCAGTTGGCGGCCAGCTCCTCATCGTGGGTGATGACAAGCAGGGTCTTGCCCTGCGCCTTCCATTCCTGCAAAAGCTGCCCGACCTGCTGCATACTGCCCAGGTCAAGGCCGCTCGTCGGCTCGTCCAGTAAGATCAGCGGCTTGTCGGACAGCATGGCCGCCGCTACGACGACCCGCTGCTTCTGCCCGCCGGAAAGGCTCATCGGGTGGCGGTCCGCCAGACCGTCCAGCCCCAGCGCCTGCAAAACGGCGTCGCACCGCTCCGGGTGGGCTGCGCCGAGCAGCACCTCCTCCCGCACGCTGTCGCTGAACAGCTGATAGTTCACATCCTGCATGACAAGGAAGCTGCTCCTGAGCCGCTCCCTTGCGTTGGCGGGTCTGCCGTTCCGGCAGATTTTGCCGCTGACCGGCTCCAGCAGGCCGCAGAGCGTGCGGGCCATCGTCGATTTGCCGATGCCGTTGCGCCCCATCAGGCCGACAATCTCACCGGCGGCAAAGCTCATATCGGGCAGGGTGCGCAGCGGGTGCTTTTTGTCGCAGCCCAGCGTGACGCCCTCCAGCGTGAGCACCGGCGTACCGGGGCATCGGGCGCTCTGCTTTGCGCGGATTCCGGCGCGGCAGTCGTCCAGCGTGCGGGCGCGCAGACCGTACCCGGCCAATGTGTCCGCAGGCAGCGCGGCAAACTCCGCAGCGGACCACTGCGCGGCCAGGCGGCCCGCCGCAAAGAAGAAATACCTGTCCGCCAGATCGGTGATCCAGGCAAGGCGGTGCTCCGCCAGCACAACGGTCACACCCTGCTGCTTCATCACGGCGATCATATCGTGCAGCTGCGCGATGGCGGCGGCGTCCAGGTTGCTCGTCGGCTCGTCCAGCACCAACAGCCGTGGGCCGAGCATACAGGCCGCCGCGAACGCGACGCGCTGCTTTTCCCCGCCCGACAGCTTGAAAACAGCTGCGGTCCATCAGCGAGCCGAGCTGGAACTGTTCGACGACCACGTCCACGCGGCGGCGGATGGCCTGCGGCTCCATGCCGGCGTTCTCACAAGGGAAGGCCAGCTCCGCCGTCGTGTCCACGTTGAAATACTGGGTCTTGGGGTTCTGGAACACGCTGCCGACCTGCGGCACATAGGCTTCGATGGCGGCCTCGCCCGCGGCCAGCCCCGCCGCCGTGCAGCGGCCTGTCAGGGTGCCGGGATAAAATTCCGGGGAAAGACCGTTCAGCAGATGGGTGAACGTCGTCTTGCCGCAGCCGCTCCGGCCACAGAGGACGACGCATTCCCCGGGCTGCACCGTCAGCGTGACGTCCTGCAGGGCGGGGGAGGGAGCACTTTGATAGGTAAAGCTTGCGTTTTCGGCTTCGATCACAGCAGAGTCACCACCTTCCAGAGCAGGGGCAGCGTGCAGAGCGCGGGATAGAGGAAATCCCACGCGGTCAGCCGCAGCTCGGTCATGCAGGTATGCCGCCCCGGCAGGCCGATGCCCTTGGTCAGCGCGGCGGCGGAAAGATCCTGCGCCACATTGTTGCTGTTCATCAAAAGCGGCATCAGGATGTATTCCAGCGACTGCACGGGATGGCGCAGCAGCGCGCCGCGGCCCGCGGCAATGCCCCGCAGGGCCATGGCCGCGCGGATGTGGCGGTAATCCTCACCCACGGTGGGAAAGAACCGCACGACGACGGCACAGGGGATGATGATGCTCTCCGGCAGGTGCATCCGGCGCAGCGCGGCGGTCAGCTCCCCGACTGTCGTCGTTGAAAACGCATAGGCGCCGGTGATGATGCAGGGCAGCATCATCCGCACGCCGACCGAGACGAGGGAGAGCAGGTTCAACAGCACGCCATCCCCGGCGCGGGGCACGACAAAGAGGTCCACGGCCAGCAGACCAAAGTACAGCACCGACAGCCGTACCCCCCGCGCGGGCCTTGCCTGACAGGAAGAACAGCAGCAGGCACAGCGCCGTGGCAGCGGCCTCCGCCCCGGTGCCGACGTGAAAGAGAAGCATCAGGTTGGCAAGCAGCAGCAGATAGAGCTTGGCGCGCGGGTCCATGCGGAAGGTCATGCAACGATCCCCGCCTTTTCAAAGTGCTTCTTCAGCATCTTCTGGCCGAAGAAGCCGCCCACAAGGGCGCAAATCAAAATTGCCAGCATGCTGACCACAAAGCTGCCGCTGTTGATGGGTGCAAACAGCGTGTCGATGTAGGCGGCGTCCTTGCCGCGGGCCGTCAGGTTGGCTATGTAGGCGGATTTCATGAACCACAGCGGCAAAATCGGGCCGGTCAGACCATAGGAAAACACGACGTAGCTGGCCAGCAGCAGCTTTTTGCTGCGGTATTTGCCCGCAGCAGCCACCAGGTCTGCCGCGACGCCGCAGATGATGTTGGCCGCGAACGACAGCACAAAATGGCCGGAGACGAAGAAGAACAGGCCCATCACAAGGCCCATGATCGTGATGCCGCCGAATTTTTGCAGCTTAGCGGCCAGCAGCATATAGACGCTGCCGGAGATCAGCGCGGCCACGGCGGGCAGCAGAATGTTGCCCACGCCAGGCAGCAGTGCACAGGCGAAGGTCGCCACGGTGACAAGCACAAAGTACAGCGCGGTAAAGACGCCGACAGAGATCAGATCGGGCACGGTCAGCTTGTTGGACTTCTGGTTCATGGGGATTCCTCCTGATTTGTGTTAGCTTATTCTAACTCGTACGGCATAAAAAGCACCATGCCTGTACATGGTGTTCACAGCAGAGGTTAGTTTAGCATAACCGACGTGACTTTGTCAACTGCCGGTATTTGCAAGCGGCGCGGAGGGTGTGCTATAATAAGATGGAAATTAACTGCAAGGGGAGAACAGCCATGCTGCATCTGTACTGGGGCGACGGCAAGGGCAAGACTACCGCCGCCATGGGGCTGGCGCTGCGGGCGCTGGGCCATGGCCGCAGGGTGGTCATCCTGCAATTTTTAAAAGACGGCTCCAGCGGCGAAATTGAAATGCTGCGCCGCTGCGGGGCAGTCGTGTACGCCTGCCCCAACGCGAAATTCACCTGGCTTATGACCGACGCAGAGCGCGCCGAGGCACGCCGGACGAACACCCGGACGTTACAGACGATTTTACAGGGCAGCTTTGACCTGCTGGTGCTGGACGAAGCCTGTGCCGCCTGCAAAAATGACCTTGTGGAGGAAGATCTGCTGCGGGAGGCCGCCGCCCGCGCCGAACAGGAGGCAGAGGTCGTGCTTACCGGGCGTGAGCCCGCCGCCTGGATGCAGGATGCCGCCGACTACTCCACCGAGCTGCGCGCCGTCAAGCACCCCTACACCCGGGGTATCGCCGCGCGCGAGGGCGTTGAATACTGATACATACGGATATAGAAAAGGCCCCGCCGCTCCCTCGCCATGAGAGCGGCGGGGCTTTCCCGTCCAAAAGAGAATTATAGAAACAGAGGATGGCGTTTTTAAGCGGTCTGCTTTTTGTCATTCCGTCAGCACAACTGCCACGTCGTTGACGTTTGTGCCGGTGGGGCCGGTCATGATCAGACCGCCAACGGCCTGTAAGGCGTGGTAGGCGTCGTTGTCGGCCAGCGCACGGGGCACGTCCAGGCCCGCCGCAGTGAGGGCGGCTAAGGCTTCGCCGTCCGTGTAGCCGCCCGCGGCATCGGTGGGACCGTCGGTGCCGTCGCTGCCCACCGAGAAAACACAGCACCCGCGCAGCCCGGCCAGCGCCGGGGCTGCGGCTAAGGCAAGCTCCTGATTACGCCCGCCCAGCCCATGGCCGGTCAGATGCACAACGGTCTCGCCGCCCGCGATAAAGGCCTGCCTGCGGCCCTGCCCTGCGTGGGTGCGGGCAATGCTTCCCCAGAAGGCTGCCGGCCTCCCGGGCCTCACAGCAAAGGCAGTCTGTCAGCAAAACCGGCTCGTACCCTTCGGCGCGGCAGGCGTCCGCAGCGGCACGGCACAGCTCCCGCACGCTGCCGGTGATTTTTGTGGTCACGTTGGGCAGCGTTTTGGGCGTTTCCTGCCGCAGCAGGGCCGCAGCAGCAGGGGAGAGCGCCAGCCGGTATTTTTCCGCAATGGCAGCAGCCTGTGCGCAGGTCGAGCTGTCCGGACAGGCCGGGCCGCTGGCGATCATATCGAGCGGGTCGCCGAGAATGTCGCTGAGCACCACGCTGTACACCGCGGCGGGCGCACAGGCCAGCGCGAACCGCCCGCCCTTGACGGCAGACAGCCGCTTGCGGATCGTGTTGATCTCAACAATATCCGCACCGCAGGCCAAAAGCGCCTGTGTGATGGCCTGCAGCTCCTCAGCGGGCAGCAGCGGTTTTTCAAACAGCGCGCTGCCGCCGCCGGAGAGCAGAAACAGCACGGTGTCGTCCGCCCGCAGACCGCTGACAAGCGCCAGCGCCCGCTGGGTGGCCGCAAAGCTGTTGTCGTCCGGCACCGGATGCCCTGCCTCGCAGCAGGTCACGCCGGGCAGCGGCCCCCTGACATGGCCGTATTTTGTGATGACGATCCCGCCGTCCACACGGCCCAGCACGGCCAGCGCCGCGTGGGCCATCTGCCACGCGGCCTTGCCCGCCGCCACGAGAAATACACGCCCCTGCGGGTGAAAATGCTCCAAAGCGCGGCGCACCGCCTCATCCGGTAAAACGGACCGGATGGCCGCTGTCCAAATCGATTCTGCGCGTTGGCGCAAGAGCTGCTCCATTGTGTTGCTCCTTTCCTTTCGTAAAAGCAGGGGACAGCCGCCCGGCCCACTGCGGCTTTGTCGCACCGGGCGCTGTCAGGATATGCCCTGAATATTCTCTTACCCGCAGAGCATGACCTTGGCGGAGAAGGTGCCGTTCTGATGGGTAAAGGTACTGGTGCCGCCGGTTTTCTCCGCAATACGGGTGACGGACTGGATACCGATTCCGTTTTCCCTCCGCTTGGAGGAGCGGAAAACGCCGTTCTTTTCGTTGACCTCGCCGTCAAACGCATTTTCAACCTCGATCAGCAGAATCCGGTCGGCGTGAACACAAGCGGTTATTTCGATCTGCCGCCTGCCCGGTGCGGTGCGAAGGCTTGCCTCCAGCGCATTTTCCAGCAGGTTGGAAAGCACGAGACACATATCGATCTCGTCAACCGGCAGTGTTTCCGGCAGGTCGAGTCTGGCGCGGAAGGGGATCTCATCGCGCTTTGCCATGGCGCAGTAATAGCCGACAACACTGTCAGCCGCACGGTTTTCACAGAAGCACATATCAAGATTCGGGATGCGGGAGACAGTTTTTGCAAGGTAGCTTTTCAGGTTCTCCAGGTCACCTGCCTCGGCCAGCGCAGAAATTTGATTTAATTGGTGGCGCATATCGTGCCGTGCCTGCCGCGCTTCCTCGATGGCGGTCCTGAGGTTTTCATAGCGCTGCTGCTGCATCGAAAGAAATCTGGTTTTCCTGCTGCAGCTTCGCATTGCGGTTGAGACTGGTTGCCATCAGCAGGAAAACCGCATTGAAGCAGAACATAAAGACCAGAAGCGCACTGCTCAGCACAATATAGCCCTGCAGCACGCGGCCTGTCTGGAGCGTTGACTGATAGCGCGGATCTGAAAAGGTTCAAAAGAATGAACGCCAGCGGCAGGACCCAGAACACATACCAGGTCTGCGCAAAAATTGTCGTCCTCGACCATCGCACGCACCGTATGTGTCGCAGGATAATACGCGGCCAGCACGATGACCCAGCAAACGGCGTTATAGAACACGCAGGCGCCCAGGCAGAGCCACGGTCCGTCCGGCGGCAGCTGCAGATCCCGGATGATCGCGGCGCTGACGGCACGGGACAGGCTGTTCACGCACGCGAACACCGCGCAGACGGACAGCGCAATCGTGCCGGATTTCCAGAGGGAGATGGTAAGCGTTCTGGTATACAGGCAGATCGCAGCCAGCGCGACCCCCGCAAGGGCAAGGAACGTAGAAGCCCCAAGCCGATAGCAGGCAAGCCCGCTGCCGATGCACAGGCACGCCATCAAGGGAAAAAGCCAGGCGGCCAGCCTTCCGGGGGACTGCTTCAGATAGGTTTTTACAGGGAAATATCCAAGCAAAAGGCCGGGGAGTACGACGAGAAGCTCCAAAATCGGACGCAGAATATCCTTCATTTCATACGCTCCCTTTGCAGCAGAAATTCCATAAACGCCTGCCGGGCAGGCTTTAAAAGCTCCTGACTGACATAGACGCTGCTGCCGTCTGTCATGCAGAAGGCACCGTCCCGAAAATCTGCGGCGTGCTCTAAATTGACGATCATGCCTCTGCCGCAGACGAAAAAGCGGGGATCTTTTTTCAGAGGCTCGGTGAACACCTTAAAGCTCTGGCGGGTGACCAGCGTTTTCAGGGCAGTCGTGCGGATGTTGATCAGATGTGCAAAATGCTCTGCCGAGATAATGTCCCGGTAGCAAAGACGGACATCACTGCCGCTGACCTTCACCGTCAGGACCGGCTCGGGGCGGGGGAGTCTTGCAAGCATCTCGGCAAGCAGGGCGGAAAGCTCCTCCTCGGAAAAGGGCTTCACGAGATAGTGGAGCGCACGGACCTGAAAGCCCTCCAGCGCGTGGTCGGTTGAGGTCGTGGTAAAAACCAGAAGGCAGTCTGCGTCCGTTTTGCGCAGCTCCTTTGCAGCGTCCATGCCGCTCATCCCGTGCATGTAAATATCCAGAAACGCGGCGGTAAAGCGCTGCTCTTTTTCTGCGGCGAGAAAGCTCTCGCCGCTTTCAAATTCCAATAGATCCGCCTCGGCGCCGCACAGGCGCAGCTGCCGCGCAAGGCGCGTTTTCAGCTGCGCGCGCTCGGTCTCAAGATCATCCACAATTGCTATTCTCATGCCGGACTGGCTCCTTCCGGAAAGTTTCTATTTAGATTATAGCACATTATAGCACAACTTTCCGACTCCGGCACGGCGGAAAAACCCGATTTCGTGCCGGAATTGGGGCTTTCGTGCCAAAAGGCTTGAAAAGCCTGCACCGTTCCGTATACTGAAAGCAGAAACAGTCAACGACGGCAGAAAGGGGGCGGAGCGCTATGTACCACATTGCCGTGCTGACAAAGAGCGAAACGCAGGAGACCTTTTACAGAGAACAGCTTTCACGGTTCTGCGCAGAGCGCGGTCTGTTTCCCAGGGTGGACTGCTACCGCGGGCAGGAGGTATTCTTTGAGGTCGCGCGCAAAAATGCGCCGACCAACGCTGTAATTTCCCTTCCGGGCGTGGATGGGCTGAATGCAGTGGAGCACCTGCGGGCGCTTTTCCCGGAAACGCGCATTATATGGTGCAGCGAGCTGGATTTTTCCCTGCATGCGTTCCGGCTGCGCGTAGACTACTTTCTGCTGGAGCCGATAACGGAAGAAGCATTCCGGCATGGGCTTTATGCATGGGTAGAGGAAAAACAACCGTCTGCTTCGCCCCGAGCGGATCACAACCAACACAGCAAGGAGGATCACCGATGAAAAAGAGAAACCCGATTTATACTGCAGGCAGCTTCCTGCTGGCAGGAGCATTGACCCTGTCGATGGCAGCCTGCAGCGGAGCACAGGCACCGGCGGAGGTCACGCAGACGCCTTCCGCCACAGCAACACCGGCTGCCACAGCCGCACCTGCCGAGGAAACGACCCCTTCCGCGCTGGTATCCGGCGCACTCCCCGTGAAGGCCTTGCAGCCCAAGCAGGTCGAGGAAAACCCCTACATGGCAAAGAGTGATGCGAACATCCATCACGACGGCTATAACACCGATTCAACCGACGAGATCCTGCCGCTCGGCATCTATCCGGAGATCCATGTCTCCTATGAGACGACAAACGCGAATGCGTCTCCCGCCATTTACTTTGACAGCTACGGCCATGCAGTCGTTCCGCTGCTCGGCGGCATCGCCATCCGCGATCTGAATGCGGAGGAGACAAAGACGCTCGGTTATTTTTCCCCGAAGCAGCATGACGGCGGCAGCTACCTGATCCAAAGCTCCTACACCTTCCTGGACGCTGAAAGCCGCATCGTCTGCCCGACCAGCAACAACCATGTACTGATGCTCCGCGCAACGGACGAGGAGGGCAATGTCCTTCCCGAGTTTGAAAAGGTGCTTGACATCGACATCAAGGCGGCGGCAGAGGCCGCGCTCGGCAAGGAGCTGACGCAGAATCTTCTTTCCGTGGTATTTGACTACGACGGGAACCTCTGGTTCGCCACCGGCGGCTTCCGCATCTATCCCGAGCGCCAGCAGCAGGGCGTTCTCGGCTATATCGCCCACTCGGCAATCGAAGCGATCCTCAACGGTGAGCAGACCGACCTGTCGAAGGCGGTTTTCGTCTACGAGCTGACGCCCGGCGAGGGCGCGGAGAACGGCATTGCCGCCTCCAAGGACGGCGCGGTCATTCTGACCAATCAGAATTGCTATCTGCTGCGCGCCAACAACGGTGTCGAGGCTGTCTGGTGTACGCCGTATGAGAGCGTCGGCGCGAAGGTCAGCGGTGAAGGCGACAAGACCACCGGCGGCGGTCTTGCGTGGGGCGGCGGCTGCTCGCCGACGCTGACGCCGAACCTTGTGATGTTCACCGACAATGCAGACCCCGTGAATCTTCTTGCGCTCGACATGAAAACCGGTGAGGTCGTGGCAAAAACGCCGGTGCTCGATGATCTGCCCGATGGCTATCAGGTGGCAATCGAGAACTCTGCAATCGTCTACGATGACGGCGCGGGCACGGTCAGCACGATTGTCTGCAACTGGTTCGGCGCGGGCAACGCAGGCCTTGCCGACCCCAACAACGATTCTTCGATCCAGAGCTACGCCAACATTTATGACCAGAACTGGCTGATGAAGGGCAATGCCATGATCGCCCCCGGCGTCGAGCGCGTGGACACCGTGAAAACCGACAGCGGCTACGAGATGAAGAGCATCTGGACCCGAAACGATCTGAGCGACACCGCGATCATGAAGCTCTCCACCGCAACGGGCTATATCTACGGCTATGTGCAGGATCTGACCACGGGTATGTGGCAGTACATCATTCTCGACTTTGCAACCGGCGAGACCGTCTTTACGATGGATGTTTCCAACAAGTACGGCTACAATAATATGGCCATTGGCATGTACACCGGCAACAGCGGAAATGCACTCTACTGTCCGACCGGCTATCTGGAGCTGCTCCGCCTGCAGGACCGCTTTGTCTACCTGCCCGAGCTTCCGTACCGCGAAGTCGATCTCGATCAGGCGGCAAGAAATGTGCTTGCGCAGGATCAGTTTGCACAGGACGGCGGCGAAGGTACAGTTGCAAGCTGGCGCAACACCGCGGCCATCCGCAATGTGCACCCCAACACCACGGTTGCCTTCCGCATGAACAATCTGTCCGGCAGCGCCTCCGATTTGACGCTCTACGCCTATGGTGCAGACGGCAAGCTGGTAAAGGTTGCCCCCGAGCTGTGGTCGATCACGGACGAGACCGGCGCGGCTGCGTCCGAACTGACGGACGGCGTTCTCTATGAGCTGCGCGTGACCGTCGCCGACGGCGGCGATTTCGACCTGAGCGAAACGGAAAAGGAAATCAAGCTGTCCGTTGTGCTTGGAAAATAAGTGGGTTTTGAGAGGCTGCTGCACATTCCTCCCCAAAAGACCGAAGTAAAGCCATAAAATGCTTGGAGGTTCACACCGTCAAGCAGACAGAAAAACAGTATTCGTTTATCGTTCGCCGTTTCCACAAGGAAACGGCGAATTTTTCGTGCAAAGACGAAACAGCCAATGCACGATCCTCTCCGAAGCATCGGGTGCAATGCAATCTTAACGCAATCTTAATATTCCGACAGAAAAGCTTAACACCATCTTTAAACGGGCGGCGCTATACTGTATTGTACGAAAATTCTGCTGGAGTGTGATTCCTTTTGCCATCTCATCGGCGTTTAGCCTGTAAGCTCAATTACTTTCAGTCCATAATTCTGCTGTTTGCAGCGGTTATCCTTATCGGGGCGGCACTTCTGATGCTGCCGATTTCTGCGCAGGAGCGCACCGTCACCCCTTTCCATGAGGCATTATTCACAGCAACCTCCGCCGTCTGTGTCACAGGGCTGGTTGTGCGGGATACGGCTTCCCACTGGTCAGCGTTCGGTCAGGCCGTGTTGATGGTGCTGATTCAAATCGGCGGCTTGGGTGTGATCACAGTCGGCGCGTCTTTCTCGCTTTTATCAGGTCGGCGCATTTCCCTGTCCCAGCGCGGGCGGATGCAGGAGGCCATATCTGCTCCAAAAGTCGGCGGCATTGTGCGGCTGACAGGCTTTGTGATCCGTACCTCTTTGATGATGGAAGGAATCGGCGCGCTTTGTATGCTCCCGGTTTTCTGCCGGGATTTCGGCGTTTCCGGGATATGGAAAGCCGTTTTTCATTCCGTCTCCGCTTTCTGCAATGCGGGCTTTGATTTAATGGGTACCCCCGACATGCCTTTTGTCTCGCTGACCGCATATCGCGCAGACCCGGTTATCAACCTGACGATTTCCGCCCTGATCGTTGTGGGCGGCATCGGCTTTCTGACATGGGATGACGTGCGGACCAATCGGCTTTGCTTTCATCGCTATCGGCTGCAGAGCAAAGTTATTCTGACGGCAACAGCGCTCTTAATTTTGATGCCAACGCTATACTTTTTCTGCTTTGAATTCAAAGGCGGCACACTGCGGGAGCGGCTGCTGCTCTCGCTGTTCCAGTCCGTAACGCCCCGAACAGCGGGATTCAATACGGCAGACTATACGTCACTGTCCAGCAGCGGGCGCGGCCTTACCATTCTGCTGATGTTCATCGGCGGTTCACCGGGTTCTACGGCGGGCGGCATCAAGACAACAACGGCGGCAGTACTTGTCGCCAATGCGTTTGCTGTATTCCGCAGGCAGAAAAGCCCCGAAATGTTCGGGCGGCGGATGGAAGAAAAAGCGGTCTATGATGCCGCAGCTATTTTTACACTGTATCTCGTCCTTTCGCTGACGGGAGCGTTTGTCATCAGCACGGTGGAGACGCTGCCGCTGTCCGAATGTCTGTTTGAAACGACCTCGGCCATTGCTACCGTAGGGCTGTCTCTGGGGTTGACACCGCATCTTGGAATCGTCTCACAGGGGATTTTAATTTTCTTGATGTTCATTGGGCGCGTCGGCGGACTGACTATGATTTATGCAGCGCTCTCCGGCAGCAAAAGCAGCGCGGCACGGCTGCCGCAGGAACGCATCACCGTAGGATAAAGAAAGGTACATACCATGAAATCTATTTTACTGATCGGGTTGGGTCGATTTGGCCGCCACATCGCAGAGGAGCTGAACAAGCTCGGCCATGAGGTCATGGCGGTGGACGAAAACGAGGACCGCGTCAACGCCGTTCTAAGCATTGTGACCAACGCCCAAATCGGCGACAGCACCAACGCGGAATTCTTGGAGGCGTTGGGCGTCCGCAATTTTGATGTCTGTATTGTGGCGATCAGCGGAAATTTTCAGAGCTCGCTCGAAACCACTTCCCTGCTGAAGGAGCTGGGCGCAAAAATGGTCGTCTCCCGTGCGGAACGGGATGTGCAGGCTAAATTTCTGCTGCGCAACGGTGCGGATGAGGTGCTTTACCCGGAAAAGCAGCTGGCCAAGTGGGCGGCCATCCGCTACGGGTCCGACCATGTGCTGGATTATATCGAGCTGGACCACGACCACGCCATTCTGGAAGTATCTGTGCCGTCCGCGTGGATTGGAAAGACCGTTGGCGACATCAATATCCGCAAGAAATACAGCATCAACATTCTGGGCATCAAGCGCAACGGGATTGCCGACGTCAACATTGACTCGGACACGGTTCTGCCCGGTGACGGCACATTGCTGGTGCTGGGCGAGGGCAAGGCCCTGAGCCGGTGTTTTCATATCTGATCGTTTGCAAGGGAAGTGGTTCATTTGAGAACGGCACTGCTGATTTTGCTGTTTCTGGCCGCAGGACTTTTTCTTGTTTTTATCGGTATCCGGTGTGATGCGTTCTGGCGCAGCGTTCGCCGCGCACAATTTGAGCGGCGTGAAGGCTTCCGGCGCTGGTAATGCCGCCCGAAATATGGTATGATACCCTTCAGAAGGGAGGATTTGCTGTGAATATTAAAAAGCCATCTCCCGATACAATGAAAGAACAGGCCGTCCGACAGGCAAAGGATCTTTTGATCACGGTGCTGATTCTGACCGCTGCAACCGGCATCGGCAATATTTTCTGGTATTTCTCTTTTACCAGAAATATCATATCGGTGTATATTCTGGGGACATTGCTGACCTCGCTTTTTACCAAAAGCTATTTCTACGGCTTTTTAAGCTCGTTTTCCAGCGTGCTTCTTTTCAATTTCTGCTTTACAGAGCCCCGCCTGACGCTGCACGCATACGAGCGCGGCTACCCTGTCACCTTTGCCATTATGCTGATCGTTTCCATCATTACGGTCACATTGGCGATTCAGAATATCCGCAATGCCGAGGAGAAAGAGCGCGCTGCCGTCCGCGCCAAGAATGAACAGCTGCGCGCCGATTTGCTGCGCACGATTTCCCACGACCTGCGTACCCCGCTGACATCCATTTCCGGCAATGCCTCCAACCTCATCAGCAACTATGAGAAGATGGACGACCCCACCCGCAAGCAAACGTTTCTGGACATCTACGACGACTCTATGTGGCTCATCAATCTGGTGGAGAACATTCTTTCCATCTCCCGCATTGAGATGGGCGGATGAATCTGTCCATCTCTACAGAGTTAGTAAGTGAAGTGTTTGAAGAAGCCCTGCGCCATACCAACCGGCACAGTGAGCAGCACACGATTACTGTACAGATGGACGATGATCTGCTGCTGGCGCACATGGATGCCAAGCTGGTTGTGCAGGTCCTGATCAATCTGGTGGATAATGCCATCAAATACACGCCTGCCGGGTCGCACATTGTCCTTTCCGCTGCGGCGCAAGGGGAACGCGCCGTAATTCGGGTAAGCGATGACGGCCCCGGTATTCCCGACGAAGCAAAAGAAAAGGTCTTTGAAATGTTCTCCACCGGGGAAAAACGCATTTCGGACAGCCGCCGCAGCCTTGGGCTGGGACTGGCCTTATGCCGCACGATCATCGCAGCCCACGGCGGCACCATTACACTGTCCGACAATACGCCGCACGGCTGTATCTTTACTTTTACACTGCCCCTTGGGGAGGTTTCTTTGCATGAATAAACCCTTGATTCTGGTTGTGGAGGACGATGCGCCTATCCGCAACCTGATTACCACGACACTGAAAACGCAGGACTACAAGTACATTGCGGCGGCTACTGCGTCCGAAGCGCTCCAACAGGCAACGATCCATGCACCGGATGTGATGCTGTTGGATCTTGGTCTGCCTGATCTGGACGGTATCGAGGTGATTCGCCGTATTCGCAGTTGGTCTGCGATGCCCATCATCGTTATCAGTGCCCGCAGCGAGGACAGCGATAAAATCGAAGCCTTGGACAGCGGCGCCGACGACTACCTGACGAAACCGTTCTCGGTAGAGGAGCTGCTGGCGCGGCTGCGGGTAACGTTCCGCCGCATCTCGATGCTGCAAAACGCCGCCGGTTGTTCGGTTTTTACCAACGGTGATCTGCAAATTGATTTTGCGGCTGGCTGTGCCACCTTGAAAGGGCAGGAACTGCACCTGACGCCCATCGAGTACAGGCTGCTCTGCGTCATGGCTAAGAATTGCGGCAAAGTGCTGACCCATACTTATATCACCCACGAAGTCTGGGGCAGTTCCTGGGACAATGACGTGGCCTCGCTGCGTGCTTTTTATGGCTACGCTGCGCAAAAAGCTGGAATCCGAGCCGGATTCGCCGCAGTATATCCAGACGCATATCGGCATTGGATACAGGATGCTGAAGGTGTAAAGAGATTTAGCCGAAAGAGGTATAATAAAAACCCGCAAAATTGCGGAAAAGTGTGGAGCCTCCCCTGTCCTTCGCTAAAGTTTGATTTAGCGAAATATAATGATTAGAAAAAACCACTTCCCTGATCGTTGCGTTGGTGCGTAATTTATTGTATAATAGAGAAAATCCGTCATGGGAGGAGGTTTGATGTATGGATGCGGTTCTGATGCACAAAGAGATTCCGGTTGTAGATATTGTATTTGATGAAGAATCGAGTGTTATCCTCGGCATTGGCACCATTCATAACAGCGAACATCTTCCGATTGGAATACC
>ENA-OQIL01000301-OQIL01000301.1-human-gut-metagenome-genome-assembly--contig:-NODE-301-length-19798-cov-3.519902_pt1 | contig 19798 bp, 12 predicted proteins | sample MGYA00242583_ERZ504748 | MGnify/ENA primary metagenome ERZ504748 (study PRJEB26092, sample SAMD00036191) | human gut metagenome | host: Homo sapiens | study: EMG produced TPA metagenomics assembly of...
ACGACATCGATCCGGATTTGCGACGAGGAGTCGTCATAGGTGTCGGTGGTTTCGAAAAACGATGCCGGAGATTTTTGCTTGCGGCGAGCGTGCGTGCGAACGTCTGGTCGGTTTTTATACAGTAACTCCCCGCGTGGCGCCGGAAAAGCCGATATCCACGATCCCGAAAGGCAGTTCCGAGGCCGGGTCGGCGAAGACGAAGGGCGAAAAGACCGTCGAATTGGTTTGGCACATCTGGTAGCGCTCCGTCCCCGCAGGAATGGAAATCTCCCATCGTTGACATGCAACACGGCAGTTCATAGAGTGCTGGATCGCCGTAATACATTCCTCCGAGTGCGTCGATGCCTTCGGCAAAAGGTTCGGTCTTGGACGTGAAAAGCATCCGGACGGTATGGGCTGTCTTGTCGAACGAAAACCGTTGGCGGGCGAAAGCTTGTCTTTGAGCAGCACGCGGAACTTCGCCACGCGCCGTTCGGCCCGCAGGGTTACCGCCGGAACGCCTGCCGAATGGAGATCGCCGCTTTTGGGCACCGGGAAATCGGCCACGGCGACAAAAACTTCGCGGCTCAGCTGCCGGTAACCGTTGTTCATCCAGTGCGTCGAGATCGTGTAGGTGAGCAGCGGCGGCGTGCGCAGCGAGCCGTCGGCTTCATCGGAGACGACTTTCCCCGGAATCAGATCGTTGTTCCAGTCGGCCGACCCCCAGTTGATTACGGCTACGATCCGGTAATCGCCCGGCCGCAGTTCGAGATTGAACGGGCACGGCGGAAGATCCCCGGCGATCTTCAGTTCGGCCCATGGCCCCGACTGTGCGTCGAGCAGGACGGTTTGCGTCGTGTCCACGATCCAGCGGGTGTCCGCCGTTTTTCAGGATCAGCAGCCGGGCCGTGTTCCTGAACCACTGCGTGTAGGAGGTGGCGCGCGTCATGGGTACGAGCGAGACCGTCCGTGCCGACGGCTTCCAGCCGGAAACAGACTTCGACGCGGGATTTTTCCTCCGCGGACGGATGCCGAAAGGTTCCCCTTTCCGAGCAGCCGCCCGTCAGGAAGGCCGCCATTACGAATAAGACTGAAAGATTTTTTCATAATCGCTACGCTTTTTTTGCCGTTTCACAACCAGTCGAAATTCGTTTCGATGCCCCCTCCGACCGGAATGTCGATGATCCGGTCGCAGCGCAGACCCGCCCGGTTGACCGTGAAGCAGTCCGCAGCCACCGGAAGCCCCGCCGCGGCATCGGTCGCCGGAAGGGCGAGGGTCAGCTGCCGCTGCGGGAAACAGGCTGCGGAATGGACACCCGTGTGGCCGTTGCCGCAGGTAGGCGTCGTGTCGTAGTAGGTGAAGAGCAGCTTCACCCGCAGCTTCGAATCGGACGGCAGCAGGAAAGCTCCTTCCATGCGCAGGCTGCCGCGCACCCCCACGCGGAACAGGCCCAAGTCGCTGCCGCCGGAGAGGTAGCGCAGCGCGCCCCGCAGCGCCTTGGGGGCACCTTCGATGTTCCGGTGGGCCAAGGGACACGCGTCCAGCGAGACGACGTCGGCGCCCCCTTCGGGACGCATGCCCAAGATGAGGCGACCGGCACCGTCGGCGCCGCAGGACAGCTCCAGCTTGTTGCGGTAGCCCCACTGGCGCTTGCTCGGCAGACAGGGGCGCACCAGCTCCTCGGCGCGCTCGCGGCCGAACTTCGCCGTGCGCTCGAGCGCCGCCGCCACGTTTGGCGCGCTTGGCCTCCAGCTGCGCGTCATAGGACAGGTGCTGCCAGGGGCATCCTCCGCAGGCCGCGCCCGCCTCGCAGCGCGGGCGGACGCGCAGCTCGGAGGGCTTGACGAGCCGCGCGATGCGCGCGCGGGCGAACGTCGGCTTGTCCTCGACGATCTCCAGCGCGGCCACGTCGCCGGGCGCGCCGCCCTCCACGAACACGGCCTTGCCGCTCTCCAGGCGGCCGACCGCCTCGCTGCCGTAGCCCATGCGCTCAATCGTTATGGTTTCTTCCATGAATACGCCCAAATCTCGTTTTTGTTTTTCCGTTTCGTCCATGATAGCGTATAATCTCCTCCACCGTGCCTTGCTAGCTCAGGGGATAGAGCGTCTGCCTCCGGAGCAGAAAGCCGCAGGTTCGAATCCTGTCAAGGGCACCAGGTAAACGATACGAGGCCGGAATCCGTTCCCGGCCTCGTTTTTTATTGTCGGCGCATCGTCTGATTCGACGCTGAGACGGCGATGACGCCGAGATCGCCGCGCCATGGCGAAAACGGGGCGGTTTGGTAACCCCAAAACCTTTCCGCTTCCCAATTCGCCGGCGCGCCGAAGCGGAAGCCCGACATCAGCCCAGGTCGATTTTTTCGGCATCCCGTCGCGAGTTGCAACCGATTACCAAACCGCCTCGTTTTTACCCGGTCACGCCCTTTTCGCCGTCATCCCGCGCTAACACCAGCAGGGAGCACCCCGGCTAACGCCGCGCGGGTTCCTTCGGCTCCGCGCTGGCGCGCTGCGAGCAGGATGACAGGTGGAGGCTTCGCTCGTTCGGGGCAGCTTCGGCCGAGACGGCTATTCGATGTCCGAGAGGATCTCGCCGGGCGCATCGCCGGCGTCGAGGAAGATCTTGCGCGTCACGAAGTTCCACACCATGACGATGAACGTGGCGCCTATCTTCACGATGAGGTAGTGGATGCCCAGAAACTCCACGCCCGCCCACATGCAGCCGTTGTTGAGGCCCAGGCCGATAACCGACAGCACGACGAAGATGGCGAACTCGCGGCGGCGGCTCATGCCCTCCTTATGGGTGAACACGTAGCGCATCGACGCCGCGTAGTTGAACACGACCGAGGCCGTGAACGAAATGGTGGCGCTGACGAGGTAGTTCACGCCGAACGCCTCAGTGAGCAGGGCAAGTAAGCCGTAGTCGATGACGAAAGCGATGACGCCCACCACGCCGAACTTCATGATCTGAGCAACGAGCTTCTTCACCGCGCGCGTCCTTTCGCTCTACGCGCCCCCTCCCCGCGAGCGCCCTCTCAAAAACCTGTCCATTGTGGCATATACGAGATGGATATCAAGGGGTTTGCTCAGATGGCCATCCATTCCGCTCATGCGGCTGCGCTCCTCGTCCTCGACGAACGCGTTGGCCGTGCATCCGCGACGATGGGCACCGAACGCGCGTCGTCGCGGTCGGCGAGCGAATGACGCGGGTCGCCTCGTAGCCGTCCATCTCGGGCATCTGGATGTCCATGAAGATCAGGTCGACGGAGCCCGGGTGCGAGCGCTCGAACGCGCGCACGGCCTCGGCGCCCGTGGACGCCGCCAGGACCTCGGCACCCGCCATGGCCAGCACCTCGGTGGCTATCTCGCGGTTGAGCTCGTTGTCTTCGGCGACGATGACGCGCCTGCCGGAGAAATCGTACGAAACTCCGTCGCCGTGCGTTCGGGACCGCGCGGCGAACGCATCGTCGCACGTGGCGGCCCCTTCGCCCGAGGCTCGTCCGAACGGCACGTCCACCGTGAAGGTCGACCCCTTCCCCACCTCGCTCGACAACGATATACGACCGCCCATCATCTCCGTGAACCGCTTCGTGATGGCAAGGCCCAGACCCGTGCCTCCGCGTCTGCATGAAGACTCGTCGCCCTGCTCGAAAGACGAGAATATCCGCTCGCGGTTCTCCGGCTTGATGCCGCAACCCGTATCGGTCACCGAGAAGCGCAGCCAGATCGCGTCGTCGTGCGCAGCATCCTCTTCCGGCGGCGCGGGAAGCTCCTCTATGCGCAGCGTGACGCTGCCGTCGCGAGGAGTGAACTTGAAAGCGTTGCCAACGAGATTGTAAACGATCTGGTTCAGCCGAAGCCCGTCGCCGACGAGCAGCGAGGGCAGCGCGCCCACTTCTTCCGTCTTGTAGCGAATCCCCTGTTCGAGAGCCTGCGTTCCGAACACGTCGTCGAGCGACCCTACGAACGTCCCGAAATCGAACGTCTCGCGCTTGATGTCGATCTTGCCGCTTTCGATCTTGCTCATGTCGAGGATGTCGTTGATGAGCGCCATGAGATGCTCGGACGTCACGTCGATCTTCTCGAGGCAGGCTCGCGCCTTCTCCTCGTCGTGCGCATTCTCGAGCGCGATGGCGGTCATGCCCATGATGCCGTTCATCGGCGTACGAATCTCGTGCGACATGCGCGAGAGGAACTCGCTTTTCGCCAAACTGGCGCGCCGCGCTTCCTCGGAAGCGCGCTCGGCGCGGTTCTTCTCGTCCGACAGCAGACGCGTGTTGCGCTTGACCAGCTGATAGTAGATCGAGAAGAAGATGGCTATGACCGCGATGATCATGGTCGCCATGAGAACGGCGTTCTGCATGAGCACCCAGCTGAGTCCCGCCACGTCCTCGTCCACCACGCCGTAGGGCATGGCGGTACACAGATACCAGTCCTGATTGCTCATCGGCCGAAAGTACAGGTACTCGTGATGGCCCCCGTACCAGAAGGGAGCAGGAACGTCTCCCCGTTCTCCACGGCTTCTCGCACCTGGTCCATGCTGTACCCGTTGTCGAGGCGAGCGCTCGATTCCAACGCGTCGAACAGGTTCTCGCCGTTGCACAGCCTCTCGGCATCGCATCCTGCGATGCAAGTGCCGTCGAAGCCGATGACGCTCGACCGCGCGCTGCCATTGACCAGATCGAGGTTGAGCTTCCCGGAAACGGTGTCGACGCCGAACCCGGCGACGACGGCGGTGAACGTGACGCCTCCGCAGGTAACGGGCTCGAAGGAATCCACGAGCGCGATGGTTCCGTTGTAGAGCATCACATCATGCCCGCTCGCATCGCGGTACGACAGCCCCAGCTCGCTGCGGGCGGCAAGTTCCTCATCCGAGGCGGCGTCCGAGCCCCACGACGTGTAGTAGAGCCCGTCGCTGCCACGCAGCGCAAGGTAGGCGTACTCGTCATCGTCCGCCTTCATGCAGGCGAGGAAATCCCTCACCTCGTCGAGATTCTCGGGGTCGTACAGCTCAAGCGAGCTGCCCACGGTTTCCAGCTGGCAGAACTTGCCGTCGATGCCGGTGTTGAAATGGGAGATGACCTGGTTGCTGAGCTCTTGCAAGTACACTTCGCTCATGGTTTCCACCGCGGCCGCCGTCGCCTGACGCGACGAGACGATCGTGTACGCGAGCGCGATCAGAAGCGCAAGGACGAGCGCGACCACGATGATGGCGATGCGCCGCCGCTCGCGCGAGCGGGTAATCAGTTCCATAGGGAGGACGCCCCTCTTCCAGTCGTAGCGGGCGTTCTTCATTGTAGCAGGAGGCGCCGGGCACAATATTACCGGTCGAAAACGGCTTCCTTACCGGGTTTCATCTGGAAAACAACGGAGCCGTCTGGCGCAAGCCCGACGTTTCGAGTAGGATGAACCTCACCTATACAGAACCGAGGAGTGATTCGTGGATCAGAAGATCGATACGCCGCGCGCCCAGAGCGGCACCGTCGCCGTGCTCATCCCCTGCTACAACGAGGCCGTAACCATCGGCAAGGTGGTCGACGACTTCAGGCGCGTGCTGCCCGAAGCGACCGTGTACGTCTACGACAACAACTCCTCCGACGGCACCGCTTCCATCGCGGCCGAGCACGGCGCCGTGGTGCGGGCCGAACGCCGCCAGGGCAAGGGCAACGTCGTGCGCCAGATGCTGCGCGATATCGACGCCGACTACTACGTCATGGTGGACGGCGACGACACGTACCCCGCCGAGGCCGCACCGGAGCTTTTGGCTCCGCTCATGGCCGACGAGGCCGATATGAGCGTAGGCGACCGCCTGTCCAACGGCACGTACGGCGAAGAGAACGACCGCGCCTTCCACGGCTTCGGCAACGACCTCGTGCGCACGCTCATCAAGTGGATCTACGGATTCGAGTTCTCCGACGTCATGACCGGCTATCGCGCCTTCAACGCCGTGTTCGCCAAGACCATGCCCGTGCTCTCGCCCGGCTTCGAGATCGAGACCGAGCTGTCCATCCACGCCGTGGACAAGCGCTGGCGCATCGCCGAGGTGCCGATCGACTACCGCGACCGCCCCGAAGGATCGGAGAGCAAGCTCAACACGTTCTCAGACGGCATGAAGGTGCTGGCCATGATCATGTCGCTGTTCAAGGACTATCGCCCGCTCGCGCTGTTCAGCTGGCTCGCGCTTCTGTTCTGCTTGCTGGGCCTCATCGCCGGCATCCCCGTCATCTGGGAGTTCGCCGCGACGGGCCTCGTACCGCGCCTGCCCTCCGCATTGCTGGCCGTGGCCCTCGTGTTCGTCGGCATCCTCGCATTCGCCAGCGGCCTCATCCTGGACACGGTGGTCAAGGGCACTCGCAAGGAGTACGAGCTGCAGGTGACGCAGGCCTACGAGCGCTACGGCAAGCGCAGGGCGTAAGCCCCGGAAACGCCTCGAGGGGCGCGGGTGTTGACAATACTCGCTACGCACTCCATCACACCGCGCCCCTGCCCGTCAATCATCCTAGCAAATGCCTTGAACAATGTTCAGTCGTGATTTATGACCTTTTTGCTGAGAGAATAATCTTTTGATACATTTTCGCCGTTTTACCTGATAGACCGTCGCTTTATCAAAGCATCGTGTATCCGTTCGGTTACATTCTAGGCAACGATAACCTGCTGTCAAGCCGAGCAGGCGGAAGAGGCTACGCCCTTCGGGCGCTTAGGATGCGGACGGCCAGCCCGTCGAGATCTTCGGCAGTGAAGCGGTAGGTCACGGTTTGCATGTCCCCCGCCGAATCCTCGCGCTCGACGCGCGCGAAGCGCAGCTCCACCTCGACGCAGCCCTGCCGCAGCAGTGCATAGGCGTAGCATTGCGCCTGCAGGAGGTGCTTGGAGCACAGCGCTTCCGGCGCCTCGCCGTCCGAACCGCCGGTCTTATAGTCCACCACGAGCGCACGAGCGCCCGCAAGCTGCGCGTCGTCGGTGCAGAGAAGATCGATCTCCCCTTCCACGAACGCATCGGATATCGGCACGAAGAACGGCACCTCGGCGCGCCGCAGCCCCCACTGCAGCGTTTCGGCGTACGTCGCGCTGGAGAACCAGCGCTCGCAGGCATCGGCCAGCCGCGCGCGCTGTCCCGTCGATAGAGCGTACGCCTCGGAGAGCACGCCGAGGCGCGCAGCGCCGGGAACCCTTCCCGTCTCGACGGCCAGCTGCGCCGCCCGATGGAAGGCGCTGCCCAGATCCGTCGCCTTGTCCGCGTCCGCGGCGAAAGGCGCGCCCTCGTCCGCCGGAGCCGGAAGCGGGTTCGGGGCGATCGACGAGTACGAGAACGCATCGTCGCGCGCCAAGCCTCCCGCGAAGAGCGTCGACCGCGAAGCGTCGTCCACGACGGGCACGAAGAATAGCCGCGGTTCGGGCGCAGGCTCGACACCCTCCTCGGCGCGCGGCTCCGGCGGCTGTACGAGGATGCGCTCGAAGCGGGCCGGCGCGGTGCCGCCGTAGGGAAGCTCGGCAACGCCCTCGGGAAAATCGCCGTCGCCGCACAGCGCGCTGCGGATATCGTCGACGAGCGGGGCGTACGCCGGAGGCTTGCCCGCCGAGGGAGCTTTCGCGTCCATCGCCACCACAAGCGCCTCGCTGGCACGCGTGAGGCCCACGTAGAGCTTGCGACGCGCTTCGGCCAGCTCCTCGTCGGCCGCACGGCGCGCGAGCTGGGCGCGGTAGGCCGCCTGCGTGCACGACGAAGCGCCGAGAGCGCACGCGGGCCCATCCTCCCCTTCTACGAGACGGCGAGCGGCCAGCAGATCGGCATCATCCTCGCCGTCGCCGGCCGCAGCCGCGCCCGAGCGCTTCGCCAGCTGGGGAAACGCCTCCAACGACGCTGCGGGCGCCAACGAGGCGCGCGCGACGGAACCGCACGTCTCCACCAGAAGCTTGCCGCTTCCCGCGCGCGCATCGGCGAAGTCGGCCAACGCCACGACGGGGAACTCCAGTCCCTTCGAAGCATGGATGGTCATGATCTTCACCACGTCGCCGCCGGCTCCCGACAACGCGCCGGGCGCCTCCTTCAATCCTACGGCCAGCTCGTCGGCCAGCGCGCGCGCCGTGGAGGCCAGCCCCAGGTGGCGCTCTGTTTCGAGGCGATCGACGAGCCGGACGGCCTTCAGCACGTTCGCGGCTCGCGCCGTGCCCGCCGCGCCTTCCTCCTCGAGCCGTGCCATCCACCCCGAACGCACCACGGCATCGCGCACCACGGTCGCCACCGGGCGCGTGCGCGACTCGTCACGCGCCCGCTCGAACAGGCGCACGGCGTGCGCCAGCCGCGGCGGCAGTCCGTCGGCGCGCGATGCGAGGCGCGCGAAGCCCCGGTCGAGATCGCGCCGCCGCACGCATCCCGTCTCAGGATCCTCCTCGGTGGTCAGCACGAGGAGGTCGTCTGCCGACAGACGCATCATGTCGCTGGTCAGCACTTCGAACAGCGCAGCCGTGTTCGCCGGGTTCGCCAGCGCCTCCACGAAGCGGGCGACCACGCGCACTTCGGGCGCGGACGCGAACAGCGACCCGCCCGTCACCACGCACTCGAAGCCCTCGGCGCGCAGCGCCTCGGCATACATGCCCGCACGGCTCATCTTGCCCAGCAGCACCACCATGTCGCCGGGAGCGTGGCCGTCCTCGCGCAGCGCGGCGAACCGGCGGGCGATGGCCTCGGCGCCGGCGCGCTTCGCATCGGCCGTGCGCACGCCGGTGCCGCGCCCCGCGGGCTGCACCGACAGCACGAGGTCGATGCGCGGCGCGCTGCCCCGATAGCAGGAGGGGCGCTGCTCGTTCGGCTCCAGCGACATGAACGCCTCGCCGAACACCGTCGACTGCTCGAACACGCGGTCGACGAACGACAGCACGTCGCCGTGGCTGCGGAAGTTCTTCGTGAGCTCGACGTAGAGCGCGCCCACTTCGTCGGCGCGCATCGCCTTCTTATGAGCCTCGTACACGTTCACGTCGGCGCCGCGGAAGCGGTAGATGGACTGCTGCGCATCGCCTACCGTGCACAGGTGCGCGCACCGCGGCCCGGCCAGGCGCGCGATCATGTCGATCTGCAGCTGGCTGGTGTCCTGGAACTCGTCCACCATCACCAGTTTGAAGCGGCGTTCGTAGCGCGCGGCGATGTCCGGGCAGCGTTCGAACGCGTCGAGCGTGCGCACGAGCAGGTCGTCGTTATCCAGCTTGCACGCGGCGCGCTTCGCACCCTCGAAGCGCGCGGTCACCTCGCGCGCGAGCGCCATGAGCTCGGAGGCCAGCGGGTGCGCCAGCGCGAGCGCGACGTTCTGAGCCACGCGCGCGTGCACAGCTTGATACGCTTTGACCTCGGCCTTCACGTCGGCGCCGCCGAACGTGCACGGCAGGTAGGCGCAGCCGTCGACCACAGCTGCCAGCGCACGCGCGTCGCTCGCCGCGGACGCGTCGGCCAAAAACGCCCCGAGCGCCTCCACCGCGTCGGCCGCGGCCGCGCGCGCCCGTTCGGCGGACGCGCTCTTCCCCGCCCGCTCGAGCGCGGGCAGCACGCCCTCGTAGGCCAGCAGCAGCTCGCGCGCGAGCGTCGAGGCCTGCGCGGGCGACGGCCCGAAATCGAGCGCGTCGAGGCCGCCGCGCAGCCCCGCCGCCTTGTCCATCAGAGCCTGCAGCATGGAGGCCACCGACGGAGCGAGCGGCATCGTCGAGCGTGCGGGGTACTCGTCGAACAGCGCCGCGTACGAGCCGCGCGCGATGATATCGTTGTCGTCGCCCAGCGCGCCGTCGATGGCGTCGGCCACGGCTTCGGCCCGCTCCGCATCGCCCATGATGCCGAACGCAGGATCCAGCCCCAGGTCGAGCGCGTGGGCGCGCAGGATGCGCGCGCACATGCCGTGGATGGTGGATATCCAGGCGCCGTCCACGCGCAGCGCTTCCTCGGCCAGCCCTTCGGCGCGCAGCGTGCGCTTGACGCGCGCCTTGATCTCGGCGGCCGCCTTCTCGGTGAACGTGATGGCCAGCACCTCGTCGACGCCGGACGCCGCAGGGCCGCTCTCGGGCAGAAGCGCATAGGCGATGCGCTGCGTGAGCGTGAACGTCTTGCCCGAGCCGGCGCCGGCCGACACGAGCAAGGGACCGCGCACGTGCTCGATGCTCTGGCGTTGACCAGGGGTGCAGGTTGAGAGGTTCATGCGCCCATCCTTTTCTCGCAGGCGAGCACGGGGCAATACCCGCACGGGTCTCCCCCGCGCGGATCGGGACCGATGCAGCCGTCGGCCAGCGTGCGCACGGCCCGGGCGATGCGATCCTCCACCGCGTCCACCAGCTCGCCGAACGACGAGACGCCCAGCGCCTCGCCTGCCGGTCCCGGCACGCCGCAGCGCTCGACGTCGATGCCGGGCACGTCCTGCTCGCCCACGACCGTACGGTCGAAGGCGCCCGAGACGCGCCGGTCGCGGCCGTACGACACGTACAGCGCACCCACCACGTCGAGCCCCAGGACCTTGCGCGCCACCTGGGCGTACATGAGCGTCTGCACCTTGTGGGGAAGCACCGCGCCGCCCGCCTGCGCGGCGGGCGATGCCGAATCCAGCGCGTAGTCGCCATTGAGCGACCCCTTGTAGTCGATAACCACCGCCTGGCCGGCCCCGTTCACGTCGATGCGGTCCACGCTGCCGCGCAGCAGGCATCCTGCGTACGGGAACGGCTCGCTCGAGCCGAAATCGAACTCGAAGCGCACGGGCTCGAAGCCCGGCAGCAGCAGCGCCTCGCGGTCGAGGAACCGGACGAGCCTCTTCCTCAGATCGGCCGTCTCGGCGCGTTCGAAGGCGGTGCGCGGGATCAACGGGTTGACCGAGCGCTTGAGGTTGCGTTGCGATTCCAGATGGCGGTCGAACGTCTCGCCTAGAAGCGCGCGCGCTTCGGGAAGCGTCGCGGAGTCCACCTTCGCATGCCCCGCCTCGCGGAAATGCTCGTAGAAGCTACGCAGCACGTTGTGGGAGAAGCTGCCCATCTCGAGAGGCCCGAACCCGGCGTCCGGCTCCGACAGGCGAAGACGGCGCAGAGCGAACCACTTGTAGGGACATTCAAGGTAGCTTTCCAGCGCAGACGGCGACAGCGCCAACGCGGCGTCGGCGCCGCGCAGCCCCTCGCGCGGCGAGCGCGGCAGCACGATGCGCGGGCGCTGCTCGGGCGACACCGCGCCCGCGGCCGACAGCTCCCAGGACAGCGTCGCCCCTCCTTTGCCTACGCGCGGCTGCACACCCTCGCAGACGAGCGCGAGGTTGTCGTGGAGCGCGTCCTCCCCTGCCAGCATGGCGAAGGCGACGAGCGGCTTGGGAAGCCCCGTCGCCCGGTCGTCCTCGCCCGCATCCGCTTCCCGGTAGCAGTCGAGCAGCTCCTCGAACATAACCGACGGATACGCCTCGTTCGCATCCTCGGTGTTCAGCACGCGCTCGCACACCACCGTCTCGCAGGCGCTCGAAAGCGCGCGGAAGAATCGGCGGCGGGAGGCGGCGAGCGCGTCTGCGGGGCGGCCGAGGCCCAGCTTCTCCAGAAGCAGCGTGCCGCCGTCCTCGACGAGCCGCACCGGGTAGGAGCCCGCGTCGAGATCGCACAGCACGAGCGCGGCGCAAGAGCACGCGGGAAGCTCGGCCGCCTCGTCGAGCGACATGAACAGCGCGTCGGGGCGCGCGCCTTCGTCGCGCGCCGACCGAGCGCTTGAGGAAACCGGCATGCGCTCCAGCAACGGCAATGCGCCGTCGAACACCGCGTTCGCGCGACTGCATGCCGCCGCGAACCTGCGCGCGCACGACACGGCCGCCAGTTGCTCCGCGCGAAACGCCGGATCGAGGTCCGTACGTGCGCGCAGGCGCGCCTCGAACCCCGCGAGCGCGCCGTCCGCGTCGCCCGCCTCCAGCGCCGTCAGCGCGTCGGCCGCCGCCTCGCTTTCGCGGGCGAGATCGGCCGCGATGCGCGCGCGCTCGACCGTGCGGTCCCCGCGCCACGCGGCATCCAGCTCGCAGGCCGTTCGGATCCCGATGCCCGAGAACGGTCCGAGCGCGAAGTCGGACGCCTGCGCGATGCTCCATGCGCCGCAGGCGAACGCGTGCAGAGCGAGAAACGCGCGTCCGAACGCGGTGTCGGCGAACGCCCGGCTCGCACTCACGGCCGAGGCGGCGCCCGCTTCGAGCAGCGCGCCCGCAACGTCGTCGAACAACGCGCGAGGATCGCGGGCAGTCACCGCAACGGGCAGCGGATCGCGCCCCTCCTCGACCGCGCGGAGGCGCTCGTCGGCCACGGCCTGCGCCACCGTGCTCGCCACGAGGGTCGGCGCGGCGTAGCGTCCCGCCGGAAGCAAGAAGCGCACCCGCCCCGTCGGGCGCAGAGGCTCGGGCATCGCGGGCTTGAACAGACGCTCCAACAGCCCTTGCAGCTCGGAGGCGCGCCCGTCGGCACCCGACGGGGCGCGGCAGCCGTCATCGAGGCGAACGACGTCGGTCCGCTGCGCGAGCGCGGCCGTCATCCGCTCCTCAGCGCAGTCAAGGTCGTCGAACCCGGCCAGCACAAGGGGCGCGGGCGCCTCCATAGCCTCGGGAAGCAGAGCCGCCGCCTGCGACGATTCGCAGCACCCCGCCTCCTGCAGAAGCTCCGCGTAACGCTCGAGCACCATGAGCGCATCGCGCTCGGCCGCGCTCAGACCGGCGTTTGCGGCGACCGGCGCCGTCAGATGCGGCAACGCCTCGCGCGCCAAGCGCGCGAGCAGGCCGACGACGCCCGGCGTGGGCTTCAAGCGCCGTCCGTTCGGTCTCCAAGCAGGCGCGGCGCACGAGCAATGCGCGATCGAACGACGACACGATGCGGCGCCCGTCGCCGAACAGATCCCACCTGTCGCGCACCCACATCATAGGCGTCTCCACGCGCGCTCCCAGCGCGCACGGCCCCTCCGCGAGCGCGCGGCGCACGCGGTCGGCAGCGGCGGGACTGGGAACCAGCAGCACGGGCGCGAGACCCGCCGCCAGCCACGATTCCAGATATGCGCGGGCGGCGTCCAGCACGTCGCCCGCATGGTCGAGTATGTGATGTTGAAAAGGCATGCCGCCTATTGTACTCGCCCGCCGCGCGGGCGTGCGCTACAATGGCCGCCATGCAGAAGAACACCTTGAAATACTCCGCCGTCGTGTTCCTCGGCGGCGCCAGCTACGGCGTGATGGCCGCCACGATCAAATGCGCGCTCGCCGAGGGGTTCTCGTGGACCCAAACCGCCGCCAGCCAGGCGTTCTTCGGCGCGCTGCTGTTCGCCGTCGCCTTGGCCGCGCTGACCGTCCTCGGCAAGCGCCCTGTACCGCTGTCGCCCAAGCGCGTGCTGTCCTTGCTGGGGCTGGGCCTCGCCACATGCACCACCTGCGTGCTGTACAACTTCGCGCTCACCATGCTGCCCGTGTCCGTGGCCATCACGCTGCTGTTCCAATTCACCTGGATCGGCATCGTATTCCAGGTGGTCGCCACCCGTCGCAAACCCCGCCTCGCTGAAATCGTCGCGGCGGCCGTCATCCTCGGAGGCACCCTCTTGGCGAGCGGCCTGTTCTCGAACACGGTGGGTCATCTCGACCCGCTCGGCATCCTCTGCGCGCTGCTGTCGGCCGTCAGCTGCGCGACGTTCATGTTCCTGTCGGCGCGCGTCGGCTGCGACCTGCCGCCAATCGAGCGCGGACTCGTCGTGTGCCTGGGCGCGTGCATCCTCGGCTTCGCCGTGTGCCCCGACTACTTCTCAAGCGGCGCGCTGCAGGCCGGCATTTGGAAGTACGGGCTGATCCTGGGCGTATTCGGGCTGTTCGTGCCCGTGGTGCTGTTCGGCATCGGAACGCCGCACCTCTCGGCGGGGCTGTCCACCATCATGGCATCGTCGGAGCTGCCATGCGGAATAGCGATATCGGTGCTCGTCCTGTCCGAACCCGTGGACGCGCTTCAGACGGCCGGAATAGCCGTCATCATGCTGGGCGTGGCGGTATCGCAGCTGCCCAACCTGCTGCCGCAAGGCGCGTCCGCTCGCTTTCGAAAAAAACGCTTGCAATGACGCGCTCGCTTTGTAATAATGTTCAGGCTGCTTTTCCAGCTAGGAATCGCGCAAGCCGTCCCCATAGTCTAGAGGTCAGGACGCGGCCCTTTCAAGGCTGAGACACGGGTTCGATTCCCGTTGGGGGCACCACGAAATGCCAGGCCGGAAGCTCATCGCTTCCGGCCTTTTTCTTTGCCTGCGTCTTTCGTGTGCCAACATGTGCCGCAATCGACATGTTCGCGCTTCATCGGACCCGCCGCCGCGTGGGCGAGCCGGCGAACGTCGGACGCCGGAGAGCCTGCCGGATCAACCCGCTCCCGCGCATCGCCGTCGAGCCGCTCCCAGATGCGGCGATGCGATGGGCGCCCCGCACGCTCGCACCGAACGCCGCCCGTTTGCGGTATGATTATGACATGGACACCGACGAGAACACTGCGCGCCCGCTCGCGCCGGAAAACGAACCCGCCTCTATCGAGCTGGCGGACGCCGACGACGGCGCGCTCGCGCCTCCCGAAGACGAGCCGAAGAAGCCCCTGGTCATCGTGATGCACGCATCGGTGGGCTCCGGCCACCGCAGCGCTGCCTACGCCGTCGCGCAGGCGTTCGAGCTCATGCGCGACGCGGAGGGCGAGCGGACGGACGGCCAGCCTTCCCATCCCCGACGACCTCGACATCGAGGTGATCGACGTGCTGGATTACGGCCGCATCGTGTTCGACGGAAACAACGCTGCGTCGCTGTTCACGGGCGCCACGCGTCCCATCTACGACCTCACCTGGCGCTTCACGCTCACCGGGCGCCTTCTGTGGGGCGGCGGCTCCATCTGGTCGCACCTCATGTACTCGAAGTTCACCGACTACGTGCGCGAGAAGCAGCCGCTGGCCATCGTGTGCACGCACATCACCGCCGCCAACGTGGCCGTGGCGGCGCGCATGCTGACCGGCCAGCACTACCCCATCGTGTGCGTCCCCACCGACTACGAGACCGAGGGCCTGTGGCCGCACAAGGCCGCCGATTTGTTCTGCGTCGCGAACGAATCGATGGCCGAGACGCTGCGCCCGCGCAAGGTGCCCGAGGAGAGCATCCTCATCACCGGCATCCCCACGCGCGACGATTTCCGCCGCGCCTACGACCGCCCCTCCGTGCGCGAGCAGCTGAAGCTGCCCCAGGATCGGCGCATCGTGCTGGCCTTGGCGGGCGCCTACCTGCCCCGCCCCTACGTGCACTTCCGCACCGCGCTGGACAAGCTGCTGCCCTACCTGCACGGCTTCGACGACACGCTGCACTTCGTGTTCGTGGCCGGAAGCGACGCCGACTATGCCCGCCACCTGCGCCAGGAATGCGAGGAGCTGGGGCTCGCCAACGCCACCGTGCTCGACTACGTGGACGACATGGCCGCGCTCATGGCCGCCAGCGACCTGGCCATCTGCAAGTCGGGCGGCCTCACGGTCACCGAGTGCCTGTGCGCGCAGGTTCCCATGATCCTTCTGGGCAAGGCATACGGCCAAGAGAAGGTGAACGTGCAGATGCTCACCTCGCTGGGCGCCGCCATGCACGTGACCACGGCCCGCGAGCTGCTGGACACGCTGCGCCACGTGGCGAAGTACCCCGAAAGCGCGCGCGCCATGCTGATCAACGGCAGCTTCCTGCGCCATCCGAACGCCGCCGAGGACATCGCGAACGCCACGCTGCGCCTGATAGCCGCACCGAAGAACCCCGGCGACCCGCGCTACCGCAAGCACCTGCTGCACTTCTACTGGGGAAAGAAGCCCGCCCATATCCGCTAAGGGCGCAGACGGGGTTTCGCGTCGGCATGGTACCAGGTTTGTGCATTATGCGCTCATCGGACCGGAGGTCGACCGATGAGCGTATACTGGTTGTTCGGCGCCCGACGTTCGCTCGGTTGCGCCTCGATCTTCCGAAATGCATGACGCGGCGGATCGACCCCGCACCTGCAATCAGCGGCACCCGTGCCGCACCGACACAGAAAACAGAGACAAATGAAGCAATTCAACGAACTCGGCCTGTCCGACCAGGCTCTTGAAGCCGTCGCGCGCCTGGGCTACGAAGCGCCCACGCCCGTCCAGGAGCAGGCCATCCCGCTCGCGCTCGAAGGGCGCGACCTCATCGCCGCCGCCAAGACCGGCACCGGCAAGACCGCGGCTTTCTCGCTGCCCTCGCTCGACCGCCTGGGCCATGCCAAGGGCGGGCAGGGCCCGCTCATGCTCGTGGTCACCCCCACGCGCGAGCTGGCCCAGCAGATCGGCGAGGTGTGCACCGCCATCGCCGCCTCCACGCATCACCGCATCCTCACCGTGGTGGGCGGCCTGTCCTACACCCCGCAGATCAACAAGCTCAAGCACGGCGTGGACATCCTCATCGCCACGCCGGGCCGCCTGGTCGACCTCATGGAACAGGGCGCCGTGCGCCTCGGCGACGTGGAGGTGCTCGTGCTGGACGAGGCCGACCGCATGCTGGACATGGGCTTCTGGCCGGCCATGAAGAAGATCATCGGCGCCACGCCCGCCTCGCGCCAGACGCTGCTGTTCTCGGCCACCATCGACGCGTCCATCAAGAACAGCGTGGGCAAGCTGCTGCACGACCCGGCGTTCGTCGAGATCGCCCACAAGGGCGAGACGGCCGACACTGTAGAGCAGTACATCGTCCACGTGGCGCAGACCCTCAAGCCGGCGCTGCTCAAGGCCGTGCTGGCCGAGAAGGGCTCCGACCGCGTCATCGTGTTCGCCCGCACGCGCAGCCGCGCCGATTCCACGTGCCGCCGCCTCAAGCGCGCGGGCTACACCGCCGAGGCTATCCACTCCGACCGCAGCCAGGCGCAGCGCCGCCGCGCGCTCGACAACTTCGCCGCCGGCAAGACGGGCGTGCTCGTGGCAACCGACGTGCTGGCGCGCGGCATCGACGTGGAGGAAGTGGACTACGTCGTGAACTACGACCTGCCCACCCAGCCCGAGGATTACGTCCACCGCATCGGCCGCACGGGTCGCGCGGGCGCCGCGGGCTTCGCCGTGTCGTTCGTAAGCCCCGAGACGGCCGACGCGCTCGCGACATCGAGAAGCTCGATCAAGCGCCCCATTCCCGAGATGGAGGCTGCCTTCGTTCGATGCCGAGCAGGCCGCCGAAGAGGCCGCGGGCAAGGCCGCCCGCGCCGACGCGCGCCGCGACCCCGAGATCAAGCAGGCCGCCAAGGAGATGGCCGCGCGCGAGCGCAAGAAGGCCAAGGCCCGCGAGCAGGCGCAGGCCGAAGACGCGCCGAAAAACGCCCCGAAGCGCAAGGCGCCGAAGAAGCCCGTCGCGTCGAAGGGCGCCCAGCCGAACCGCCAGCAGCCGAGCCGGGCGAACGCCGAAGCAAGGGCAGCCCGGCCAGCGCAGCGGCAAGCCCGCGTCCGGAGGCGCGCGCCCCGCGCAGTCTTCGGCGAAGAAGGGCGGTCCCGATCTCCGTCCGGGCCGCGCTCATCGCGCCAGCCTCGCCCAGCAGCGCAGCAGAGGCGGCAAGCGCAAGTAAGCCCACACCGCCGAAGGGGGCCGCACGGCCCCCTTCGGCATCTTTCAAGGACGAGGGCGCCCGCCTTAGCCCAAGGGGTTCTTGTTCTGGTTGGCGGCCACGTGGACGAGGCGGTTGCCCAGCCACAGCAGGAACGCCAGCACGACGACGGCGCTGCCGGCCAGCATCCATTGGCCGCGCGTCAACTCCGCGATCAGCAGGAACACCACCACGGCCGCGGCGAACAGCAGCACGAGCGTGCCGAAGGCGACCAGAGCCGTAGCGGCCGTGCGGGCGCCGTTTCCCTCCTCGCGCTCCGGATGGGATCCTTGCTCGATCCGCTCGGATTCATCGTTCATATCGGAAGCCCTTCCCATCGACAACGGCCCGACGGGGGTCGCGTTCGCTCAGCATACGCTTTTCGTGGCGACGACGGCCACGCCGGTGCCGCATACGTCCTCGATCAGCACGTCTCCGGCCGCGACCGGCGCGTCGAGCCGCAGCGCGGCGACGGCGGCCAGCACGTCCTTCATAGCGGCTTTCGGCACGGGACGCTGCGTCTTCACGCTGACCGGCTCCAGGCAGCCGGACACGCACAGCACGGCGGTCACCATGCGCTCGGGGGCGACGGCCTCCTGCGCCGCGTAGTCGGCCCCGCGCTTGCAGGTATAGCCGGAAACCTCGCTCACCTGCCCGTTCTCGTCGAGCGCGACCTCTATACGGCAGCCCAGCGGGCAGCAGATGCACGTGTAGGCGGCGATGTCGGTAGCGAACTGCATCAGTCGGCGCCTCCTCCGGCCATGCCGGTCTCGTCGGCCACGCGCGCGGCCTCGTCGCGGCCCTCGACGCGCACGCGCACGGCCGAGCACCCCGCCGCGGCGCCCGCGGGCAGGACGACGAGCACCATCTCGGCGGGCACGGCGATCATCGTCTTCGCGCGCTTCAGCTCGCGCACCCGGCCGGCTTCGTCGATCCCCTCCACCACGAAGCGCGGCTCGTTCACCGTGCGCGCGACGCGCAGCGACAGCATGAGCTTCTCGTCGGGCGGCGTGGCGGCGTCGATGCTCTGCGGCACCACGTAGCGCACGTCCTCGCCCGCCATCACGGGAACGGCGACATGCGCATCGCGCGCGGCCGAGGCGCCCGAGGCCGCCTGCCGCGCATAAGCGGCCGCGGCGGCGCCCGCGCGCTCGCCCTCTTGCGACGCATGGTCCACCAGATCGTGCACGTGCAGCGCGTTGCCGCAGGCGAACACGCCGGGAACGTCGGTAGCCAAACGGTTGTCCACCCGCGCTCCGCCGGTGACGGGATCGAGCCCCACCCCGGCCGACTTCGCCACCTCGTTCTCGGGCACGAGGCCCACCGACAGCAGCAGCGTGTCGCACGCGATGCGCTGCTCGGTGCCGGGGATCACCTGGATCGTCTCGGGATCCACCTGCGACACGTACACCGCGCTCAGGCGACCCTCCCCTTCCAGCCGCGTCACCGTGGAGCTGAGGTGCAGCGGGATGCCGAAGTCGTCCAGGCACTGCACCACGTTGCGACGCAGACCGGACGGATGCGGCATCAGCTCGTGCACGCCCACCACCTCGGCCCCCTGCGACGCCAAACGGCGCGCCATGATCAGCCCGATGTCTCCCGACCCGAGGATCACCGCGCGACGTCCGGGCAGGCACCCTTGGAGGTTCATGAAGTTCTGCGCGCTGCCCGCCGAGAACACGCCCGACGGACGCGAGCCCGCCAGGTTGAGCGCGCCCAGCCCGCGCTCGCGCGAGCCGGTGGCCAGCACCACGGCGCGCGCCGCGATGGCATGCGCGCCGCGCGCGTCCACCGCGTGCACCGTGAGCGGCGCTCCGTCGTCCGGGCGCCCCGGATCGACGGACGTCACGCTGGCGCCCGCCAGCACGTCCACCGAGCCCGCGTCCGCAAGCGCGTCGATCTCGCGCTGCGCGTACTCGGGACCCGTCAGCTCCACGCCGAAGCGGTGCAGCCCGAACCCGTTGTGCACGCACTGCTTGAGGATGCCGCCCAGCTTCTCCTCGCGGTCGAGCAGAAGCACGCTCGCGCCCTGCTGCGCGGCCGCTTGGGCTGCGGCGATGCCGGCGGCTCCGCCGCCCGCCACCGCTACGTCGTACACGCACGCGCGCTCGCAATCCGCGCCCTGCGCCTCCGAGCGCTCGCCCTTGCGCGCCAGCCCCGCGTAATCGGGGCGCGAAGCGGCCACCACGGGCGATCCCGGCAGGCGCTTGTCCAGCGCGTCGGGCGCCACGCCCGTCT
>ENA-OQIL01000303-OQIL01000303.1-human-gut-metagenome-genome-assembly--contig:-NODE-303-length-19666-cov-6.776857_pt1 | contig 19666 bp, 15 predicted proteins | sample MGYA00242583_ERZ504748 | MGnify/ENA primary metagenome ERZ504748 (study PRJEB26092, sample SAMD00036191) | human gut metagenome | host: Homo sapiens | study: EMG produced TPA metagenomics assembly of...
AATTTTCACGTTACACGGACGGTCGCTGAGTAACGTGAAAGAAATCTGAGCGCCACCGCCATCAAGGCCGCCAGTCCGGATGCAACGCTGGTGATTGCATTCGACCAGACCAAGCCGCTGCTGAAGGATGGCAAGGATATCCAGTACCAGGGCCAGACCGGTATCGGACCGTTCAATAAGAACAATGATCCGAGCTCCGCGAACATCGGCGTCTACACCTTCGACAAAGACAACAAGCCGGTCTTCGACCACACCCAGTCCGGCGACGTGCCGACCGACTGATCGCAATGTAGGTCATCATCAATACAAGAAGACGGCGCAAAGTGAGTGTGGATATCGCAAGCTTTGCGCCGTTTCTTTTGTTGTGCTGTGCTGCCGTTTTCCGTGTCGTGGGCAGCATACGAAAATCAATATTGAAAATCAAGTAAAGGGGTAACCCCGTTAAGTGATATACACGCCGGACTGTCGAACAGGTTCGAGAGAATGTAAATGAATGTAATATCTCGCGAGAAGCGCACGGAAAGCGCGCGGCAAGCACGTGAGAATACAACGATGGAACAGTGATAACGGGGAAGGTGCGATCATGGTCGGCATGCGCGATGTGGCGAAGAAGGCCGGGGTGTCTCTGAGCACCGTCTCGCTGGTGGTGAACGGCAACGGGTATGTATCCAACGACATGCGCGACCGCGTGCGTAAGGCCATGCAGGCCCTCAATTATGTGCCGAACGAGCTTGCCCGCAACCTGTACCACGATCGCACGAATCTGGTCGGCGTCATCGTGCCCACCATTCGTCACCCGTTCTTTGCAACGTTTACCGCGCACCTGCAGCATGCGCTCGCCGCGCAGGGGCTGCGCACCATGCTGTGCTCCACCACCGACGAGACGGACGGCGAAATCCAATACGTCGATATGCTGCGCAGGCACATGATGGACGGCATCGTCATGTGCGCTCACACCTCGCATCCCGGCGATTATTGGACGTCCATCCACCGCCCGATCGTCGCATTCGACCGTGTGCTTGGAAATGGTATTTCGTCGATCGGATCTGACCACGAGCAGGGTGGGCGACTGATTGCGCAGATGCTGATTCGCAATGGCGCGCGCCATGTGGTGATGATTGGCGGTCCGCGCGATCAGTTCTTCGATCTGGCGGTCCGCGGCGAAGTCGAGGAGGGGTCGTTCGATTTGGGAAAGACCACGTTCCCGACGGTGCGCTACTACCTCACGTTGGAACAGGAATTGACCTCCGCGGGCGTGAAGTATGAGTATATCGAGGCCGGTGAGGTGATGGATTTCGCCGGCTATCATCGTGCGGTCAGCCGTGCGCTTGATGGGGTGGCGACCGACGGCGTCGATGCCGTGGTCAGCTCCGATATTGGCGCGGCGTTCTGCGTGCGCGAAGCGTTGAGCCGCGGAATTTCCATTCCCGACGAGCTGCAGGTCGTCGCCTATGATGGCACGTATTTGACCGATTTGGCCGGTATGAAGCTGACCGCGGTCGCACAGGATTTCTCGGCGATCGCGCAGTCGGCGGCCGACCATATGGTGCAGGCGATCGCCAATGAAGAGGCGGCTGCGGCCAACGCCTCGCGCAAGAACATCCCCAAGCCGTTCGAGCCGAACGTGCTTATTCCCATGACGCTGGTGCCAGGCGATACCACGCGTTGATGCTGCGCGTTGGAACGCTGGGTTGGGGTCGGACAGTCTGGGCTGCATAGAACACCGCATCAAACCGGTTCGACACGCGCATTCCGCTGTGTGACTGGACATTGACGCCCCTCTCGAGGTAATATCGAACCGGTTCGATACATACGTGAGTATGCAAATACGTAAACAACAAACAGGCAGACGCGCACACATTGCACCCGCACCCATGAACCAAGGGAGGTCCCATGAAAAACAAAGTGCAGCTCATCACCTACGCCGATCGCCTCGGCGACGGTACCCTCAGCTCGATGACCGACATCCTGCGCACCCGTTTCGACGGCGTGTATGACGGCGTGCATATCCTGCCGTTCTTCACTCCATTCGACGGCGCGGATGCAGGCTTCGACCCCATCGACCACACCAAGGTCGACCCGCGCCTCGGCGGCTGGGACGATGTCGCCGAACTTTCCAAGACCCACGGCATCATGGTCGACGCCATCGTCAACCACATGAGTTGGGAATCCAAGCAGTTCCAAGACGTGCTTGAAAAGGGCGAGGAATCCGAGTATTACCCGATGTTCCTGACCATGAGTTCCGTCTTTCCGAACGGCGCGACCGAAGAGGATCTGGCCGGCATCTACCGTCCGCGCCCGGGTCTGCCGTTCACCCACTACAAGTTCGCGGGCAAGACTCGCCTGGTCTGGGTCAGCTTCACCCCGCAGCAGGTCGATATCGACACGGATTCCGACAAAGGCTGGGAATACCTGATGTCGATTTTCGACCAGATGGCCGCATCCCACGTCAGCTACATTCGTCTTGACGCCGTCGGCTACGGTGCCAAGGAAGCCGGTACCAGCTGCTTCATGACGCCGAAAACGTTCAAGCTCATCTCCCGCCTGCGCGAGGAGGGCGTCAAGCGCGGCTTGGAAATCCTCATCGAAGTGCATTCCTACTACAAGAAGCAGGTCGAGATCGCGTCGAAGGTCGATCGCGTCTACGATTTCGCCCTTCCGCCGCTGCTGCTGCATTCGCTGAATACCGGTCATGTCGAGCCGGTCGCGCATTGGACCGACATCCGTCCGAACAATGCCGTCACCGTACTTGACACGCATGATGGCATCGGCGTGATCGACATCGGTTCCGATCAGCTGGACCGTTCGCTCAAGGGGCTCGTGCCGGATGAGGATGTCGACAATCTCGTCAACGCCATTCATGCGAACACTCACGGCGAATCGCAGGCCGCTACCGGTGCCGCCGCATCCAATCTTGACCTGTATCAGGTCAACAGCACCTACTATTCGGCGCTGGGATGCAACGATCAGCACTATATTGCGGCTCGCGCGGTGCAGTTCTTCCTGCCGGGCGTTCCGCAGGTCTACTATGTCGGCGCGCTTGCCGGCAAGAACGACATGGAGCTGCTGCGCAAGACCAACAATGGCCGCGATATCAATCGCCATTACTATTCCACGGCTGAGATCGACGAGAATCTGCAGCGTCCGGTGGTGAAGGCACTGAACGCGCTTGCCAAGTTCCGCAACGAGCTTGATGCGTTCGATGGCACCTTCTCGTACAGCGCCGACGGCGATACGTCCATCAGCTTCACGTGGGAGGGCACGACCACTCAGGCCACGCTCACGTTTGAGCCGGGCCGTGGTCTTGGTGTGGAGAACACCGCGTCCGTCGCCACGCTCGAATGGCGTGATGCCGCCGGTGAGCACCGCACGGACGATCTGATCGCCAATCCGCCGGTCGTGGCCTGATTCAGCCTCGCCTGATCCGGTCGCTGCCTGACCGCGCATAAATCCATAAATCTGTAATCGTCCTTCCTGTCACCTCTCCTTCAGGAAGGACGATTCGCATTTTCGTTTTTTCGAGCAATCGTCTTATCGGGAAAACAATTTTCCCGGGAATCAGCTGAAATCCCAGCAAAAACGGGTAAGGTGAGCTTATGTCAAAGATGTCAAAGCTTTTCGATCAAGACAACATGTTTTTCGCCATTATGGGCGTGCTGTTCGATCTGATTATTCTCAACGTGCTCACGCTGTTGTGCTGTATGCGCGGTTTTTCATCTATATGATTCCGCTGCTGGTTTTGATGGGCGCTACGTTGCCGCAATATTGTTGCGCATGAGACTCACACAACCGGTCCGGATGCGAAGCGATAATCGCATCCGGGCTTTTCTTATGCGATATCGATTCTTATGCGATACCGATATTGAGATTGCCATCGCATGTTTCTGCTGTCTGACAGGACGTATTGATATGGTTGATTTCGCCGAAAGAATCGCTCGAATGCACTGGTGCAGTGTGTCCGGGCGATTTTCATATGTGCTGAATATCGTGTGACATTTCGAAACGAGCAACGAAATAGAAGCAAGAACGAGAAGCGACAATACAAAACAGGAAAAACAGGAATAGAAACAAGAGATGACTGAAGACAATCAACATAATGCAGGTGAGCAGCAGACTCCAATGCAGCCGCAGCCGCTGCCGGGCCAGGTGTTCGTACGCCCCGGTATCGATGACCGTCCCGATTACGAAAAAACGCTGACCGAAGAGACCAAAGCGGCCCTGAAGCGCTTGGCCGTACAGCAGAATCCGCGCGTGCCCGAGGCTTCCAACGAGCGTCCGGAAACGCAGCAGACCCTCATCAACACGGAAGGCGGCTCCCCGCTGACCGCGTTCGCCCATCTCGACGCCGCTGTGCCGAACCTCGAATCGTCGTTCCTTGACCTGCGCGATCCGATGACCGCGCCCGACGGCACCACGCCCACCAAACCGCAGGTGCATCGTCTCACCGCCGGCTTCGCGCTTGGTGCGCTGCTGTTCACCGCGCCGATGGCCGCGCTCAACTCCGTGCTCATTCCGCAGACCATCAGCCGTCTTTCCGGCACCGACCGCGTCACCGATCTGGCGCTGCTCAGCGTCGTCGGCACGCTGTTGACGTTCCTGATGAACGCGTGGATTTCCGTCGGATCCGACCATTCGTACTGCCCGCTGGGCCGCCGCACCCCGTGGATCATCGCCGGCACGGTGCTGACCGCCACGTCGGTGGCGATTCTTTCCGCATGCGATTTCATGCCGTTGGTCATCGTGTTCTGGCTGTTTACGCTGATCGGACATGCGATGGTATCGATGCCGCTGGCGGCCGCTTTCGGTGAGCGCGTGCCTGACAAGTTCCGTGATCGTGCGGACGCGTGGCGTGGCGTTGGCCAAGCGTTCGGCCAGGTGTTGGGCATTATCGCGGCCGTTTCGATTACGTGGGCTGCCGACGATTCCGGTTGGGATGGCACCACGCGTTTCGCCATGATGGTGTTTGCGTTGTGCCTGGTGATGGCTGGTGTGGCTACGTTGCTGGTGTTGCCGTTTGAGGGTTCCAGCAGCTATTTGCCTCGTGAGGGTGTGAAGAAGGGCGATTATTTTTCGCAGTATCGTCCGCCGAAGGGCGCTCCGAAGTTCTTCATTGCGTTTGCCGCGCGCATGTTTGCCATCGCAGCCACTTCCGGCATTGCGATTTACCAGTGGTATCTTGCGCAGGATGGTTTGGGCGATGTTTCGCAGGTCACCATGTTTGGTTTGTCCGGAGCGGCTGCGGTTATGTCGATGATGGCCGTTGCCGCGTTCGTCGGCTCGCTGTTGGCTGCGCTGCTGCTTGGCCGCATCGCCCGCGCTTTCAAAGATTCCCGTATTCCCGCGATTGCCGCCTGCTTGTTGTTTGTGGTTGCTGTGGTGCTTCCGTTGACGCCGATCGATAGTGCTATGGCGGTCGCGCTGTATGCGCTGTTTGCAGGTTTCGCGTATGTGGTGTATGACGGCGTGAGCCAAGGGTTGAATCTTGCGACGTTGCCGGATATACGTTCCGTTGGTCGTTCGTTGGCTGCGTTCAGTTTGGCGAATACGTTCGGTTCGTTGATTGGCGCTGTCGTTTGCGCGATTGCGATTGCGGCGACTGGCGAGTATCTGCTGATTTTCGCTGTTGCCGCCGGTTGCATGGCTGTTGCGGGCGTGCTGACGTTGCTGCTGAAATGATTTGGATGACCTGAGATAATCCGAAAAACGAATATCAAATTCAAAATTGCGCGTCCACATAGTGAACCTTTAGTAGAAAGGGTCTGTGGACGCGCTTATCTTTACGGCTTAGTTCGAGCGGATAATCCGCCGAATACAAGACTTTGCGAAAGGAGGTTCGCCACGATGAACGGAATGGTTGCACGCGTACTGCTGTCCGCACGAATTATTATTCCGCTTTCGTTGGCGGACTGATTCGAGCAATGCAGCTTCAATCCCTCGCCAACGGAGGCAGGGTTTGAGGCGCGCAAAACACACACGTTGATGGCCCTGCATGCTGCGGGGTCTTTTTGTTGCCGCCCACAAGGCGTAAGGCAACGAAATGAAGACTGCACACAAGAGAATAGAAGAAAGACGTTATCGGCGCATGTTGGGAGCCGGTAACGCATGACAGACGTAACAGGAGTAATCCAATGAGTGCAGTCGAAGCAGCCGCTGGCAAAGCGCAGGCAATGGTGCGCGATTCGGTGAAAACCGTGATCGCCGCTTCCATGGTCGGCACCGCCATCGAGTTCTACGACTTCTACGCATACGGCACCGCCGCTGCGAACTATTTCCCGAAGGTGTTCTTCGGAGACACCACCAATCCGACCGTCGCGCTGCTGGCCAGCCTGCTGACCTTCGCCATCGCGTTCATCGCACGCCCGCTCGGATCCTTGGTGTTCGGCCATTTCGGCGACCGCATGGGCCGCAAGACCACGCTGGTGGTTTCGCTGTTGACCATGGGCATCGCCACGTTCCTGATCGGCTGCCTGCCGACTTACAGCCAGTGGGGCATTGTGGCTGTCGCCGCGCTGTGCCTGTGCCGTTTCGTGCAGGGCATCGGTCTGGGCGGCGAATGGTCGGGTGCCGCTTTGGTGGCCACCGAGAACGCTCCGGAAGACAAGCGCGCGCTGTATGGCTCCTTCCCGGAATTGGGCGCTCCGATCGGTTTCTTCCTGTCGAACGGTACCTACTTCCTGTTGGAAACGTTCAACGATGACGATGCGATGCTGGCATGGGGCTGGCGTGTGCCGTTCCTGCTGTCCGCAGTGCTGGTGATCGTCGGCCTCGTCGTGCGAGTGCAGATGGAGGAGACTCCGATCTTCCGCATGGCCCAGGAGCAGAAGAAGGTCGTCAAGTCCCCGTTGACCGAAGTGTTCAAGAAGAGCTGGAAGGAAGTCATCCAGGCCACGTTCCTGGTGGCCGTTACCTACACGCTGTTCTACACGCTGGCAACCTGGTCCCTCGCTTGGGGCACCAAAACCGTCGAGCAGGGCGGCGGAGACCTTGGTTTCACCAATCGTGAATACCTGCTCATGCTGATGCTTGCCATCTGCGTGTTCGCCGCGTTCATCGTCATTTCCTGCGTGAACGCCGATAAATTCGGCCGCAAGCGCGTGATCGTCATCTCGTCCTGCTGCCTCGTGGCATTCGCGCTGCTCTTCCCGTTCCTGCTTGATCCGTCGGTCGTCGGCCAGCGTAACTTCGCCGCCAACCTGCTGTTCCTATGCATCGGCTTCGCGTTGATGGGCACCGCATTCGGTCCGATCGGCGCGTTCCTGCCGGAGCTGTTCGACGCCAACGTGCGTTATTCCGGCTCCGGCATCGGCTACAACCTGGCCGCCATCGTCGGCGCGGCATTCGTGCCGACCATCGCCACTTGGCTGTCCCACCACTGGGGTGTGCACTCCGTCGGTCTGTACCTCGGCGTGATGGCCGTGTGCTGCCTCGTTGCGGTGCTGAGCTGCAAGGAGACTAAGGATGTTGATTTCACCAAGTGATCAATCGCCAAGTGCCGTTTGACCGGCTATTCAGCGACGTGTCAAGATGACATCGACGGAAGCCTTACTAAAAACGTTTGACGCGAATATAACCACTATGTGAACGTCAGCAACCAATATAAAGAAAGCGGGACTAAAACAGTTCCGCAGGAGAGGCGGGGTGGTTCCTCGGACACAATCCGGGGGAGTAATCTCCTAGGAACCATCGCCCGCTGTGAACAACCGAAACAAGAATTAAATATCGCGAGTTTGTTCGGGAATGCAAGTCCCGAATCGCTATAAAAAGAAAAATAAAGGAGCGCCTATTATGGCAGCAACTATCTGGTACGAGAAGGATGCCGATCTGTCCGTGTTCGATGGCAAGAAGGTGGCCATCCTCGGTTACGGTTCCCAGGGTCACGCCCACGCGCTGAACCTGCGCGATTCCGGTGTGGATGTCGTCGTCGGCCTGCGTCCTACCTCTAAGTCCGTGGAATACGCCAAGGAGCAGGGCCTCGAGGTCAAGCCTGTTGCCGAGGCCGTTGCCGAAGCCGACGTTGTGATGATCCTGCTGCCTGACCAGTACCAGGCCGCCGTGTACAAGAAGGACGTTGAGCCGAACCTGAAGCCGGGCGCTGCTCTGGCTTTCGCTCACGGCTTCAACATCCACTACGGCTACATCAAGCCGTCCGAGGATCATCCGGTGTTCATGGTCGCCCCGAAGGGCCCGGGCCACATCGTTCGTCGTGAGTACGCCGCCGGCCGTGGCGTTCCGGTCGTTGTGGCTGTGGAGCAGGATCCGGATGGCAAGACTTGGCCGCTGTGCCTGGCTTACGCCAAGGCTCTGGGCGCTCTGCGTGCAGGCGCCATCAAGACCACCTTCACCGAGGAGACCGAGACCGATCTGTTCGGTGAGCAGGACGTGCTCATGGGTGGCATCAACCACCTGTGCGATATGGGCTTCGATGTGCTGACCGAGGCTGGCTACCAGCCGGAGATCGCCTACTTCGAGGTGTTCCACGAGCTGAAGATGTTGGTGGATCTGGCCAACGAGGGTGGTCTGAACAAGGCTCGCTGGAGCTGCTCCGACACCGCTCAGTACGGCGACTACACCTCCACCGTCATCACTGAAGAGACCAAGAAGCGCATGCAGTACCAGCTCAAGCGCATCCAGGACGGCTCATTCGCCAAGGAGTTCATGGATGACCAGGCCGCTGGCGCTCCGAAGTTCAAGAAGCTGCAGGAAGAGTACAGCCACCCGCACCTGGAGACCGTTGGTCCGAAGCTGCGCGCCATGTTCTCTTGGAACAACCAGACGGACGCCGATGCCGATATGGCCGAGTCCTTCAACGGCAAGATCGCTCGTACCCAGGTTCAGTGATTTCGCTGTAGCGGCTGCATGTTCAGGGCCGCTGAATAACGTAGTAGCGCAATATGCGCGAAACGTGTTGGAAGCCACCGTCTCACCGCGGTGGCTTCTTTTTTGTTGCTGTGTTGTTTTATGACTGGGATATTTCGTATGCGGGATCGCAGTACTGATTGTCGGGGGAGCCGCACGGCTAGGCGTTGGCCCACTTTGTGGACTCAATGCTTATTTAGGAAGGGACGGGAGTAGGATAGACCCCAGTTTGCAGGACAAAATCCATGCACAAAAACACGCGAATTCATCTGCGAATGGTAGAAACCCGAGCGCCGGGAGGCGTTCACCCCACTACATAAAAAGGAGTGCCAAGTACAATGGCTGCACAAATCTGGTATGAGAACGACGGCGATCTCTCGGTCCTCGAAGGCAAGAAGGTTGCCATCATCGGTTACGGTTCCCAGGGTCACGCTCATGCGTTGAACCTGCGCGATTCCGGTGTGGACGTCGTCGTTGGCCTGCGTCCGACCTCCAAGTCCGTCGAGCACGCCAAGGAGCAGGGTCTGGAAGTCAAGTCCGTTCCGGAAGCTGCTGCTGAGGCCGATATCATCATGATTCTGGCTCCGGATCAGTACCAGCGCACCATCTGGGCCAATGACATCGAGCCGAACATCAAGCCGGGCGCAGCTGTTGCTTTCGCTCACGGCTTCAACATCCACTACGGCTACATCAAGCCGTCCGAGGATCATCCGATCTTCATGGTCGCCCCGAAGGGCCCGGGCCACATCGTGCGTCGTGAGTACGCCAACGGCCGTGGCGTCCCGGTCGTCGTGGCTGTCGAACAGGATCCGCGCGGCGACGCTTGGGACATCACCCTGGCTTACGCCAAGGCTCTGGGCGCTCTGCGTGCAGGCGCCATCAAGACCACCTTCAAGGAAGAGACCGAGACCGATCTGTTCGGCGAGCAGAATGTGCTCATGGGCGGCGTGAACAAGCTCGTTGAAATGGGCTTCGAGGTCCTCACCGACGCCGGCTACCAGCCTGAAATCGCCTACTTCGAGGTCTGCCACGAGTTGAAGATGCTCGTCGACCTCATGAACGAGGGCGGTCTGAACAAGGCTCGCTGGTCCTGCTCCGACACCGCCCAGTACGGCGACTACACCAACACCTGCATCGACGAGCACGTGCGTGAGCGCATGCAGTACCACCTGCAGCGCATCCAGGACGGCTCCTTCGCCAAGGAGTTCATCGAGGACCAGGACGCTGGCGCTCCGAAGTTCAAGGCTCTGCAGGAAGAGTACGGCAACGTCCGCATCGAGACCGTCGGTCCGAAGCTGCGCGCCATGTTCTCCTGGAACAACGGCAAGGATGACGACGCTGATATGGCCACCTTCACCGGCAAGATCGCCCGTGGCTGATGTGGCTCATTCGGCTAATCGCTGAGTCTTTTACAAGACCGCTGCCCTTACGGGTGGCGGTCTTTTTTGTATGTTCTGTCGCATATTGTTCTAGGATAGATATGTACGGTTTCTTACGGTTTTTCTATAGGAAGAGATGTCATGGTCACTGCGACTGGTCCCGCACCTGGTTCTGAAATGACAACGTCGGCTGAACCTACCGAAGACCGTAGCACGTCAGGAGTTCTGCACGTCGCCGCGATTTTCGCCTCGCATATGGTGTTGCAGCGTAACAAGCCCATCGCCGTGTTCGGCGCGCTTGATGCCGATTGCGCCGGACTTGAGGTTTCCGCGGAAATCCGCGATTTCGATGGTTCCGTGATCGTGCAGGCGCATGCGTACGCCTCCAAAGAGATCAAGAACGGTTTTTCACCGTGGCGCGTCATGCTGCCGGCACAGCCCGAAGGTGGCCCTTACACGTTGCGCGTCACCGCAGGCAACGATTTCATTGAATATTATGACGTGCTTATCGGCGAAGTATGGCTGGCCGGCGGTCAAAGCAATATGGAACTTGAATTGCGCAACAGTGAAGACGCCGAGGAAGCCCTCGATAACTGTGCCGATCCGTTACTGCGCTTCTACAATGTGCCGAAAACCGGTGTGATCAATCGCAACGCCGAACATGCGGCAAGCTGGCAGGAATCATCGCCTGAAAATAGTGGCGTAATGAGTGCGGTAGCGTACTATTTTGCGCGAAAACTGCGTGATGAACTTGATTCCGACCTTCCGATCGGCATTATCGACTGTTATATCGGGGGTACGTCGATCAGTTGCTGGACGAGCGAAGATGCACTGAATTCCAGCGAATCCGGGCGCGGCTATCTTGCGCGCTATGAGCAGGCGATCGCAGGTAAAACGCAGGAACAGTTCGATTTGGAGTACGGCGAATGGCAGTCGCGTTCTGATACGTGGAATGCGTCGATCGCAGCCGCCCGCGAAGACGATCCTGATGTGACGTGGGATACGCTGACCCAACAGTATGGCGAATGCCCGTGGCCGCCGCCGATGACGCCGACCTCGCAGTGGCGTCCGTCAGGCGCGTTCCATGCCATGCTGGAGCGCATTGTGCCTTACTCCTTGGCGGGATTCCTATGGTATCAGGGCGAGGAAGACGAGCCGTATTGCGGATCCTACCGTGAGTTGCTGGGCATGATGATTGGTGAATGGCGTGCGCTGTGGAGCGAAAGCCTGCCGTTCCTGATCGTGCAATTGCCGCAGTGGATTGACAAGAAGGTCGACGAGGGCGACGGCGATCCGATGCTGTGGCCGGTGTTGCGCGAGGCCCAGTGGGATGCCGCGCAGTCCATCGACAATGTGTTCGCCATCTGCACTATGGATTGCGGCGAATACAACAACATTCATCCGGTTGATAAACGTACACCGGGCGAGCGTCTAGGCAATTGCGCGCTTCGCCAAGTGTATGGTATGAGCCGTATTCCGGTGTATGGGCCGACTGTGCTGGGTTTCCGCTGCGACGAAGGCGGCCGCGTACGCCTGTTCTTCCGGTACGCGCACGGCCTGCATTTCAGCGGTACTACGCCCGACAGTTTTGGTGACGAGTTCGCCAAGAGCCTGCCTTCGCTGGTGCGTCTGCCGGAACGTTCCGGTTTCGAGCTTGCCGGTGCCGATGGTGTGTTCCATCCGGCCTACGCCGCGATTTTCGTGGATTGCGATATTGACGATCTGGTCAACGCAAAGGTCAACGTGGTCGATTACAACGCCACGGAATTCGGTATTCCGATCAACAGCCGCAGTATCGGCACGATTACGTTGGCCACGCCGGAAGTGCCAGCGCCGGTGATGATGCGCTACGCATGGCGTAGCTGGGGTCCGGCACCGTTGTTTAATGACAATAATCTGCCTGCTCACCCATTCAAGCTGGACCTGACCGATCACACCGACTCTGATCACGCTGAATAATCACGTTAGATAGTTGCGTTGAACGGCTGCGTCACATGATTGTCGATAGTTGACGATGCATAGCGTGCGATTGCTGTGCTTATAGTGTGCTGCAATCGCACGCTTTATATTGCGATTGAAGTCCTGCTGATCGCACGTCAGTCAAATACGAATCAAATACCAGTCAAATAAAAAATCGTTGGAAAATCAACGTTTCTGCGATTTGCGCCACCAAAATCGCAGAAACGAATCAAATAAAATGCGCTGCACTGCGAGCGCATAGGCTATTGCCAGAGGTCCGGGCCGAATGATTCCAGGTATGCGGTCAGTTCGGCGGCCATCTGTTCGTCTTCCGGAACGCGCGGATGGCCATCCGTGCCGCAACCATTGCGTGAATACAAGAAATGTTTTACGTGAAACTCGCCCTCAGTGCCGCGGCCGTTGCCGTGGAAGATGGCGTGGAACTTACCGTCACAGCCAAGAGCTACGTGCGCGACCTGTTCTGCATGGCAGATAAGGTCGACGCGAAGGCTTCGGTGGCCGAGGGCATGGTCTCGCTGCTTCCGGGCGAAAGCGTCGTGCTGCATATCGCCACTGCCGATGCCGCAGCGCTTGCCGCTCCGGGTGCGTTCGCAGCCGCCAACGTGCTGCGTTCCGCCAACGATCCGAAGCGCGAATGGTGAGCTTCCGCGAGTACGCCGTCTACTGAAGCGGTAGAAGAGTGGATAGAGGACTACTGAAATTTCAGTTGACGTGTTCGGTTGAGTAAAAACATAAGTTGAAGCGCCGCCAACCTTAAGAAACGAAAGTGTTGTGAACGCTGACTTTTCAAGAGGTTGGTCGGCGCTTTTACTGTACGATGTAGATGAACCGTTTAAGTTGCGATTTAAGTTAAGAAGAAGGACACGGACATGCCTATTCAAAAAAGCAAGGTGACGATTTTTGACGTTGCCAAGGCTTCGGGAGTCTCTAGTAGCGCCGTTTCGTATGCGCTCAACGGCAAGTCTGGTGTTTCCGATGTGACCCGAGACAAAGTGTTGAAGGTCGCACATGAACTGGGATGGAAGCCGAATGGCGTGGCACAGGCGCTGGCCAAGGCGAAGACGCAGCGCGTGGGTCTAGTGTTGGGTTACGACCCGAAGCTGCTTTCCGTCGAATCCTACATGATGGAACTTATTTCCGGTCTTGGCGCCGAGCTGGAAAAATACGATTATTCTCTGCTGGTACGCATGGCCGTGGGTGAGGACGCGAAGCTTTCGATCATCGATGATTGGATTGCTACTGGCAACGTCGACGCCATGCTGCTCGTCAATGTCGAGCTTGGAGACCCTTGCGTTGCCTTGCTTGAGGAGCATGAGGAGATGCCGGTGCTTGCCATTGCCGATGCCTCCGTGGTCGGCAATCTGCCGAGTCTGTCAAGCGCCGACGCCGATGCCGTGCGCCGAGCGGTGCGATACCTGTATGATCTCGGGCATCGTCAGATCGCCCGCGTCGGCGGTCCCGAATCGCTTGCGCACTCGTATATTCGCGATTCCGCCTTTGCGGACGTCGCTTCCGAGCTGAGCATGCGTTATCGTTGCCTGCACACCGACTACACGCCGGAAACCGGTCGCGAGGCCACGAAGCGCCTGCTGGCGTTCTCTGAGCATCCGACGGCGATCATCTACGACAATGATGTGATGGCGTTGGCTGGCCTTGGCGTGGCAGCTTCGCAAGGCATCAAAGTACCGGAGGAAATCTCCATCATGTCGTGGGATGATTCCCTCATGTGCACCGCGGCGTATCCGAACCTGACCGCCATGGGCCGTGACGTGGTCGATACCGGTAAGCAGGCCGCCGGATTGCTGCTCAAGCTGATCGGCGGCGAGCGTGTGGGGCATCTGATGGAAGGGCCGTACGAATTGCGTGCCCGCGCTTCGACCGGTCCCGTTCCGGCAGCGGAATAAGATGCGATGATGAGTTAATGCGATGATGAATTAAAAAATCGCGATTGCGCATTTGCTGCGCCCCGACAAGGGCGGGATGAAAGCGAGCAGCGAGCCGATCGCGGCGATCGCCGCAAGGGTTACGCCATACAGGATTGCGACGGTGTTGCCGGACTGCTTCGACAGGTACCACAGGTCGAACGGCGCGAGTCCCCAGAACAGCCCGGGAATCGCGGATTGGAAATCAAAATCTGAAATCTGAAATCGTAATCTGAAATCAAAAAGCGCCCGTGCCCCTCGCTTGAGGCATGGGCGCATTGTTGCCTTACGACTTCAGGCGCGCTTCTGTGTGATCTGATAGGCGGCGAACAGCACGACCAGCCAAATCACGCCGGCGACCACTGCGATGCGATAGCTTGCGGAGAAGCACATCAGCACCACGACCAGCAGCATGAACGCGATCACCACATACGGCGTCACCTTGGCGAACGGCAGCTTGAACGCAAGTTTGTCAAGTGCTTCCTGGCCCTTCAATCCCTTCAAATCATTCGGACCGTCGCCGGCGGCGACAACGCGACGGAACTTAATTTCCGTAATCATGATCATGATCCAATTAATCGCAGCGGCAATCGTGGCAATCGACATCAAATAATTGAACGCGAAATCAGGCCACACGAACACCACCACCACGGCGATCGCAATGATGATGGCCGACGTGATCACACCCCCGACCGGAACGCCGCGCTTGTTCAGGCGGCCCAGATACGCGGGCGCATTGCCCTGCTTCGCCAACGAATACAGCATGCGCGAGTTCGCGTACAGGCCGGAGTTGTACACGCTCATCACGGCGGTCAAGCATACGAAATTCAGAATGCCGGCGGCCGCATGCACGCCCACCGAGTCGAAAATCTGCACGAACGGGCTGGAATTGCCGTCGATCGTGCTCCACGGCACCACGGCCATAATCACGCCGAGCGCGCAGATGTAGAACACGAGAATACGCCAGATAATGCCGTTCGTGGCCTTCGGGATGGTGGTGCGCGGATTTTCGGTTTCGCCCGCGGTGATGCCGATGAGCTCGGTGCCGCCGAAGCTGAACATCACCACGACCAGCGCCATCAGCAGGCCGGTCCACGTGCCGTCCGCATTGCGAGACATCAGGCCATGCGGCAGGAATCCGCCGTCAACGGTAAACCAGTTGGCGAACGACGCGCGAATGCCCGAAGCGGTCGGCACATTCGCGATGATCACATACAAACCGCCGAAAATCATGGCAAGCACGGCCACGATCTTGATGATGGCGAACCAGAATTCAAATTCGCCGAACTTGTTCACGCCCATAAGATTCAGCGCCGCGATGGCCACCAGGAACACCGCCGCCGACACCCACTTCGGAATGTTCGGGAACCAGTAATTCACGAACGAGCCAACCACGGCCAACTCCACCATGGCCACGAGCACGTAGTTGAACCAGTAATTCCAGCCGGAAATAAAGCCGGCTCGCTTCGACCAGTACTGCGTGGCGTAATAGCTGAACGCGCCCGCCTTCGGATCCTCGACCGCCATTTCGGACAGGGCGCGCACGATCAGGAAAATCGCCAGGCCGCCGATCAGATAGGCGAGCAGAATGGCCGGGCCCGCCAGCTGAATCGACTCGCTGGAACCATAGAACAGGCCGGTGCCGATCGCGCCGCCCAATGCGATCAATTGAATATGACGATTCTTCAAAGACTTGCGCAGCGTCGGCGGAACCGGCACATCGTCGGTTTCGCGCGGTTTCTTCGCAACGGTTGCGTCGCTCATGAATGCTTCCTCTTCTTGGGTGCCTCGGCAATATTCGGCAAATTCGGCAAAAGTTTGCGATCTTGGCGATGTTGCGTTCGGCAGTAGTGGTAGGTGACGCGCCTATGGTTTTTGGCATGGACTCGTCTTCCCCGATTGTAGCTGTAGCGCGTGGATTCGGTTTCATAGTGTTCAATAGTTCGATAGTTCAATAAAATGAAGGTTTGGGAGCAATGGTTGGTGCTGCTTGAGCGCTGCGGGCTGGAGGTCGTCATGGCATTCGTCAAAGACATGGTGCGTATGTGGTTGCATGCGTGGAAGCGATTCGTCTCCATCGCACTGATCTCGTTGCTGGGCGTCGCCGTGCTTACGGGCATTTACGCGGGTTGCCGAGACGCTTTTCTTGCGACGGATCGTTTTTTCGACACCCAAGGATTGCACGACATTCAGGTGTTGTCGACGGCCGGATTGACCGATGACGATATTGCCGCGCTCCGTAAGATTTCCGGTGTTGCGAAAGTGCAGGGCGAACGTTCGCAAACCGTGACCGTCGATCTGAACGGCAAAAAAAACCGTGACCATGCAGGAGATCGGCACGAACGGCATTGACCAGCCGTATTTGCAAAGTGGCCGTATGCCTGAAAAGTCCGGTGAGATCGCGGTGACGCGCAAATTCATCAAGGATTCCGGATATAAAAAGGGCGACCGTATTACGGTGACACCGCAGGATTCGGCGTCTTCTTCTGTGTCCGATTCTGCAGAATCGGACAACCAAACGGGCGAAAACGGGTCCCAGATGTCCGATTCTGCAGAATCGGACACGCAGGATGGCAAAAGTGCCGCACGGGTGACCGATTCTGGTGAATCGGACAATCAGGCACCGAGCTTCCCCACCGAACTGACTATTGTGGGCGTGGTGCTTGACCCGCAGGATCTCACCAATCCAGACGGCTATTCGGGTACGAACGCGTTCCGTTCCTCCGCCACCAGCGACTACACGTTCTTTGCGCCGTCCGACGGTGTGACCGGCAGCATGTACACGGCCGTCACCATTCTCGTGAAAGGCGCCGCCGACAAGGACTCGTTCAGTGACGTGTACGACGACACCGTCAGCGAAGTAGCTGACCGCATCGACGGCACGGTGCGAACCAATCGCCAGAAAGCGCGTCATCAGGAACTACTCGACGCTGGAACCAAACAAATCGACGAGGCGAAAGCGCAAACCGACAAACAGTTCGCCGCAGCGCAACAGCAGATCGACAGCAATCGCAGCCAGCTCAACCAGCAAATCGACCAAATCGTCAATATGCAGGCGGGCGCGGCTGCAGGATCCCTCGACGAAACAACCCGTGAAACACTACGTGAAACGGTAATTGCCGCAAGCCCGCAATTAGCGGAAGCCAAAGCGCAACTCGACCAGGCGCAATCGAAATTGGACCAGCAGAAAAAAGACACCGAACGGACACTGCAATCCAAGCAAAACGAGCTGGAAGACAGCATTCCGCAAGTGCGTTGGTATGTGCAGGACCGGTCGCAAATCGGCGGATTCAGCTCGCTGAAATCTGATCTGGAATCCATCCAATCGCTGGGCAACGCATTCCCGATCGTGTTCTTGCTCGTGGCGGTGATGATGAGTCTGACCGCCATGGCGCGCATGGTCGAAGAGGATCGCGGGCTGATCGGCACATACACAGGGCTCGGCTACGGGCGTCTTGCGGTCGCCTCACGATACCTGTTGTTCGCGCTGTTCGCCTGCCTGATCGGCGGTGGACTCGGCCTGATCGCAGGCTTCCTTGGCATTCCGGCGTTCCTGCTCGTCGTATTGCGAGGCTTGTATGTGATGCCGGACGTACGCTTGGCATACGACTGGCTGTACGGAACGGCCGGAGTCGCGCTGTTCGTGGTCGGCGTGCTTGCCGCAACCGTGTATGCGTGCGCGCAGGAAATGCGACAGAAGCCGGCCAGTCTCATGCGTCCGAAAGCGCCGCGTGCAGGATCGCGCATTCTACTGGAGCGTATCAAGCCGTTGTGGAATCGCATGAGCTTCCTCGGCAAAGTCACGGCGCGCAACATTTTCCGTTTCAAATCGCGTCTGATCATGACGGTCGGCGGCGTGGCCGGCTGCACCGCGCTGATTGTGTGCGGACTTGCGATCAACGACACCGTTGCCGCATTGGGCGCGAAACAGTATCAGGACGTGTATCAGTACGATTTGATGGTGGTCGCGAACGATGATGACGCTGATGCGATGCGGCAGAAAGTCGCTTCGGATGGTCGCGTCACGTCGAGCATGGACGTGCGCGTTGAATCGGGTGATTTGACCGGCGATTCGGGGAGCGAAAGCATTCAGCTGGTTGCCGTGCCCGACAGTGAACGCAGCGAGTTCGGCAAGATGGTCACGTTGCAGCCGGTGCGCTCCAGTTGGGTGGATGGTGCGGCCGATACGGTAAGTCTGGGCGATGACGGCGTGATCGTATCGCAGTCCGCGGCAAGCGCGATGGGCGTCAAAGCGGGCGGTATGGTAACGCTGACCAACGGTGACGATATGCAGGCCGAAGCGCATGTCAGCGCGGTGATCCGCAGTGTGATCGGATCGGACGTGTATGTGAGCGAAACCTATTATCGCCAGCTGTTCGATACTGCTGCATCCGGCACGTCTTCCGCATCTTCCGCGTCCGATTCTGGAGAATCGGACAATCAAAACGGCGAATCCGGTACCTCGAATGGCGCATCGTCAAACGGCCAACAATTGGTGTGGAACGCCATGTATGCGAAGCTCAAAGGTTCAGGCGAATCCCAGGCCGCCTATGCGGAAAAGCTGGAAGACGACGATGCGGTCATGAAAGCCGTGAGCTGCGCGCACATGGCAGAAAGCTTCAAATTCGATCTGATGGGTGCGGTGGTCGCGCTGATCGTGGCGCTCGCGGGCGGGCTCGCGCTCGTGGTGTTGTTCACGCTCGCCAACACCAACGTATCAGAACGTGAACGCGAGATGGCCACGCTCAAGGTGCTCGGATTCTTCGACAAGGAAGTGCATCATTACGTAAATCGCGAAATGATGGTGCTCACCATGATGGGCGTGGTGCTGGGCTTGCCTCTCGGCCGTTTCGTCGGCGGATTGCTGACGGCTGCGTTGAATATGCCCGCACTGTATTTCGAAGTGGAATGCACGCCGTTGAGTTATGTGATTGCGGCCGGCGCGACCATGGCTTTCGCGCTGCTCGTGCAGTTGTTCGTGAATCCGGTGTTGGATCGTATCGACCCGATTAGTTCGCTCAAATCCGTCGAATAGGCGCATGTCTGAATGTCCGATTCTCCAGAATCGGACAACTAGACGGGTAAAAGTGCGTTACGGTTGTCCGTTTCTCCAGAATCGGACAAGTAATGCGGCGAAAGTGCCCTGTGGTTGTCCGTTTCTCCAGAATCGGACACTTAGGGTGCCGGAAAGGCTCGGATTCGCGTTTCAGTTCTTCGGATAACGGTAGTTGTGTGGCAGTTGCGTGGTGAGCTGCGGGTCCAGGCCGAGTTCCTTCAACTGCCGGTCGATTTCGCGGCGCGCACGTTTCACAAGTTCGGCTCGATATTCATCGCCATGTCCGGCATTGCTATGTGCCGCATCGCCATGTCCCATCGTTCCCATCTTCTCCAGTGCGTCCAATGTTTCCGCCATACGCTTGAGCCGGTCCTGATGGTGCAGCAGCGCACGCACCTGCGCATGTTCGTGTACGATCGTCCGCCAATCGGATGGCGTGTGCGCAATCTCCCGAGCCGCGGTGACCGGATGTA
>ENA-OQIL01000306-OQIL01000306.1-human-gut-metagenome-genome-assembly--contig:-NODE-306-length-19590-cov-5.716436_pt1 | contig 19590 bp, 19 predicted proteins | sample MGYA00242583_ERZ504748 | MGnify/ENA primary metagenome ERZ504748 (study PRJEB26092, sample SAMD00036191) | human gut metagenome | host: Homo sapiens | study: EMG produced TPA metagenomics assembly of...
GGTCGCAGGCCGGGATCAGCTTTTCAGCAGCGGTAACGTTGTAGTTCTCGATGAACACGACCTGTAACCACTTGGACACTTCCGCGTCTGCCGCAATGACCTTGGAAAGGGTCAGCAGGGCGTGGATGATGTCCTTTGCGATCGTGTAGGCGGGCGCAGCCTTGGCACCAAAGATGCTTACCAGCGGTACGGCGGGCAGATGGCCTGCCTTGATCTCGTGATACTGGTGGATGAGATAGAGCAGGTTGAGCTGCTGACGCTTGTACTCATGCAGACGTTTGGACTGGATATCAAACACGGCATCGGTGTTTACGGTGACATTCTGCGTATGCAGCAGCCAGTCGGCAAGGGCCTGTTTGTTGGCCTTCTTCACGGCGGTCAGCTCGTTCAGCACCGTCTCGTCCTCCGCAAAGGCCAGCAGCTTTTCCAGTTCGGCGGCATCCTTGCGGAAGCCGGAGCCGATGTGCTGTTCCAGTTCAGCGGTCAGGGCCGGGTCGCATTCCAGCAGCCAGCGGCGGAAGGTAATGCCGTTGGTTTTGTTGTTGAATTTTTCCGGGTACAGCTCGTAAAAACCGTGCAGCTCGGAGTTTTTCAAAATCTCGGTGTGCAGAGCCGCCACGCCATTGGTGGAGTGGGTGAAGTGGATATCCATGTGTGCCATGTGCACCCGGTCGTCCTTGTCGATGATGGCAAGGCTCTCGTCCTCGGTGCGGGTGCGGGCCAGAGTGTCCAGCTTCTCAATGATGGGCATCAGCTGGGGCACCACGGCATCCAGATAGGAACGGGGCCACTTTTCCAGTGCTTCGGCCAGAATGGTGTGATTGGTGTAGGCGCAGGTCTTGGTAACGATCTCCACGGCTTCGTCAAAATCAATGCCTTTTTCACCCAGCAGACGGATCAGCTCCGGGATGACCATGCTGGGGTGGGTGTCGTTGATCTGGATGGCGGCATAATCGGCCAGGTCGTGGTAGTTGCAGCCCCGGGCGGCGCACTCGGCCAGGATCAGCTGGGCGCCGGCAGAGACCATCAGATACTGCTGGTAGACCCGCAGACGGCGGCCTGCTTCGTCGGAATCGTCCGGGTAGAGGAACAAGGTCAGGTTCTTGTCGATGGCGGTCTTGTCAAAGGCAATGCCGTCGTGGACGATGCTCTCGTCGATGGTGTCGAGGTCGAACAGGTTCAGGGTATTGGTGCGGCCCTCGTAACCGGTGACGGCCAGCTTGTACAGGCGGGCGGTGTATTCCTTGCCGGCCAGATCTACCGGATAGGTGATATCGGTCTTTTCGGCCCAGCTGTGGGCGGTGAGCCACGGGTCGGGCTTCTCGTTCTGGACGCCGTTTTCAAAGGACTGTCGGAACAGGCCGAAGTGGTACCGCAGACCCACACCGTCGCCGGGCAGGTTCAGCGTGGCCAGCGAGTCAAGAAAGCAGGCGGCCAGACGGCCCAGACCGCCGTTGCCGAGAGACGGCTCCGGCTCTACTTCTTCAATGTCTGCAAGGTTCTTCCCGGCAGCGGCCAGCGCGTCGCGGGCTTCGTCCTACAAACCCAGATTGATGAGGTTGTTGGACAGCAGCTTGCCGATAAGGAATTCGGCGCTGATATAATAGAGCTTACGACCGGTCACCGGCTGCACACGGTCAGCACTCTTGCGCCGGACAAGTTCCAGCAGGGCAAGATACAGTTCCTGATTCGTGCAGGCAGAAAGAGGTTTGCCGGTAAGGCTTTGTAAGGCTTCGGTAAAGTTCATAACAGGATCCTCCTTTGATACGGAAAGCAGGTTTGACATCTGTGTCTCAAGATATACCACACAAAACGTGCAAAATCTTGCCTAAACAGTGCAAATTGTGATACAATCCTATCATCAGGAGGAAACAGACATGGGAAATCCATCTTTTTTGCAGGAAACAAAGCAACACGGTGCCGTGCGTTTTCCATTCAACATCTATCCGTGCACCATCCCGGGGGACTTCCCGCAGGTGGCACTGCACTGGCAGGACAGCATGGAGCTGGTCTTTGTCAAGCGCGGCAGCGGCCTTGTGCAGATGGGCACAGCGGCCTATCCGGCGCATACAGGGGATATCTTTGTCTTTTCGCCGGGGACACTCCATGCCCTGCGGCAGAAGGAGGGCTGTTCCATGGAATATGAGAACATCATCTTTGATTTGGAACTGCTGGGCGGCGCGGGAGACCTCTGTGCCGAAAAATACCTGTTGCCGCTGCAAAGTGGGCGGCTGTCGCTGACCCAGCGCCTGACCCCGGACGAGCCATGTTATGCTCGTGCCGCCGCCTGCCTGCGGGAGACCGAGGATGTGAACCGCGCCAAGGAGCCGGGCTATGAGCTGTTTATCAAAGGGGCATTGCTGCGCTTTCTGGCGCTGCTCATTGCACAGGGGAAGAACCTGCCGCCGATGGAGACCGCCGACTCCCGGCGATTGAAAAAGATTTTGCAATGGGTGGCGGACCATTATGGCGAAGAGGTGCATATCTCCGATGCAGCGCAGCTGGTGCCTTGCAGCGAGAGCCATTTTATGCGGTGGTTCCGGCAGATGACCGGGCAGAGCTTCATTGCTTTTCTCAAGGAATACCGGCTCAATGCCGCTGCCGAAGCCCTGCACACAACGGATGACACGGTGCTAAGCATCGCTTCCCGCTGCGGGTTCGAGAACCTCTCCTATTTCAACCGGGCATTCAAGGCGCATTTTGGTCTGACCCCGCGGGAACACCGCAAAAAATAGTGCATTTGTCCCGGAAAATGCGTGAACGAGATATTTATGGGACACCGTATTTTGTAGAATGGGGCCGGACAAAGCCTTGATTGCAAAAGTGAAGGTCAGGTAAACGGTGTAAAAAAGAGGTTGGAGGAAACAGCAATGGCAAACGATGATTACGGCTTTACTGCGCCACAGCGCTGAAACCGACGCCCTCGAACACCGTCATGGCCTCTTCGGTCTGCAGATAGGTGAGGAAAGCCTTGGCGGCGTCGGCATTGGGAGCGGCTTTCATCACGGCGGCAGGGTAGATGACCTGACCGCACATCTCCTTGGTGGCCTCGTCCACCGGGGTCAGACCGGCGCTGTAGGCGTCGGTGCAGTAGACCACACCGGCATCCACGCTGCCCTCGGTGACCTGGGTGGTCACCTCCTTGACATTGGAACCGTAGGTGATGACCCCGGCGGCAGCCAGAGCGGCCTCGTCCAGATCATAATAGGCCAGAATTTTCTGGGTGTACTGGCCCACCGGCACATCGCTGTTGCCCATGCAGAAGAGGATGTCCTCGGCCTTCAGGTGCTCGGCCAGGGCGTCAAAGCTGTCGATGCCCTTGTTGCTGCCCTCCGGCACGCAGAGCACCACTTTGTTTTCCAGCAGGTCCACGCGGCTGTCGCTGTCCACAAAGTCCAGCCCTTCGGTGTTTACATCCGCAGAAGCGGTGCTGTCCAGCTGGTTCAGCTGCTTCTGACCGGCCGAAATGAACACGTCGCAGTCGGCACCTTCCTGAATCTGGGTCTTGAGGGTGCCGGAGGAATCAAAGTTGAACCGGAAGGTCACGCCCGGGTTCTCTGCCGAGTACGTTTCGCCGATGGCGGTCAGGGTCTCAGTGAGGGAGGCGGCGGCAAAGACGATGAGCTCCACCGGTTCTGCAGCGGCTCCGGAGGAAGCGGCGGCAGAGGATGCGGCCGCGCTGGAAGCGGAGCTGCTGCAGGCAGTCAGGGCAGCGGCGGTGGTCAGACCGACCGCACACAGAAAGTTCCGGCGGGAAATCTTGTTCAGGTTCATGGCTTATTCTCCTGTTCTTTGAAAGAAATGATTTTGCACGATACGGTACAGGATGCGGTGCCGCCCACCGGGATAAAAGAATTCCAAGGAATAGAATACAAAAAAACAGGCCGGTCCGTCAAGCGGCAAACCGGCCAAAATTTCTGCGCACATCGGTCAAAATTGAGAGATGACCGATGCATAGTATTGCTTTTTTGAAACGTCAATGGCGTGCACATTCACCGTCCAGACCGGCGGCGATGCGCAACCCATGTTCCAGACTGGGCAGGATATACTCCAGATTTTCCTGCACAGCTTTGGGGCTGCCCGGCAGGTTGACGATGAGCGTTTTGCCGCGGAGGACGCTGGCTGCACGGCTGAGCATCCCGCGCGGGGTGATGCTCAGGCTGTGGTACCGCATGGCCTCGGCGATGCCGGGCGCGTTGCGGTCGGCCACGGCAAGGGTGGCCTCCGGGGTGATATCCCGGGGCGAAAAGCCGGTGCCGCCGGTGGTGAGGATCAGGTTGACCTGACGGCCGTCGGCCAGCCGGATGAGCTGGGCTTTCAGGGCAGCTGCCTCGTCGGGCAGGAGCAGTGTCTCTTCCACTTTGTAGCCTGCGGCGGCGAGCATTTTGACGATGAGCGGGCCGCTTTTGTCCTCCCGTTCACCACGGCTGCCCTTGTCGGAAAGGGTAATGACGGCAGCCCGCAGGGGCGGATTCTCCGGCGGGGGCAGCAGGGTCACTTCGTCGCCCACACGGATCTCGCCGCCGGCAATTACCCGGGCAAACACGCCCTCCCGCGGCATGATGCATTCGCCGGTCTGCTGCTTGATGACACAGTCGTTGTGGCATTCCTTGCCGATCTGGGTCATCTCCAGTACCACGTCTCCGATGGCAAACCGGCTGGTGACCGGAAGGGTGCGGAAGTCAAACCCTTCGACGACCAGATTTTCGCCAAAGGCACCGTAGTCTACCCAGACCTTTTTGCGGAAGGCTTCGATCTTTTCAGCGCTCAACATACTGACCTGGCGGTGCCAATTGCCGCCGTGGGCGTCGCCCACGATGCCCCATTCCGGGGTGAGCACGGCGCTGGGCACCGCGGTCTTGACGGTGCCGCGCCGGGGGCTTGTGCAGATGGCCAGAATTTTACCCATAAAATGTTATCCTCCGATGCGGTACATGCTGCGTGTCGCGGGCATGCACCGGTCCTCAAAATGATGCTCCCGGGGTTTGGACCAGATGGTCTCCCGGATGGCCGTCCGCAGCCGGGCGTCGTCGGCCCCGCCGCGCAGCAGGGCACGCAGGTCACACCCGGTCTCGCTGGCAAGGCAGGGACGCAGAAAGCCCTGACTCGTCAGCCGTACCCTGTTGCAGGAGGCGCAGAATTTGCCGTGCACGGCGGCAATGAAGCCAATGCTGCCCTTCCAGCCGGGCACGGTATAATAGACGGCAGGGCCATTGCCAAAGGTGGTGCCTTCCACGGGATGCAGTTCCGGCCAGTGGTTGGCAAACCGCGCCCGCAGCTCCGGGCCGGAGACGCAGGGCATGGCCGCGCCGTAGCCGATGGGCATCATCTCAATGAACCGCACCTGCAGATCGTTGTCCCGGGCCAGCGCTGCAATCGCTTCCAGTTCGCCCTCGTTGACGCCCACTTGCGGCACACAGTTGAGCTTGACCGGCAGGGGACTTTCCAATGCGGCGCGCAGGCCTGCCTGCACGGCGGCGAATTCGTCCCGGGCGGTGATGTGCCGGAACACCGCCGGGTCCAGCGTGTCCAGACTGATGTTCACGCTGTCAAGGCCCGCGTCCAGTAAAGCGGGCAGCTGCTGCGCCAGCAGAGTGCCGTTGGTGGTCATGCTGACATGACGGATGCCGGGCGTTGCTTTCAGCCCGGCCACCAGCTGTGCCACACTCTTGCGCACCAACGGTTCGCCACCGGTCACCCGCACCGTGTCGATGCCGCACTGCGCAAACAGCGCGGCCAGACGCAGAAATTCTTCATGGGTCAGCACTTCTTCGTGCTCCAGTATTTTTGCGCCGTCCGGCATACAGTACCGGCAGCGCAGGTTGCAGCGGTCGGTGACCGACAGGCGCAGGTAGTGGATATCCCGGCGGCAGGAATCAAACATAGCCGCCCTCCGACCGGATGTAATGGCCGCTCTTACCGCCGGTCTTTTCCACCAGATGGATGCCGCTCAGCTCCATGCCCTTGTCCACAGCTTTGCACATGTCGTAGATGGTCAGCAAGGCTGTGGAAACGCCGGTCAGGGCTTCCATCTCCACGCCGGTGACGCCGCTGGTTTTGACCGTGCAGCGGGCTTCCACGGCCTGCTGTTCGGGCAGCAGTTCAAAATCCACGCATACCTTGGTCAGCGGCAGGGGATGGCACAGCGGGATCAGCTCGCTGGTGCGTTTGGCGGCCATAATGCCAGCGATGCGGGCCACGCCCAGCACATCGCCCTTTTTCACCGTGCCGCTCTGCACGGCGGCAAAGGCTTCGGCGTTCATGGTAAGGATGCCCCGGGCCGTAGCCTCCCGGGCGGTGACCGGTTTGCCGCTCACATCCACCATCACGGCATTTCCGGCGGCATCAAAATGGGTCAGATTATTTTCACTCATTTATTTCTTGTCCTTATTACGCTCTATTGCAAAACTCCCTGCCGTTCGACAGCGAGACGGAGAGGGTTTCTCAGCAATGGCCGAAGCCGCAGTTGGGCCAGTGGCATTCCGCACAGCCCAGGCACAGCCCGCCCTCGCCCAGCCGGGCAATGTCCTCGGCGGTGATGGGGACATCGGCCAGCAGGCGGGGCAGAAGCAGGTCAAAAATCGTTCGCTTGGCGTACATCACACAGCCGGGCAGGCCGCACACGGGTACCCCGTCCAGATAGCTGACCAGGAACATGGCACCCGGCAGCACCGGCGCGCCGTAGCTGATGATGTCGGCGCCGGTGTTTTTGATGGCCAGCGGGGTGCGGTCGTCGGGGTCCACGCTCATGCCGCCGGTGGTGAAGATCAGCTCACAGCCTGCGTCTTTTGCCTCCAGAATGGCGGCCGTGATGCCCGCCGGGTCATCATCGCAGACCTTGCGGAAGGTCATCTCACAGCCATATTCGGCCAGCTTGTTTTGCAAAATCGGGGTGAATTTGTCCTCGATGCGGCCCTTGAACACCTCGCTGCCGGTGGGGATGACGGCAAACTTCTTCGCACGGAAGGGCAGCACGTTCAGGATGGGGTCCGGCCCGGCAGCGGCCTGCATGGCGTCCATCTTTTCCTGCTCGATCACCAGCGGGATGATGCGGGTGCCAGCCAGCTTCTGGCCTTTTTTCACGGGCATATCACCGTGGATGGTGGCGATCATCATCTGGGGCGTGCGGTTCACAGCCAGCAATGCGGCGCGATCGATCTTGAGCAGGCCGTCGCAGTCGGCGATCAGCTCGATCTTGCCCTCTTTCGGCTCGGTACCGTGGATGTTTTTGCCGGCAGCAGCTTTGTACAGCAGGGCCGCTGCCTCGTCCTCATGCAGGATGCCGGGGCGCTTTTCCCAGACATAGAGGTTTTCTTTGCCGATGGACAGCAGCACTGGGATGTCCTCGGGCTGGACGATGTGCCCCTTGCGGAAGCGCGGGCCCTTGAACTCGCCCGGGATGATCTGGGTGATATCGTGGCAGAGCACCTGCCCTGCCGCGTCAACAGTGCGGATCAATTTCATCTTTTTAATCTCCTTACAACGCAGGCAGCTGGTTCGCGGCGGAACGGATGATTCAGCTGTCAGTACCAACATAACGGTTCCGGCAGAAAATGTCAAGCAAAAGTGAGGATGTCCGGCCCCGGGCGGCACTTTGTGCATCGGCAGCACAAAGCTCTGTGGATAAATGATGATTCACGCAAAAACGATGATTTATAAGAAAAGATAACAAGGATGAAACTTCTGAGCTGCAAATTCAGCATAGATTTAAAAAGCGGGCCTCTTCGGAATGCGTTCATTCCAGAGAGGTCCGCTTTTATCTTATCCTCAATGTAGGCCGGACCGGTCTTTTGGTAGATATCAAGTGCCCGGTCGCCGTGGCCGACAACGGTTTCTGCACAGGACACCCACGGGTTGTTGTGGCAGAAGATGCCGGCGTTCTCTTTATATCCCGGAGGATAGCTGGAAATCTCGCCCAGCTCTTCGTGATAAGACTTGACGGGTGCGGCAGCATCGAGTAGAATAAATCTACTTGAAAAGCGACAGCTTTTGTAGAGAGCAGCATCAATCTGGTTCCGCTCTTGATTTTACAGCAAAATCCCCCTGCATTGACCTTTGAACCGGGTCAGCGTAGGGGGATTTTTCGTTTTATGTTTTTACGATGTGGTCACGCAGGGAAGTTCACAAACAAAACAAACACGTTGCCTACCATTTGAATGGTGACTTCGTGTTCGTTTTTGCTCTTGATTGGTGGAGAATAGCGGGATCGAACCGCTGACCTCTTGCATGCCATGCAAGCGCTCTCCCAGCTGAGCTAATCCCCCATGAGCTGGTGTTTTGCCATCGTATTCCTGACGACGTGTGTAATTATACCAGCCAAAAGGGAGATTGTCAACAGCTTTTTTGGGATTTTCTGCAAAAAAATTCCCGCCGGGGAAATGCCCTTCCCGGCGGGAAAAATGATCGCGAAAAAACTTACGCTCTGGCGTTCTGCCGGTCGAAGATCTGCGGGGCGACACGGATCAGGATCACCACAAGGACGGTGGTCAGGATGGCTTCAGGCAGCATGTAGGTGGCGTTGTACACGGCGCTGTACAGCCAGCACAGACCGTCCACGCTCATGTTGGAGATGCCGGGAAAGCCGATCTCGGTCATCCAGCTGAAAGCGTAGTCGTAGTCCTTCCAGACGATGTAACCGGACAGAAAGCTGCACAAAAAGCGCAGCAGGCACACCACAAAGGCGCTGACACCGACACCCACGGTGCGGCTGCGGAACGGCTTTGCGATCAGGCAGGCAAAGCCCAGCACCGTGAAGGCCAGAAGGTAGTCTAGCAGCACGCAGCCCACCTGTGCCGTGAGGGTCTGGCAGTATGCCAGATTGCCAAGGCCCTGCACAAGCTGGATCAGGCTGTTGACGAAAGCGGTCATGACGCCCCACTTTGCGCCGTGGCGGTAGCTCATTACCAGAATGGGCACCATGCTGAACAGGGTGATGGAACCGCCGTGGGGCATGAGCGGGATCTGGATCATGCTCAAAACGGTGGACAGAGCGATCATCAGTGCACCCTCCACCAGAATGCGGGTCTTGGAATAGGTTTTGGTCATAGGGATTCCTCTTCTCAGAACGATAGTACACAAAAACAAAATGCGCCCGCTTTCCAGCAGGCGCACGGGGTTTGTGAAAGAACGGACAGTTCTGCAAACTCCCACGCCGGCATTGTCCGGTCAGGTAAAAGGGTACTCCGCAAAACGCGGATCTCAGCCTTTCGGCACCCCTGTTTTTATGTCCATGCAAAAGTATAGCGCGTCCGGCGCAAAAGTCAAGCCCCGGCGGAACATATCTGCCCCGGCCTGTGCATAGGCTGTACCATAAGTTCACAATGGGAGGAGTCTGGATATGAAGGGAGACCCCGAACAGAGGGCGGTACAGCTGGGCGAATATATCGCGGCCAACCGGGCCACAGTGCGTGCGGCGGCAGCGGTGTTCGGGTGCAGCAAGTCCACCGTGCACAAGGATGTTGCGGTGCGGCTGCGGACGCTGCAGCCGGAGCTGTTCCGGCAGGTGCGGGCGGTTCTGGCCTGCAATAAGGCACGAGCGGCATCTGCGCGGCGGTGCGGCCACCCGGCGCAAATACAGCCGCAGATTAAAAGACGGCACACTTCCGAACAAAACGGAAGCTGTGCCGTCTTTTTTAGGTTCAGTCCCGGGTGCGGAACTGGCTCAGTGCGCCTTTTTCCAACCGGCTGACCTGTGCCTGACTGATGCCGATCTCCTGCGCCACCTCCATCTGGGTCTTGCCCTGCAGGTAGCGCAGCTCCATGATCCGCTTTTCGCGCGGGGTCAGCCCGGCCACGGTCTGCCGGAACTGCAGCCCGCTGATCCAGCTGTCCTCGCCATCCGGGTCGCGCACCTGGTCGATCACATACATGGCATCGCCGCCATCGGTGTACACCGGCTCTTCCAGACTGATCGGCTCCACCACCGATTCCAGCGCGGCGGTCACTTCGCGCCGGGCAAGGCCCGCCGCCTGCGCGATCTCGTCCATGGTCGGCTCGCGGCCCAGCTGCTTTTCCAGCGCTTCGCGGCTCTGCATGGCTCGGTAGGCGGTATCCCGCAGGCTGCGGCTCACCCGCAGGGCATTGTTGTCCCGCAGAAAACGCCGGATCTCGCCAATGATCATGGGTACACCGTAGGTGGAAAAGCGCACCGGCTGGGCGGGGTCAAAATGATCGATGGCCTTGATCAGCCCGATGCACCCCACCTGAAACAGGTCGTCCAGATTTTCGCCGCGCTGGGCGAACCGCTGTACCACGCTGAGCACCAGCCGCAGGTTGCCTTCCACCATTTGTTCCCGGGCTGCTGCATCACCGGCGTGGGCGCGGGCCAGCAGCTCCCGTTTTTCGGTTTCGGTCAGCACAGGCAGCTTTGCAGTGTTCATGCCGCACAGCTCCACTTTGTTGTACATCCAAACGCCCCCGGTCTGTTTTGATCTTCACCGGGAGTATGGGATGCGCAGCGGCATTGTATGCGTGGAAAAAACTGTGCGCTTTCCCGTTTGACAGGAAAGCGCGGCAAAATATTGTTTTTCGTGCAGATTTATGATATGCTGTATTTGCGGCGGCAACGCCGCCATCAGGCGCTGTGCCCACAAACGCAGGCGGCTAGTCCTTACCGGTACTTGGGTGCCGGCTAAAGACGATTTTTTCTTGAAGATCTCGTTCTCCCCGGATGCCCAAGGGCGGAAAGGGGGGATGCACCATGACGTTTGAACAGGTCGTGCTTCTGCTCACGCTTCTCGGCGGAGCGATCTACGTTACGTTTGAAATTACATGGACTGTTTCTCACAGTGATGACAAAAAGAAAAAATGACCGCCTCGAGTCCCAATCCGAGCGGTCATCTTTTCTTGACTAATCTGGTAAGGAACTAGCCGTTTGCAGGGCCAGCGCCTTTTGTAGCTTTATTATACGCGAATCAGCGCGGATTGTCAAGCCCAGCAGGCGGCAGTCCGCGTTTTTTCACCTCACTCGTTTTCCAATTGTACTTTTAAGGTATGGATGATCCGTTTTTCCAGCCGGGAAATGTAGCTTTGGCTGATGCCCAGTGCGTCGGCGGCCTCCTTCTGGGTACGCTCAATGCCGTCCGCCAGACCAAAGCGCAGCTCCATGATCTGCCGTTCCCGCGGGGACAGGCTGTCCACGGCCCGGCGAAGAACGGCGCGCTCCGCATCCTGCTCCAGCCGCTGGCTGATCTGGTTCTCATCACTGCCCAGAATATCGGAAAGCAGCAGCTCGTTGCCGTCGCCATCCACGTTCAGCGGTTCGTCGATGCTGGCTTCCTGACGGCGGTTGGAGCTTTTGCGTAAGTACATCAGAATTTCATTGCCGATGCAGCGGCTGGCGTAGGTGGCCAGCTTGATGCTGCGCTCCGGCGTGAAGGTGTTCACCGCCTTGATCAGCCCGATGGTGCCAATGCTGATCATGTCCTCGGCAGGCACACCGCTGCTTTCGTACTTTTTGGCAAGGTACACCACCAGCCGCAGGTTGTGGGTGATCAGGTCGTCCCGGGCAGCGGCATCGCCTGCAGCCATACGGGAGAGCAGGACTTTTTCCTGTTCCGGGGTCAGGGGCGGGGGCAGGCTGGGCGCGCCCGCCAGAAAATGTGCGCCGCCGCAATAGCCCAGCCGTGCAAGGAGCCAACGCCAGAACCGGTGCAGAACATGAAACATGAATACCCCTCCTGTACATCTATAAGTATCGATCGCATCAAGCGCTTCTCAGCGGATGCCCAGCTGTACGGCCAGTTCGCTGCCAAGCAGAGCTGTCCATGGCTGCTGTGTTTCCGGGCGGCAGAATGCGGCCAGAATGCCCGCTGCACTGCCTTTGCTGGTGCGCAGGGCCTTGGCCGGAACGGCAGGCAGCACACAGTGCCCGGCAATGGTGGTGCAGGGCACCAGCCGCACCCGCAGCTCCGGCGGCGGTGCCGTGCCGCAGGCAAAATAACGGTCCAGAAATGTGCGCAGCTCCTGCGGCAGGGCGCTGCGCACGGCGGGATAATAGACCAGAACCACTGCCTGCCCGGTCAGCGGGTCCTGCACTGAGAAGCCGGTGTCGCAGAAAGCCTGTACGGAGAGGACTGCACCTTCCAGCTCCAGCACAGCGGCAAAGCAGCGGGTGCCTGCACGGCCAAAGCAGAACAGTACGCCGCGCAGCACGGCAAGCACTGCACCGCAGCACAGCAGCAGCCGGCCCGGAGACAGCGGCAGATAGACGCAGAGATTTGCGCTTTGCACTCCGGGCAGCAGCACGGCTCCGCACAGCAGCAGGTTCAGCAGCAGATACCACACACACAGCTGCACAAAATTGCGCAGGCCCGGCACGCCGTAAGCCGCAGCTACAGCAGCACAACAGGTGAACACCTTATAAAGGAAAGCTGCAGGCCCGGGCAGTTCCGGCAGCAGAATGCCCAGCGAAGCCGCTGCCGCTGCCGCACTGCCCGCCATCAGCCGCAGGCCGCTGCACTGCCGCGCACACAAAAGCCCTGCGCCCAAAAGCAGCGCTGCTGCGGCCAGAAAGTTCGTCAGCAGCAGTTCGTCCAGATAGATCACGGTTTTCATACACGATCCCTTTCAAATTCCAGTATCTTCCAATTCCGCAAAAAAACATGTCGCTGTGTGCAAAAAAAGCGGCTTCTGTAAGAATTTTTGAGACCGGATTTTCACAGCCTATCACATTTTTCACATTTTTTTCAAAAAAGTACTTGAACATTTCTGGAAAGTGTGGTATATTATTGCCATCCTAGTAAGGGACGTAAGCCAAACAAATGGCTTGCAAATATCTTTCTAAATTTGAAGGGAGAAATTCATTATGATGATGCCTGCAAACTTCTCTGCTGTTGCAGAAAACGAGATGACCTACGTTGTTGGTGGTAGCCTGGTTGATGTCCTGGCTCCTGCTATGACCACTGCTAACTGGCAGAACGTTTCCGCTAACGTGATCAAGATCGTTGGCAACGCTTTCCTGACTAAGCACACCACCAATCTGCTGGGCGAGCTGTTCGATGGCAACTATGTTCCCGGCGATGTGATTGGCTACTCTATTAAGAATCTGGATAAGGCTTACAACAAGGGCTACGGCACCTTCGAGAACAACGCTTGGGGCCTTGCTGTTGGCGCTCTGAACGCTGGCATGCAGATCCTGGCGGCCTGTCTGCTATCTACACCCTGGGCAGCAGCTCCATTGGTCTGGAAGTCAAGGGCAATGGCCAGGCAGACAAGCTGCTGTAAGCCTAGCCTGTTCTGAATGAGCTGGAGGGCTTGATTTGACATAGCGTTTGCTGTGTCAGATAAAAAGAGCTAAAGACCCCGCACAAGACAAGCAATTGTTTTGTGCGGGGTTTTTGTTTGCATAAAAACTTAGCAGGCTGTGGGAAAACGGCGCAGGGATGGAGCAGGATAGGACGATCTCAAAAAAATCTCCATTGGCAGACAAACTGCTGCAGAATTTTTCAAAAAACAGTTGACAACTCCCGGATGTGCTGATATAATAAATCACGTCGTCAGGCACGGCACGAACATCTGGGGGATTAGCTCAGCTGGGAGAGCGCTTGCATGGCATGCAAGAGGTCACCGGTTCGATCCCGGTATTCTCCACCAGATCAGAAAGGCATCACACATTGTGTGGTGCCTTTTTTGTTTTGCATTGCAGCAGGAAAACACAAAAAAATTTCTGCCCACTGCCGCAACCTGCGTGAAACAGGGCTGTTTTGTGCGCGAATGGCAGACCACGGAAGGCAGAACTTGGTGCTATAATATAAAAAAACAGGGAAGCAGAAGGAACAGGGGGTGCAGCTATGAACCTGCGGACGGCGATCATAGAAGACAGCAAGCCGGATGCCGAACGGTTGAAACAGCTGCTGAAAAAGGCATTTGAAAATGAGAACATATCCTGCAGCTGTTTTGCCAGCGGAGATGAATTTTTGCGGGCCGGCTGGCGCGAAGGGTATCAGGTGGTGTTTCTGGACATCTGCATGGAGGGCACCAATGGCATTGAGACGGCGCAGCGGCTGCGTGCGGCCGACCCGGACCTGCTGATCGTGTTTGTGACATCCTCGCCGGAGTACGTGTGGGATGCCTTTCCGGTACATCCATTCGATTATCTGCTCAAGCCTTATAAGGAAGAAAAGTTTGAGCAGCTGGCAGGGGAGCTGCGGCGGGTGCTGTGCCGCCAGCAGCCGGAGCTGGAGGTGCGCATTGCCCGGCAGATCGTGCGGCTGCCGCTGACCAAGATCTACTATGCTACGGCACAGAACCATTATGTGCGTGTGGTCACGGATGACGGCGAGTGCCGGGCCACGGCAAATTTTGCACAGGTGCAGGAACAGCTTCAGACCCAGCCGGAATTTCTGGTGTGCAACCGCGGCGTGATCATCAACATGTCCAAGGAGCTGCGGTTTGAGGGCGACTGCATTGAAATGCTGGATGGGACCCATCTGCCGGTGCGGCAGAAGGACAAAAACAGCCTGCTTGCCCAATTTACGCAGTACCAGTTCCGTGGTATGCAGCGGGAATTCTGACCCGGAAAGGAGAGCGCTTGTGAATTTTGCATTGTTTGGACGTTTTTTTCTGGAATTTGCAATGATGTATCCGGCAGAATACCTCTGCCTTGCCTCGCTGCAGGAGCACTTGCGTGCACCGCGTAAAACCTATGCCATCGGTGCGTCGGCGATCACACTGATGGGTCTGGCTGGCGCAGCGGTGTGCTGCATGCTGTACATAGAAACGAATTTCCTGCTCATCCCGCTGCTCATCATCAGCTTCTGGCTGCTGCGCTGGCGCACCGACCGGGAAGTATCGATCAGCCAGACCATGTTTCTGTTCTCCGTGTCGGCAGTGATGATGTCTGTGTGCACCCTGCTTGCCATTGTGCTGAACGCGGAAGCTGAGCTGGACAATGCACAGCCGGTGTTTCTGCCCAGCACCTCGGTCATCTGCCTGACCCTCTCGGTGATACTCAGCGCCATCTTCCGTTTTACGGCAGTGCGCTGGAGCCGGTGGCTGCTGCAGGAGTACCACGGCGAAGCTTTCTGGGAGTCGGCATGGCCGCTGCCGGCGCTGTACGCGGCGTTTCTGGTGTTCTGTATGCCGAAGGAGATCGGCGTCATCCTGATGAACCGCATCCGCATCATCGCGGTGCTGGCAGTGAGCATCTCGCTGCTGGGCATCTTTCTGCTGCTGTACGAGATGTACCGCGTGGCAAAGGAGTATGCCCGCAGCTCCCAGCTGGACCGTGAAAACCAGCTGCTGGCCGTGGAGTCCCGCCGCTATATGGAGCTGCGCAGCTATCTGGAACAGACCCGCCACCTGCGGCACGATTTCCGCCAGCACCTGCATGTGATCTCCGGCCTGACCGAGGCCGGGCGGCTGGATGAACTGAAAAGCTACCTGAGCCAGTACGAGAGCGAACTCAGCGATGCCAGACCCACCCTGTGCGTCAACGCTGCGGTGGATGCGCTTGCCGGCCACTACGACTACGAGGCCCGGAAACAGGGCATCCAGATCGAATGGAAGCTGGAACTGCCCAAGCTCCTGCCCCTGCCGGAGGCCGACCTGTGCACCATTCTTGGCAACCTGCTGGAAAATGCGCTCCATGCCAGCCAGAAGCTGCCGCCGGAAGAACGGCAGGTCAAGGTGCTGGCCCGGATGCTCAGCCCGGCCATGATGGGCCTGATGGTGGAGAACCGCTATGACGGCGTGCTGAAAAAGCAGGGCGGCGTTCTGCACTCCACCAAGCATGACGGACAGGGCATCGGCCTTGTTTCCGTCGAAACTGCCGTGCACAGGTATCACGGCAATCTGACGGTGGAAACGGGCGGCAACGTTTTCCGGGCCAATGTGCTGCTGAACCTGTAAAATATTCCTGCCCCAAGGCACCGGCTTTTTTTGCACAAGCCGGTGCCTTTTGGTTGCACTTTTCCCGGGAGATCATGATACTTATTTATAAAAGAAAAGGCAGAAGGGGAGCATATGGCAGCAGAAAGCAAAACCGGCTGTTTCTTGAACTTTCCTAAAAAATCTTTATCCGGCCCGGCCCTCCCCCGACGGGAGGGCTTTTTGCTGTCCGCACGACGCATACGGTCAAGTTGAAAAATGAATAAAATTTACACATAGAATGATATGATTTTAGGCTGAATGAGCAAAGAATCGAAAGAAGCCCCATAATCATATTGACATAATGGGTAATAGGGTGTAAACTACGTGCATCGGGTCGAGCAAATCCGAAAATTGAGATCATTCAGGGAGGAAACGGCTATGATGTGTTGTTGCGCAATGTGTTGTTGTACCGCAAAACGCTTCCCGGACCGGCCGCCCTGCAGTATGGTATGCCGTGTGAGCATATCTGCATATTCTGTGTGGGAACACGCAGAAGGATCTGTCGCTGACCGCCTGGGAGCTTACTTGAAGAGGGAGCTTCCGGGCGTTTTGTTTTGACCCGCAAATCAGGATACAAGGGAGGAATCCGGCAATGGACTGGAATGCGATCCAGCAATATTTGCCGCTCTACCAGAAGGCCGCTGTACTTACCGTGCGGCTGGGCGTTGCAGGCATCATTTTTGCCATCATCATTGGCCTTGCCTGCGCAGTGATCCAGTATGATAAGGTGCCCGTTCTGCGGCAGATCGTGGGTGTTTACATCCAGCTGTCCCGCAACACACCGCTGCTGGTGCAGCTGTTCTTCATTTATTATGGCCTGCCCAAGGTGGGCATCCGCACCAATGCCGAGATCTGCGGCATTGCCGGTCTGGCGTTTCTGGGCGGCAGTTACATGGCCGAAGCGTTCCGCAGCGGTCTGGAAGCCATTGAGCCCATCCAGACCGAGAGTGCCTACAGCCTTGGCATGAACCGCTGGCAGACCATGCGCTACATCATTCTGCCGCAGGCCATGTCCACCAGTATGCCGGCTTTCATGGCAAATGTGATCTTCCTGCTCAAGGAGACCAGCGTGTTCAGCGCCATCAGCCTGATGGACCTGATGTTCACGGCAAAGGATCTCATCGGCATGTACTCCAAGACCATCGAATGTCTGTTCCTGCTGGTGGTGTTCTACCTTATCATTCTGCTGCCGGTGTCCATTGTGGGCAGCCTGATCGAAAGGAGGCTGCGCTATGCTGGATTTGGGTCTTGATGTCCTGTTCAAGGGCAAAAACATGGCCCGCCTGCTGGGCGGCCTTGGCGTTGCACTCAAGATCAGTGCCGTCTCGGTGATCATCAGCCTGCCGCTGGGTATCCTGCTGGGCGTGCTCATGACCTCCCGCAACCCCGTTATCAAGGCGGTCCTGCGGCTTTATCTGGAGTTCGTCCGCATCATGCCGCAGATGGTGCTGCTGTTCCTCGTTTACTTCGGCACCACCCGTGCCTTTGGGTGGAACCTTTCCGGCGAGACGGCATCCATCATCGTGTTTGTGCTGTGGGGCACCGCAGAAATGAGCGACCTTGTGCGCGGTGCGCTGATCGCCATTCCGAAGCACCAGTATGAGAGCGCCGAGGCCCTTGGCATGAGCCGTGCGCAGACCTACTGGTACATCATCATTCCGCAGACGGTGCGCCGCCTGATCCCGCTGTCCATCAACCTGATCACCCGCATGATCAAGACCACCAGCCTTGTGCTGATGATCGGTGTGGTGGAAGTGATCAAGGTAGCACAGCAGATCATCGAGGCCAACCGCACCGCCAGCCCCAACGCAGCGTTTGGCATTTATCTCACGGTTTTCGTGTTATATTTCTTCGTATGCTGGCCCATCAGTCTGCTGGCATCCTATCTCGAAAAGAAATGGAAGTGACCGTACATGGCAGAACCTATTTTGACTGTTGAACATCTGATCAAGGCCTATGGCGAGACCCCCGTGCTGGATGATATCAGCTTTGCTGTCAAGCCCGGCGAGGTCATCGTGGTGGTCGGCCCTTCGGGCTGCGGCAAAAGCACCCTGCTGCGCTGTCTGAATGGTCTGGAGCCCACCCAGAGCGGCCGGGTGCGGCTGGGCAATGAGACCGTTGCCTACGGCGGTAAAAATCTGACTCAGCTGCGCCAGCGCATCGGCATGGTGTTCCAGAGCTACGAGCTGTTCCCGCACATGACGGTGCTGGACAATGTGCTTCTGGCACCCACTAAGGTGCAGAAGCGCCCCAAAGCGGAAGTGCAGCAGGAGGCCGAAGCTCTGCTGGACCGTGTGGGCCTGCTTGCCAAGAAAAACAGCTACCCGCGGGAGCTTTCCGGCGGCCAGAAGCAGCGCGTTGCCATCGTGCGCGCACTGTGTATGCACCCGGAGATCCTTCTGTTTGACGAAGTGACCGCTGCCCTTGATCCGGAAATGGTGCGCGAGGTGCTGGACGTTATGCTGGACCTTGCCAAGCAGGGCAAGACCATGATCATCGTCACCCACGAAATGCAGTTTGCCCGCGCCATTGCCAACCGCGTCATCTTTCTGGATGGCGGCAAGATCGTGGAAGAAGCTGCACCGGCCGAGTTCTTTGACCGGCCCAAGACCGAGCGCGCGCAACGCTTCCTGCGCACCTTCACGTTTGATGCTGTGAAATGAGTCACAGATCAAGATAAAGGCTGCGGGTGTTCCGCAGCCAAATGGGAAAGATTTTGTAAAGGAGTAATCATTATGAAACAGTCTAAGATCTCTCGTCGTTCCTTCTTGCTGGGTCTGGGCGCAGTTTCCGCTGCCGCTGTTCTGACCGCATGCGGCGGCTCGTCTTCTGCTTCCACTGCAGCATCCGGCAGCGCAGCATCCGGCAGCAGCGTGGTCTACCGCACGCTGGATCAGATCAAGGAGTCCGGCACCATCAACATCGGCGTGTTCTCCGATAAGAACCCGTTTGGCTATGTGGACGAGAACGGCGAATATCAGGGTTATGATGTCTACTTTGCCCGCCGTCTGGGCGAGGATCTGGGCGTAGAGATCAACTTCGTTTCCACCGAGGCTGCAAACCGCATCGAGTACCTGCAGACCGGCAAAGCGGATGTGATCCTGGCAAACTTCACCGTGACCCCGGAGCGCGCAGAGGAAGTGGACTTTGCTCTGCCTTACATGAACGTGGCTCTGGGTGTCATTTCTCCGGACAGCAACGTTATCACCACTCTGGACAACTGGAACGCTGACGACCAGATGATCGTCATTTCCGGCACCACCGCCGAGACCTACCTGACCAAGGAGTACCCCGACATTCCGCTGCAGAAGTACGATTCCTATGCAACGGCCAAGAATGCACTGGAGAATGGCAACGGCGTGGCATGGGCCAACGATAACACCGAAGTCATTGCATTTGCAAAGCAGAACACCGGCTACACGGTCGGCATTCCCTCTCTGGGCAGTCAGGACACCATTGCTCCCGCTGTGAGCCAGGGCAACACCACCGTTCTGGATTGGCTGAACGAGGAGATCAAGGCTCTGGGCGAAGAGAACTTCTTCCACAAGGACTATGAGGAGACTCTGGTGGATACCTACGGCCTTGACTATGAGGATGAGCTGGTCGTTGAGGGCGGCGTGACCGGCGGCGCAGATGCCGCATCCAGCGAAGCTGCTTCTTCGGAAGCCGCATCTTCTGAGGCTGCTGCTTCCGAAGTAGCTTCCAGCGCAGCCGCACAGT
>ENA-OQIL01000309-OQIL01000309.1-human-gut-metagenome-genome-assembly--contig:-NODE-309-length-19504-cov-3.212726_pt1 | contig 19504 bp, 21 predicted proteins | sample MGYA00242583_ERZ504748 | MGnify/ENA primary metagenome ERZ504748 (study PRJEB26092, sample SAMD00036191) | human gut metagenome | host: Homo sapiens | study: EMG produced TPA metagenomics assembly of...
ACCAGCACCATGTAAAGCACCGTGCCGACGCCGATGGACAACAGGTTATTATGCTTCCAGATGTGCAGCAGCGCCGTGATGGCGATGCACAGCAGCTCGGGAATACCGTGGGTACCCGTCACCCAGCCGACGTTTTTCAGGCAGTACACAACCAGCAGCGCGATGACTGCGGGCGGCAGGGTAGAGCCGAGGTATCGGATGATCGGCGGGATGGGCTTGGAGCCGTTGAACAGCAGGAACGGCGCGACGCGCGTTGCAAACGTGCAGACGGCTGCCACGGCGATCATGGCGATAGCATAAACAGTTGTCATAATCAGGCGACCTCCTTTGCCAGACGGCCGCGCATAGCGACCAGCATGACGCAGATTGCGAGCATGGCGGGCAGGATGAAATTGTCCGGCCCGAGGATGGCGAGCGACACAGCTGCCGCAGCCAGTCCCATCAGTGCGGGAATGTGGCACTTGGTGCTCTGCCACTGCTCCACGAAGATAACCGTGAACAGCGAGGTCATGGCAAAATCAATGCCGGTGGTGTCAAACGGCAGTATGCCGCCGATGATCGTGCCGAGCACCGAGCCGAGGATCCAGTAGCTATGATCCAGAATGGCGATCCAGAAGCGCATATCGCCTGCATCAATGCCCTCGGGCGTCTTGACCGAGCACAGCAGGGAATAGGTCTCATCGGTCAGCGAGAAGATCATGTACCACTTGCGGCGGCCCATCGCATGAAAAGTCTCCAAAAAGGACAGACCGTAGAAGATATGTCGGCAGTTGAGCAGCAGTGTCATCACAGCAACGGTAACAAGGGATGCCTTGGCTGCCAGAAGCGACACAAGCAGATACTGTCCCGAGCCTGCGTAGATGGTCAGGCTGCAGAAGAAGGACCAGATCGATCCGAAGCCGATATCGCGCAGCATAACGCCGAATGCGAAACCGATGAACAGATAGCCGCACAGTACGGGTATCGTGGCGGTAAAGGCAGGACGAAGCGCCTTTTTCATGGAAAATCACCTACATACTATAAGGGTAAAAGAAAAGCGCTCTGCGAACAGAGCGCTTTGGCATTTCAACGTAAACGCACAAATCGTTAAAATCAGATAGCGCGGGTAACCTTGCCGGAACGGAGGCACCGAGTACATACGTTGATATGGCGGGGAGTACCATCGACCATAGCCTTTACGCGACGAACGTTCGGCTTCCAGGTTCGATTGGAACGACGGTGAGAGTGGGAAACCTGAATACCAAAGGTCACACCCTTATTGCAAATATCGCACTTTGCCATTTTCCTGCACCTCCTTCTTTCGGGCATTGCATAGCAGATATTATATTACCACATGTATAGAATGAATGCAAGCATTTTTTCAGAAAAAGAGAAAATTTCAAGTTTTCCTGCGGTCCGTGCGGAAATCGTTGAAAATAACAGGAAAATAGGGTATAATACATCTATATCTACTTTATGTATTATACTATGTATTATACAGTAATAAAACAGCAGAGTAAAGAGGATATATTAATACCTGCCACAGCGGAAGGGAGCATTATACTTATGCAGTTAAAAGAATTCGGTGTCAGCTTGGGCGATCTGATCCATGAATTTAATTTTGAGGTCGTTTACGGTCCAGAAGGCTTTGAAAAGACCGAGATCACCAAGGACGACGTAAACCGTCCCGGTTTGCAGCTGGCAGGATTTTTTGATTATTTCGATCCGAACCGTATCCAGATCATGGGCAAGGTTGAGTCCAGTTATGTAGAGGGTCTGTCGAGCGAGGAGCGCCGCAGCCGTTTCGACCGTCTGTTCGAGACCGGCATCCCTGTGCTGCTGCTCTCGCGCAACATTGACGTATTTCCGGAGTGCCTTGCGGCTGCACAGGAGCACGGTGTGCCGATCCTCCGTACCAACGAGTTTACCTCTACCATCATGAGTGCGATCATCGCCTCCCTCAAGGTCAATCTTGCACCGCGTGTTACGCTGCACGGCGTACTCATCGAAATCTACGGCGAAGGTGTGCTTCTGCTCGGTGACTCCGGTGTCGGCAAGTCCGAGACTGCGATCGAGCTGGTAAAGCGCGGCCACCGTCTGATCGCGGACGACGCGGTTGAGATCAAGCGTGTATCCGACAAGACGCTTGTCGGTACGGCGCCCGAGGTTATCCGCCACTTTATCGAGCTGCGCGGCATCGGCATTGTTGATGTTCGCCGTATCTTCGGTGTCGGCGCGATTAAAATGACCGAAAAGGTTGAGCTTGTCATCAACCTCGAGCCGTGGGAAGACGGCAAGCAGTACGACCGTCTCGGCATGGACAGCCAGACGACCTCCATCCTCGATATCGCGGTTCCGAGCCTGACCATTCCGGTAAAGCCCGGCCGTAACCTTGCCGTTATCATCGAGGTTGCAGCGATGAATGACCGTCAGAAGAAGATGGGCTTCAACGCCGCAAAGGAACTGCAGGAGCGTATGCTCAAGCAGTACGGCAACTGATAAAAGGTAAGGCAATACTGCACCATGCAAGCGGTGCTGCCTTCAACAATTCAATAAAAGGTGGGGATCTTTATGAAAAAAGCAGCGGTATTGGTATGTATGGCGTCTGTTCTTCTTTCGGGATGCAGCGGTGCCGGTGGGGAAAAGGTGTCGCAGATGGCGGATTCGTCCGCGCAGGCGGTTGCGTCCGAGCTGGCGAAGACCGACTGGACGGCAGTCAGCACCGATGCAAACAGCGAGGACGCTGCGTATGTGATGGCGCATACGGACACGGTCGCGCTCGACAGGCTGATCGCGTTTACGCTCACGTCCGATGGCGGGCCGAGTGAGGGCGCGTGCGAGGAGCTGCGGAGCCGTTTTCTGGAATCGCCGCACACTGTTCTGGCGTATCTGGTGCTGATGGGCGATCAGACGGTATCGTCGGACGACAGCACACCGGTGGCAGAGTTCATCTGCGGGCAGATTGCCTCGGCAGATGCTGCATGGCATGACGGCTCGGAGGAGTTTGCACAGGTAATGGAATCCTGCAAGGCCGACTATCCGGAAGGACCCGCGGCGGAGCTGCTGAGCAAAATGGAGACGGCGCACGAAGCCTCTCTGGAGCGAAATAAATAAGGTATGCAGGCAAAAGCGTGACTTTGACGGTCATGTCTTTTGCCTGCGTTTTCTTTTAGGGAAAACGACTAAACAGAGCGGATGTTTTTTGTTGCACTCACCGAAAGAAAACCGGGAACAAAACCGCTTCCGGACCGTCTAACTGGGTATAAAAAGGAGGTAGTTATTATGATGGAGAAAAAACGAATGGCGGCATTGCTTGCAGCGGTGCTGTTCGGCATGAGCGCGATTCCCGCCGGAGCGGTGAACCTGATCGACACGGACACGGCAGCGACCGACTCCGCCGAGCACGCGGAGCTTGACCTGTACGGCGTGCGCGCCACAGTAACCGACAGGCAGGACGGCGAGCTGACCGTCAGCACCGAAACCGCAGGCACGGTTGTGGTGCACATTGCGGAGCAGACGATCATCATGGACACGCAGACCGGTTTGCCGGCAGGCGCACAGGATATCAAAAAGGGTGACGAGGTGTACCTCTACTGCGGGGAAATGATGGCGCTGTCCGAGCCGCCGCAGGTGTATGCCAAGGCGATTCTGGTCAATCTGACCGACGAACACGAGCCTGCAAGCCTGCTGTCTGCCGAGCAGGTGAAGAGGAATGCGGATGGCAGTCTGACCGTGCAGGCAAGCGACGGCAGCCTGATGCTGAACATTGCGAAAAACGCAGTCGTTACACCGTTCAGCACGAAAAACACGGTAAAGCTCGAGGATATTCGCATGGGCACGAGGTTTTTCGCGTGGTACGATGTGGTTCTGGAGAGCTATCCGGCGCAGGCGGGTACGGACAAGGTCGTGCTGCTGCCGCAGGAGGATGACACGTTCGCCGTTGTTGTCGAGGGTGACATGGTGCTGACCGAAGGACGCCGGACGGGCGGTGTGGCGATGGTGCCGCTGCGCCTGACCGCCGAGCTGTGCGGCTTTACGGTCAAGTGGAACGCCAGGGACCGCACGGTGCACCTCACCAACGGCACGGTGCAGACGACCGTGACAATTGGTCGAGACAAATACTTCCACGCGACCGCAATGCCGGACGCGGACGGCATGAGCGCACCGAAGGCACTCGGCGCCGCGCCCTATATCGCGCAGAGCAGAACGTGGGTTCCGGCGGAGCTGTTCGGTCTGCTCGGCGAGCAGCTTGAGATGCGCGGGGATGCGCTGTATCTCGGCGGGGTGCCGAATGCTTTCACCGGAGAAGCCGATGAGACGAATGCGTTTAACATCGTGTGCAAGGACAAGACGCTCGACAAAGGGCGCATGGAAAACGGCGTGGCTATGGTGCCGCTCCGTGAGGTCGGCGAAGCCCTCGGCTACACCGTGACGTGGGACATAGAGAACCGTCAGGCGAAGATGAACAACGGCAAGGTTATGACGCATATAAACATCGGTGAGGATTCCTATATCCGTTCGGTGATGAACGGCGACGGCACGGAAGCACCGGTTTCGTTCGGCGCGGCGCCGTATTTCGCTGATGGCAAGACGTGGGTTCCGGCAAAGCTGTTTGAACTGCTCGGAGAACAGGTTGAAATGAAGGGGAATGCGCTGTATCTGGATTAAATGTAGCGTTCTGTCATGAAAGGAGAGGCCGCCTATGAAAAAGATTGCAGCAATGCTCCTGCTGGTGCTCCTCGCCGTAGGATGCGCAAAAACACCGGCTCAGACGGCAAAAGCAGAGCAGATGCCGCAGGATTTTGCAATTTGCTTTGCGTGGTGGTATAATCTGGAGCAGAAAAACAGCATGGACACCGCGACCGGCAAACTGCAGAAGGATTTGCTGGCTGACGGAACCGCATCTGCGGAATTTCAGCCGGATGAGGAACTGCTGCAGCAGCTTTACGAACTGGTAAGCCGAGACGGCTTTCTATCAATCAGCAGGGAAATGACAGCGCAGGAATTGGCGACAGATGGCACAGCAGCCGGTGTATCGCCGAACACCTGCTATGAAATTACCGTGACGATGAACGGCAAACAGACGGTTGTCCGCGGCGACCAGACCGCGGCAGCGTACACGGACACCGATGCGGATGCGGCCTGCTTTGTGGCAGTAACGGACGAACTGCAGCAGATTGTGCGGGAAATGCCGGAATGGAAGGTGATGCCGGAATCGGACGGGGCCTATCAGTAAGAGAAAGGATGACCGCCATGAAACGAAAGTGGAAAGCCTGCCTGTGCATAGCCGCGTTCCTGCTGGCGGTGCTGCCAGTCTCCGCAAGCGCGGATTCTGGCCCGAAACCGCAGATCACCATTCAGGTGCAGAATGCGCCGGACGGCGATTACTACGTTGACCTGCTCATTCCGGGCGAGATACCCGAGCAATGCATCGACAATATAGAGTGGAATCATATCGACCGCGCGTCGCTGCCGCTGGATGCGCTGGAGCGCGACCGCATGGACGGCTGGCACTATGCCATGCTGGACGGCACGCCTGCACCGCTGTTTTACAAGCATCCGGACAAGGACACGTTCGTGTTCAGCTATTTCGGCACGCCGGACACGTTTCGGATTGCGATTTATGATGATTCTCAGCAGAAAGTAAACTTTTCTGAGGTGATGAAGCGTACACAGCTGCAGCAGATATTCACCTGTGACTTTGCGGATAATACGGTAAAAACCGGAAATCCGCTGCTGACATATCTCAAACAGTTCGCGTCCTCGCTGCTGCCGACGCTGCTAATAGAGGGAATCCTGCTGCTGCCGTTCGGCTTCTGGGACAGGCGCAACGCAAAGCTGTTCCTCGGCGTCAACATCGGCACACAGCTGCTGCTCACGGTCGTGACGGCGGCCTGCATGTGGATTGGCATGCCGTTCTACCGGTATCTGGTATTTGCGCCGCTTGAGCTTGTGATTTGGATCATCGAGGCCGTTATTTACCGCAAACGGCTGCAAACCCGGCGGGAAACGGCTCATCCGGTCGCTTACGCGCTGTGCGCCAACGCATTGAGCGCAGCCGCAACTTTGTTCAGCGTGCACATGGTATTTCCGTGGGTTTGAGTGAAAAGAACCTGTCAATCGACAGGTTCTTTTGCGTATTCCGGCATTTTGTGGTATGCTATACGGAGCAAAGGAGGCGAGCGGCCGTGTCAGCCAAAGCATACTATCATCTGCCCGGATTATTTGAATTTTACGAGTTTTACCGCGCATTCCTGCCGTTATACCGCGCAAATCGTGACTGGTTTTATGACTGGTGTGAGATTGGGTCCATTTACGGCGCACCGGCGGACTGCCTCTGGGGAGGCGGACGAGCGGGTTTCGGTGAGTGCGGCGCACGCGAAGCGCTGGCTCTGGCACAGGAGTACGGCGTTTCCGCGCGGCTGACATTCAGCAATTCGCTTCTGCGCGAGAAACACCTGTCCGACCGCAAATGCAATGCACTCTGCGAGCTGTTTTCGCAGGCAAACAGCGTGCAAAACGGCGTAATCGTGCATTCCGAGCTGCTGACCGACTACCTGCGGGCGCGGTATCCGGCGCTGTACCTCGTGTCGTCTACGACCAAGGTGCTGACCGATTTTGAAGATTTCCGGCACGAGCTGGACAGGGAAGAATTTCGGTATGTCGTGCCGGATTTTCGATTGAATAAGCGGTTTGAGGAATTAAACGCCTTGTCGCAGGTGCACAAAGATAAGGTGGAATTTTTTGTGCAATGAGTGCTGCTGGTTCGGGTGCAGTGACCGTAAGCAATGCTACGAGGTTGTCAGCCGCAAAAATCTCGGCGAGGACTGCGAGCACCGGTGTAAAGCACCGGATGCACAGAGCGGCTATCGCTTCTCCAAGGCGATGGAAAATCCGGGGTTCATCGGCGTTGATGCTGTTCTGCGGACGTATCTGCCAATGGGATTTTCGCAGTTCAAGATTGAAGGCAGGGGACTGGGCAGCGCGCTGATCCTCGAGTTTTTGCTGTATTATATGACAAAACCGGCGTATCAGCTGCGCGTGAGAGAAGAAATTTATCTGGATAATATGCTCGATTTATTTTAGAGCATAAGAAAAGAACCTGTCGTAAGACAGGTTCTTTCAGTCTGTCAAAAAGTATTATTTTAATTTTTACGCTTCGTGCGGCAGCACGCATAAAATAGAATTTGCGAAGCAAATTCATAAAAAGTCGGGGCGTGTACCTGACTTTTTATACAAGGGAAGAAAAAATTGTGCCCGCAGGGCGCGGTTTTTTCTTCAGTATTCGCTCGAAAAGCGTGGTTTCGAGCGAGATGGCTGCTCGAAAAACGAAGTTTTTCGACAGTCTCAAAGAACCTGATCGTAAGACAGGTTCTTTTTCGCATAAGCAAGCAGAAATTACTTGTTCTTATTTCTTGATGTACTCGTCCATCGCAGCCGCAGCGCGCTTGCCGGCGCCCATTGCGAGGATAACGGTAGCCGCACCGGTAACAGCGTCACCGCCGGCGAATACGCCGTCCTTGGAGGTGATGCCGTGCTCGTCATCAGCCACGATGCAGCCCTTGCGGTTGGTGTCCAGACCCGGAGTCGTGTGACGGATCAGCGGGTTCGGGCTGGTGCCAATCGCCGCGATAACGCAGTCAAGGTCGAGCACAAACTCGCTGCCCTCGACCGGAATCGGACGGCGGCGGCCGGATGCGTCAGGCTCGCCCAGTTCCATCTGCTGACACTTGAGGCCGGTTACGTTGAAGTTCTCGTCAGACAGCACTTCGAGCGGCGCGGTCAGGAACTTGAATACAACGCCCTCTTCCTTCGCGTGGTGAATCTCCTCGAGACGAGCCGGAAGCTCCTTCTCGGAACGGCGGTAAACAATGTAAACCTCGTCTGCGCCCATGCGCTTTGCACAGCGGGCAGCGTCCATTGCTACGTTGCCGCCGCCGACAACAGCGACCTTCTTGGCGTGGTAGATCGGGGTGTCCGCGTTTTCCTTGTATGCCTTCATCAGATTGATGCGGGTCAGGTACTCGTTTGCGGAGTAAACGCCGTTTGCGTTCTCGCCCGGAACGCCGATAAAGGTCGGCAGACCGGCACCGGAGCCAACGAAAATTGCTTCAAAACCGTCACCGAACAGCTCGTCGATGGTCTCAGAACGGCCTACAACAAAGTTCAGCACGAACGCAACACCGAGATCCTTCAGCGTGTCGATCTCCTTCTGCACGATAGCCTTGGGCAGACGGAACTCCGGAATGCCGTACATCAGAACGCCGCCTGCGGTGTGCAGCGCCTCGAAAACGGTAACCTCATAACCCATGCGAGCCAGATCGCCTGCACAGGTCAGACCGGCCGGGCCTGCACCAACGATGGCAACCTTGTGACCGTTGGATTCCGGCTTGACAGCCTTCTCGGTGCTGTTTTCGCGCGCATAGTCCGCAACGAAGCGCTCCAGACGGCCGATGGCTACCGGCTCGCCCTTGATGCCACGGACACAGTGACACTCGCACTGGCTCTCCTGCGGGCAGACACGGCCGCAGACAGCGGGCAGAGCGGAGGTTTCCTTGATCTTCGCAGCCGCCTCGAGGAACTTACCCTCTGCAACCAGAGAGATGAACTCCGGAATCTTGACCTGTACCGGACAGCCGGTCATGCAGGGCTTGTTCTTGCAGTTCAGGCAGCGCTGTGCTTCCTCGATCGCCATTTCAGCGGTATAGCCGAGCGTTACCTCTTCAAAGTTCTTATTGCGGACGTCCGGCGCCTGCTCGGGCATCGGGCACTTGTTCGGATTCATATTCGGCATGATTACTTGACCTCCTTCTTGAACAGATTGCAATGCTCCTCGCGGCGCTCTACCGCCGCGCGCTCCTGTGCCTTGTACATGGCACCGCGGCGCATTGCACTGTCAAAATCAACGAGGTGACCGTCGAAATCCGGGCCGTCAACGCACGCGAACTTGGTCTCGCCGCCAACGGTAAGACGGCAGCCGCCGCACATGCCGGTACCGTCAACCATGATGGTATTCATGGAAACGATGGTCTTGATGCCGTACGGGCGGGTGGTTTCGCAGACAAACTTCATCATGATCATCGGGCCGATGGCGATAACGGCATCGTACTGGTTGCCCGCGTCGATCAGCTCCTTGAGCACCTGCGTAACCAGAGCCTTGCGGGCCATTCGAGCCGTCGTCGGTCACGATGTGCAGGTTGGTGCAGGCGTTCTTCATCTCGTCCTCGAGGATGATGATGTCCTTGTTGCGGAAACCGGCGATCAGGTCAACCTCAGCGCCCATTTCGTGCAGCTTCTTTGCCTGCGGATATGCGATCGCACAGCCCAGACCGCCGCCGACAACAGCGACCTTCTTGAGACCCTCAAGCTCGCTCGCCTTGCCGAGCGGACCGACAAAATCATGCAGGCAGTCGCCCTCATTCAGTGCACCGAGCGCCATCGTCGTTGCGCCGACCTCCTGGAAAATAATGGTGACGGAACCTTTTTCACGGTCAAAATCTGCGATCGTGAGCGGAATACGCTCGCCTTCTGCGCTGACACGCAGGATGATGAACTGACCCGGCTCTGCCTTGCGGGCAACGTGCGGTGCCTCGATCACCATCAGCTTGGTGTTTGCGTTCAGCGTTTGCTTTTTCAAAATCTGATACATTGGTCAAATATCCTTTCGCCAAACCGAATCGGGGTATAGGAAAAGCCGCATAAGCGGCTTTTCCAGCAATATGAGAAGAAAACTTATGGGTTAGTTAAAAGAGAGAGAATAAAAATATTAGAGAGTATATCTTAATGACATGAAGAATGGGAAGAACATTGGAGCGTTTTCCCAAGCGCGAGAGTGAGATAAGGGATCAGAAAATGATGCTTATACCAGGCTCTTCAGCTTGTCCAGATACTCCTGTGCATTGTCCGGAGTAATGACCTTACAGCCGGTATCGATGAAGTCATCCAGCTTTCGCCTTCTACAACGTCGAGCAGGCTCTTAACGCACTGGTAGCCCATGTTGTACGGGTCCTGTGCAACGGTGCAGGAGATTTCGCCGTCAACAACTGCCTGTACGCCGGAGGAGATGCCGTCGAAGCCGCATACAATGATGCCGTCGCCGTCACGGCCTGCCTGCTTGATGGCACGGGATGCGCCGAGCGCAACATCGTCTGCGCAGCATACGATCGCATCGATGTCCGCGAAGGACTGGAGAACGCCATCGGTTACGGTAACAGCCTTGTCGCCTACGCCGTCGGTGTACTGCGTGGAGATAATCTCGCAGCCGCCTTCTTCAAGTGCCTTCTTGTAACCAGCTACACGAGCCTCAGAGGTGGACTCGCCCTGGATATTCGCCAGAATAACAACCTTTCCGCCCTTACCGATCTTCTCGGCTACATACTTGCCGCCCTCGTAAGCAGCGTCCTCATGCGCCGTGCCGATAAAGGTTTCCGCCTGATCAAAATTGGTGTCGATCGCCAGCACCGGGATCTTGACGCCGGTCAGTGCATTTGCGATCTGGTCTGCCTGCAGCGGTGCGATAGCGATCGCCTCGCACATATCTGCGTTTACAATGGTCTCTACCATGTTCAGCTGACCGTCGAAGTCGGTATCGCTGTTTGCACCGCGTACGTCAACCTCTACGTTGCCGAGATCCTTTTCCGCCTGCTCGATGCCTGCGATAACGTAGCTCCAGTATTCGGAAGAGGTGGTCTTGAGCACTACGCTCAGCTTATGGGTGTCGCCGCTGCTGCTTGCCTGGGAAATCGCCGGAGTCATTGCCGGATGCGCTGCTGCCGCCGCATGCACTCATGGAAACTGCCATCAGTCCTGCCAGCAGCATCGCTGCGGAACGCTTAAAAAGGTTGCTTCTCTTCATCTTTCTTTCCTCCTGTTAGACAAGTTGTCTATTGGAATCATATTACCGGGTAATATGACCTTCTTTATATCAACAGGGGCGGTTTCACACCTATTCCCGCCCCTGCTGTGATTACCATTCGCGGGGGGATTATGCCTCTACCTTTTCCCGACTGACCGGTGGTCTGTGCCTTGATCAGTGCGTCGGAGATCTTGCATGCCTCGTAGCCGTCCTCAGCACCCGGGCCCGGAACGTCGGTCTTGCCCTGCAGGTAATCTACCCAGTGCTGCAGTTCTTCCTGATAAGCAACTACGAAACGGTTGGTCCAATCCTCCGGGATGGCCTGACCGCACTGCAGGTAAGAACGGACGATCGGCTCTGCCGCTACCGGCAGGCGGATGGTGCCCTTCTCGCAGACCAGTTCGCACAGGATCTCATAGCCGTAGTAGCTGTTGCCGGAAACCTCAACGTCGATCAGTACGCCGGAGTCGGACTGCATAAGTACCAGCTGCGGGTCCTGGCAGGTGCCTTCTGCGAAGCAGGTAGCACGCGGGAAACGAACAGCGACTTCGTTCAGGTTCTCACCCAGCAGCCAGCGGCAGATGTCGATCTCGTGGATGGCAATGTTGGTAATGTGCTGCTCGGTGGTGTGGTTCTTCGGATGGCTGCGGGTACGGCTGATGCAGTGCGCCATCAGCGGAGCACCCAGCTCGCCGGAGTCGAGGATCTTCTTCATCTTGATGTAGTCCGGGTCAAAGCGGCGCATGAAGCCGATCTGCAGCAGACGCTTGCCGGAAGCCTTCTCCGCCTCTACGACCTTCTTCGCGTCCTCAAGGGTGGTAGCCAGCGGCTTCTCGCAGAATACCGGCTTGCCGGCCTGGATGCACTTTACCGCCAGATCAGCGTGGGTGCCGTCCCAGGATGCGATAACAACTGCATCGATTTCGGGAGAAGCGATCAGCTCCTCTGCGCTTGCCATGACCTTTGCGCCGTAGGTCTTAGCGACCTCCTCGGCACGCTCGGTGTTCAGATCGTAAACAGCAGCCAAACGAGCGCCGTCTACATAGGTTGCAATGTTCTGAGAATGGGTGTGGCCGATGTTGCCGCCTGCGCCCAGTACGCCAATAGCGAGTTCCTTCTTGCTCATGATGTGAATCTCCTTTTTTCCTTTATCTAAAAAGCGGTTGTAATTTACTTCTTCTTACCGTCCAGATATGCCTGATGCAGCTGCAGACAGAACTTGAGGCTCATCGTGCCGTCGTGTGCGGTGGTCTCCGGCTTGCGGCCGGTGCGTACACAGTCAACGAAGTCGTCGATCTCAGCCTGGAACGCTTCGCCCCAGCGAGCAAGGAAGCTCTCCTGGCACTCCTCTACGAAGCCGTTCTCGGTGAACTGCGAGAGGTAGTTCTTGCGCGGTACCGAGTTGACACGCAGCGTGCCCTTGGTGCCGACGATTTCGCTCTCAACATGGCTGCAGGTTGCGGTGCGGCCCACCTGAATGTACGCGGTGGTGTTGTTATCGAACTTGGTCAGCGAGAAACCGTTGTCGTAGTCGTTGTAATCTGCCAGACCAGTGCAGACATAAGCATCGCCGGTTGCAAAGGAATCGACCGGATCACCCTCGAGGAACCAACGTGCAAGGTCGGTGTCGTGGCTGCCCATCTCGATGAACCACGGAACGTAAATGCCCTTCTTAACGCCCTCCAGATGTGCCTCAAGCACGCTGGACGGGTCAAGCGAAACGCCCTTGAACAGGATCGGCTTGCCGATCGCACCGGCGCGGATCTTCTCCTTCGCCTCTGCGTAGGACGGGTCGAAGCGGCGCATGAAGCCAACCGTGAAGCACTTGCTGCCGTTCTCGGCAACTGCCTTCTCGATCTCCTCGCAGTCCTCGATGGTCTTAGCCAGCGGCTTCTCACAGAAGATGTGCTTCTTTGCCTTGCAGGCTGCCAGACACGGTGCCTTGTGGGCATCCGCGCCGGTTGCAACAACGATTGCGTCAACCTCAGGATTGTTTACCAGCTCGTCTACATTGGTGTAGCCGTACGGTACGCCGAATTCCTCCTGAAACGCCTTAACCTTGCTCTCGGTGCGGGCGCAAACCGCTGCAACCTCTGCGTGAGGATTGCGCTGCAGGCTGGTGGCGTGCATTCTGCCCATCATACCGATGCCAACGATACCGAAACGAATCTTCTCCATTTGTAATCCTCCTTATCAGATACCAGCGGTTTTCTTGATATACTCGCGTGCCATCTTGGCATACTCGAGCGGATTTGCCTTTGCCGGGTCCTGCTCGGCTTCAACGATGAACCAGCCCTCGTAATGCGCGTCATGCAACGCCTTGAATACGCCCGGATAGTCTACGCAGCCGTCACCCGGAATGGTGAAGCAGCCTTCCAGAACTGCCTTGCGGAACTTGAAGCCCTCGGCATATGCCTTTTCCATCCTGTCCGGACGGATGTCCTTGAGGTGAACGTGACCGATACGCGGACCAAACTCCTTCGCCGCCTTTACGGCGTCCTCCTTGGAGAAGGTGAAGTGGCCGGTATCAAAGCAGAGGTAAACGTAGCGCGGATCGGTGTTGTCCATCAGGCGCTTGGTTTCCTCGAAGGTCTGAACCACGGTCGCCATATGGTGATGAAAGCACAGCTTGAAACCGCGGTCGGCCGCGATCTTGCCCAGCTTGTTCAGACCGTCGCACAGCTTGTCCCACTCTTCGTCGGTGGCAACCGGCTTGTTGTCGCCGAACATCGAGCACTCCTCCGCGAACAGGCAGCGGGTCAGCTCGCAGACATTGATGCGGCTTGCGCCGACTGCCTCGAGGAAATCAAGCTGCTTGATGAATGCCTTTTCGTTCTCCTCGTACGGCGTGGAGCACAGGAAACTGGAGAACCACTGGGACGCGATCTTGATGCCGCGCAGGTCGAGTGCCTTGTTGAGCACTGCCGGGTCGGTCGGGAACTTGCCGCCGACCTCGGTGCCCTGAAAGCCTGCCAGAGCCGCTTCGGAAACCATCTGCTCGAAGGTGAGCTCACCGCCGAGCTGCGGCATGTCGTCATTCGTCCAGCCGATCGGCGCAATGCCGAGTTTTACATTATTAAACATAGCCTTGAACCTCCCTCAGCACTTTTTCCCAGGTGCCGGACTTAACGGACTTGAGCACTGCGTTGATAATGCCGTCAACCTTGGCGCCCATCTCGAAGTCGCAGATGTACTCACCGCCGTGCATTGCCTGCATGAGTGCGTGAGCCTGCAAGGTCTTCATATCGTCAAATGCGATTGCGATGCCGCCTGCCGGCTGGAAGTACTTGAAGCCCTTGTGCTGCGGGTTGAGCAGTACGGTGCGGAAGCCGCAGTCACGGCCGTTGTCCTTGTCAGCGTCAGCCTTGAAGTAAACCTGAACCTCACACATGCGCTCCAGATCGTATACTACCGAGCCCTCGGTGCCCTGAATCTCGTAATAGAAGTAGTTCTTGCGGCCGGTTGCAACACGGGAGGACGAGAAGTCACCAATTGCACCGTTTTCATACTTAACGAGGAAGGTGATGAGGTCGTCGTTCTCAACCTTGCCCATCTCAGTGCTGCCTGCCTTGACCGGACGCTCCGGAATAACGATGGACTGTACGCCCAGAACCTCGCTCATGTCGCCCATGATCATCTGGGAAACGCTCAGCAGATGGCTGCACAGGTCGCCGAGTGCGCCGGAACCAGCCAGTTTGTTGATGTGGCGCCATGCGATCGGAATGGACGGATCGAGCAGCATGTCCTGATCGTAGGTAGCGTGTACGCGCATGATCTTGCCCAGCTTGCCGGACTTAACCAGCTCTGCAACGTACTGGTTTGCCGGGTTCATGATGTTGGAGAAACCGCAGTAGTTGACTACGCCCTTTTCCTTGGCCAGATCAGCCAGCTCGCGGGACTGCTCCGCGGACAGAGACAGCGGCTTCTCGCAGAAAACATGCTTGCCGTGCTCCAGAGCAGCCTTAGCCATCTCGTAGTGCATGCAGTTCGGGGTTGCAACGTCCACCAGATCGATTTCGGGATCGGTAACAACGTCCATCCAGTTGGTGGTGTAGCGGTTGTAGCCCATGTTCTTCGCGAACTTTGCTACTGCATCCTCGCTGACGTCGCTTACCAGCTCGAATACCGGCATATCATCGCCAAAGATCATGCGTGCGTTGTGGAATGCGGTGGTGTGGGCCTTGCCCATCCAGCCAGCGCCGATCAGACCGATTTTAATTTCCTTGCTCATAAGTTTTTCCTCCTCAAAAAATCTCAATACTCTTGTTGGATTTTATCGAAAACGCCTTGTGCGTTTCTTACAATGTGAATAGATGAATGGTTTCCGGGGGCCGGCTCATTATCGAGCCAGACCGATCGGAGAGAACAGCGCGTAGACGCAAAGCATCAGGATGAAGCAGGTCAGCGCGGCGGGTTTTACATACTTCCACGGGGTCAGGTCAACAGCCTTGGAATCCTCGAGGATGAAGTCGGTAGCACGGGGCTTGAACTTGCCGATGAGCAGCATCAGTGCCAGGTCTACCGGGAACAGTACCGAAAGAACATACAGGTAATGCACATTCAGCGGCAGGAACTTGGAGATCGAGTACAGGATGACGTGTACGACCAGCGTAATTTTCGGTGCGCAGGCCGGAACGCGTTTGGTGTAGAAGCCTACCAGCACGATCGCGAGGATCGGCATGGAGTAGAAGCCGAAGCACTCCTGCAGGAAGTCATACAGACCGGACGGTGCATTGCTGACGAACGGCGCTACGCAGATGGATACGATCGCAAGACCGGTACCAACACGCTTGCCTACTCTTACCAGATGAGAGTCGCTTGCGGTCTGGTTGAACAGCGGACGGTGGAAGTCCAGCGTGTAAAGCGTTACACAGCTGTTCAGTGCCGAGTTAAAGGACGACAGGATCGCACCGAACAGAACCGCTGCGATGATGCCGAGCAGCCAGTTCGGAACAACCGTGGTGATCAGAGACGGGTATGCCAGGTCGCTGTTTGCCAGGCCGTCTCCGAAGAAGCGGTAAGCCAGCAGACCGCAGATGGTGATGAAGAACGGGTCCAGCAGCTTGAGGAATGCGGTGAATACAGCACCTCTCTGTGCCTGTGCCAGATTCTTGGCAGCCAGCGTGCGCTGGATGATGGACTGGTTGGTGCACCAGTAGAACAGGTTGTTGAACAGCATGCCGAGGAACAGAACCGGCCACGGAATCATCGGAGGCAGAGCGTTCGCCGGATTGACCGCGTTGAACTTTTCCGCCGGAACATTGGTGATGAAGTCCTGAATGCCGGCAAGGAAGCTGCCGTTGCCGAGGATGCAGATGGACAGGATCGGGATCAGCAGACCGCCGATCAGCAGACCCACGCCGTTTACGGTGTCGGATACCGCAACTGCCTTCAGGCCGCCGAAGATTGCGTAGATGGAACCGATAACGCCGATTGCAACACACAGGATCGCAATACTCTGATAAGTGGTGATGCCGAACAGCTGATCCAGATGGAAAATCTGGTTGAAGGCCAGCGCACCGGAGTACAGTACGGTCGGCAGGTAAGTAAGCATGTAGCCGAGCAGGAACAGGAACGAGATGATCTGCTTGGTGGTGCGGTCAAATCGAACCTCCAGAAATTCCGGAATGGTGGTGATGCCGGCTTTCAGATACTTCGGCAGGAAGATCAGTGCCAGCGCCAGCAGCGCGATACTTGCGTTTACCGACCAGCTCATGGCGCCCATGTTGGTTGAGTAGCTTTGTCCGGCCTGTCCGACCAACTGTTCGGTGGACAGGTTGGTCATTTCCAGTGAACCGGCGATGACCAGGCCGGTCAGTCCGCGTCCTGCAAGGAAGTAGCCTTCCTTGGTGGACAGGTTCTCCTCCTTGGTCTTGTACCATGAGATCAAGGCTACAAGACCGGTGAAAGCAATGAATGTCAAAATGATAATCAAATGTTTCAACCCCTCTTTCGAATAAGAAAATTCTATTATATTGTAGAATTCCCTATTCTTGTTTTTCTTTTCTCTTTGATTTCTTTAACTCAAAAGAAACTATTTTGCGTGTTTTTGTTTGTTTCCCTTTCGTTGTACCTATCATATATCAAATTCTCGCATTCATCACTACACAGGATAATAATAAAATATCAAAAAATTATACTTTTCATTAGTATCAATTTTTTGATATAATTGTATAAGTAAAAGACGAATGTACAGCACTTTTTATGTCATGATATGGTACAAAAAAGGAGTTGACACCAATTATGCTTAATGATATGGGTATTCTGGCAGATTCTGTCCGCTATTACCACGATGCAGATGCCTTCACCGCGACTAACCTGTACCATGTTCCGCACGCAGGCAGCTACCATTGCGACGAAACATACGGTATGCAGCGTAATTATCTGGATATCTGCCAGATGCTTATTGTAGATGAAGGCGAACTGTCGGTCACCTACCGCGGTGAAACACGCACCGCCGGTCCCGGCAGCCTGATCCTGCTTGACTGCAGAGAACCGCACAGCTATCACGCCCTCACACCGATCCGCATGCGCTGGTTCCACTTTGCAGGCAGCGGCAGCACGGCCTATACACATCTTATTCTCAATACGCATGGGTTCATCCTGCCCACCGGAAGCAATGCCGAGATTGAGGAATGTGTCCGCCGCATCATGGTCTCGGTGCATCAGAACCAGCCCAATCCGCATATTATTTCCCTGACGATCAACAAGCTGCTCGTTCTGCTCGTGCTCGTGCTCGGGGAAAAGCAAAAAAAGCGATCTCGAGATCGCCATTCAGGACTCGGCCGACTATATGACGTACAATTTTGCGGACAAATCGCTCTCCATCGAACACCTGTCCCAGCGTGCTGCGCTCAGCACCTGCTACTATATGCGTAAGTTTAAGGAATACCAGTCAGCAACACCGCATCAGTTTTTGCAGACTGTGCGTCTGAGCGCCGCAAAGCAGCAGCTGCTCACCACCTCGCAGAGTATTGAGACCATCGCAGATAACTGCGGTTTCTCCAGTGCTTCGCACTTTATTATGGCCTTCCGCAAGAGCACCGGCATTACCCCACATCAGTACCGCGCCCAGTGGAAATAAAAAGCACACTCTCCGTACTGCGTCCACCGGATGAAACGATCGCGTGTACAGACAGGCAAGCGCAGCGCAGCTGTGCTATCCGAACGGTGATATTCATCAGATTGCTGCACGAAATATCGTTTTTATGACGCGAATTGTATAGCAGACCAATCGCGTACTTATACAAATTATGGTATAACCATCAAAAATCAGGTACATACACGGTGCCTGAGAGATAGGCAAACCCAGCGAAAGATGGGGACGCAAAGCCGGAAGAGTCTAAGGCGGCGAACGCCGCAATGACAGCCGGTTGTAAGCATCAGCGAAGACGCTGTTAACCTCTTCTGCGCTTTATTAGGCAGAAGGAGGTGTACGCCGTCAAAAGAATATGGCAAGCTGATTCGCGGTGCAATACACTGCTCGCAGAGCAAGTAAAACTCTGCCCTTTTGTGCTGTTCCAACAAAGATATAAAAACAGCTTTCAAGTCATGAGTAGCCATGTCTTGAAGCGTTTTTTATTTAAATTTGAAGCCGTTAAGACAGATAAAATGAGGAGGGAAAGTTATGAAAAAATGATTGTTATCGACAATAGTATCATTGTGTTTGTTTCTGACAATGGCGCCGACTGTGGCGTTTGCGGCGGTCGCAGAACTCGAACGCGAGTACATCCTCCAGCGCCAGCGCGAGGGTATCGCCATTGCCAAGACAAAGAGCCAGTACACCGGACGCAAGCCGATACCGCTGTCGGACAACTACGAGCGGGTTGTTTCCCGATGGCGTGCCGGAGAGATTACCGCAATCGAGGCTATGTGGCAGACTAGACTTAAACCTAACACCGAGTTCATGGAAAACGGTCTGGAGGCCGAGCTGGACGATCAGCTGGGCTACAACCGGTATGACTACAAGAACAAGGACACGGATAACGGCCGGAATGGGCACAGCAGCAAAACCCTGCGCACCAGTTTTGGCGATGTAGAGGTATCTGTGCCGCGGGATCGCAAGAGCGAATTTGACCCCAAGGTGCTGAGGAAAAATCAGACCAGCATCAGCCAGGACATCGAGGATATTTTCATTGCCTGTACGGATAATTTGACCGGTTTTTCTGCGGCGATCGAGGCGGTCTATCCCAAGACGGAAATCCAGAACTGCATCATCCATCAGCTTCGAAATTCCAGCAAATATGTCTCCTACAAGGATTTGAAGGCACTTATGGCTGACTTGAAAGCAGTCTACGCAGCGGTAGATGAACCGGCTGCTTTGGACGCGTTAGACACGTTCGCAGAACACTGGGACAAGAAATACCCCAAAATTTCTCAGTCGTGGAGGGATAACTGGGCAAATCTCAGTACCTATTTCAAGTTTCCTCAAGAACTTCGGCGGCTGATCTATACGACCAACACGATTGAAGGCTTTAACCATCAGCTCAGGAAGGTAACCAAGTCGAAATCCGTGTTTCCGACCGATGACAGTCTTTTCAAAATGCTGCAGCATGAGCCGAAAACCTGTAAACGCTGCACAGTATGCGCTCAGAAACGGAGGAACAGCAAATGATTACGAATGAGTACGGCATCCACACCTTTTCACTAAAATTACAATGCAAATATTCC